>TARA_R110002003_G_scaffold116_21_pt1 | contig 14482 bp, 19 predicted proteins | sample TARA_R110002003 | Tara Oceans TARA_R110002003 (sample SAMEA4396441) | marine metagenome | biome: Westerlies Biome; feature: [SRF] surface water layer (ENVO:00010504); material: water (ENVO:00002006), including particulate matter (ENVO:01000060) such as... | depth 5 m | reverse complement strand
TTATAGGAATGCTCACTAATCCATGTCTAGTCTAAATGCAGATTGTGCCTGCTCCGAAGACAACGGCTATCACCGAATCGAGACAAGTGATCGCCTCCCTTCACCAGCGACACTGGAGACTTGGGCCGACCACGAGGGAAAGGATTTAGCGTACATTGGGTCACAGTTTGACATGAAAGAGCAAAAATGAAACTACCGTACACTGCGACGCTGTCACGTTGGACGACCAGTTGGGTCCTGTTTCACAGTCAACTTCGACAGCATTATCACGAAATTAAATCTTGAGCCTTTTCAGCGGACTTCTGCCTTAATTGTAAGGGCCACAACACGCATTGGGGGCTAGACAAGCTCCAGACAATCTAGATGTCTGTGTCTTAGCAAGCCGTGTCGCGGTCGTACAGGTGCTATATACGAAGGGGTGTATTTACAAGCACGCTTTGTATACTTGAATGCTTACCTTGACAAGGCCTATGCTGTCCACTCAACATGTCGCTCAACATCTGCATTCACTCTGAGAAGACTCGCAAGAATGCAAACTGATTTCATGACGGCTCCGGGAAACTCACGGTACACGAAGTGAAGCTGGATAGCGTGTAGAGAAGGGGTTTAGGACATGAAGAGCGACGAACGAGCTACACTAGAGAGGTCGGGAGAAGTGCGCACAAGCTGGAGAAAGTATGCAACGCGCAGCGGAGGCTCACCTGAGATCTTGAAGAGTGGAAACGGTCCACACATGCATTTTGAATACTCGGCGAATTGGTCCTTGCATTCGAAGGCGATCTAATAGCATCGGCATTTATCACGAAGTGCTTGGTTGCAGCATCGCTAACCCGAACTTAGTGGTGAGGAAAGACGACGACTTTGGCCCTGCCTTCCATGGCCTGCAATCAGCAGTATAATGACCTTTGGTCATGTATGAGTGTATTTCAGCAACCGTGTAGGGCTAAAGCGTTGTGGTTTGGCGATTGCCTCTGTGTAACTTGTTCCCCGCTTTACCCCGCCTGAGTCAGACAAAAGTACTCCACTCCGCCCACGTTACTTCCTCCTGAGTGATTATGTCGGTCGCTCCTTCTCATCCACGCTATATATATAGATCAACCAATTTTAAAATTTGTCATCAAGTCTCATCTGGCACTTTGGCGGAGTGTAAGTTCCATACATCCACACAAGCGCTGGTCAGCATCTGACAGTCGCACAGGGTTAACGCGCTGGCCTGCTAGTCATCCGATTGGATGGAAGTTAGCCAGTTCCTTCGGGAGCGTGAGTTCGAATCTCACAGGTGTCGCATAATACCGAAGTAACCACCATCTCTTTTTGCGCTTTTTGTTGCCCCGACTGGCTCGTGGATATGCTGTGTAGTTGCGGTGTGGTGACGTATTCTCTTTTGTTGTCATAGCCAGATATCGGCTCGGTTCATGCCTTGTGCTCAACGCGTGTAGTCCCTCGACTGACTCCACCGATGCATGCAACATCGAGCACATCTTACAGCGCTCATATCTTGGGCTCACAGATGTATATCGATGGACCCGCTAAGAAGGTGTCGTCTTGTACGACGATAACTCTCGAGCCGGGACAAAGCTACAAGATCTGCACGACTCAACAGTGGCACCTGCGACACTAGCCCTGGAGCATAGGGTGAGTTCCAGGTTGCTAACACGATTGCATAGACAAATCTGCCACGCTGCATTTTCCTCCGGAGTGAAGCGTACGCCCTCCTCGCCGAGGTGGTCATATTTGATCACCCCACTCGGTGCAATACCGTCAAGTAAAAACAATGTCGCATGTCTACAGTGCATTACAGCGAATCTCAGATGGATATCCTAATCTCCACTTTTGCGTCGCTTTGGCTGATCTCGTACGTGCTCGTTTCCGTCGCCTAGGCCAACGTTTACAATCCATTTGCAGGACCATTGGGCCCTGGGTAGCTTTGAGGAACAAGCGACAGGAAAGTTCCCCACATGAAGCGCAGACTAGAATCTGAGTCTTTCGCGCCCAAAGTTTATTCTCACGTAATATAAGCTGTTCCTACTGCCAGATGCCGGGCACATACACTCCTAAGTGATCCTTACGCTTCGCCTGCCCATCAATACTTGTACATCGATGCGGCATTAGACTGATACACAAGCAACTCGAAACCATCGACTCACAGTAAGCGCCAACAATGTGCGAGCTCTTGTTGGCTTTGAGGACTCCATGGTCTGGACCTGCTTCATTGGATCCACCGTTGGAGCCCATGCGAGCCAGCTCACGGACGCCGATGGTGACCGGACAAGCTGCGTTTGAGATAGACCTTATCGCCCTACTGTGTGACCTTCGGAGCGCTGATTCGGAAGTGACGGCGCGTTGGAAGGTGTAAGATTGGATGTTTACGCCGTTCGACTGGTAGGTGCGGGATATTTTCATTGTTCGTGTCTGTGGCTATACAGAACACCCCATGACTCGACTTCGTGACTGCAGCCTTGCATTCAGCGGTAATCAAGGGACTCGCCTAAGCATGCGAGGCATTTGAAGTGGATTCAAGTACGTCTTGGCTCGGGAAAGTGATGTAGGTTGGACAAAAGTGGGAAGAGGGAATTCGGACAGGCCTGTCAAGAGGCGTCCGCGCTCATAGCGAAGGTACACAGCTACCGCGCAGCAAGGAAAACATTGACGGGCCGCAGTGTAGCTCCTTTGCATTTACTGACGCATGTACATGTTCATCGCCCCAGCGTCAGCTTATTTCTTAGAAACGGGTTCAACCTCTCCAGCCACCACCTCCCCTGCCTCCCCTAAACCCTCCACCACCTCTTCCCCGTCCCCTGAACCCGCCTCTACCGCCCCTATAATCTTCCGCCCACGGGCCCCTATCCTCACCGACCTCGACGATTCTGTTATCCTCGTCGAAACTGTATTTATACTTCATCTCTGTCTTGATGCCTCGTCCCTTCCTAGTTTCACCAGGGGCCCAATCCCTACTCGTATCGTTATCCAACTCCTTGAGGCGTAGGTCTGAAATATCATCGGATACAGGGAGGTAGTAAAGATGTGGCCTGGCCGTTGTGCTGGAGAAAAGTTGATCGAGTGTTTTGAAGGACGCGGCGATATCTTGCCGTGTGTCGGCCGTTGGTGCAACAGGTTGAGAGGGGCGACGAACATCCACACTGCCTCTTGGGCCACGAGGAGCGTCTATGGGTGCACCAGAGCTGACTTCTTGAAAGACGGCAGTGTCGTTATTAGGGTACACGACTTCGAAGCGCTTTGTGGGGATCGGGCGGCCAGCTACTCGCGCTTCCTTCTCCGTGGTTATGGCGTCTTCTTCTTGCCGGATCCAGTCTTCTACGCTATCTTCAGGGACAAAGTCAACCCAGAGCTCCTTTCTGTTGCCCTCGGGTGGCCATATTGAGCCATGCAGGGACGCTCGTACGCGAGACGCAGCGGTTGTTGTGGAGAATCGGACCAATGCATGAGTCTTCATCGCATCTAGGAACAGCGATTGGACTGTCGACGGGTCTGGGGAGCTGGATGGTGGAGATGCTAGAGAGGCGAGATGAGCACGCAACTGCTCAGGACGCAGTGGTCGCATGAAATTGCGGATATATAAGGCGGGAGTAGCAGGGTGTAGAGCAGGTGCTACGGGCCGATCATCCTGCAAAGCGTCTTGGGCCGTACCGTCTGCGCTGGAAGTGACGAGAGTTTTGTAACGGTCAATTTTCTCTTTCCTTGTAGGCTTTGAGTCATGTTGATGAGGAGGTGACCGCTTTGCGCCTGTATGTGAATCGTTCAGCTCATTCCAGTCCCTGTCGTTAGACCCTCTCTGCTCCATGACTACGTCCTCATCTTCCTTCAGATGCACCTCAGGCACGGGCTCCTGACTGGGTTTCCGCTTCTTCGCTCTGATGTCCTGGGAAGGTATACTTGGCGAGAGACTCCTTCGCTTGCGCTTTTTCGTATCCACTTCCAGCTCTTCAGAATTCAGCCGTGAGGTCTCTGCCGTTGATCCCTCCGGGATGGTCAGTAATTCCGCCTTCTCGACTGATGGCTTTTCATTCTGCGCCGGCGATGAAGACTTGTCCTCCATTGCAGCACTTGACGCTTCTTTCGACATTTCTTGCTCTTGTCGTGCAAATCGTAGGGCCTCGGCCGCGGGGCCTGGCGCGTCGGGCAACTCATCTTGCGGTAGCCCGTCCTCTTGTTTGCTTTCTACGTCCTCGTCCGCGGGTTCCGTAATCTTAGGGCCGACAACATCTTCTGGGTCGGCGGGGGCAGCATTGAACACCGCCGACGGCTGTATTGTACCCGGTTCGTTGTCCATTGTTGTATCCTCCGCCGAGTGCTCCATAGCCTTGAGTTGATCTGGTGCGGGGACATCACTGTCGATGTGCGAGACGGTGGCGCGCGTCGCATCTATTGTCGCAACAGGCAAGGGCGGCGGAGAGGTTTCGTAAGCATCGAGTGGTCGCACTGCTGGCTCTGTTCCCACATCAACTCCATGCGCACCATCGACTGGCCTCGTGAACCTACCACCGGCTTCTGAAAAGGCAGGGCCCGGCACCTCCTCGTGCTTCTCTTCAATAGATTCAACATGCTCCTTCTCTGCTTGCTCCACGGGATCGGCTGGCGCATCGTCTCCTGGCCGGGTTTCTGGCACCTTCGACTTGGGCGCAGCATCGCTTGACTCCTGGATCGAGTCGGTTGCGCCCGCAGTCTCGTCACTCGCCCGCGGGGCTCCACTCACATGCTGATCAGCCTCCTCAAGCTTCTCAACAATCTGCGCCTTTCTCGTTAATCCCGTACTTGGTATTCCCCTGTCTTTCAGCATCGTCCTCAGTTGCGCGACCGTCTGCTTGTTGTAGTCCGCCATCGTTCGGCACGTGCTCCAATTGTTGTCTATACCAGATGACAATAGTCGCGGGTCTTATCGGGAGCGTTGACAACGCTTTGCAAGTCCTGAAGGTCGGCGATGATTGAAAAGAGTGTAGAAGGATAAGTCGCGAGGCCGCGAATGTCACAGCTCAAAGAAGTTCGCACGCGTTGCGCTAACGCGGCTTCCCGGCTTGGCGTGTGCCACATTATGTGGGGAATGGCGTAGGGCTTGCCGAAGCTGCTGAGGTGGAGCGATATGACAAATGCTCCTATGTTACAGCACGCAAAGCCCACGCGCCCCATAGAACGAATCCAAGGAGAAGACTCATCATTTATACAGAAACGCTATGAAAATTGACTGGCTCGCCAGATGCAAATAAAGAGAGTTGATGCTTCCAGCAATGCACCCTACAATCACTGAGAAACGCCTTCGCCATGCAGGTCTTGCAAAATTGTTTCAAAGTCCTCCCCGCAGGATCTTCACGTCTGTTCTTCTTTTGGACTTTTGGTTCTGCTTTTCCCCTTGTCTTTCTGTACCTTTTGCTTCAACACTCTCAGTCTCTCTTCTGTTATCTTGATTGCCTCATCCATTTCGCGTTCTTCCATGCTCTCCGGCTGCAAACGCGCTTGCTCGCTGCCGTCGTGCTGCAACCTTCCACCAGCGACAGAGGAGTGCACTCTGTCCAAAGCCACTCGATCTTCCAGCCACTTCCAAAGCTCCGACTCCTCGTGCCGCCATATTTCATCATACGCAACTTGTCGTTGCGCCATTGACCACTGGTTGGGCCCCACGGCGGTTGATGATCCACGGAAGAACCAGGAGTAGATAAGGAGTGCGCCGAGGAGGGTGATGATGATTTGGGGCGAAAAGATGGGCTCTAATATATCTCCAACAGGGCCTAGGAGGCTACGCAAAGGTTCGAATAAGCCCCAGTTGCTCTCCTTGGTCTGGGCAGCAGGTGTAGGAGCGGCGGTTGGTGTTGGCACTTCGTCCAGGATATTGGCCTTGGAACGCTTCTTACCACGCCCAGCTTTTCCTGGTACTCTTGCGGGGGTGGCTCTGGTGCTAACGGCAGTCCGAAGGGCAGCGGTCAGAGAGGTCGCGTACGACATCTGGCCGCTGTTCGCGCCCGATTCGATAGCCCCTGCACTATGTCAGCAAACTTGTCCAATGATGAATCCGACATGTAATCTTACCTTTCAGCCAACTCTTTCCAGACCACTCCACAGCATAGGTCATGATGAGCCGCGTGCTGTTGCTAGGTCCCCACATCAGGCAGTATCGTGTCTTCGTCAAAAAGATGTTTCCACTCGGTACATCTGGAGTGCTGGTACTTTGCAGAACGGTGACTGCTCTGTCCAAATCATATTGCTCAAGCGAAGAAGAGATGTTGCATTTCGTTTGACGGGGTCCGACAGGAGCTGATAGAGGTTTGATGTAAGAATAAGTGGAAGACTTCTTGTCGTCGCCGAGTCCTTTCTTGTCATCCTCGAGCTGTAAGTCCGTCGACTTCTGATCTTCGATCAACCACTTTCGCATGAAGACTCCTGAAGCTGGGCCAAACATGAGACTATACACCTTGCCAAGAGGCGCCGGGATAGTCGTGTCGATGAGCAGCTTATCATAGTGCTGATCGCTGTCTCCGCACTCTGTGGGTGTATGGTTTGTTACGCCTGGGAATTCTTGTCCTGCTGCCACTACACCGCTGGTCGCGGCTCTCGCGGCCTCGGTAACGTCACCGCCACCGCCGACTGCTTGTGCAACAGATGCACTCACTTTGCGCTGACTTTCACCTCCAACCGCTGATCCGAGGTCGCTGCCCGCCACACTTCCTTCTCCCGGCTCAGTAAAGCTACCAATGCCGTCGTCCTCTTCGGCGTCCTCGTCGTAGACATCATCATCCGAATCCTGAAGGGATCCGTCTTCGCTAACAACGGATTCTGCCTTCTCTGTTTTATCGCCAGTGCCACCAGAGTCCAGAGCCACGCCATTGAGCGATGATTTGAGGTTGGGGTGCGAGATCTTCCAGATGCCGATGATCAGATCGTAGGTAGAGTCTCTTGCTAGAAATGATGCAAAAACGTTTCGAGCATGCAATGTCTGTATGACGATAGCGTTGGGAAACAACACCGCAGTTGATTTCTTCTCCACTGATACAACTTCGTCAAAGCTGATGACAAGGTTAGTGACCCAGCCTAGAATGTTGCTAGAGAAGCAGAGGTGTCCTTCTGAGACATAAAGTCGACCGTGGAGCAGGATCTCCTTCTGAAGAGCAGCACTGTAATCCTCAATGAGGTAATCATCCTCGGGCACGCTCTTGAAGAAGTTGTGGAAGTCTCTGTTGCGCTTGGGCGATGCCACTGCAAATCCGGTACCATTCAGCCGATTGCCGTTCAATGCCGCACTTGGTGCCAGTGTCGCTGTGCTGCCGGCTATCGCCGCGCCAATCGTGTGGCCGGTTGTCGCAGAGCTGCCCCTATGCCTTCTCTTTCTACCGCCGCTAATGCGACTGCGTATGCTGCCTTGGCGCTGAATCGACGAAGCAGCCGGAGAATCAGTAATATCTGCCTGTCTTTGCGGAGATGCAGCACCAGGAGCTGATGAGCCAGAATTTGCAGTGTGAGACCGTGGACGATCGTTGCTGACGGATGCGGGCTTGTCTGCAGCATAGGCGGCGGAGACGGCCTGCGTGGCAGCAATATCTTCCGCTTTCGCCGAGGCCTCGTCTGCCTTCATCGTGACGTTGGTGGAGGAAGACATGGGGCTGACGTCGTCTACGATACCAAGATGAGCCAGACTCAAGTTCCCAGAGCCGAGAGTCTCAACTGCTGGTCTACGCTTTTCCGTCACACCGTCCGCGTTTGACTCGGCGTTTTCTGGGCCGATGACTTCTTCACCGCCGTCTTCCGGTTTTCTATCGTCTTCGTTCTGCTGTTGCTGGCCCCCTTTTCCCTTATTGTTTGTGTTGATGGCAATTGTGTTGCTGAAGTTGTTTGCAGCGTTCTGCGCAGCAGAGAATACGGATGCAAAGAAACCACCAGGGTTTTGAGGAGCGAAAGCAGTCCCTCCAGGGGTCTTTGCTTCTTCAGGATGAGGTGTGAGCGGTGCTGTTATAGAATTGGAAAGCTTGCTGGGAGGGTTAGTTGCCGAGCGCACGCGTCGGTGCGATATCATGTTACCCGACGGAGACACGGTGACATTTGGGTTCGATTGCGAAGTGGCGTGCTTCGATCCTTCCTTGGAACTTGTAGAGTGTGCAGGAGACACAGCTCGTCCATCGGTCGGCGTAGGTGGAGTTACAAAAGTCGTCGGTGCATCCGTAAGGTTTGGTGGGGTTGCAGGTAGCTGCGTTATGATGCGCTTAGGTGCAGTCGCTCGAAGAGAGGTAGCAGATTGCGTCTCGGACCCTGTGTGTATCTGCGGTGGTGAAGCCTGGAAAGGTTCGTCCAAGACCCTCGTCTCGCGCTTCTTCCCTCCGAACAGTGCACCTAATCCACCCCCACTTGTGCCTGGCCTTGTGCCTTCGGTGTCGCCGCCCGTCTTAGGAGCAGTGGACCGTCGGGTGGGCGCAAAAGCCTCTTTCAACCGTCCTACCGGCGATGGCGATACACCCCGCTTGTTTGCAGCGACGTCGATTGTGTTTGCGTGGTGGATGTGCGCTCCTGGGGCGGATGCTACGGAATCGACGAGCGTGGCATCTGTGGTGGAGTCGACCGAGTCTATTGTCTCGGACACTATCAGGGGCGAGGAGAGCGTCAAGAGCCCTGCGTGCGACTGGTGTGGTGAAATGCCGGGCCTTTTTACTGGCGAGCTTCGAGTCGGTTAGCTGGGTAGACGCGCAAGCTGAGTGCGTACAACGCAGACAAAGAAAATAGTGGACGACAGTGGTGGGAATCACGAATGACGCAGAGCAAAACGGTGTGAGCGAAAGGTAAGAATGGTACAGGTGCGCTGCGATAGTGTCGGGAGGGTCTGGTGGGGAAGCCGGCCAGCAGTGCAGGTGGTGGATGATGGTATGTACAGGTGTCAATGCGGCCAATGCCACATGGCCGTGCTGCCAATGACGGCCAGGCGTACCCAACTACAACCATACAAACTACGATGAAACATGGGAAAAGGATTGGGGAGTGCGCAACTTACGCATCCGAGTCCGAGTCCTCGGTGAGCAGGCTGCTTGCGACGCTCTTGTGCAGGCCCAACGAGTCGTCGCTCTGGTTGCGCGGCTCGGCGCTGGGACGTCTGACATGGGGCGGCACGGGCGGTATCTCGTCGCCGTGGTCCAGCAGCGAGAGCGCCAGGTCGTCCTGGCTGGCGGTCGACTTCTTGCGCTGCTTGCTGCGGCCCCTGAAGATCCTCGACATGCGCTTGCGGTGGTGCGAGGACGTGTCGCTGCGCCCGTCCTCCGAGTTGCGGCTCCGGAGCTTGTCCAGGGCGCCGTCGCTCGACTTGCGCACGTCGTCGTCGCGGTTGTCGCTGCTCGCAATTGACACCGTGGACGACTCTGGGCCCTTTGATGCTGCGCGGCTGACTGGTGCAGCCAGATTGTCTCCGCTTGCGAGGTCGCGCGACGGGGTGGCGCTTCTTGCGCGCTCGACTGCCGCCATGGTGGGCGTTGCGTCTATGTGCCTCGGAGAGTGACGGGACTCCAGAGACTACCCCAGGACCGGTAGACTGTTGCACTGCGAATGTGGCCAAAGTCACGCCTGCATGCCGCCGACTCGATGCGCCTGTGTGCCGTTGCCCGCGGGGCGATGATGGTCGATTACGTAGCGAAGGTAGGCCAGAGGGCGCAGGAGCGGTTCAGTGCTGTGCGACGGGTTGGTGACGACGGGTCATGGCCGTGGTGTTGTCAGGATCACGACGTGCACGCTTTCAGGCAGCCCGGGGACTCGAGCAGCAAGCATGTCCAGCTCGGGGTGGTTCATGAAACGCAGCCACACGGCAGCCTCTCGCCAGCTTGTTTGTCGCTGGACCCCAGCTCTCCCAGATTATCCCTAGTGCCGAGCGGGTCATCCGTCATCTCATCCCTGTCCGCAACACCGTTTACCGTCATGCAGGCAGTCGCGAACCCGTGTCAGACTTCACCTCCACCGCACTGAACATGAACAGCCCACACGGCCAACACCGCCATGGAGTCCGCCGCCCTGACAAAGGCCCACGAGCACGTCCGCACCGCTGCGACGGCCACGTTCGATAACAGAGTAGCCACTGCGGGGCAGGAGCATGACTTCGCAGCGAGCGCATTCCACGAAGCGGTGCACGACACCCACAACGCCGAGGTTCGTAGGGCGCATTCACCTCTGCCGCCGCTCTGACGTGTGCATAGGCCCTCCGCATCCTCAGCCTCCTCGAAGACCACCACCGCAAGCTCGCCGGCCTGATCAAAGAAGCCCCGCGCAAGGAGAAGCATGCCAGCGCCGCTCAGCCTTCAGACACCACCTCTAAGCCCCCGGCCTCCAAAGCGGCTATCAGCAAAAGCGCGTCGTCTGCATCGTCGCCAGCGCCCACGTCTCGCCGCCGACTGCCACAGCCCTCCATAGCCAGTAATCTAGCAGAGAAGCGCGGCATACCGACCGCTAGACGAACTACCAGTGGCACCGCCGTCAATGTTGCAGGCGCCATAGGAAGTCGGGAGGAGCAGGGCGCCACGCCAGTACAAGATCTGCTCGCACAGCAGTCGCGGAAAGCCGGGGCGTCCAGACCGAAAGATACGCCAGCCGCGCAGAAGGACTCGCCCAAAGCTCAACCTGCCTCCCCGCCTGCAGAGGACAACTTCCGGCGCTTCTACTCTGCCTTTGGGGGCGTAATATCTGCCATCTCAGCACCGCTCGCCTTCACCTCCCTTCCTCTGAACCCAACAGCATCCGCGCCCGCACCTGAGCCACCCAAGGAAGAGAGGTCGTCCAAGACCAAGCCTCGGACACGATCGCCCGAAGCGTCGCGCACCGTCAAGTCTTCAGTCCCCGACCTTGCCTCCCTGATAAGCAAGCCGGCCTTGCGCGCTCTGAGAGAAGATGGCTCAGCACCGCTCGGTCCCAATGAGAGCTTCTACCTCGTGCCTGGCACCGCATCATACGCCAGTATCCTGCAAAACAAACGAGATGTCCAAAATGCCTCCCTGAACCCCATCGACGAGGGATCCGGCTCCATGAAAGGCAGCTCCCACGAAGAATTCGTTGACGCTCGAGAAAATGTCGGACCACCATCACCCACCAAAGCCCGGCATACACACACCAAGTCTGGCTCAGGCGTGACGCCCCAACGCAACATCCCTGCTGGCCGCGGCGCAGGTCTCAAGACCATGGAAGAACTCGCCCTTGAAAATGAGACTTTAAAAATCGTCATTGACAAGCAAGCCAAACGCATTCAAATGTGGGAACTCAATTCCCAGAACAGCTTCAATGCACTCGCGCAGTCGTTCCGCGCCCGCGGCCCAGGACGCACGTCGAGCGACCCCCATGCTCTCGCACATGCTTTATCGCAAGGATCCGGCGCAGTTCCTGCTCTCCCTTCACCACCGATCCCAAGCAGCCAGCCCACATCACCGGGCCTCCCACCACCGCCCGATGCCGACACGGCGCGCAGAATCGCAGACTTGGAAGCCAGGTTGGCCAGCCAGACAGCCAAGGTGCACGATCTGATGAGCAACAATGAACATCTGGCTAAGCAAAATGAGAAGAATGCGCAGGTGATTGGGCGCTACAGGGAGCAGTGGGAGAAATTGAAAGCAGGGGCACGGAAGAAGGAGCAGGAGCGGAGGGAGAGGAGGGTGATGCAAGTCAAGGCAGGGGAAGCGGCCAAAGATAGTGAGAGCGGGGAGGCGGGGGAGGACGTCGATGGGGAGGGCGACGTGGAAGTTGATGAGCCTGGGTTTGGGAAGGCGTAGGCTGTCCCTGTAGAATTGACACCCAAATACATCTGAACTCGTCGAGAACATAGGCGGGCAAGTGCGTGTGATTTACTCCCCATCACATAGTGTGAGATGCACCACGCTGTCGCAATTGGATGACTCGTGAATACATGAATTTACCCTTTATCGTATATAAACTGCACAGAACGAAGGAGATTCTTCGCGCTTTCAATCTTGTCGCAAAAGCATGTCATAACGCCAAGTTCCAAATAAACTCCTGACTACCAAATCACGCCGCCTGCGCACAATGTTGATTCCCTTTCATCGATCTAAGCTGAAGCAGTGATCGGCTGGTAGGGAGGTGCAACCGGGCCACCAACATCGACCTGCTCGACACGTCCAGGAGCATGGAGCTCAAAATCCGGCTGAGCAGGGTGTACGCCGACACGCTCCTTGCTAAGAAGGTCCACCAGAAGCGGGCTGGGCTTGTTGTTCTTCTCGGAGAACGAGGCCTGTTGGTCCTTATACCTCTGAACGTTCTCCACGTACTTGTCGAAGAGGTAAGACGAGTCCATTGGGCCGCCCTTAGCTTCGGGATGGAATTGTGCGCTAAAGATGGGGCGAGAGGTGTGGATCAGGCCCTCATTCGACTGGTCGTTTAGGTTGGTGAAGTACTCCCTCCATTCGCTGGTCAGAGTGGTTGGATCAACGGCGTACCCATGGTTCTGCGAGGTAATGTGGCACTTGCCGGTCGTGAGGTCGAGAGCCGGGATATTGTGGGCACGGTTGCCGTACTTGAGCTTTATGGTCTTGGCGCCGGCGGCGAGAGCGATGAGCTGGTGACCCATGCATATGCCCATGACGGGGATTTGGGAAGTCTCGAACAGCTTGCGAAGGTTATACACGGTAGATGTGCAGTGAGTGGGATCACCTGGGCCGTTGGAGATGAAGACACCGTCAAAGTGGTGGGCGACCTTGTGGATGGGGTAGTCGAAGGGGAAGCAAGTGACACTGGCACCACGAGAGACCAGGCTGCGAAGAATGTTCTCCTTGACACCGCAATCGATCAGAGCAACGTGCATGTCGCCTAGGGAAGAGCTGACATGGAAGGGTGCCTTGGTAGAGACACGGCGGACCAAGTTAATGGCCTCGGGGTCAACATAGGCCTCGTCCTCGTCAGCATCATACTCCTCACCAATCGAGATGCGGGCCAGAGAGGAACCCTGCTCACGGAGGTATGTCACAACCTCACGAGTGTCCACGCCCGAGATGGCAGGAACACCCTCACGAGCGCACCATTGTGCCAACGACTCGACAGCGGTCCAATGGCTGTGCTTCAAGGCGTAGTCCTGGACAACGATGCCTGAGGCCTGGATGTTGGGTGACTCGAAGTATCGGAGCAGACCATGCTCGTCGCGGGCGGCAGAAGGAACGCCGTAGTTGCCAATCAGGGGCTGGGTGAAGACGAGAATCTGGCCACGATAGGAAGGATCGGTCATGGACTCGGGGTAACCAACAAGCGAGGTGGTGAATACTGCCTCGCCGGAAATATTGGCTTTGGCGCCAAAGGACTTGCCGGAGAAGATAGGGCCGTTCTAGAAAGCGGTGAGCTAAATTGAATTTATGAATTTTAGACCAAATGTGCGCACCTTGATTGTGAAGGTAGCCCGCTCAGTCGAGATGGGTGTCGCTCTGCGCTGTGGGGTAGGAATGGAGCGCTCGGTGCTGGTCTGCACCGTGGCCAGATAGCGGGCATGTGTGCGATTCTTTGTCGCTTGTCCCAGGACACTAGCGGACCGGATGGTGGAAGGCTTGCAAAGTTGTGACAACATGTTGAGTGTAGGTTTGGACGCTGGCGGTGATGTGTATAAGGGTGATATAAACGGGCTTTCAGTTTACTGAGGCCTTCCACAGGTGGTCTGCGTGGAGAGTCAGTTTGACGCCCGCGAGGCCCCGATCTTCGGGCATCAGCATACCTGAGATGTAGTCCTGCAGCACTCAATTAGCCATGGTCAACAGTGGTGAAGAAGAATGACGCGTAGGAGAAAACGCATCGACGCCACCGAGGGCGCCGGCCGGCGGTGCGGTGAAATGCGGTGTGCGCATCGTTGCGATAAGGCGCTGGACGCCGCGAGGAAGAGCCGCATGACGACGTACCTGGGAAGTGAAGACGGAGGGAGCAGCACGCATAAGCGCGGTAGTGGACGCCGGACGAGGTCAGAAGAGGGCGGGTACGAAGAACCCTTTGGAGCTGGTGGGAACGTGGTGGTAGATGGGAGCTGTGGTAGAGAAATGTGTGAGTCGGTCGTGAAGGTTTATCGGCCGGCGGGGCTAAATTTTGAAGCTAGAGGCGCCGGCGACAAGCACCAATGAAAAACGTTACAAAATACCATCGTGTCAGCACGTGCGAATGAGAATCCTCTCTCAACACGCGTCACCTTTGATAGCTTTGATAGACTATGCAGAATGATCTCGTTCGCCCCGCAACAAAGTGTCGGCGAGTCCACACAGCCGTGGCGGCACCCTGCTGGCGGTAGACGACTTCAGAATGGCGTGGAAGAGCCGCCCGCGTAGATTTCGTCATCCCACGGAAATGGCTTTCTCTCACTGCTGCTTGGAGCTGAGCTATGACGCGACTGCTAACATGTTGTAGTGTTTTATCTGCTAGGAAATGTCTTCAACCGATGTCGGCGATCCAAGAATGACCCAGGCGCCACCAGGTGCTGCAACGTTTCGTGCGCGTGCCAAACAAGACCTCTTCCTGTTGCAGTATCCTATATAACCTCAGG
>TARA_R110002003_G_scaffold3_28_pt1 | contig 14504 bp, 13 predicted proteins | sample TARA_R110002003 | Tara Oceans TARA_R110002003 (sample SAMEA4396441) | marine metagenome | biome: Westerlies Biome; feature: [SRF] surface water layer (ENVO:00010504); material: water (ENVO:00002006), including particulate matter (ENVO:01000060) such as... | depth 5 m | reverse complement strand
AGCCAGAATTAGGTGAGCATTGTCTCATGCTATGTCTCCGGAGACTAGTCGCGGGCTGCACTCTGAGCGTCTAACACCCGCGACATCGTTTCTCATCGTGATGGCCTAATCGTGCTCTTCGAGCCGCGTGGAAGATACAGGCCATTCACAAGACTTTCAGCCGGCAAAGCAGGTAAAGGAGAAGTTGGAGGCGGCATTGCTGCGCGGAGCATGTTCGAAGACGATAGCACCTGTTGATTTCGTTGTCGCTTTGCGCTTGACGGCGTATCGATCGCTTGTGGCAATGGTGGGGAAGTATCAAATGCTTCGGACTTGAAATAGTGGTTGATCGCAGCTCCCATGGGCGAGGTGAGGTCTTGTACCGAAGCATGTCGTCTTCTTGAAGTTTGAGACATCTTAGTTGATGGAGGAGATGCTGGATGAGGCGCCGTGCTGAACTTTGGTGGATGCCTTGCACTGGCCGACCGCATTTGCTGGGAGGCATCGAGTTTGTCTACATTGTGTGAACGGACTGCAACGTGACGCATTTTGCTGTTTATCGCTTTTAACCGCGGAGCTGTAAGGGGCGGTAGAGCGACTGGCGTGAAGCCATCTGGTCGTGTTTCTGGCGAATATCTGCATTCACTTGGCATTTGAGGTGGGAACAAAGACAAGCGTGTGGGGCGGGCAGGGCTGATAGGTGAAGGGTCGCAACTCGAATAGCAGGAGCTTGCAGTTGGCGGTCTAGGACTGTGAGACTTTGGAGGCGGTGTTGGCGCTTTTTTCATCCGACCAGAACGATGGATAGGTAGAAGTGGAACTGGTGATGTACAAGACGGTGACAAGGCGAACGAACTCGCTGTCTGAGGACTAGTGAAATCTGTGATTTGCTGAAGGGTTCTGCTGCGATCGGGAATGCTGATATTCAATCCTCGCGCACTTGGAGTCTTGGAGTTTGCTGTGCCAGGGCGCGAGTGGTAGTACGGTGGTGTCCAAGGACTCAGAGCTCTCGGAGTGGGTATTTGCGGGGAAGCTTGAGGAACACACTCATACCGCAATCTGGCAGAATCTCTCCAACTCAATGCCTTCTGTCTGCTCTGCCTGCGAAACCACAGTGAGTCTGATCTGCGCCCTTCTCTTCCGTCTACGTGAAGCTTCGAACTCTTCACCAAATGTGTTCTTCGCAGGCCACTTTCCAGGCTCTTAAAGAGTGGAACCATGTACGGTATACATGCTGTACATATGCTCACACACACATGCACCTGTGTCAGATTTGCTGGCAACCATAAACGATATTCGGGTGTTGATGGAGGAAAAAGCCAGATGAGGCGAACAAGCGAGGCGGCAAGGACGAACGTGCGTGGAGCGAAGCATGCAACAACTGCGACCTTGCGCGCTACACGAATCCGTAGACAGGCGACCAAGTTGACCGACAGCATAATCAGGCAAATCTCGCTCGACATATCGATAATACAGTAGACGATCCAGAAATTTCGCTGTGGATGTCAGCACCAATGCTTGAATGGCGTGGCTTTGTGCAGTACACACCGTATTAAAGCAGCGTAAAGTCGTCATCTCCCATGGCCGAGGAAGTTTGCATTGAAACGCAACTACCATCAGTGAAGCCACACTCCATAAAGAAATGAATGTTCCAAGTCCAAGAACCAACCGACGATGGATCCGCTGGACAGCGACTACCGTATAGAACAGTACGAGCAGAGAGAGCTTCGAGAAGCATATCGATGTTATGTATAGAAATTCCAAGGCATAGTACCCTTTCATGAGGATGTCAGCGCGCTCGACGGTCTGGTATTTGAGTACGCCAAGGCCTCGATTTGCTAATATGAGTGCTGTGACGAACAGCCCAATCGCGGATGCCTACATACATCAACAGTGTCACAAATTTAACAATGGGAGAATTCTTACGGTTGCCGATGCCATGAATAAGTCATCGAGGGCAACCTTCCGAAACACAATTGCCTTTGTGACCTGTCGAGCAGCGACAATGGACACCGTTAAGCCAAGCAGAATCCATGTTATTGTTTTAACGCTGCCTGGCTCTTCCTGCTCGTTCATGGATGCGGCTTGTTCCCGGGAAAAAGACACAAGGCGGATGTCGGGATATACAAAGAATGGTATAATTTGCAAAGCTGGTATTCGCTAAACTGAAAAACTGCGAAGAGGAAACAGAAAGAAATTATGGGATAGTCGCACAAAATCGCACCACAAGCATGCCGGCAGGTGGCTGCGGCAAAGGCAGACAACGGCGAGGTTGGATGATGTTGAGGAGATAAGAGTCGAGCTGAAGCACCTGGGGACTTTCACCATTGATGTGGCACCGAAGCATAGGGCCTCGGTACCAAGTACCATCGGCAAGCGCCGTCTTCCCAGAAACAAACCAAAAGCGTGTTCACCCCAGAATATCGTATTGGGATATTCTTGTCGAGGCTTACAGCCATCGCCATGTCGACGAATGATGGAGTATGCTCGCTCTGGACCCGATCGAGACTAGCATGAACTGATATCGGCTATCAGCGAGTTGTATCGATGTTTTCCAGAATACATCGCTGTTGTGCGATGGTAAGCGCATAGACGAATAAGAGTGGTGCGTCATGCATCTAATCTTGGGGCGATTAGGCGCCGGGTTTCGCTTTACGGCTTCGAGGCTGACATGCAGGACCGGGGTTCTGACAACCATGTTGGCGATTCGCATAGACTACTCCGTAGGGGTTGGCAATCTTCAAGAGTCATCTCGAATGCTACTCATGTTCATCAGTCCCTGCCATGTCCCAGGTAAAAGACGAGCGTCGATTCGTGGTAAGAATTAGTTCAAACCTTGGAAAGACATGAAAGGCAGGCAACTACCGCGTGCTGGGATGCTGGGTGGCATGTTCACGCAAACGACGGGGAGGCATGATTCGAGCCGGAAACATGACGGTGCCACCAGTAATCTGCGTCGGGCGGAACGGTCCATAGTGGGCGAACATGCGCCAAACTACCAACAGCCCATTGCGTTCTCACGCGCATGGCATGCTAAGACGAAATGCAGCAGCTATCCTCAGGAGCACGGTGTCCCCCGCACGCCTCAGCCGTCCCTAGAAATCCATTAGGCCAACCCACTAGACGCCATGTCGTGCTCAAAAAAACGATCCAATCTCCCATCGCTGTAGTCATTTTCTTGCCGAAACCCAATGATCCTTCTCGGACACCGACAGCAAACCCTCGCTCAACACCATCGCGGCAGGACTACAGAAATTGCAAATCGGCCCTCTTCCATACCATCATAGCTGTATCGCTGTGGCGTAGCAAGTGATTGACTGGCTCGTCCTCGCCTCATGCGACAGTCCGCTGTGTGACGAGATTGCCGTACCAGTACGGTACCATAAGCCAGGATGGGGCACAGATCACTCCATTCGCGGAGCAGGCGAGCTCGAGAGGCTTGGGACTTCCAACACGTTGCGCAGACATAAAGATATTGAGATTCGCCAGTAGAATTGCACGTAGATTCACAAACACGTCGAATGATGAAGTTAACGATATAGACAGCAGGAAGCCGCCGCAACGGGCAAAGACAGGAAATCCGTGCCAAGGCGCTAGCTCTGTTTGCCGAGGCTGCTAGCTGCCCACAAAGTCCATCCCGTATACGTAGAGTCCAAGCATTCGACAGCAAATTCAACTATCGCTACGAATCATTCGATAATCCGATCTGGATCTTGATCTTAATATCTTGGCCTCGCAACGATACTGCCTATAAGACCTAGTTGGCTCAAGCGCGTGGTAGAACGGGTGCAGGCCTTGTGTTTAGCAAAACTCCCTGCTGTTAGGTCGCAAGAAGTGCTAAGTGCAATGCACTTTTTAAGCTTACTCACATACTTTGCGGCCGTCTTCGCGAAGGGAGAAGTTGATCAGGCTTCATCGCCGCCTCTGCGGTGCTCTTCCAGTGCCTTCTCCGCACCGAAGGTGGGGCGTGGCCTAACAATTCTCTCGGTGCAAGCTCAAGCACAGCACAATTATACTAGCATTCCAGGAGGTCCGTTGCAGCCAAGCCTCCATGGCCTTAACTTCTGTCAAGTCCAAGTTTATCTGAGTCATCGAACACCAAATGATGGTTTTGATGGAAAAATCACCAATGATAGAGTGCTGGTCGAAATTTGGCTTCCACTGTCCAAGGATGATTGGAATGGACGTTTTCAGGTCACTGGCGGTGCTGGCTTTGCAACAGGCATGTTTGGTGCGCATCTTGGTGTCGCGGTCAAGCATGGTTGGGCGGCGGTATCTACTGACGGCGGGCACGATGCTGATCTGGAAAAACTATCCGATGCTTCCTGGGTACTACCTGCTCCAGAAGGGAGACATCCTAGACCTGACTCTTACCTCCGCCGTGAGGTGGCATGGGATCTGCTGCACAATTTTGCAGGAAGGAGCTCAGTTGACCAAATCCTTGTTGGGAAAAGCATCATTCGACAATACTACGGCACGCACCCACATCACTCATACTGGAACGGTTGTTCAACAGGCGGTCGGCAAGGATACTACATGGCCCAGAAGTATCCGGAATTACTGGATGGCATATTGGCGAACGCGCCAGCTATCAACTTCGTGAACCTTCTCATGGCTGAATTATGGCCCCAGCAAGCCATGAAAATGGCTGATACCTTTCTCTCAAATTGCGAACTGGAGTACTTCCGAATGCAGGCTATCAAACACTGCGAGCTTGACGAGAACGTAAACATTGGTTACCTTCTGGATCCTTTGAGCTGTCACTGGCATCCATCAAGCCTCATTGGCAATACTTTCTTGTGCGATGGGCACGATGTCACTGTCACGCGGGAAATGGCTCAGGTTGTGCAAGATATCCAAACTGGGCCGGGCGGCTCCTCATCTGAGAATATGTTCCCGGGGTTGTCAGAAGGAGTGCCAATGACTACTCTCGCGGATATTGAGATCGACCAAAATGGTATGCGCATGGTGAAACCTTTTCGTATTGCTGCCAGTTGGCTGCAAAAGGTAGTGTTGCAGGATCGGCCAATATATGGTGCCCTCTCCGACAAAAGGTACTTTGACTCACTCTGGATTTCAGCGCAATCTGAGTTTGGCGGTTTGCTTAACACCAACGATCCCGACCTGTCAAGATTGCGCGACTCAGGAGCGAAGCTGCTTACATGGCACGGTATCCATGACCAGATGATTCCGTTCAGGAACACAATTAACTATCGACGTACCGTTGAAGCGACAATGGGAGGCGCGCACGGTGTCGACGATTACTATCGCGTGTTTCTCGCACCTGGCGTCGAGCATTGCGGAGGTGGAGTGGGTCCCATTCCCATCGACCCGCTCGAGTCGCTAGTGCGCTGGGTCGAAGAGAATGAACCGCCGGATACATTGGATGCCGAAACGGTCGATCAAGAGGGCGACTTCGTGACAAGAGAACTATGCTTGTGGCCGGGGATGCCCAAGTATATGGGCATCGGAGATGTTAAGAGAGCATCGAGTTGGAGTTGCGTGGGTAGTACTGAGCGGCCTGTGTTAGCCGAGCAAGAGATTGAGAAAGATTTTGACTACGGAACGATGCAGCAGCCGCAGCGAAGCACCTCTGATCCCGACGCAGATACCACCGAAGGTTCGCCAGGTCGCCCCGGCCAGATCTTAGGTGGACTCAAGGATCGGTTACAAGGTCTAGGCATGGGCCTTCGCGTGGAGTAGTGCATCTCCAGCTCGCACATCATCTCGGACAGTGACACAGCCTTACATTGCAACTCTGCTCTCTACTTCAGTGACGGGTGCAATTGGAAAGCCCGCAACAACTAACGATCGGTAAAGCCGTAGAATGCTCACTAGGTCTAAGCTCGGAGTCAATATGGTCAGTGTTGACACGCTCAATCTCGCGTTTAGTTGTAGCGAGCACGTTTCAACTGCCGTCAAATCAAGCCTCGGAGAATTCTGATCGAAACCATCAACTCGGACTCTAGCGGCACTTTGCGTGTGAAGGGATTGGTGAACCATCAACTTATGCAAATCGGGCTGCAGGGGTTGGCCTGGACCTGCATTTATCCATCATTACGACCTCTTACTCGCTACTCTCACTGTGCTACGAAGCCACGAAGTACAATATACATTTTCATCTTCGGCAATTGCGCTCTTTCGTTCTGCCAGATTGGAAGAGGCTGCATCTCCGTTCAGTCACGATAAAGGCTGCTCGGTCAATCCCTTATTTGAACGTGGGAAGCTGATCATTATCCCAATGCGCACATCGCAACTACAAATATGCGTGCCGTTGTCTTCTTTCTTGCTATCTTTCTCTTTCTTTGCGCGGTAAAGGCGCAATGGGATGACCCGGACTGGCCAGATGATCCAGACGATGATGATCCTGATGACGATTGGCCATGGCAACCCTCAAGCACCCAGCGGCAGCCTACGCCAACAAGACGCCCAACTTCAACAGCACTGCCTACCCCTACACGACAACATACGCCGACTCGCGGCCCTACCTCAACAAGAGGTCCTGGAAGCCCAACACCGACTTCGGACCCCGAAGATTCTCCTGAACCAACGCCCACTGGGGTTGACACCTTCGCAAACGTGACCATCTATCAACCGGATGATACGACCCATCACCTGACTTCACCGCGCACTGAGAGTTTGCCAAACAATACCATTCTTGCTGTATGGAATGATGTAGTGCAGGCCAATAACACACTTCAAGTGTATCGTTCGACAAACAATGGTTTCTCGTGGTACGCACATGGTACCGCGCAGTCTACTGTTGCTGGCAGAAAACTGCTTGAGCCACATTTATTGTTCGTCGAAGGTTCCTGGAGCAGCGAGACCAATGTGACACTGCTGGCCGTCAATGCTGTTGATTCCAAGAGTACCAATATCGAACTCTATGCATCTTGGGATCAAGGCGTCACGTGGGAATTCGTGCATCGCATAGCCGAAGGTGGGGCAGTCGGTACGAAGGCAGTCGGAGAGCCATATATGCTACTTCAGTAAGCTCAACAGATCAATGTGGCGTTTGTGCCGAGGCCTTTCTGATGCTGTTCCAGTGACAAGCGATTGACAGTATACTACTCCGATGGTCGTGGTCAGCACGCGAAGAAGATTTCTCAGCAATCGACCGCCGACATGTGGGAAAGCTGGGGTGCGGCAATCGACGTCGTAGCTTCGAACACGCTTTTGGACCAGGAAGGCACAACGAGTGCTGCAAAGGTATGTCCAAGACCGTTGATGTATCCTTCGGTGCCTAATCTACTGGTAGCTCCCAAACAAACAATACATTATCGCCTATGAGTCGTCACAAAACAGCAACAGGTCGGCTGATGCTCGCACGGTTCAGTACAAGATTACTACCTCGCCAGAAAACGCAGGTACCGAACTTACGCGCGAGATCACCACTGCATCTGGAGTGAAGCCTCAAGGCGCTCCGTTCGTCACATGGTCATCCATTGGTGGCGCAAATGGTACCATCCTTCTTTCTGACTCAACTTCGAGCTCGCTATTTATCAATCAAGCCTCGGGTGAGGGTCTTTGGAAAGTGATTCCGACGGTGGCTGGGAGAGCTTACGGTAGAGAGATACGAGCTAGTAAGTATTCGCGTTTGTAGCAACCATTCCCTTCACTAATTATGTTTAGTTCCAAACGATGAACGTGCGCTGCGGATCACGGGTGGCTCAGAGGGCAAGACGAGGTCGGCGGATGTGTTGGTGACGGTTATGGATTTGGAGAAGGCGCTTATCGCTGCTGTTTGAGTTGTAAGCTCATAATTATCGGCTCTTTACTACCCTGTCTTTGGCAGCAAGGTCGCACATACTTTCTCCAGTTCCCAGGCTCTATTTGTCATGTCTCAGAACTCGTTATGGCTTGTTACCTGGTGCTAAAAGTACTCCCTACACCACTACGCAGATCCCTCACCAAAAGTCATAGGACGTCAAAACTACTCTAACTTTCATGGGGACACAACATAGCGACGATGCCATAGAAGGACTCAAAAGTAAGGTAGACAAAGTAGAGCGTATATGATTCTATAAATCTTGCACCCTATCATCCTCTACTCAGCCCTAACAACCCTCTTGAATCCTTGCTTTTCAACCTGCGCCTGCGCCGCCGCAATCACAGCAGCAGCGTTGGGGTCGTTGAATCCGCATCCCGTCTTTCCGTTCTGCAGACTCGCTGCCTCAGCACTGCACACACCGTCGCCCGTGGAAGCGACTTGGGCACAGCATGCGCTGCTGCAGTCGGCGTCGGAGACGCATCCACCAGTGATGAATTGTGCACCACTGCCGGCTCCGACGTTCTTAGCGCCGGCGTTGTTGGGCGTGACTTGCGCAGTGGCCATGGCGGCGACTGAGGGTGTTAGTATGTGAGGTACGGGACTACGCCAAGTTGAGATTCAGGTGGTGTAGGAGGTCTTACGCGCGAAAATGGTGGCGATAGTGAAACGCATGTTGGTGATATATATCGGGTGAACGAGTTGAGTTTCTGTTATTGGAAAGTATGTAATTGAATGAACGACGCCGGGTCGGATTGCAGTCACAGACGCAAGAAGAATGTAAGTTGGGATGGATGTTGGAAAGGGCTGATGGTGGTTCCCATACTTATGCGGGTATTCTGTCCTTTATGCCCGGGAGCCCGTACATCAACGCTTGCGTTGGAAGAATGCGATTGCTTCCTTCATCGCATCCTGAAGCTGCGGGCGTGTGATCGGCCGATCGGTACCAAACCTGAGTGGGTCGGACGGTGGCTGCGCAGCACCATATGAAGTTCATGTTAATGCTGCATTCGGATGTGGACGAAAGCGAGGTCCTAGAGAGTGTCCTTGGTCTTCAGGCAGAATGCCATATGCGACATCGGCTCTCTTGGACTCTTGGTTTGGCGAATCAGAAAAGTGGGTGTGGGTGGCGCATGAGCCTCACAAAGACGTTGTGAAGTGTTTCAGAGTTCTCGAACTGTCGCAGCCCCAGAAGACACACGTGCTTTCATGCGGCTGAAGCACTAGATTCATAACAACTGCTTTTAGCCGGTTGCGCATGGCAATTGTGGCCGATTCTCATCAAAGGAACAGGGTATAGCTGGTTGTTGACTATGCTACATCATCGAAGAACTTCATGATGATCTCGCTCGCTCTGATCACCGTCGGTAGTTGCGGCACAGAGATTTGTGATAAATTAGGCTCGGTATCCGCCCAGCAATGGCCTGTAATACACGTTAGCGCACGCCTTCAGGGATGGATGCTATACATACCTAGGTCATCGACTTTGTAATGCTGCAGCAAGCCTTCTTTGCCATTGCACGTCCAGAACGACCGATGTACCTTCCCATCATTCAACGAATCTTCGATCTTGATCGTGCACTTGTTTCGCTGAGACCACCACTCAAGCCTTGGAATCTCATTAGTTGCGTTAGTTTCCCCGTGGCAGCATACTCACCAGTCAGATATTGCTGGTTGCGGGCCACCATCGCCCTGTCCGCCCCCATACTTCACCGTCTTGTCGGCGGCGCCATGAATCTCGAGCATCGGAATGACCTTCGATGGTGCGCAGCCATTATTCGGTCCAATGACATCCGTGTAGAATGCTCCCGAGTGCGCAGCAACAGCAGCGAAAATCGTACTACCCACAGGGTCACAGGCCAAAGTGCCAATGAAGCCTCCGCCGTTCGACATACTGAAGCTGTCAATACTGCGCACTCCTCGCTCAGGGTCTGAATTACTCACCCAGCACCAAATACCCTTGCTTCATCCACACAGAACTGATTTTTGATATCCTCAACAACATCCCCCACGAACTGCACATCCTCGGCCACAGTACTTCCTGTATGATACGTCGGACCTGCCCAACTCCCACCAACACCGTTGGGATACACCATGATCTTGTCACTCCTGTATCGATCTTGACTCATCTTAGTGTCCAACTCGAAGAACGCGCCGATGCTGCTGGAGCCATGGAAGCCGAGTACAATGGGATAGGCCTTGTTGGCGTCGTACGAAGAGGGCAAATGGTAAGAGTAGCTGCGGTCTTTACCACTGCTCTTAATGCCACGATATTGTGTAAGACCTGGAAGAAAGGGTTTCTTGCCGCATCCCGTGCTGGCGCGAGATTTCAGAGGGGAGCTGTGAGGAGCCGCGTACGTTAGCTGCAGCAAACAAGTGATCAACAGGATCGTGAAATACAACATCCTGGCGTGAAGGAATGCAAAGAACTGGTTATGCTGGAGTAGATGTAGAGTCCTTTATTCGTTGTGACCTCTCGGGTCGCCACTTCAGGAGTCGGCCACATGGTCATGGTGGTCAAACGGGAAGGTCACATTCGAGCAAGCCATTGGTCGCACGCCGCGAAGCTCAATTTCCTGGCCTTGATTGCCATGCTAGTCTTCTCGAACCACAGCATCGATATACGTTGGCGCGCACTCATTGGTAAAAATTAGACGGACGGCTACAGTGCAAATCTTGCATAACGTTGGTGGGGTCACTGTGAGGAAGTTTAGAGTTGGCGAGCAACTGATCGACCATGACCGCCCGGGTACTTGCTTCCGATGTGTCACCGCCAACCAAAGTTTACGGCGGAATTTAGGTCTGCATCTCAACCCATCCCAACGTCTACAACCTGATGTCCCGGACTCGGCGGCACATCGCCAGTCTCCCATATAGTCTGCTCGCTTCCCAGACTGAACAAGATCTCGCCACCTTCAGTCATGATACCACCCGCATCTCCATGCGCGAACCAGTTCTTGTTCCACTTCTGCCCATTGATACTCACACCCTGCACGTAATATCCTTGCTTGCCATCGCCATCATCAAGACCATCCGCCCGAATGCGCAACGTGCGATTGTGGTTCACGGTGATATTGATGTCGCTGAACCACGGGCTTTCCAGCAAATACACTGGTGTTGTAACGATGGGATATAAGCCTAGCATCTGCCATATCAGCCAGCAGTTCAGCGCACCGGCATCTGAGTTGCCCGGTATGCCGCTACTGGTGTTGAAGTAGAAGTCATTGGCAAGCTGGCGTGAGCGCTCGACACTCTTCCATTGCTTGTTCAGGTAGTTGTACAGATATGGAGTCTGGAAGTCTGGCTCGTTCGCCACATTGTTGATCGTAGTGATACCGAGACCATTCACGCCGAGATCGACTCCGGAGGTATTTGGTTGGAAAATATAGTCGAGACGCTGCTCAAAGTGGTAACCACCACCCATGAGGTCGATCATGCGCTCAACATCGTGCGGGATGACGAAGGAGTACTCGAACGCCGTTCCCTCGTAGCTTTCGTCTCCCCAGTTGCAGTCTCCGCAATTCGTGATGTTATACGTCTCATGGAAGGTGCCGTTGGCGTATCGAGGCATAACAAAGCCGGTGAAATTGCGAGCAGTCGCCCGCGAGTCCCAACTCAGCTGCCATCCAGCGGACCTCCGGAAGTACAAGTCACGGTCACCTGGTGCCTCTCCAGCAGCAATTTGGCTCACTGCAAAATCGTTAAGCGAGTATTCCACGGTTTTCGACACTGCGCGCGTGTTTCTGTCTGCCGACACATATCCCAGTGGTATCCAATCGTCAAGCGCTGAGCGACCTTCCTTGAGCGAGCCTTGCGGATCGACTGGGTTCTGGTCAAAGAAAGGCAGCACATCGGCATCCTTCTTGACAGCTGCATATCCCTCTGTCCAATTGATATCCCCACGAAGACCCTTTACGTAGGCATCGGCCAGAACATTGTCGGCATTTGAACCACCTTGGACAAGTCCATTGTAGTTGCCAGACCGACCGTCAGGCAGATATCCCTCGTTCTTGAACATGTCAATCAGCGACCGGATCATAGACTCGTAATAACTTGGCTGAATGAGGTGCCACAGCGATACCTGGTTGCGGAACAGATCCCACATCGTATAGAAATCGTCCCAGTATGGCTCGTCGGACTCCCAAAGAGGGTTCTCACCAATGCGTTCGCTCGGTATTAAGTGCATGAAGTATAAGCTGGAGTATAGCAAGGCGAGTCGAGTCTTGTTAGCGGTCTTAGAAGTGTCAACGCGGATTTTGGAGAAGACGTCTCGATTCCACTCATCGCGCGCTGCCTGTGCAGTGTCTTCGATGGACCAAGATGCCAGCTCGGAGTTTTTGTATGCGCATGCTTTCTCCACAGAGATGAACGAAATCCCAACGCGCGATTTCACTTCTGTGGTATTGGTCCACGAGAAGATTGCACCTACACGGTCATTCATCGGGCCCGAACGTGCGCTCGAACCGGTGTATGTAGGTCTTGGTGTCGTGCCATTGTCAAACGTCCGGAAATGCCGACTGGTCGGGAACGTGTTTTTTCCTTTAAACGCTCGCGCCTCGTTCGGTTGGCTGTCGAACTCGCCACATACGAATACTGTAACCGGTGCACCAATACACCAACCTCCAGCGATGCTCGTATATCCAGTGTATGTGCTCGAGTTGGGCTGAATTTCAATTTCGCCACCAGTGTAGAATTGGGTATCCCAAGACCGAGTTGGGTGAGGTAAGTAGTGCGACAAATCCACGATCACATGTTTCTCTGATGATGCAGGATAGGTGTAGTGATGTAGACCAGCATGGCGTGCGGCGGATAGCTCGACAGTAACTCCGGATTCCAATTGTGTGCGAAAGTAGCCAACGCTCGCGACATCATCGCCAACCTAAACTCCAGTCAGCCTTGTTCTAAAGTTTTGTCAATCGAACCAACCCTGGTCTGCCAATAAGTCCGATTGTCCAGCAGATTCACATCCCCATCGATCGCCGTCAAGGGCATCTGGGCAGGAAAGCCATACTTCGGTCCGCCTCCAGTGCCCGATTCATGCATCAGACTGACACCCGTGACATATCCCTTCGGCGTCCACCCACCGTTCAGCGCACTTTGGTTGATAGGCTCTTCGTAAGTGTCCAGGCCCAGTTTCACCATACCAAAAGGGACTGTCCCGCCAACAAAGACATCGCCACCACCATCTGCATCAATTATCAGCCAGCAATCGCGCATATGATGGTCTAACTAACATGCATATCCCGGGATTGCGCCCTCAGAGCCGATGAACGGATTAACAAACTGTGCATAGTCGACATCTTGCGCCAAGACACACCAGACAGCAGTGAGAACGTGAAGTACCCGCATCAATACCATTGTGAATGCCCGTTGAAGAGCCTCAAGCGGCCGAGTCTCTATTTAATCACGCCTGCATTTGCAGGTCGCGGGAGAATATACCCCGCTTTCGCACATCGTTACCTGCAAAGCCGTTATCCTTCGCCCTATCGAGGTAGTAACAAGCTTTGAGGTTACATCGCAAGGCCGTTTTGCTTGGAGTAAGCAGTAGTGGTGAGGGATGACGTAGCGTGAGCCCCTCCTTCTCCTTTGGTACCTGCCAAGACGAACGGCTCGGCAGGAGGCTTCCGCTGCCAACCTCGCGACACTATCTCAACCATGGTCACGAAGAGCAATAAATTTGCATCACCCACGTTGCTGGCAAGGGTATCTGTTGCAACCTTAACGATCTCATACGTACGATACACGACAGCATCGGACAACTGTATACCTCCTGTCACTCCCTCCTGAGCCAAGTTCATCTCACTTACGACCAGCCTGATGCAGTCGAAGACTCGTGTACGCCTTGAGGCTGCCGCGCTGCATAGAAATCCCTCTCCTTCTCATTGTTCTTGAACACCCAATCCATCTCCGTTTGCACCTTTTTCTTCGAGTCTTCAAAGAGTCTCTCCAACAATCCGGCTAGCCTCACGAGCTGCTTCGTCGCCTTCTCGCAAATTTCGAGTCTTACAGAAGAAGCCATAGGAGAATACGCATTGATTCGGTTGTAGACTGCCTTGACAGCTCTGAAGTCGTCGTTAACCTTGACGATGGTCTCAGCCAACGCGCCACGCATAAGACCAACGTGGTCTGTGCCGCCTTCGTCCCAGACGATGTCGGGGTAGTTGGCTTCGACATCATCGCATACTTCGAAACTTCGCGCGAGAATCCGATTCGCGTCAGGAAGGCTCCTTCTTGATACCAGCTTGAACAGTTATCTTCGGGTCATAGTCATGCATACGCAGCCATTTGTCCTTTTGGGAGTGGGTCATGGCAAATGATATGAAAATGAATTGATAGAACTCTTACGCTTCACTATGGTCCTTATATCGCACTCGCTCGGTTTGCTGACAGCTTGTTTGCTAGAAAGCGTTCCAATTGTCCGTCGTCAGCGGCAATGCAGATTGCTAACAATTGATTGGACTTTGTTTTTTCGCTTGTTAGGACCCAACAATTCGACCAAGCCGTCAGTCCGGGACGCATTCGCATTGTGCAGTCTTGATTGGCTCTACGACTATGATTCTACTACTTTGTGCCGTCGCTACCAATCGCGCTACTCCATCTATCTCAGTCGTGCTAGATTGACAGGAGGAAGGTATTCCCACCACGTGTATCCTCGTTTATTCCTATACTGCCTCATAATTTCTGCAACAAGGTTAACCTCGGCCTCCGTTAATGCATCGGCATAATATCCATGTCTACGCAGCAGTGTCCTAGATTT
>TARA_R110002003_G_scaffold1720_3_pt1 | contig 14508 bp, 23 predicted proteins | sample TARA_R110002003 | Tara Oceans TARA_R110002003 (sample SAMEA4396441) | marine metagenome | biome: Westerlies Biome; feature: [SRF] surface water layer (ENVO:00010504); material: water (ENVO:00002006), including particulate matter (ENVO:01000060) such as... | depth 5 m | reverse complement strand
AGCTTCGAAGCTACATCGTGAACGGAGGCAAGATTCAGGAGGTGTATTGGGTACTAGTTTTGTTAGCTGTCAGCATTGGAGGGTAGTTCTTCCAGGTGCAGAACATGAGATATAAGCTATAGCACCTACCGAGTCTTGCATGCCAATACTGGTTTGGAAGCCGACCTCCTCTTTCTTTGGTGCACACTTGTATACTTCCCGGTACTTGTTCGTATCGATCCGAAATAATGTCACAGGATTTGATGTGCCGAGGGTATACTTCAATTTCGCTAGCACTTCTGGATCAATTTCCGAGCCCACATCCAACGCCTCCGGAGCGTCCTTCCAGATGCGTAAGACTTCGCTCTTATATCCCTTGCTCTTGATGCGCTCCTTCAACGGATTAAAGGGCAATCTGAACTCCAACATGGGCTCATTCCGGCCTGCCATCTTTGCCGCCAAAATCTTGCCATAATTTTTGAGACCCTCAAGCGTGAAGTCAGTATCCGGGGAAAACGGAAATCGGACGACCAAGCAGCCCTCACTCTTGATCCACTCGCCATCTTCCTTGTAGCCTGGTGCTGATGGATCAGGAATCCAAATCTGAGTCTCGACTTTCGCGAGGCGTGGGAACTTCCGTAAAGTCATAAAGTGCCACTCGCTCGTGACGTGTCCTTCCATTGAAGGCAAACCAGTGACGAGCTGACCTAGCGTGAATTGGCGATCGTACTTGAGCCCGGTTCGGATGATGTCGCCATGATCGAGCTCGACTGGTGCACATGACTTCAAAGGGTAGATGAATAGCGCTTTGACTGTCCACGGATTCGAGGGCGTGCGGGTACCTCCACGAGCGTACAGCTTCGAGTGCTGGTCTTCGAAGTTGCTGCTTCCTGTGAGGCCAAGCTTACGACATCCAGAAGGCGGTGGAATGGGAGCATCGCGCTGAGTAAGCGCGAAGACGGCTACGAGAAGCGCAGGAAGGAGGACCACGGTAAGGGTAGTGACGAGGGTCTTGAGTGAGGGGGTGATTCCCACACTGGTCAGGACCATGTGGCCCCAGGCCAATACTACGTCTATGGGATGTGAATCGTCGTCTAGGGAATATGGATCCATGTTTCCAGCTCGTTCGTTCTGGTTTGCCGGCAGTGGAGAGTGGTTCGTCACACTCGTTCCCCTGAAGACGCGAAAAGGAGGCTGTTATCGGGTGCAGCCAAGCAAGGCCAAGGAATCATCTACCTTCCTAGTTGGGATTCGAAGTGAAAGTGCTGCGGTCTGGGTATGTCATCGCGGTGGACTGTAGACTGCGCGCGGTGGAGTGGGCGAGATGCGAGGCATGCGAGTCATGCAGCTCAAGCTAGCTTGCTCCCGTGACCCCGCGCTTCGAACGCAGCAGTTTTGACGTCCACTTGATCGACCATGGGCCCCAAGACGCGTGCAGTTCACAGGGACGCGTCGCGCAACGCCTGAAGTGGTGTTCGACGCCAAGAATCACGACTGCAACGACACCTGATCAAGCCATCCCAATGGCCAGCCAGGACGCGCCATTGACTTCACCCTTGTCGCGTACGTACAGACCCAGTGCACCTATCCTCCTCGCTCATGCTGATCTCGCTATAGACAGACTGCCGACCGTCTCCGCTTCACAGGCCCTCCACAGTCTGAAGGCACGCGGGGCTCGCACTGTGTCGACAGGCATCTCGCAGCTCAACACGCTGCTCTCAGCGCCGAGCCTGCCGGGCCACCATGTCTCGGGCGGGTATGTGCGCGGAAAGGTGACTGAGATATTCGGCCCGCCAGGGGTCGGCAAGTCCAGCTTTGGGTAAATACAGCCGCACTACGCTGTTGCAGGCGCAGGACTGAGGTGAATGAAGGCTTCAGGCAGCGGTGAATGCACTGCGCGAGGGCCAGCGCGTCGTCTGGGTGGGTGCGTACTGTGAGTGCACTTGCACTGTACGAGGGCTAATAGCCTGCAGACGCTGCCTGCGCGCCCCTGCTGCCCCAACGTCTTCTCGACGTCTTCTCCGCACCCCAGGATGCGTTCCTGCCCGTCAGCGGAACGGGCGCAGCTTCCCCGCCCGGAGCACCTGGAGACGAACTCTGCAGCCACTTCCATCACATCACCACGCCAACACTGGCACATGTTCTGGCACTCTTCATGCATTCGCCCGCCGCATTTCCTCCTCGGCACACCAGTCTTGTCGTTGTCGATTCGCTCTCGACCCTCGTCGACAATGCCTTACCCCGGAACGTAGACAGCAGGAACAAGAACGACCAGTCACGCTGGGCTGCAGGACGCAGGTTCGCGATTATAAACGAACTGATCTCAACATTTTCTCGGTTTGCGGCGCTGCACGACATCGCGCTGCTGGTCACATGCCAAACAATCACTCGGATTCGGGGTGCGTCCAGGGCACTTCTGGTCCCGGCAATATCGGGGGTTGAATGGGAAAACGGTGTTTCCACTCGTCTGGTCCTGTTCCGCGACTGGGTGCGCCAAGGTAAGACCAATGACACCGCAGACGCCAATAGATTACGCAAATCCCGGTTCGCTGGCCTTGTCAAGTTGAACGGCGTGGCTCTGGCTGAAGAGGGTGGAGTTGGTAGTGTAGTACCTTTCGCCATCGAGAACGTGAGTCAATCTATCGCCCGCGGAGCCTGCAATATCAGGAAAGCACGAGCTTCGCTTGTGCAACCGTCATCCGCTGATACTCTCCAGTCAGGACTTTGCGATATAAGCATAGGTGTCGATAATATTGCAGCGCCCATCGTTCTTCCTATCCAAGCGAGACCGCCTAAAAGGCCTTTCGCCGAAGTCGAGGAGGATGCAGGCGAGGAACCAAATTCTGACGAACTCTACGGTTGGATCGAGGATGACGAGGTCGCCGCCGAGGGTCTTCTGATAGAGGAGGGGGCCACCATTGACAACACTGAACCTTTACCAGACGGACGCAGTACCAAAATAGCACGGCCCTCTACGATTTGAATGTCGGGATGCATGATTCGAGACCTCTACAGTTCATATCGAAACTTCTTTCCCAGGCATCCATGCGTAGCCACACAGCGGTGCTTATCGGGAGGTATTGCTGGTACACGGGGAGAGTCGTCAGCTGACGACGGTTCCAATCAAGTTGAAGATCTTGCATCCTCACCGACGACAGGGATGTTGTTGCCCGCAGCACAGGTTCGCTATTAGCCGTGTGGGGTGCCCCAGACACTCCAGATTGATCCCCCATGTCTCACGCCAGAATCACAAGTCTCTCTTCTCAAGCATTTCGAAGCCCTCTGACATCAGCAACCATCCTTCGCTGTGTCACATTGCTCGACAACATCCTTATCGCACGACGCGTACAAGCTACGCATTTCTTCCGGCGGTAAATGCACAAGCGCAGTGCCTGTCATGTCATTTTTCATCCTCCAACCACGCCCTGCACTACGCTCCTAATTCTGTTCGCCACACAGGTGATATGCGCACAGTACTCCTGTGAAAAGTAAGCACAGAGTCTCTTTGCTTCAATCACAGGCGCACGTGCGTCCATCTGACAGCGGCACGCTTCTGCAGTCGAGGTTCGGGGAAGCGCCGCCGGGACCCAGCGCTCTGGTACCGCTGACCGGCAAAACTCGTGCTCGTTTTGGATGCCGTGGCAGTGGTGGCGTACAGAGTCTGGGGATTTAGATGGACGAAGCGGGGTGAAGCTACTCCTCGGCGTGGGGGCAGAAAAACAAACTTGCTCATGAGGCGTTTCACTGCCAGTCGCTTGAGCAAAGGTAAAGCTTCCTAACATGCTGATAGGCACAATACGAACGAGACTAGGTGCGGTGACGGTCCGCTTTCGCGACGATTATCGCCACCTACATAACAATGCTTCTCATGTGGAATCTGGACCCTTCATGGAGGCGCAATACGGTCTTTGATGTCCCACGAGTACGAGGCAGATGTACCGATCTCCCGGCAGTCATGAGGGCACCCCGGCTCACGGCATCGTCTCGCGCGAAGCGCGCACACGGGACAGCATGTATTCTGGCCCCTCACACTTCACCGCCCCTATACCGCATGACCGCGACATGTCGTGGGGATGTTTCAACCTTTTCGCGACAATACTCCGCGGCCTCCACAGGATGAACTGTGTAAAAGCAGCGAGACAATCGCGTAGGTGCATATTCTTGTCGGCCGTCGCTCCTGCCTCGTTGCAGAGGATCTAAATCAGCCTCACGGGTCATCTGATCGGGTCCGCGTCTCGTCTCGCCTACCTACATACCGTACCCCACGAACTCGCTACCACAGGTGCGAGCGCTGTATGCGAGAGATCTTTGCTACGAATGCTACGGAGGTGTGTACGGAGACGGGTTCGCGGTCACCCTGCTCGGCATACCTCGTACTAAACATGGGCATGATCGACCTTGTGACACTGTGCTACGCACAATTTAACGAGACGATCTGCATGTTTAGACTGGAGGTAATCAGTGTGTGACAGGAACTGTGTGGAGAGGGACGTACATCTTTGCTAACAGGAGCGGGGCACAGAAGATGATGCAAACGATGCTTTTGCTCGTGACATGGTGGATCGTTGTCGCGACTTGAAGTCTACTTTGGCGACGTCCGCCCTTTATGACGCTGCCTGCAGCTTCATTCGCAATGTACATCACCATGGATCGCCTTCGTGGCTGATATCAGTCGAAGCTTCTGATCGATGGTAGTTGACAGTGCTCCATGCATGAGCTCCATCCTGCCTTTTCGTGCAGACTATGCCCACTAGAGCATCATGAAGATCGCATGTTGAGCTTGAAGTAGGCATCCATGTCGACGATACTCGAAGCCCTGGACATTGCCTCGCTTACTGGCTCCCGTTCAAGCGCCTTATTGTACTTGGAATTAACCCCCAAACTCGCCTCAACACAATATGAAGCTCGCACAAGATCGCGTGCGTTCGTTTTGAGACTACCCGCGACAAGCGAAGTGATAGACGTTCAGGCAACATGACAGATGTCGATGCGTGGTCATAGACACTTCTGTGTAATGCCAAAGGTACATGCGGCCATGTACTTCCGTGGTTTCATGCCCCTCCTCGGACATATAATCTACCCCACTATGGGTTGACGAACCATATATCCAACGCAATATAGGTCGATTTTGCGTGATGTGGATATAGGAGGAGGCCGAGACGCATGTATTGTGTTTCGTGCCCTGTGAGTTGGCGGAAGGCGGATGTATGTGTTGGGGATGGTTATGACAGTTCGGCCCAATGGTGCTTTTCAAGCGTGGATGATGGCCGGAAGAAGAGATCAGCGAGCATGAAATGATTGTCTGTGATACTATGGGCATTACGCTTCATTGGTATTGGTACCGTTGCGTAGCGGATTGGTCAATGGTATTTGCGGCTCTGCGCAGCCGGTATGTAAAACGGAATGCATGACGCGATGTTACAAGTGTCCCAGGCATGTAGATCTTGGGACTTTGGCAAGGATTGATGAAACGCACTTTGCAGATTCCTCGCATTGTTGTGTTGACCACCAAGGCGTGCTCCGATGGACATCATTGAGTCCAAATGCTCGATCCCAAAGCTGAGCGAGGCATTGTGTGCTTAATGGAGTACAGTCACACCAAAGGCTTCTACATTTGACTTCTTAGTAATAAGTCTGGCATACCAATCTTGAGCGGTGTGGCTATCCTGTGCGGTCCTAGTGATGCTGCAAGGAGCACTAAGGAGAAGCATGAACCTAATTCAGAGCTCTGAGTGACGTCGCATCGTGGATTCATCGGATGCGGATCACTCATTGGTGTGTACCCAAAGATCTGATCTTCACCACTCACCAGAGTTTGATATTCATCCGCGGCCGTAGTTTGTCCTATGAATGGTGTTTAATGGCGTGTGGAGAGAGGGTTTACCCCACCATTCCCGTGTTCGCAGTAGTGTCCGTACGCCCGCGCATGATCTTCACTGCAGATGTAGTGACATTCGGAGAGAGTATAAACTGGAATTGACAGGAGTGGTTGGAGGAGAGTAATCCGAGTGACGTGCAGTACTCAAGGAGACGCCGCGCAAATTTCGGGCACATGCTCGTCGACTACCGAGGAAGGAGATGCATCGGCATGTGCGAGCACCCTCGTCAGGATATCTCCAAACATCGAATCTTAACGCAAGTGATATTGTCCGTATTGACCCAACTTTCACGTTCCTTGCCGAACTCCACCGTGGGAGCTCGTGAATTCATGTGCGCGATGCGTACACGTTGGGGCTGATGTCAAGGATACTCAACCATCGGAGGACTTCCATGACCGGGAATTCTACCGTGCGCAGATCATGGCAAGGCCTTATTGCCAGTAGAAGCGCCAGATTATGACATCAAGTGTGATTATCTCAAGGGCCTGGAGCCGTCTTCCGAACGACGTTGCGCCTGATGTCATTTTGTCGGATTTCCTGGATCGCCTTTCGCTTCGCATCGGTCTTTTGAAATTTTGGCGGCTGCAGTGCGGGGCCCCATGAAGCTTGAAGTCGGATAATCGCTGCCTGGATGAGGCTGAGATCATCCACACCGCCCGAGTACGCGTAACCTACCGCTATCATCGCAGAGCACGTCAATATGATCTTTGGATACCCAGGGAGTCGCGGTAGCAGAGAGATGCCGGTGACGAGCCAGCATGATCGTGTCACATCATGTTGGCGAGGAGTCATAAAACCTGCTCAGCGGGACCTCGTTGAATGGCGGACTGTGACTGTTGGGAGGAGCAGCATGGCCGGCAAAGGCGTTCCGACATCAAAGGAGACGTCGCAAATCCAAATAAGATCTTCGCTAGCGGTGGATGACACCGTGCAACGTTCCGTGCGCATTTTGCCTTTTCGGTGCTGACTCGAGGTCAGCTGGAAGAACATCGGCATTGATCCTGAAGGTTCATGTGGCGGAGCATTGTTTCGAGGGCGTTGTATTCGACAAAGCGTATCGGTGGTACCTTGCATCTCGGATTGCTCCAAAGGGCTAAAGCGCCACCAGCGTAGCATGTTGCAGCGGAGGGCCCATTCTTTCCCATCCCGACAACGCCCGAAGCGTCTGCCACGTGCGGCTGTGAGTGACGTCCTTTGTTGGCACTGGTTTTGCGGCTCGGGGCAGGCTTTTCTTCGGATCAAGGACCCCGACCTGTCTCAATCAGTGGGGCGGGCTATTGAAGAGCTAGCAGCGCTGTGAAATTTTTTCGAGAACTGATAAGAATAGCGGACCCTGGGTCAGTAAGGCGTGTTGAGATGCGACGTCGCCTTGTGCGACTGAGATTCCAGCTGAACTTTAAGCTGTGCGCGCGGGCGGACCTTGCGATGCAAAGCCTCGCCTAAGTAACAATACCAAGTACATGGGGTATCACGTCCGGAGCAGACGGTCCGCGCAAGGCGTTGCAGGAAGAGGCCCTGGGCCCCCACGATCTGGCGCGGAAAGCCAAGGATAGGGGCACCCCGCCATCTCGAACCGAGTCGAGCGACTGGAGATACGACTGCGAGTCCGCAGCCAATACGAATCGCGGACAGCATGTCGTGATCTAGGCAAGCCTGTTGCGTGCTGTGAGCCTGGGTGAGCAGATGAAGGACCATTTTGCCTGTATTATCGGTTGGAGGGCGGTGCGCGGCATGGATCCTGATATGATGGCCCTGCGTGGGTTCACCAACTTCATCTGAGGCCCGGGAGCTGCATCGAAGGCGGGCCGGCGAGACTGATGCGAGTCGGCTCGGAAGCACCCTGCGCATCGTGCTCGGTCCTTGTCTCAGCGCAGCAGCGAGATTGCCATGGGCTCCGGACGGTGTGATGAGGCGGCAGAGTGTGCACTGTGAACGTTGCTTTTGCTACACTTATAGTACCCCGGAGTTGAGTCCCCACACGCGTCTCCTCCCTTCCTCCCAATGGGGGCCTCCAAAGGGATCTCCTGTGGTGCAACACACAGCACGCCACCTGCTGCCTGGGTAAATAACAACTGGCGTTGAGGTTCCCATTGGTCATCTGACTGTGACATGTGTGAGAGGACAGAGGGGGAGATCGGCCTCATCCCGCGACTCCAATCCCAAGATCGCGAGTGGTGTGCTGAAGATGCTGCGGCATGTCACTGGACAGGAGACGAGTGAGGTTGCCCGTCTGCCTTGCATGCGCGGTGAGATTGGCATCCTGGAGGGTGATTGATTGCCTGCTGCTGGGTCGCTGCTGCTCAGAAGTCCAGTCACCGTGACACGCAGTTGCCTCGTCGCACGTCCATGCCTGCTGGAATCGCGGCGTGAGGAAGGAACACCGTCGACGGGGAAGGCACGCCTATAACAGATGGCAGGCGCCCCGGATCGTGACTGCCCAAAACCTCTCTCCGCAAAGCAAAACCCCATACGAAGATCGCAGCCGTCCTTATCTTGCCCACATCCCCCGTCTTTTGCTCGCACTGCCACACCACACACCACCCGCATCACCTCATCCGGCACCGTCGCACCAGCTGTCCTCTGCCTCGCCCTGCTCACGTACGCTGGCTGCGCTGGCTACAAATCAGACGGGGCCCCCTGTCTTATCAGCACCACACGTTGCTATTCTCCACCAAAGCCTCACTACAGCCACTGCAACCATATCGGCCCTGCACCGCGCACTCGCCGACGTTCACCGCTACAGAGATTTCAGCTGCAAATTTGTGCAAACCCAACGGCTCTCCCAACTTTGCGAGCTCCACCTCCTCACCCAAGCAACCAGCACCGAGCAAGCCAAGTCCCGCGCGCACACTGCTCCCAAAAGGCATTGCCATCGCATTCCACATCGCCATCTCGAGCCACATCGCCGCGCCGCAAAATTAACACAGACGCCATCGCGACGTACATACAGCCCACCCCCCAGCATCGGCGTGCTCTCGGCTCCAGATTACGGGCTCTCCGCAACAGTCATCATTCGCAGCCCCGCTAAGCTGATACTGTCGGGGCAGCCAAGCCACTTTGGCGCCGCTTTTGTTTCTCAATTCTCGCTCCGAGCGATCCTCGTCTGCGTCAGCACGTACCCTCGTCGTCACCCCCACACAGTCCGCCTAGCGTTCCTGTGCCCTCCATCCATACATATACCCGACCCCCATCCCCTTCCCCCGACTTTCTACGCTTGATCTGATCACATGTCATCCACCACCTCGCATCTAGGTTTTAATAACCTCCTCAACCCAGAGACGACTTCTGAACAGCAACAACACTCTTCTGCACCAAACACCCAAACGTCAATGGCTACCGCTACTGTGAGCCTCATGGCTCCTCTGCTGCAAAATGCCCCTCAGCAAGGCCACGACGAGCCTCGACAGGACCTTCCTCGCCCTTACAAGTGCCCTCTTTGTGACAAGGCCTTCCACCGCCTTGAGCACCAAACTCGACATATCCGCACTCACACTGGAGAAAAGCCCCATGCCTGTACATTCCCTGGATGCACAAAGCGTTTCTCCCGCTCAGACGAACTCACTCGGTAGGTTGCATCCACAGTCTGTTACTTTCGTACTTGTACTAACATGCCACAGTCACTCAAGAATACATAACAACCCCAACTCACGGAGAGGCAAAGGCCAACATACCGCGGCGGCCCACCAGGCTGCTGTCGCCGCAGTTCAGGCTGGCCTCATGGAGCCTGGATCCGGCCTTGCCCACATGATGCCTCCTCCAACAAAACCGATCTCACGCAGCGCACCTAGCTCCAACATTGGTTCACCAAATGTCTCGCCACCCCACTCGTTCTCCAGCTATTCTCCCAACATGGGCAACGACCTCGCAGCGTACCGCCAGGGCGGACTCAGCAACAGCACCAGCCCCAACGGGCTCTCAAGAAACATGGATCTGCTCGCTGATGCTGCCTCGCGACTCGAACAGCGTCCTCACCACCATTCGCAGAACACTAGGCAGCACCTCACCAGTGGTTATCACCCGTACAACCACCGTTTGCCAGGACTTTCCCAGTACGCGTACTCTTCGCAGCCAATGTCAAGATCGCACTCGCACGAGGACGACGACCCATATGCACACAGGATGACGAAGAAGTCAAGACCGGGCTCGCCGATGTCGACCGCCCCGCCTTCGCCAACATTTTCCCATGATTCCGCTAGCCCCACACCCGACCACACGCCGCTTGCGACCCCGGCTCACTCACCCCGACTTCGACCACACGGTTTCAGTGATTTGCAATTACCGCACCTGCGTCATCTGAGCCTCAATCAAAATTTCGTGCCTGCGCTTGCGCCCATGGAGCCGTCCACGGATCGCGAGGAGCGTTACGTGGCACCGCAGTCATCCGGTCTCCGCATCGGAGACATCATCTCGAGATCAGAAGGCGCACAGCGCAAACTGCCAGTCCCACAAGTTCCAAAAGTGGCGGTGCAGGATCTCCTCAACGGCCCCAGCAATAGCGGGTTCTCGTCTGGAAACTCGTCTTCGACCCCATCATTAGCTGGCGAAGATCTTGCGCATCGCACCTAAGGTTGCTCTCTTTATACAGCATGGATCGGCGTTCGGAAAGCATTGCCCGGATTTCATCAATTCTTGTTCAGCGAAGCGTTGGTTTACCCGCGATTTTAGACAGCAGGGTTCACGAGCAATAATGCCTGAGGCACACGACAATGTTATCATCACAACTTTTCTTCGATTTCTGGGTTTGTTTCACGACTACCACTCAACCGATAGATTTCGTTTCGCTTCAATACCCCGCGAATCCAAGCGATGCGCAGTCTTGTATAAGTTCCACTCAGTTTTGTTGGCTATCAGGCCTAAGGTGGTTTGGGATTTCTGCTTATTGGCAGAGCAGCGGTTAGATAGAATCCCCCAGCTCAGCGCTTAATGGAATCGTCATGTCAACGTTACTCAGTTCTCCTCGAGCATTACGAAATTCTTAGGTGATGTGAAATCCTTGCGCGGTTGACGCGATCTTGGGCCCGGGTGATGCAACGAGAATCATTGGCAGCAGGGAACAAGGGACATCGTCCAGGGCGCTGGGAGCAGCCTATCTCTCCACACGACCACATGCAGCCCATCTTCCCCGCAGATAGAGGACAACACAAACCTTGGAACAGAGTGGGATTATCAGGAGCGTATCACACAGCACGACAAATTCTCCGCATGGCACCCACATTCTGCGACGGACAGCCCACATTGCGGGTTGTCTCAGCCCGAATGCCGCAACATGCGCAGACATGGCGGTGAAGAGAATGGAAGCATCGCGAATCACACAGGCTCTCTACTCCAGTCATGTCTCACTGCCCTCTGGCTGTGCGACCACACCAACAGCGCACTCCACACATGCTGCTATTGTTGTGCCCTTCCCTCGATGTGGGCGCAGGGGCCGGGGACGCGATAAGCCCTGGGTGTAGGGATGCCGACTCCGCACTTTAGGTGACTTTCTCCGCATTGTATCAGGACAAGCAAGGTGTCATATTCGCTAGCGCTAATCACGACAGGGCAGGCGCACCTCAGGATGGCGGTGGTTGCCAAACCCGGAAGGTAGCGGCCAGGAGTGACATGCTCTTCTCACTCGCAGCACAATTTCCGCCTTCGCATCTGCCTTATCACCACCCGTCGTCGGCATCCGTCGGCCCTCGACTCGTACTGCGCGTTGTGCTGCGTCTTGCCATCTTGCCAGACACGGCGCAGTACCGGTAGTTGTCTCGGAACACCATCAGCGCCAATCCGTGGTCCAGCCAATGTACATTTGCATTGCATCTTATCTTGCCCTCGCAGCTCGGTTACTCTGGCTGAATACAAAGCGTCCTTGGAAATATGCACCCCGGACTGCAGCGCGCTTCTCCACATTTTCCATCTCTGCAGCATGACGACCGCCGGCGCTGGCAAGGCCTGGATGTTCGAATCGGCAGGTATGGCGGCATGGTTTCCGCCTCGCGACGAGCGCCAACTTCAGGACGCGGCCAGCGGGTGTGCTGAAGGGAGTCGGCCCGGCATGTGCAGCATCTACGTCAATAATGCGCGCGTATCTGTGGGAAAAGAAACTGAGTACCTAATCTCGCAACTCAAACGCCAGCACAAGAGGTCAGCGCACGATGAGACAAATTCAAACTGCGCTTCTCCACCTATGCCCACTATTACCGGAAACTTTCCAACCTACTCGGTGGAGATTTCCCACCACAGGCCCCCGATCTCACTTCCACATCCGCCGATAACGTTCACACACGTTTGGTGTGAATAATCTTGACCAATTCCCCGCCGCTGGCTGACTCGACCCGTCTAGCGAGCTTCTAGATCTTTCCTCGCAGCGTAACCCGGCCGATCCTCGTCGCGTCCGCGGCTCGACTGTGGGGTCTCCGCACTCCCGCGACGTCGCATACTTGCCTTTCTTGCACCAAGCGGTGGCCTAGAAAGGGAGTGGAGCGGATAAGGCTGGCTCTGTGCCTTAGCCAGGAGGGTTCGTGGCGGACGGCCTCGTCGCATCGAGGTCGCAAAGATATTCCGATGAATACGCACGAATAGGAGGGCAGGATGCAGCGCGTCATGAATCGTGGAGGTGGGGATGCCCTTCTAGATCTGGCTGCAGTTCCGCACAGACAGGGTCTCGATCACATGTTACGAGCGGCATGTGGAGGCCAGCTTGTCCACATCAGCATCAGCATCAGCATCGTCGCGTTGGTGGTTATCCGATAGGAGACGCTTGCAATGGGACATGGAAGCATTGGCACTCCTAGCGCGCGACATAGGCCCGCTTCCTCCGCCCGCTCGCTGCACCGAAGGGCGAAGGAAGAATGCTGTCTTGGACGACGCGGCGAGGTCGAGTCCAGCTCCAACGCGCTCCTCTCGCCCTTGCATGCCCCATTCCTCTCGAGTGCCGCCCGCACTTCTGTCACCATGGCATCCTCCGTCAACGACCACGGACAAATTGCAGATTACACCTTCGAAAGTACCTGTTGAGCTGCACAACCAGCGACGTCCAATCTACATCCCGCTGCGTGCTGCAAGCAAGGCGCGCTCGCAGGATCTGGCGCAACGTTGTTCATCTACGGAGCCAGGTCGCTGGAATCCGAGCCGGGAAGCGACGTAAGACCCAGGTCGTGCTTCTCGCGTCGCTGCCTCAATCTATTTTGCAGATCAGGTACTTTCAACGGTCGTATATTAGAAGTACCCTGCATGCGCTTGTGAACCGGCGGTCAGAGCTGCGGAGCAGAGTGTCGTATGTTGGTTTGACGTTGAGAGGTCCCAACAGGTGCACAATTCATGATCCTTCGATGCGACTGCGACGAGTCTCAGATCACACTGCGGATGATGAGCCGTCCTTTCATTTCTGATGATGTTGTGACGGATCCGGCCTTTCCGCCGGAGCCAGACACCAGCGAAGCACGGGAATTGATCAAGCAGCAACATCATGATCTCTACACAAGGTCTGACTTCATCATGACGACGTCTCACGCGAAGTTCACATGTTCGAAACCACGTCCGCGTATCAGGATCGCACAAGACACCTGCACGTATCAAATGCGCAGGAGCAGCTGCACCTCAATCAAGTTAACTCCTCACCACCACCAGTCCATCACCACGTTGCTATCTCCTTATCTTTTCAGCGCCCTGTTTGTGATTCCCACCAACACGCGCTCACTCTACCACACGCTTCTTCGCCAATCTGCTAATATACTCGGCTAAATATCTACGAGCGCACGATTGATGGGGAGGCGAGACAGACACGTTGCTGCGTATGCATGTCAGCGGACGTCAAACCAGCTGTCTGCACAGCCCAAAACAACCTGATATTAAATCTTCTGTGGTATTATTAGACCCTCTGTCACTACTAGGGTGTGTGCATTTGTTGAGAGACGTGCTTGTACCTGCATAGCGTCAGTCGGAGGTCATGTCACGCTCACACCAGTCTCCATTCTGTACCTCAACCTCCGATGCAACAACATCGCCGGCTGACATGTGAAACCCGTCCCAGCTGAACAAAGGAATGTACCCCCACGCCAGCATCCTTTTCACTATACCCCGGATGCGGTTCTCGAAGCATAGCTGTGGTTCTCCCAACAGATTCTCTGACTGGACATTTGCCGGTCCGGAATACCGAGCCTGGTACCTCGGGCTAAGTACCGCGCCACCGAGCTTATGCGGGTGAATACCAACGCGACACGTACCAGGGACTGTCGCAACAAGCCCGCACCGAGGTAGACACGTTTCAGATTCGGCGCTCGTCATTCATCCGCAGCCTCTGGTGTGGCGCAGATATCGGCGTTGCACTTGCGCCGAACATCGTGAGTGTCCGAGGCGCCGGAGAATCAGATGCGGCTTTGCGCGAGATTTCTTCCGGTGGCTGTGGCCCACACATGTGCTGAATCGTAATGTGGAGATGCTCGGGAGATCTCGGTACGTGCCTTTCCCCATCTGCTTTGACGCGATATCTACGACGTCGCAGCAACATCGCATTGTTGCTTCCGAGGATGTACATGGATAGCACCGACGGACCCCGAGGATGTCGATGTACACATTTTGCCGGCCGTTTGCATGACGTCAATGAGGCTGTTTGCTTTGCTGCAGAAACTGTGGCAGCGACCACAGCATCTCTGTGCGTAGGATTAGC
>TARA_R110002003_G_scaffold2646_3_pt1 | contig 14524 bp, 16 predicted proteins | sample TARA_R110002003 | Tara Oceans TARA_R110002003 (sample SAMEA4396441) | marine metagenome | biome: Westerlies Biome; feature: [SRF] surface water layer (ENVO:00010504); material: water (ENVO:00002006), including particulate matter (ENVO:01000060) such as... | depth 5 m | reverse complement strand
CCCCCCCCCCCCCCCCGCTTAAGTAACCATAAAACTACACTCCACCACACAACCTAGCATCTTCCCTCCTCCTTGCTCCTTTTCCCCCAAACATCCCTCGTTATACCGACCCGACACCACGACACAGCACGGAAACACGCATCTCAGCTACCTCAACTCAACGTGACGGTCCCCCATCGGACTAACCGTTTTAGTGACCCTTCTCCCCCTCCCTCTCGCTCGCGCAGACTGCAGCCAACTACCCCAAGACACAGCGTTCAGTCCGCGGTCCATGCATAACGGCGCAAAGATGCATGTAGCCGATATGAGGCATGTTAACCTATCCATCCGCTAACACACCATCTCACGCCATAGAGTAGCCCGCACCAAAACACCCTGCGCCTGGATTGACACACAGTAACTTCGATCCCCATTTCATATACTGGTATCCCTCTCATATTGTTCTGTCCTTCAAGTTCCAATCGAACCATACCACAACCCTACTCATGCTCCACAATGCAGTCCCGGTGTGCCCTTAAGTTAGCGAGATAGATTATGTGGGGGGCTCAAAATGGATGCGTGCTGGGAAGCGCTCGCGTTAGGATGTGGCATGATCAGATGATTTGGTTTCGAATCCGATTATCATTATCAGACCCCATTCATCGCAACTCCCAATCTCACAAGGTTGCTGAATCTCCATGCCCATGCCGGCGTATCGTATGCAAAGAATGCCCATCCATCATTCATATCGTATCGTCGTGAGTTCGTTCTCGGTCAGAACTGCACCGTACACCGATCCTTTACAAAAGGCACGCACGCATGCATAATCCACGCCAAAAAAAAACCCCAGGGGCTGAAAGAAAAGAAAAGATTCTAATACTACACCCATCCCATCCCCCACGCCCCATTCCCCCGCTAATAATCCCTTCTATTCCTGCGCCTCCTCGTCGACCCATCATCCCCCGACCCAGAGCTGTCGTAATCATACTCGTCGTCGCGACCACGTTCATAACCATGATCCGGGCGCGCGTATCTATCCCTGCTGCGCTCGCGACTCTTATCCCGACTATCTGCAGCGCCGCGCGACTTTGAGCGGAAGCGATTAATCACGCTCCTGCTTCTAGCACGGAGACCGCGGGGTGGGCTGGGATCACGGCTGCCACGACGGCTGCGCGCCCGGTCGTCATGGCGGTGGCGCGAGCGGGAACGGGAGCGGGAACGGTCGCGCGAAGCGGATCGGTGGGCGCCTCGACTCCTGCCAACGGGTTAGAATGGAACAAAGGGCAGCGTGAGGTCGAGGACATACTTGGAACGCTTGTCGGCAATGGCCTTGCCTCCCATTGCGCCGGCCGCCGCACCTGCCAAGGTAGTAAGCATGGATTTCTTACCCAGTTGTCTGCCAGCCAGGCCTCCTGCCAACGCACCTCCCACCGTAGCCGCCAACCCTTCGTCGCGCAGGAAGCCGTCGTTGAACCTTTCACGCATTTTAGTCATGCGCGAACTGTCTCGACGGTGATCGTCTCTGCGGGACGAGTGGGTATCTGCAGACCTTGCTCTATGCCGATGTTCTCGACGAGGCTTGGTGCTGCCGCGGCGGCTGGGTGGTTGGTTTGTGCTGTCGTACGCAGTCATGCGCTGGTCGACGCTGGCAGGGAGGTAGGAAGATGATGGGTACGGCGGGTTTGCAGGCTGCGAGTTGGAGCGCTGGCGGCTGAAGGGTGGTGGAGAGGGGTACGCATTGCCTGCGGCCTGATAGCCACCAGCAGTCGAAGCATATTCGGCGGGGTTATATGGGGCATAGGGCGAAGTGTTTCCAGCAGGCGGAGCTGGGATGTTGGTATTCACTGGGGTCGATGGCGCATAGCCAGGGCCCGGTGTGTACCGCGAGGCGGTTGAGGAATGATGTGCTGGCTGCTTAGGGGTGTTAGTACGTGGGCGTGCGAACAGGGCCGCAAGAGGCGGCTCAGTAGACGGAGAGAAGACAGCAGAAACGGGAGTGCCGTAACGAGAAAGATGAGGTAGAGGAGATTGCGGTGAGAGAGGAATCGACAGATTCGACGGTGGCCGGCTTGCCAACATCGGTGGACGTGTCAAAGGCGACGCATGCACCGGTGTCGACAAAGCAGTCATTGTCGGATACGTCGCACTGCGAGAACGTGGGAAGGGATTTACCTGAGGTGGGTGGTAAGGCTGATCAGCGGACGACGGTCGATAGTCGCCCTGCGCTCGCCCAGCAGCATATTCCTGTGGGTTGTACGGCCTATAGTCGGATGAGGGCGGGGGAGGGAAGTATGGACCTCCCTGCTCTGCTTGTGCCATGTCCCTGTTGTCGCCGTACTGGCCGTCCAAGTCGCTGCTGCGTCTGTGATCCCGTCCACGACTCAAGCTCCTACTAGAGCTCCGTCCCACGCTCTTTGCTCTGCGCCTACGCTCCTTCTTCTTTCGCTCGCGTTCGCGTTCGTGCTCGTAGTCGGTGTCGTCGTAGGCGCTGTAGTCCGAGTAGTCGGTCTGGGGACTGTGGTCTCGTCGGGAGCTGCGCCTCGATCTCTGTTCGCTCTGGTGTCGATCTCTATCCTTCTTCTTGTCGCGGCCTTCTTTGATCTTCTTCTTTTCTGCTGGTGTGAAGAAACCACCGGGAATCTTCTCGAAGAACTTGTCGGGAATCTGCTCTGCGCCGTAGCCGATGGCTTTGAATGCTAATACTGACATGGTTCGGCGGGGCGCACGCCAGGAATCCGGATGTTGTGGCTCGGTGGAGTGACGTAGGGCTGAGCGACAGGACGCGCTGTGATTGGAGCGCGGCCGGTCTCAACGGCAGCGCAAGGCAGACTGGATGAGGATAGCGTCTAGGAAGGCGGCAGTGAGAGTGGTCCGGATAAGGCTCCGAAGATTGTGGTGTGTAAACAATATGTGGTGCTGAAGGTTCTGGTGAGAGTCGTGTGCTGTACGGTGAGTTTCGCAGGCTGGGAGCGTGGCAAGGTATACGGACGGCAGTGGCGACTGACGCTGGACATGCGCGATGGGAAGGAAGCAATTATGTCTCGGCTGCTACGCTTAATTCCACGGACAAGCCACGATATTTTGATTTGACGCACAATGCGACTACGCTACGAGACAACCAAGATGACATCATGGGCATCGCGACTCGTGAGCATTGGCTGCGCGTGCGCCTCGCCCCGCCGTCATTGGAGCCGCATCGCAAGGCTTCCCTACGAAGATCACCCATCTGGCATAACAGAGTCTTCCCTGCGAAAAAGCATCGAGACGCATCTACCGCTGGCAAATGTGTCTTTTCTCCCGTGAATATCTCGAAGTCGAGCCTGCTGCACTGTACTGCTTCACAATCCGCCTCTCCTCACACGATGACGCCGCGGCACCCAGAAGTCGCTCAAAGTGACCTCGTGCCCACGTGCATAACCTACCGCGAGTCGTCAGCGCTCTCACAATGCCGTGCCTTCCCCAGCCTTCGGAAGATTCCACACAACCGGCGCCAATACCTTCCCGGGAATATTTCAAAGATCCCTGGCAGAAGCCCGGCACCGCTCTAACTGAGGCAGGGTAAGGTTGGGCGACTACCCGGGCCGGTGACCTATCGTGAGGTTCCCCACAAGTGCTGCGCTGGCAGAGTCGTCAGCTTCGTCGCCCAAGCCGCGGAAGCTTGGAGCACTGTGCGATGACGACATGTTCAAGACTGACCGCCCAGCGCTGCTCACCGCCGTCATGAGACATCGTCAGCTCAGACAGGGAGTATCATGTCGGCAGAACGGTAGAAGCTGTCACGCGTCGCTGTAAGGAATGTGAAACGTAGCTGCTTCGTCATGGAATATGTACTGGAGATCCTATCGATGTGCCGTCCAGTCAGGCGAACAGCATGCGAAATGGTGGGCTTGAGGCAACTTCTGGCGCATAGAAGCGTTTAAGTTCAGCATTACTAACTACATGGGTATCGTTTTCAAGAATCACAGCAAGCCCCAGTCACCGGCTTACATGAAAAAGGACATTCATACTTCCGCACTGCTTGGTGTTCCACTTCGGACCTCCCCAGATGGCCGTCCAGCACTATCCGGAACCTCAACCATGTTCTCGACCATGGCAAGGAACCTCTGTCTGTACTCGTCGCTAGTCGTCGTGATGCTCATTGGGCCATGATCCTTGCCCCATTTCAGCGCATTGAACAACTTCACCAAACCCGTCAGAGTTTGCGCTTGAAGGGCGTCCTTCGCCCAGAAGAAGTCGAGTATGATGACTCGGTAGATCCACTTGCGATCACGAGACACAACACCACTGCGCCATGACGAGGCGCGACCTGGTGGTGCAGGGACGTGTTCCAAGTCGGCCGGATAGCGCACCAGGAAAAGAGAGTAATCCACGGCGTTGTTGGCTTGCAGGATTTTCGAGTCGCGAGTCAGTTGCGCAACCAGCTCTTCCTTCTCGTCGATTGTCACGCGAATCTTATCAGGGAACTCATCAATGAGTCGTTCTTTGACACTTTCAGGCGCGAGTCGGCCGCCAGCGATGTCCCGTTCGGGATAGAAGTAGTCGTTCGGCTTGAGATCGTATGTCTCCCACTGCTCTTGATGGTGTTTGGCGCACGCAGATTTCCCGTACAGGATGTTCTCCATGACAATGTGGTGGGAGGGCGCAGTCCCGATTGCGGCGCCCAAGGTAGTCGTCGGCGAGTATAGCAAATCAGTTATGCGGACCAAGAGGGAATTCTCGTTGAGCTCCATGTGTTCTACATATGGGTCGAGGAGGCGATCGCGAAAGAACGATTGCTCAAAGGCTCGGGGAAGAGACTTTATCAAATACTTTGAGTTGGGGGTTGTGAAGAAAGTCTACAGTACGTTAGCTATGCGACCAGCTCTGGTTACAATGTGCGTACAGATCCAGAGTATCCCAAGTCACCGATTGCGACAAGATCCGTCCGCTTGCTCTTGCTCGGACTGCGAAAACTCTCCGTGTACTCCTCTTCCTCGATCTGCCATATCTCGTTCCGCAGCTTCCTGAAGAGGCGCGCTCGATATCTTGCGAGGGAGAGATTGAAGATGGCAAAGAAGGCCAGGATGCGTGCAAGCAATCCTGGTGGTGCCTCTTCGTTTTCAGAAGACGATCCGGTCTTGAAGATTGCACGCAGGATGGACGTGCTAATGAGACGGTCGCGTCGTCCCATCTCGACTGGTGAGACCGTTGTAGGGTTGTGAGGGTTTGTTGATCATCGTGGTCAAGAGTTGGCGCACGCGTTGACCTGGCCATATATTTTATGACGTCAGGCACGCTAAGACAAGCAACGGCGCACACATTTGAGGTCGCACACCTTCGGATAAGCATCAATTCTACGGGCATGCTCAGAGACAGCACTGCTTAACTTTGTGTTGACGATGCAATCGCCATCCCGGCCACGGTGCGGACCGCGTTTGAGATTGACCAAACGGCGTTGAGGCGTTATTGCTGACCTGCAGCTAATCTTAGTGACAACGGCTTCGCAGCGATCTCCCCCGTTTGAGGCTTCACGGCTTATGGGTGCGACCAGATTCCATCTTCTGCACTACGCTGCCTAGATGATATCACCACGATAACACGTGTTACATGCTCAACGCCACGAGGGCCCCCGGCTGTAGAATGCTCTTCACATGATTGTGCAAGCAAATGCCAGCAGAGGTGCTAAACAAACAATACGAGCCGCACCTCCATGGGCCCTGGTTTAAACTTTGAAGCAACATCCAGCCGTTTCCTCCAGCGCGTCTCCGTGCGAAGCGAGGCTCTGGGTCGTTTCAGTATTCCGTGTCTGACGGCACAGCCCGAACTCCTGTTTAGCGGTACGGTTACACCTTGTCTCGATAGCAAGATGCCTCCAATGCGTGGAGCATGGCTGGTACTTGCGACATAGCGAACCATCCGAGAACAATTCTTTCCATTTGTCCAGCACATGAGTATCTGCTTGTGGCCGCCGAGCATAGGAGACGCTATGGGGACTGACTGCCCAGTGCGATACAAGGTGCAGTAGCGTCGACCGCGGACGACGTGCATGCAACCACCCGTCTCTCGCCACAACCGATATTGACAGCCTGCATGTCACTTCCGTCACTGTATTTTGCTTGTCGACGCAGTGCGATGTACGCCACGAGGTGCGAACAATCCTTACTGAACATATCCCCTCGATCGAGCCTCATGTGGCCTCGCAAAGCAATTCTTCGAGATCTATGAATAAGATCTAAACTGTGCGGTCCGAGATGTCGAGGCGAAGGAAGAGGTCTACCATGTCGGGATGGACGCGAGATGATCTCCCGCACGGCTCACGATCCGCGGCTCTGGCTTTGACCCTGGTCCCACTAGTAACGGGAATGTAGCACAACAAACGGCTTTGAATCGGGCGCACAGGACCACCGAGAGACAACGAGACTCATCTGTTGACCACATCGGTATCCCGTATCCAAGAAGTCCGCAGTCGTCGATCCATAGTATGGTGTCTTTATCCTGTCAGCCCTAAGTCGTCCCCAGATAGCTTCAGCAACCCGTAAAATCGCATGTCTGGGGTCATCCCAGCTATTGCAGCTTGTCCTACTGAGACCAGAACTTTAGTTCTCGCAGATCCTTTGTGCCGCAATCTGGAGCGATGCAAATGGTCAGGGCTTCTTAACAAATCTGCAAGTCGGCAGGCCTGACCCGTCTCGAGTGATCAATCTAGATTTGGATCCGAGGCACCTGGAGCGCGGCCAGTGAAGTCAACATGCTCGGACCATGAACCTACCGCATGCATGTGTTACTCCTGTGTTACACCATGCAGGGTAAGCGTCGCGTGGGCTTAGTGGGCAAAGTTCGATTGGAAATATTCCGTGTCGGGCAGACGTCGACTAAACATATAAGCCAACCGCCTCGCTTGGATATCGAGTTTGTATCCGCTTCTACCGTGTTAAGCGGTGACGCCTTCCTTTGAACCTCAATAGATCAGCAATTGCCGGCTGGTGGACGCAATCATCATTTCTCTCACCTCACTCCCCACAAGCTGTACACATCCGTCGCTTACATACCACTCAATTCTTCAATCATAATGGCAGCTGCCGATGTTCAACAACCGCCTGTCCAAGAGCCAGCACCCGCCCTGCCGGACTACCTGACCAACCCGGATGCGGTCCTCCGTGACAAGGACGCCAAATGGCGATACGGCAGAGCGCCCGACTACTCCAAGACGAGGAAGATGTTCACAGAGAGTAAGCAAATTCCCATGCCATGTTCTCCATATACTTTTGACTGACTCTCACAGCAAAGAAAATGAGCCACGAGGCAGGTTCTCTTCCAGAGCTCGTCCAGAACCTCGTCAAGAATTGGGAGGTTGAAGCTTCGTTCAAGCCTTCCCTAGATGACTGGCGCACGATCGACCACGAGAAGTATTCATTCGCCATCAATGGCTCTGAGCCCCAAGGCGCGGAAAACATGCTAAAGGTACAGCACGCTTACCAAATGACCATCGCACAGTGACTGACCTCTGTGTAGGTTGGAACCTACAACGCGATCATTGCACCAAACGAGTACTACGATCCAACCTACTCCGACTTCGCATCGTCTCACAAGACCTTCAAGCGCATGATGCCCACGTTCGCGTGGGAAGTCCTCGAGGTGTACAGCGGCCCGCCAACAGTCAGCTTCCGCTGGCGCCACTGGGGCGTCATGAAGAACGACTACGTCGGCTTCAACAACAAGGCCGAGAAGGTTACGGCCAAGGCACACGGTGGCCCCATCGATATCCAGGGCGTCACGGTCGCGACCGTCAACGACAAGGTGCAGCTTCAGAGCGTGCGGACTTGGTTCGACCCAATGGACATGTTCAGGCAGATCGCGCCAAACGGCGTCGTGAAAAAGGAGGAGGTGGACACGACCTTGTCGCCGGCTGAGGCGCTGGATGAGGCACAGGCGGACGTAGAGGTTCCCGGGGAGCAGACGCTGCCCGACCGAACTGTTCAGACGGCAGAGGAAGCGAAGGAGACGGTGGCTAACATGGAGAAGATGGAAGCGAAGGCTGATGCGGAGGTTCCGAAGCAACACTCCGACTCGGAGGGTAGCGAGTGGACCAAGGTGTCGCGGGAACAAGACCTGCCCGTTGGCCACCCTCCCGTGTCTGGTGACGGTGCAGGCTGCCCATTGGGGTTTCGTTGAGGGCGGCGAGACGTGGAGTTGGATACGATACGATATGAGATGCACATTTCCAGGGTCCAATTTTGAACCTTTCTACACAAGAGAATTGATCGCAGCTTTTCAGTACGAGTCAGACGATTCCTCCCGGCCCAATCTGGTACACTGGGAGTTTGGAGACCGGGAAGCGTACGGCATGAGTCAGTAAGGACGGCCAAACTCCAGCATTGCAGCACATGATGAATGAAATGAACTTGTTTCCCATTTCCACGATTCTTTTCCTTGCCGTCCCTTCCGTATGCTATGCTCCTTCTATCCGGTCTCATTTTCTCTCGTAAGTCTATCACCCTAACGTCGATATTAGTCTTCCATGGTTCCTTGCCGACAATATGACGATGAGGCTAGTCGGACCCATGGCGCTGCTGCCTGCGATGCAGACTCGACGCCGGTCTGGTGATGCAACCGTGGCACGGAACTTGTCGAGCGACAGCGGTTCAACCGGGCGAGAGAAGGGGCGCTGAGGCTTTGTGCGCGCTGGGTCTGCAGTCTAGATAGAACGAAAGAGGTGGAATTAGTGCGGGATCGGGGGGAGAGGTTGAGCTTTCACGCGTGTCTCAGATGCAACGAATATTCAGACTAGATTAATTTCACGACACAAAGCACGTTGGTCACAGTACACCTACCCGCGGCACGCATCTCGCCCATGAGCGGCTCTAGTATCATCATGAGCGGCTCTAGTAGCATCATGACCAGCCGTGAGCCACTGGTGCCGTCGCCTGCCGTGGTTGAGACATCGCCACAGCCTTGCCGCTGGCTGGTTACCTATCCAACCATCTGTTGAGTACCATGTAGTCTATTGCAGGCAACAGTCTCGGGGCCGCAAGTGAGTCACTCGTCCTCTCATCTCAGCATCATAAACCGTGATTAGCCTCCGTTCAGAGCTAGCTCGTCTCCTACGCGCCGGCGCCATTCACGCGGCGCAAGCGTGATCGCGGTGTCAGCAGACTTCGCGCTCGATGCGGTGCGCACGTCACATTGGAAGCGCAGAGATTTCCATCTTGTTTGGGGCGAGATGGCTCAACTCCGCGGTGGCTCTTCTGCCTGCGACAGGCGCTGCTTGGCTGTGTAAGATTGCCTGCGGAACTGCCGTCCTCGAGCTCGCTTTCGTGGAGTGACTCAGCCCGGCCAAGCCCCTGAGTAGCCGGAACATGTCGGCAGCCGACGCCTGACGGAGGGTCGCTCCTGGCGATGAGTCGTCAGCTGTGCGGGTCTTGGCCCTTCTGGAAGCGCACTGGCGGCAAAGTCTTCACGGTGGTTGCATGGGGGCGCGCAGACGCAGCGAACGAGTGACGGGTGGAGAATTTTCGGGCACGCTGCACACGGTGGTGGTGGGATGAGTGTGAGCTGTTGCTGCGCAGCACTGACGGGTCGTGCAGCCGGAGCGCGCTCTTGGACGGGAAAAGTCCGGCGTTGATCAGTGCTGGCTGTGGTCGCACGCGAGGGAGGCAGGCTGAGGGTGAGCTGGCACGAACGACTGCGAGCGTCGGTTGCGTCATGTTCAGCAGCAGCGTGGATAAGGAACTTGTTGCACTGCACGACCGCCGGCCCCTCAGATGAATGGCATCAGAGGGCTGACGATGGCGCGCCGTGTGGCCAGCGCTGCGATCGAGGGGTTCGCCTGCTAAATGGCCGTCTTGGGCGCGTTGAAGCCGGCCAGATTGCAGCATTGAGGGCAAAATGGCTACTTTGGGCGGAGTGGCTTGGTGCAGCCAATCAGGGGCGACGAGTTGGTGAGGAGTGCGTGCTTGGCGTCCAGGCTGCCGGACCCTCATCAAAGCACCTGAGCTCAGCTGCGAAGGGAGCAAACGCCGCCAGTTCGCGTCGTGGATGTGGAACAGAAAAAGGAGACGCCGTGTGTCGCAGTCGCGCTGGAGCAGCCTGCATGGCGGTGCTTGGAAGATCTGCGTCTGTAACGCGCTGCGCCAGACACCGCGAGGCCGTGGGTTGCAAGCTGCGGCTGTGGTCTGGGATACGCCATCATCGAGCGTCTCACCCTCCCCCACACCAGCCGTTGTCAGAATGCGCGACGAGCAATCCAAACGCAACGAGCCAAACTGTGAATACAAACACTGCAAGATGGGTGTCGTCGCTATGACTGTGACGAGCGCGGCCGCAAACAGGGCGATGGCGAAAACAGCGCCAGCGTTCGCTGCCCGATGAGTCTGCAGGGTGTGGCAAGAGGCAATGGCGCGCCTGGTCCGAGCGCCCACCAGCGCGATGACTGGGTGACTGGGCGGTCCGGGGGCTGTAGCTACCGCGAGTGCCTATTAATCGCCATCTCCGCACAGCCTGTCCCCATCATCACGCACAGCAGCAATGGACTTCACGACACCCGAAAGCGCGCCCTGGGGCCTGATCTAGGTCACAACGCCGCCCAAGCTCGTTCCTGTCTGTCGCAAACCCCTCTGTCGCCTGCCGCACCCGCCATTCTCCCACCCGTTCCGTCTTTGTCCAGGTAACAGCTCAGCACGACCGTGGTCGCCGCCCGCTGCCGCCTACCGCAGAGACTCATCGCTCGCCTCTCACCACGCTCCCGACAACGAGGCTGCCTCTTTAAACTCCTCCTCTCCCGTACCTGCGTCGCCGGTCGCTCCTGCGATACCCGCGCGCTCTCACCTCCTCTCTTGCCGACTTCCCGACCGCCACTTGCCCAACACGTCAGACCTCACACCTGCGAACACCCTCACCACATATGTTCGCCAGTAGCCAATAATAACTAAAACAAACAAACGCAACAAACACACTCTCCACTCTGCTCTACTCCACTCCACTCCACCGCCGACGTACGACGCTCCAGCTTGGTGATACCGCCCAGAGGTAGCCACCACCCTTGAACACCAGTACAGCAGCATCCACAATCACAATGCACATCTCAGCCTACAGTACTCCAGTCACTCGTCGCTCAGAATCCACCACTACTTCCGGAAACAAGGCCTTCTTTGGAGGCTTCGCCTGCTAGACCTCCCGCATCCCTCCGACCTTCCAGCCTTTGCGACAGCCATCGCTGTCCCAGGAGCTGTAACATCAGAGTGCTTGCGGACCGTCTCCCCTCACAGTCTTGTTTCGGTGATTCTGCAGCTGACGGTGACTGGAGAACTCTCCGGTGCGCACCTGGCAGCTTTTCGACCACTTGAACCTGTTCGAAGACACTACCACCTGCGAACCCGTCAACCCCCTCAACTTCCAACGTATCCTTTCGACATCGAAATCTGCGCTCTTCCACACACCAGAACGACATCACACTCCAATCACTCCACGATCTCCACCAGGATCAGACGACTTGATTGAGGGCGATATCGCGATCTAGTCAGGATCAGCAGTCGACTATACACGCTTTCTCGAAATCATACGATAGAAGCCACAGGGTCACTTCCGTACGGTTTGTCTATTGGTTAAATCCTTGGTCACCCCACGACCATCCGATCACGCCCTGCGCCACATCTCCTGGTCTACCTAACGGTTAGCACTTCGGGACGTGACAACAAGGCCTACCCTTCCGCCACTCTTTTTTGTCTACCTCTCTTCCTCTCACACTTCTTCACAACATGACTCTCGATATCTTCCCCCAGAGCTTCGGTGTCCTACCGGAGACCCACCCATACGCTGCAACCCTTTCTTCTTCTGCGTCTTCTTCTACCTCTTCCGTCTTTTCAGACGCTGCATCGCAGACGTCAAGCGCTAGCTCAACATCACAACACTCTCAATGGGAGCTTGAAGAATGGAGCGGCCGGACACGGCAAGCTGGACCGACTACTGTCGACCCTGCTAGCCTCTCAGTGTTCCAGCCAATTACCAGGGTCAGCACCTATCCCCAGTATCAGCCTTCGGCCTGCCGCGAGACTGCTCAGGAAAGGTTGCCGTCCCTGCGTACAGAGTTCTTGGCGCCAGTAGAGCAGCGCCAGCATCCTCGACGGTCGTCGACTACAATTGGCCAGCGAGGACCTCCTCAGCTGGTACGGCAGTGCGAACGAAAAGTCAACTTCGTCGACTGCCTCGTCGGTTAGTAAACGCTTTTCCCCCGGACCCTGGTTCCCCCGCTGATCCCCCATAAAGATTCCGCTACTCAAATGGTCGAGGTTATTTGGCAGCTCTCTGAGCCCAAGAGTCGTTGTGAGACTGCTACTGGACGTGGAGTGCTCCCCCTCCGTACTTTCATCCAGGAGACTCTTCGCCGATCTCGTACCAGTTACTCTACCCTGCAGGTCGCTCTGTACTATCTGATCCTGATCAAGGCTCACCTGCCCAAGCATGACTTCACCATGTCACAGCCTGAAGATGCTTCTCTCCGCGCCTTGCAGTGTGGCCGCCGCATGTTCCTTGCAGCGCTCATCCTCGCTTCAAAGTACTTGCAAGATCGCAACTACTCGGCCCGCGCATGGAGCAAGATCTCTGGCCTCAAGGTCTGCGAGATCAATACTAATGAAATGGCTTTCCTCGAAGCTGTCAACTGGAAGCTCCACATTACTGATCCCATCTGGGAGAAGTGGCAGGAAGTTGTGCTCCGTCACACTCCTACCAACCCGCCAGCGTCTCCAGGCGCTGCACTCACCAATACCTGGAAGGATGTCATCCCTATGTTGACACCCGAGCTGGAGATCATCGAACTCACACCGAAGACGCCTGTAACTCCTGTACGTCCCATGCTGCGACAGCAACCGAGCGCTTCGCCCCTCCGTCCATCTTCGGACCCCTATGGCTCGCAGGAGAGCACACCCACTCCTTCGCGCTATCAGGTGCCGCGCTTCTTGGAGCCCAAGCCTGACCTGCTTCCTCCTACGCCGTCTCTTGCTCGTCTTGGCCCATTGCCTACGCCTGCCTTGACACCGCAATCCTACGCCAGCAACACTCCTGCCGCGGGTGCCATGTCGTACGGATCGCGTCGCCCGTCAATGTGCTCGGCAATGCAGCAAGCACAGTGCTCGTCTTTGGCGCGCACCTGTGTCGACCAGTTTAACCCAAGCATCAGGAATGGTCTTGAGGCTTATCACTTCCCAAGTCGACGACCTTCGTTGGCTCCCTCGAACTCATCCTTGTCGTCCTCTCCAGAGTCAATGATCTCGGACAACTCGCGCTCTTCACGCGCTTCTTCAATCTCGTCAATTTCGTCTGTTGGCTGGGCGCCAAACCAAAGTCAGGCAAAGCTTGCCCGACTGGCGACATGCCGTAACGCGAAACTGCCGTACCCGGCGTTGTCGAAGTGCAAGGAGCAGTACGAATATGCTCCAAGCGAGCCAATGTCCTCGCCAGATCTGGAGAGCTTTCACATTGATGACTCGGATGCTACCGTGGACAGCCCTGTGGGAACGTCCGCTCCCAGCCGCAAGCGCGGCAGGTCATCTGTTGATCTCCAGCAGAACGTCCGCCACTTGCTTCACAGCACACGTTCTGCGTTCAACCTTCGCAGCCACCAGACTGTTCTCCCCGATCGCTCGGTCGCCCAGTCATTTGTTCTTTCTGAGAATAGGCGCGCATCGGGTAGTGAGCTGAAAGGGCTGCAGTCCCCTAAGCACACCGCCCCCGAATGCTCCCGTCTTCCTATTCAGAAAGACTTTGGTAAGAAGCGAACCTGCTGCGGTACCGAAGCTGCCAAAGCTTTCCGCCCACAAGGCCCCGGCATGTGGGAGGGCATCTTGTAGCTCGAACAGCTACCTGAACACAATCAAAGACCCCAAAGAGGGCACAGAAGAAGAAAGATACGGCACAAAGATGCCTTCGCAATTTTACAACGTCACATCACTCTACACACCCGTGTACATTTCCTTCTACCAACTCCGAACAACAACACACACACTACACCCATGTACTTCTCTGCAGCGGACCTCAGCGCAAAAGTCCCAAAGATCTTTGCAAGCTACATTTAGCTCGTTATACCTGTCTGGCGTTTTCTCTTTTTTTTTAATCTGGCGTTCTCACGTGCTCGACAGAGCCTCCTTTGGGATGGTGGTACTCTGTGCCTTGCCTGGCCGGATAGGTGCATAGCATGGTATGGTACGGTACAGTACGGATTCAGTACGGATATTGGAATCCGTGGAGTAACACGAGGATTTTGTCGGCCGCTGGCTTCTCCAGGGCTGGATGGAGTGATTGTACGTTTACAGTTCGTGAAGGGGGGGATTGGTGGAGGGGTGGTAGTCAGTGAGCAATCGAGGTTGATGATGTACGCTTGATATCGAGCCTTGGCCTTTGTGTGCTGTGGTTTCTTGGGTGCTGTTGTGTGTGACTTGACTTGAGTGGAGTGACATGCGCTGTGGTCTTGGGTGCGAGCTAACTCGTGTTGTCAGGAGATCCATGACGTATCGCACCGTTGCAGGATGGTTATAGGCTGTCGCATCCTATGATGCGCTTGAAGTCACACTGG
>TARA_R110002003_G_scaffold110_14_pt1 | contig 14534 bp, 15 predicted proteins | sample TARA_R110002003 | Tara Oceans TARA_R110002003 (sample SAMEA4396441) | marine metagenome | biome: Westerlies Biome; feature: [SRF] surface water layer (ENVO:00010504); material: water (ENVO:00002006), including particulate matter (ENVO:01000060) such as... | depth 5 m | reverse complement strand
CATCGATCTCGTTCAGTTCTTCTACCAAAGCGGATACACTCTGCTGAACATGGCTCATGGCAAGGTCCGTCACCAAAGCCGCGGTCATAGCGTTTATGGATGCATCGCGAAACAGTAGCCATACTTCGCGGATGACACCTCGTATGCGGTTGAGCAAATAGAGGAAGCACAGGATCAAGAATCTCTGTTGCAACCGCTTTTCCTCTGCCGTGAGTGTGGTCTCGTTCATACCTTCGTTTGGCGCTGGGTGTGTTACTTTCTCGGGTCTTCCGGTCAGACCGGAGCCTTGGACATCAACCGACGCCTCGGCATCTCCGTCTTCGTCGCTCTGGTCGGGGTCGCTTCCTCGAAAGTGGTCAAATATATGTGTCGATATTTCATCGGCTAAGTCGTGGGATTTGAGTGCAACTGGGATGAAGGCGATCAGGGCCGCGAACTTTGCTTTAGCTCCCTCCAGGGCGATGTTGAAAAACGCGTGGCCGGGATCCGCCGTCTTGTTGACTTTATGATACTGGAAAACTTCCTTGCGTAATCGTAGTGCGTCGTCAAGATCTCGCATTCCAGAAACATCCGTGAGGGGCTGCTTGCTCTCCGCGATGGCCTCAACTAGGCGCTCCTGCTGCTCCACCGACATCTTATGGATCTTCTTGCCCTTCTTCTTCTTCTTCGCCTGCTCAGCCACTTGAGCTGCGTATTCGACGTTGCGGTTGGCTGCGGTCTTCAACAACCAATCTTGGAATGAGTCGGTGTAGGTCTTGTAGCGCTTGACGGTTTCCGGCAGCTCATTGCGTCGGTAGTGCTCCATATCGCGTGGGGTGCTCGAGTGCGAGGCTGCAAATCTCGTTGACGCAACAGTTGAGTGTTGAGGTGGAGAGGATAGGTAATGACGGAGGCCGAGCCGAAAGTGCGAAATAAGTATAACATGGTGCTTGGTGCGCAACTTTGTAAACATGACTTTCACTCTCGCGGAGAGGGGCAGATCGTTGCCTAGGAACCACAAAACGAACAGCCAAAGCGGCGTTCACGGACCAAGAGCGCGTTACCGCAAGTAGCCGACCGGCCTCCGCATGTATCTACAAAGCTTCGAATAGACAGTCCGGCACCCAATACTATGTCCCAACGAGAGGTGAAAGGGAGTGTGCTGCAAAACCGTATCTGTAGAAATGTACAGTGCATTGTGCACTCGGCATCGGCTAGGACGACAGCGAGTAGCTATCCTGAATCACTTGAGCACCTTTTGGCTGTCATAATTCTCTGACTTCTGTGTAATTGTACTAACCACCACTTACTAGTGAATCGATCACGTGCGCAAGCTATCGTTGGGACACTGGTCTTTCCTACTAGAGCAAACACCAAGTGTCGCGAGACTACGTTCCATTTCCACCAGTTTTCACTGTCTCCCGCCCGATACCATCTCTTTTTTGGATATCACTGTCGAGATAGCACAGCAAGTGATGTGACGAAACCATGTTGAGTTTAGTCGATCTGCACACGCCTTGAGGATGGCTCCAAGTCTGCGGCGGGCGATCCAGATCCCGTTACCAGTGTGTGGAGTGCGTTCGCACTATTATATCGAGGTTCTCGGTGTTCGAACGATGACATCCTCCTTTCGTGAAGGTCACAAGCCTGTTGCCCTGAACTTGTCATGTCCCCCCGCCTAGTATTGTAGATGTCAGAAAGGTGGCCCCGAAACTGGGCGAGAAGTTCGCTCAATGACAACCTTCAAGATACACGAGAGACTAATCTATATCAGATCCTATTGAAGTTTTCCCAAGCTCTTCATCATGCTGACTAAGCCTTGGATGTAGATGCCAAGGAGCGACCGTCGCCCGTCCTTTCGTGCTCTGATGTGATCACCAGCTAGTCAGCTAGCCAGAAAATCTGCTAACATGCATGGCGAGTCGGCGCGTGGCTCCGTAGCTATCGTCGTGTCTTGGTGAGTGTAAGGTCCATCGGTGGCGTCGAAGGCAGCATCGAAGAAACACCGCGATTGCACCGATGGTTGGTAAGCAAGCCCGACTCAACACAACGGACAAGCTGCCTCCTATCACCGTGCATGTTTTCCACCTCGTCTCCACTATCGTGTACTACACGGCCCGTCTTACCATGTCCTTCTTAGGCACCGGCTGCTCTGGTCGGAGTTGCAAGAGTGGGGTGCGAATGGGGCACATTTCCCCTTCGGTAGCTGTATCATGACGTTGAAGTTCTGTTGGCCGCAAATGCGACACTTCGACCACCGCTTGGGATCGAGCACGACTCTCATAACCCAAACCTCCCTCAGAACACCGAGCCGTATTAATTTCCACCATGTCGTCGCCTAAGACAGTACGTTGGGGTATCCTCGCGACAGGAGGCATCGCCCTCACCTTGTACGTGCCCCGCGATTCCCCCACCAAAGCTTTGAGCTTATACCTTGTAGTACGAAAGACCTTCTCGTGGACCCAACCACACGCGGCGTCACGCACCTCAAGCATACAGTCGTCGCTGCAGCTTCCTCCTCGTCGAAAAGCGAGCCGAAGAGTTTCTGAAAGAGACCGGCAGCCCTTCAGATGCGAAGGCATATGGCTCCTACGAGGAGTTCGTCAAGGATCCAAACATTGACGTCGTATACGTCGCAACACCGCACTCGCACCATTACCAGAATGCCATGCTGTGTCTGGAAGCGGGCAAGAACGTGCTGTGCGAAAAGGCCTTCACCGTCAATGCTGAGCAGGCACGCGAATTGGTCAAGAAGGCAAAGGAGAAGAACCTCTTTCTGATGGAGGCTGTCTGGACGCGCTACTTCCCCCTCTCCATCTATGTCCGCGAGCAGATTACTTCAGGGCGCATTGGCCCTGTCGCACGCGTCATCTCCGACAACAGCATGGCACTCGATCCAGAGGAGAACATGGCTGATGGTAAAAACCGTATGGTCAACCCCGACCTCGCCGGTGGTGCGCTCCTTGATCTCGGCATCTACGCCTTGACTTGGGTGTTCCAAACTCTCTACCACACGCAGCCAGAGAAGGAGCGCAAGCCGCCCAAGCTTCTTGCTTTCGTCAAGAACTATGAGCCAACCGAGAGAGCCGACGAACACAGCACCATGATCCTCAGCTTCCCGCGCTCGAAAGAAGCCGGTGGGGAAGCCCATGCCGTAGCCACAACCTCGCTTCGCGTAGCTACAGCCCCCGGTGGCAACATGGACACACCGTGCTGCCGCATCCAAGGTCCCAAGGGCGAGATCCAAGTCTTCCCGCATTCCTTCCGCCCAACCAGGACTAAGATCATCGACTCAGATGGCAAAGTCGAGGATAAAGAATGGCCAATCCCAGGGCCCGGAAAGGGAAGTGGCTGGTACAACGGCTTTGGAGGCTCGCTGCAACCGGAGGGTGAGGGTCAGGGTATGTTCTGGGAGGCGGATGAGGCCGCAGATGCTGTTCTGAATGGCAGGAAGGAAGGCAAATTCCTGGGCCTCGATGAGAGCATCCTCATCATGGAAGTCATGGATGAGGTGAGGAAACAAGGCGGATTGGTTTATCCCGAGAAGATTGAGACTACCAAGTACCCTACCCAGCTCTAGGCTGTCAACCTAAAAGTGGATCGAGCAGCACTTCAAGCTCCAAAAATGCGAAACCAAAACTAGTTTACCAAAAATGGACCTTGTCATCCATGGTTGTGTCGTGCTTCCTCGTGAAGGGTTATACTTACCGGTCATCTTTGAATGTGCGCTTATTCGCTTCTCCAAGTCTCATTCTCTGGGCTGTCTATGTCCCAACAAACCATTAATGTGTAGGGTTGTCTGTCCGCGAATAGAATTTCATAAGGGTAAACAGACGAACTAGTACGCGAAACTGCTTCGTAGCTACCATTGCGCTTTCTCTCTGGTCGTTACTGCTATTGCCCGAATTGACACACGCACACACCATCGTATTCTGCCTGAAGTCCACGCGACCAAAATTGCAAACAAGCTTTCTGCCGAGGCCACAAACCCGGGGAATCTCGTGCCCGACTAATACGCGTCACCTCGTTTCTTCATCTACATAGATTGAATTCGCTAGTCACTGAACCTGGACACGGGGCCGACTTCTCCCATCTCGCAACCACTTGAACGCCAAGTTTCAAGAAGAATACCCCACTGGCGCGGCAGCACGCATGTATCGGTCTCAAAATGACCATCGTACCACAGTGAATTTGATGGATCAAGGGTTTGTGCGACTGAGCGGAGCAGAAAATCTCCGACGATACAACGCAGTGCGAGCAAAGCACGTCGTTGCGGAAAGAGTCCAAGTCGCTGCTCCTTCTAGACTCGTGGCCGCGGCAAGGACTGTAATTATCCGCGGCACATGGCACCTCTCAATATCGGGTCTGCGCGATACAGTGCAAGCGACCATGTTGGACGACAGTCACGAAACACTGTCCTAGGATGTTTTGTGTTTCGCCGCCAATGATAGGCAATGGTTTGTGGGCCTCAATCTCCACACCACCCACAGGACTCTTCGGAAGGTCGGAGAACCTGGTTAGAGAGAGAAACAAGCATTGGATGCAATCTATCGATGAGACATGGGAATATCCTCTTGACATAACCACACTTTTTCGGGTGCGCATACGCTAAGCGAATCATTGAGGTACTTGACCACAGCAAAGCTGTGCCAGTGTACCTTGATCGTTTGAAACAGATATAAAGTCGGCTTTAGCCCGAGGGGATATATACCTACCTCTTACTAACCCCGGGTTCTCCGGTGTTTTGATTCAACATGAAAGGTACTCTAATCGCCGCTGGCGTTATTGCCATTGCAAACACAGTAGCGAGCCATGCTACTTTTCAGGAGCTCTGGTAGGTTTTCACCTATCTTGGTACTGACTGGAAGTTTACGCTCTGTAGGGTGGACGGTACGGATCAGCAAGGTACCTGTGCCAGGCTTCCGACAAGCAACAGCCCCGTGACAGATGTAACGAGTAACAACATTCGCTGTGAGTTCATGTTGAGGGTGTCCCTAATTATCAAAAGAAAATCATTGTTGACCTCGAGCAGGTAATGCCAACCAAGGCTCGGCAGCTGCGAAATGCAGCGTGGCAGCTGGCGGCACTGTCAGTGAACTTTAACGTAAGGAGTACAATTCAGACCTCAGCTGATTCGTCCACCAGGTCACAATCGAGATGCACCAGCAGCCCAATGATCGTTCATGTAGCAATGAGGCGATCGGTGGGGCACACTATGGTAAGAGGTGATGCACACATATTGGGATGAAGCTAACCCACCACCTAAAATAGGGCCAGTATTGGTTTACATGTCCAAGGTTGCGGATGCTGCAACCGCTGATGGCTCTTCCAGCTTTTTCAAAATCTTCCAAGATACATGGGGCAAGAATCCTTCCGGTGGAAGCGGGTCGGACGATTACTGGGGCACCAAGGATCTTAACACCAATTGTGGCAAGATGGATGTCAAGATCCCTAGCGGTCTTGCACCAGGGGATTACCTTCTCAGAGCTGAGGCCATTGCGCTGCACGCTGCCTCAGGGCTGAACGGTGCCCAATTCTACATCACATGCTATCAGATTACCGTAACAGGTGGTGGGTCGACCAATCCAAGTGGAGTGTCGTTTCCAGGCGCCTACAAGGCCACCGATCCTGGAATTCAAATCAATATCTATCAGAATTTGGCGACCTATGTTGCGCCTGGCCCGGCGGTCATTTCCGGCGGTACGGAAGCTGTTGCTGGCAAGGCAGGTTCGGCTGTTACAGCCACTGGAGGATCGCCGTCGCAGGCTACCACTTCAGTCACCAAGGGTGCGGTGTCGAACACATTGGCGACGTCGGTAAAGACAACATCAGCACAACCTGCATCGACCTCTGGAAGTGGAGGCTGTACTGTCGCAAAGTATCAGCAGTGCGGTGGCACTGGATTTACCGGGTGCACAACCTGTAAGATGATCTATGCACAGACCCCGAGGGGAACATACACTGACCTTAAATGTATAGGCGAGTCTGGTTCCACGTGTCACGCACAGAGCGGCTATTACTCTCAATGCATATAAAATATGCCGCGAGTCTGATATGGTGCTCTGCGCGCATGTGAACTTGAGCAAGGAGGTTCGCTTCGTACTGCTCCTCACCCAAGGGTGTGGGGAACTCACATCTCGTTCGTTGTGGCTTCCAGAGTCGTCAGGACTGGCAAACAACAAGTGCCGACAGCCGTGTACGCCTCTCAAGCCATACAGTGGTTTCGGGCTTGCTTCGCAAATCTTGAATACTCCTCAGCATAGGCGCAATATTGAGACAAACATTGCTAGCTGAAACGCTCTCTCGGCAAGAAGTCATGATTTTCCCACGCATAGTGCCTACTCATGTTAGAACACAGTATCTGAGGACCAGAAACACCGTGGTGAAAGGCAGGACACGTGAGCGGGATACCGTTCAGGAACTTGTGCGTGAACTGGCGGGTTTATTCGGGTAATTCTGCATTCTGCATTCTGCACTGACGCAAGCATGGTGCAGGGGACTGACAGCAGATTGACCTCGCAACGAATGCCTTGAAACGCCTTACCGCACAACATAGGAGTCGCGCCAGACGCTGGGCTGCAGACTGTTCCCGAGCGACACGGGTGGATCACCGCAAAACCTGGACATTGCCCTGTGGATCGCATCCTTGCATGTTTACTCGTGCGTGCCCGAGTGCAGAACGCTTCTATTCGGGTAATTCTGCTTTGGTTGCATTAGCGCCAACACGTCACACAGCCACCACAATCTCATCCCAGAGTTCGATGAACAACACATCAAGTCGAGCCTTGTGCGGTCATAGCTTTATCCATTTGCGCGTTTCGCGCAGCACGGAAGAAAGAGCACACTAAGTCTGGCTCGGAAACACCGCTCAGCGACGGCGAGGTGCGGCCTTGGGCATCCGGACGGAATAGTGATGCCGAACTGTTGGCCCCAGCACATTCAGGAACAGGACATTGTGATAGTGACATGGGCTGCATTGACGATGATCGCAGGGCTGAGACCCGTTCGCGCCAGGAACCTACTCGATAACGACATGATGCGAGGAACTGTACGTGCGTCTCGAGGCAGAGACGCCCAATCGGAGAGCCTTCTCCTTCCACCCTGGTCAGATATGCTCAAAAAGCTACATTGCCTCGCAGGCCTTTCTGCATGCATCGACAGGTAAGGCAAGGTGTTCGAGATGACGCACCTACGGAAACGGCACGGCGCGATGCCTGACCGAAAGCGGGCCGACGTCCGAAGTCCTCCTTGGGCCAATCTGTTGTCCATCGGCATTGAGAGCATCAAATTTGGTCCTTCTGTGACAGCACATCATTCGAGACACTACTATCATTGGCGTTTTGGTCCCAGTACTGCGGCATCTTGAGCACGCGGGTGCATGTCATAAACGCGTTCCAGGTTCTGTGCAGTTCTAGCTTTTCCGTCTCGCTTTCTATTCCTCGCTTCCCCCGCAGTTGCTTGCTCGTTGTCATATTTGTGGGCCAATGATAAACGAAAAGACTTGCCAGCGCAGCATGGCATCAGCTTCCGATCATGCTCCAAATGGATCGCGAGCCACAAGCAGCTGCAGAATCAGCTCCACGAGGAGGCAATGTGGCAACAGTGCTGGCGATGCATACATCATATCAAAAATGAGGCTCAGATAGCATGGTCGGAGTATAAACAGAGACTTTGAATTATGGGGGCAAGTGCTGTCTCTCCAGACTTCTTCCTCTAGAAGCAGCCCGACTCTCTCAGATCCCCACTTGCAAAATCATTCACCCCACCCGGCATTGCCTTCAGCATATCGTCATCACACTCTACCGCACCCAACACCATCAAAAATGGCAACATCAGAAAGCTACGTTCAAAAGCTCCAACGTACGGCCACCCCCGCCGCCAGCGCTCACAGCTAATTCTTGAAGACTACTGTGCCACCCAACAGATAGCTCAGCCGCAGTTTCAAGACTACTCAGATCCTCGAGGTTTGCAGTTCTCCGAAACCCTTAACACACCGAGCAATATGTCTGATATGACAACCCAGGCATCAGGACGGCATGGTCCAGCAGCGTCTTCGTCCATGGCCGCGAGTACCGGGCGCACCTCTGGCGAGACTACCGCTACCTCGAGCAGTCACGCGAAGAGGCCGCTGAAGTGGCCTGGAAGGCTTTGACGGGTAGTCCAGCTACGCCCGCGACCTCCCCAGGGCAATATAATTACGGACGTGGCTACACTACGTCTCGATAGTAGCTCAATCCTTTCACACACGACCGGTCACCCGTAGACTGACATCAACATGATCGCCAATGCGGGCAACCATGAACCTACCAGCCATCACTGGTCTAGGTTGCATCCTTATATATCGAACCATACAAATCGGGGCATCATATAGGCATTGGACACCACTCGAGTCCCGTTTCCATTCAGCTTGTTGGCTCGCGGGCCTTCGTTTCGCACGAGTCTTCGCCACTTTGTTCTTCTTCGACCGGCTTTATACCCAACATTGCATGTAAGGTCTTGTTCGCCTCGCCCCCGAATACTCTCTTGCGACATCGCATTCTCTGCTTTCGCCATCTCGGCCAGGATGGCCAAACTATAAGCTTCGTCCTCGATGGACCTGTACCATCTCATATCTCTCTACTCTGAGTTACCAGGGATTTATGGTGCCTAGCGCCCAGCTCACGCGGGTCTATTATTCTGTTCGCAACGCTTCAAAGGTCTTATACTTCTTTCCTAAGACTTCAACCAAGGCATTGCTGCCGATAGTCTCAAGCAATGGATACAACTTCGTCGGTCCCATCGTAATTCTCACAGCAGTCTTAAGTTATCAACATCTGACAAGTCCCGATTGCATTCAACGCAAGATCTCCATGACCGGGGACGCGCAACGCTTTCGAGATGTTGAACATTGAAAGCAATTCAGTCTTCTCCAGACCTTCGAAGCTCATGCAGTCGCAGGACCATCCTGCCTCCCAAGCTCGTCCATCAGTCCAATTAAAAGCTATCGGGCAACACCATCTACCTCCCCCGTTGAATACCCGCAACATCTACCACCACCCCAACCAACCCCTCTATCCAATTCAACATCGGCGAATGCCCCGCCTGATACCTCACCACCTCCGCTCCGCCGTCTTCGCAAACACCTCGTGAAACTGCAGCGGCGCCGCTCGATCGTCCTCGCACACCAGATACGCCGAGTGAATAAATACCAAGCCGCATTCGAGACATTCGTTTTCCGAACGACATACACCTGCGGCCCGAGTCGCGATTCGCACAATGCCGCATCAGCGATACTTAAGTCATTGTAAAGTAGAGCGGCTCTGTTGCGAAGACACATGCGGCCATCGGACTATGGTAGAGTAAACACTAGATCCCGGAGATATCGCTGCGCGCACCAAGCGCGGCACAATCATATGTTAAGCGCATTACCAGCCCGTCTACGACAACGCCTTACAACACCGCAAAGCAAGCGTTCCCTCGGCGCAATATACATTGCACGAACGAACCAACCCATCAACGCCCACTGCGGAAACGGAAAAGGGACGCTAACGCACGATTAACGGCATTGTGAATCGACGCCCGTGACGCCCAACAAAATACCTCATAGTACATCTCGTACAAACGCCGCAATACATACCAGCCTTATCACTCCACCAGGCTACATCCTCAACTTCCTACCCTCATACCCAAGCTCGTCCGGAATGGCATTATGCCCCACCAATCAATCACACGAATGCACAAGCAAGATGAACTAGTTCCACGACTTCCGTATCATCATTCACGTTACCTCAGCGAGATCCCGGGGCGCTGGTTGTACTGCAGCTGGGGAGAGAGAGAGCTTGGGGATGAGGTAGCCGTGGGAGTGCAAGGCGGATGGGAAGCAGGAGTAAACGAGCGGGGTTGGGAAAGAAGCCTTTGACGGGGTCGAGGGCGAGGGAGAGGTCGGACACATCCGGGTGAGAGAAGTAGTGATGAGGGTTAGGGACGGTGTTGGCTGTTGACTTATATGGGATTATGGGATCGAAGGATGCGGCGCGGTTGTATTTACACGGATGGCGGTATAGTGTGTTTGTTAGGCATGCAAATCGAGAAACACAGTATAGATGGTGTTATGGTCTTGTCCCAGTGACTTAACGAAAACTGGAAATCCAGCGATTTGTGAAGACTGCATTATGTCATAGGTGTTGATTGTATTAATGCGTATAGGGATGATTCTAGGGTTTTCGTAGGTGAAGTTCTGTCGTCACATTTCCCCTCCCCGCACTCCTTCAATCCCAGCGCCGGCCTTCACGGCACAATCCTTCACGTCTGGTAAAACATGACCACGTCGCCATCAGCATCATACCACGCATCGTCGCAGCCTCTGACATCGACAAGATCGACCCATTCATCGTTCTCGACAGCAAGCGCCTTTGGCATTCTCTTCAGCACGCCTGACGCGTTCCTATCAAAGCCAAGCGTGATGGCGCGCTCTGCTGTTGGCAGCTCGTACTGGTCGCCGTGAACGTGCAGGTCGATGGTGTTGTGTCTGGCAGGAGCAGGAGCATCGCTCATGATGACATCGCCGTCTCCGTCCACGGAGTAGGCGTCATGCACGAAACCGTCGCGGGACACGTATTGCTGTAAAGGAACCACGGGATCAATGTAATTGTGCAAGCGCCACGTCTTGCATTGCGAACTGTGCGTGAATGCCCAGACGATGATGTCGGGTTGGGTTTGGGCAGCGAGTTCGCAGATGTCTTCGCACCTGCCAATCTCTGTCCCTCGAATGGCCAGTGGCCATATTGGATGCGTGCTATTGGTTCCAGACCCGTTCGCTGCATTGACAGCAGTCGGCTCGTCCCACCAGTTGAGCCAATGATCTTCAGAGCCTGCTTCGGCCGAAAATAGAGGTGCCGTGTACACGTCCCAATTCTCCGCTTTTTGTTCTGTTTGTGATAGCTGGATAACATCAAGCGGTATACTGTAAAGTATAATTGCTTCGCCATATGCTACAACGATGCACGCGCCATGTGAAAGGTCGGCCGCTGCTGTGTACAATTTTGGGATTGGCTGTTCCTCAGGGGGTTTGAACACCATTTTCCGGAGAAGTCTTGTCGAGCTACCAAGAGGAGCATCGCAGCCTAGAGTCAGCCTATCGTTTGAGGGATCGAGGAAGAGAACATGGTGACCATCGCTCAGTGGAACAGCATGGTAGTGATCACAGCTTGGCGATCCTAATCGGCGTAGGTTCGACTCGAAGCCAAATGAGCCCCAGAAGGAAGTGTATTTTGGCCCACCGAAGAAGAGCTTGCGACGAAGAGCAGGTCGATCAATAGGATGTGCAGCACTGGAGATTAAGCGTAACTTCTTCGCGGATTCTACGCCAGGGCGAGGCGCTAGGAAGTGAAGATAGTCTGACGGGGCAGTGAGCGGAAACTACCGACTCAAAGTGTGTCCAGTGAGAGCATCGATCCAATGCAGCTCTATTCCGGCGGAGCAACCAAAAGCGACACAACGCCGTTGTGGGCAAATGGAGACACTGCGAGGCGGATCATCTTCGGAACAGAGATGCCGATAGAATGTGGTCGTGCCGTTCTCGATCGGGATGCTTCGAAAATATGTTCCTACTGCTGATCTGACTGATGATGTACGCACGTGCGGCGGGCCGTTCAGGTTCAGGTGCCAAGCAGTGCTGACAAGGTTGCGATCGTGTTGGCGGTGGTCGTCCATACCCTGAAGACCGACAGCATGGTGGTCTGATTGTACGTCAATAGAAACGACTTCTACTGGGCTTTCATCCCCGCGTTCGTGACCGTAGCGAAGCTCGCATACAATGCCCATTCGTCCCTCGAGAAGCGCAGCTACGGCATGGCGACCGCACGATACGTCCATGCTCATTGAAAGTACTCGTCTGGGACTTATGATGCTGGTAGCTGGATAGAGGCTCCCGTTGAATAGGTTGTAGATGTAAATGAGGGCGTCCCGGGCGACCAACAGAAACCGCCCGCATACACTCGTCGAGAATAGTAAGCCACCGCTTTCGTTGCTCTGGAGCGCGCTGTATCCACTTGACAACTTTTCAAAGTCGATTTGAGAGCTTTCGGCCATCGCGGATCGACTCTCCAGTCCATTCCCAGTCCACCTCGAGGAGAGAGCACATTGCCGTGAGAGATATCGACTGAGTGTCCATTCGTCGCTACGCGAAGAGCAACGGGCATCGGGTGAACCTTGTGTCGTGTCTGATGCAGTTTCGGCACTGCTCGACCACCCGCCCCGACGCAGCATCGCCATCAGGAGAGTTCTGTGCAGACTTGCTCGCATCCAAGCGCTGCAGGTGTGACGAGCAGCGTTGAAGTCTTTAGGGCCCAGGTATGCGTAAATTTGTTGCACGATCTCAATAGGAATACGGTAAGACGGGGGAAAAGTCGGTGGTGAGAGTGTGTGAAGCGTGCGATACCATGCTCTATTCGTGAGTCTCAATGCCTTTTGAGCAGCGAAGTCAAGACGGGGTAATAGTAAAGCTGCCAATGTCGAATCGGAACAGTCTAGTCTCGCTGATGTAGCGCACGGAAATAATGCACATACCAACTTCCTTTGATCATGCTGAGGATTATGGAAATAGTCGAGTGTGGCAGAGTGATGAGGTGTGGGCGGCATTTGTTCCTCAATCGGCGTGCTGACACCAAGGAGTACATCTGACATAGTTCTCACGATGCCTTTCTCGACTACAGGCTCAAGAATGCCCTCGGAGACATCGCTGGCATAATCAAGCATCGAAAAGGAGTCTGTTCCCGCACGGCCCAAGGGCCGTATGTCGCCGTCAATTTCGGTCTCTATAAGACTGGGAAGGCACGAAGTCGAGTGGCTGACAGATGGAGTCGACCCGAGATTGGGTCCGCTGAAAATGAAGGCAGCAGGAGACACGAGATCGATGCTCGGTATAGAGCCTTGCATCAACGAATTTGGTTTTGATCCGAAGCTCGAGGTTCTGGACCGTGAGTGGGAAGAAGTTGGATCTGCGCAATGCTCATGATTGTTGCCAAATAATCCAGTGATGTACCTGTGGAACGCAACACGAGATTTCGATCGCGACCCATCAGGCATACGAGGGCTGTGGTGGTATGATTTTCCGATGCGGGACGCGCTTGCATTGTCCCGAGGTGCGCAGTGGACGTTGGAAGACATGGCGCAAGACTTCTGCTCGAATCGTCGAGGGTGTTTGTGAAGCGGTCGCGATTTTCGAGGAGGACAACGGGTGCGAGGTCGAAGTCGATACGTGTGCTTCCGCAGGCTTCGAAGCCTCAACAGACTCGCTCGAGGTACGTGACATGATCGTGGTGCTGGGTAGCTGAGGACTGAGAGACAGCCTCCTGATTTGAGGCGACTCGAAAAACGACACGATGGGCAGCGGCTCCATATCAAGTATCGGAAGAGCGGGAGGAGACTTCGTACCCGCAACACCCCGCGAGAGATGGATTTGAGAAGACGTCCTCGAAGTCCCCTAGCCGGGGCGGGGTGGCTTAGCACGATGCTTGCAGGGAGAGTGAAAGAATTGACCGTGAGCTAATGGTGGCGAGATCTCGTGGACACTTGGCCGGGATAGCGAATGTAGGAATTGGTGATGCAGTTTGTTTGCTTTCTGCGGCTGTTCTGCTGGGCTCAAGGAATATGGTTGCGACGACAGGCGGAATAGATGATGAGGTGAAGGCCTGTAGGTTGGACATGAATTACACCGGCAATGGCAATGAGCATTGCCAGGGTTGGCAAGTCAAGACGGCCTTCGGGAAAGTGCGCAATGTAGTTTATTGTGAGGGAAAGTGCCTACAGGTGAAGAATGAGGGTAACTACACCCGGGTTATGTATCCAACTCACTAGTCTCGCTATGTCCAGATGACCCATTTGCACGGCTTCTCCCGGTTTTATTGGCGAGCCAAACTTCGCTTAAGCTAAGAACACGAATTAGCAAGAGTAATGCATGCATGGTTGCAAAGAGCTTACGGCATCACAAGCGTCGGGTTCTCGAAACGCAGGTTTCGTTCTCTGGCTTCATCCAAGGTGAGCCTGCCCATCGGCATTCTGTAGCCTTCTCGACCTGACAGTACAGCCTCCTCTTGAACGTCCCGCCCGAGATCCGATGTTACTGGGTTGCGAAGACTTCGCAAAGCGATGAACTTCATGAGAGGCCTGTAAGTCCTTGCGAAGACATAGAAGAACCAAAGAGTTGCAATGGTCAACGGCGCCACCAAAACTGCCCTCTTGAACGCCTTCTTCAAGGCTAGTTGACCAGCAACAGTAATTTGAAAGAGGACAGCTCCTCCGATGATGCGGTCACACATCATGGTCCATCCACGACCAGTAGAGTGCTGGCGATGCTCCATGGCGTACAACAACTGATACTTGTGAACGAAGTGACCGATCATGAAGTACGCCAGGCCTGTCAGCAGGACCTGCCATGAATCTCTCAAGACGCTATATACCATACAGATGATGAAGATAAGAATTGTCTGTGGTAGGAAGAAGCCGTAACTAAAGACGGGAGGTTGGACAAGCTCAGCGTAGTCTACTTGCAACATTAGGCTTGCCTCAAAGTCTTG
>TARA_R110002003_G_scaffold1926_9_pt1 | contig 14548 bp, 21 predicted proteins | sample TARA_R110002003 | Tara Oceans TARA_R110002003 (sample SAMEA4396441) | marine metagenome | biome: Westerlies Biome; feature: [SRF] surface water layer (ENVO:00010504); material: water (ENVO:00002006), including particulate matter (ENVO:01000060) such as... | depth 5 m | reverse complement strand
AAGAAGAAGAAGAAGAAGAAGAAGAAGAAGAAGAAGAAGAAGAAGCGAGCGGTGCTGTGCGCTGGACACGGTATCACGGATAGAAACAGAATGGAACGCGATGAGAATTTATATCAAGTGACAATGTGCTTTGGCTGATTTATGTGATGTTTGTTGTACATGTGAGGGATGGGTGAGGTTGCAATTGGAAGAAGGGAGGTCGGCCTGGGCTGAGCTACTACCGGTGGCCGGGATAGCACCGCGGCATGGTAGGGCCTATAATGCTGAGGCGCTTGAAATCTTGACGTGCATCGCTCCAGCACGCGGTATTGCTTGTAACAACTCAATATGATGTCATTAGGGGATGGTTAACGATTGGTTCGTGCAGTCGGGCAAAGTCGATATAACCATTTGTTGTGGTCGTCGTTTGGAGCTCGAGAAGTTTACCGACGGTTTGATTGTCAGCATTTGTCGACACAGCACAACAAGAGCAAATGAAAAATAGCTCAGTGTTCAAAATGTGGTATTAGCTATGGTCTTATCCGCATACGCTAAAAATCATTGCTCAACGCCATCGTGCTGGTATACCCAAGCCATTCCTGTCCATCGTGCCTGCATCAAGCAGGCCAAGGTATCATCAATATCATACATGTATCCAGATCATAACCCACAGGCCTCACAAGCGGTGCGTTCGGTGCGCGTTCGTTGTTCCGCGCGCATCCGATCACGCATCGCCGCAATCGGTCCTAGTATTCCAACTCGAATCCGAGTACACATTGCAGGTGTCCTAGACCTGGCTCATGGAGGGACCGCCGCGGCGGATTCCACCGCGAAGGTTGGCGCCGCTGCCACGGCCGTTCATGAAGTTGATGACGAGAGTGGCGACGAAGGCGGCCCAGCCGAACCACAGGAAGGCGCAGGTCGCTTGCGCTTGGCGGCAGTTCTGCTCCGTGTTGGAAGAGCTGTTGCAGACGCCGTTGGTGGTGGTGTATGCCTGGGGATGTTAGCTGTGATGGTCCATGTGATCCAAAGTGGTGTGACATACTCGGTTTGAGCAGCTGTGGGCTCCGAGATATGCGGAGAGCGCAACAGCAGCGCAGAAGCCGAACAGCACGCTCAGGCCGTCCATGGCAATGTCAACAACTGGAATGCTGAACTTGTCGATGAAGGACGTCGGCAGAAAGTAGAGCAGCGTGAACAGCCACCACACACCGACGAAGAGCGAGTAGTTGACGATGGAGTGTGTGCCATTTGTTGCGCGGTCGATGTTGTTGGCCATGAACGCTGTGACGAGGATGGCGCAGATGAGCTTGCAACCGTCAATAAAGCTCTGCAAATTATTGTGGAAGAAATGCTTACCTGCCAGGCGCGGAGGCCCATTGAGAGTGCTCGCGACACCATCTTGACGGTTGTGTGTGAGGTGGGTTGCTGTGTGAAGGATGTGATGAGCGATGTACGATGTTGAGACGTGCAGCTGGCAAGCGTCAGGTCCTCTTTGATGAAGAACGGAGAGAAGCGGGTGGGGAGATGTGCTGATGATCGCTTCGAGGGCTGTGTCTGGCAATATATTCAGTTAGCGGGAGGAGCGGCTTCTTCGTCGCAGCGTCATCGCTCGCAGGTGCAACGACTGGCCAGCACTACGTCACAGGCCCTGCCCTTGGCCGCCGCCAACCAATGCAATGCGCCGCCTGTTCCGGATCGGGTCGGGACTAACCTTGACGAGCGCCGATCTTTGTTGTGATGCGTGCAGTGTGGACAAATTTGCGACGTCTTTGAAGTGCAGCGCTGGTGTTGATATAGTCGACTGAAGACGCGCATTCGTACCCTCGAGGCTGTGTGAGCGTCCCCGCGCGATAAGACAATCCCGTTACTGTGGCAGTCGCGTTGCTCGAGCGATGATGCAAGTCCGTGCAGGGATCGCCCCTCAGCCGTCACCTGCATTCAAACCCTTTGCTCGCATCACCATCCCGTCACACACTAGGCTTTTCTCCGACAGCAGCTACTGCACCCTCTTACGTAGGGCACAAATCGCATGACATCGCATGTCGTCCAGAACCTTACCGTCAGGAATCCGACCGCTTTGATCCTCAAAAGTCTTGCAGTCATCAAGGGGAGCTCCCGGATCGACGTGATCAACACTGCACTGCGCGGAGACTGCACCGTTGGTCTGTGCATGTGCCGTCTGGGATATGCATTGACATGCGAGCGAACCGCCGTCCACTCATGGCGCAGGGAGCCGTGTTGAGGAAACAGCATGGAAACAGGCGTTTCAGACACCAAAATAACGCGTGGACCGTCAGCATCATTTTCGATTGAAGGCGAAGACTTTGGAATCAAGTCATTTTTCATTACAAGTTATCCTTGAAAGTGGGTGGACAGGCAGAGCGCCGTGTTGCCTGGTCCTTCCATGGCCTTAAGACCCTTACATAAGGACGACAACGTCCAGCGAATCCTGTGAGCATTACATCTTCTGCATACCAAGTGTCTATCAGCAACTGCTCGGATCTCCACAGATTTTCTACTTCTTGCTTTGTCCCCACTCCTTCGATTCGTTGTCTTCAATATGGTCTTAATTCGGGTGCATCTTAAGATATCAACTCATCCAGATCCTCCGCCCTTGGCCGTTCCCTCAGCGCCGACAACTCAACGCAGTCTGTTCCCTCCCCTGTTTCTACCCTCGCAGCCTCATGCGGAACCGGCGCGTAATCATGAACCCTGGGATTCGAAGTGGTAAGCTCATCCGGACTCGGTGTGCCCGGTCCGTCCACTGCAGTCACCGGTTGCTTTTCAGCTCTGCGTTGCGCTGCCCGATGTTGTCGTCGACGAGCCCAGACGAAGAGTAGGCCTACGGCGATGATGGTTGCGGTTCCGCAGAGAGCGACGGTGAGGCCGGCGATGCCTCCGTTCGACAGATTTGATTGGGTATTTGAAGTCAGTGGTGGACTGTACTGATGGCCTCCCGCAGGTGTTGTTTCTGCAGGCTCTGAAAGACCCGTGCTTGATCGTGTTAAGACATGTGGGAGCCCCGACAACTCCGTAGCCGGTCGTGTCGACGTTGCCCTCAAAGTACTCGATCGTGACGACGACGACACTGCGTCGACGAAGAAACCCGCACTCCGAAAATACGTAAAGTCCCACCCGACATAACACGTGAAGATCTTATCAGGCCCGCCACGACGAGCCTCCCATTCGTACCACTTGTCTGTGACTCCAGTCGCCTCGGCGTAAATGGAATATTCCTTGTTGTTTTCCAGATATATCCACACCGACACATTCTGCACCGTCGACGTCCACGTGAAATTGATCCGCGTGCCCTCTTCAAACGTGAGCGGGAACGCCCTGGGGAAGATGAACGAGCCCTGTTGCGTATCCGTGGGCGTTTTGTAATCGGTGAGATTCAGTTCCGCAACCGCCAATCCGGTCCAGAGAACAACAACTGTGAAGAGCGAAGCTAGAACGTTGCGCCACATTTTTGCATCGCCAAATGCCCGGCGTGAGGTCGCAATCATTGACCAGCGAAGATTTGGGGCGCGAGACATGCACGCTGCTGTATAACCGGTACAAGTACACCTGCCGCGCCGCACAGCAACCCTGGACCGCGATGTTTATGCTTTAAAACGAGGCTGCGACACCATTGGCATGCTGAAGGTGCACAGCCGCCCGGATGGGTACCAAGGCACTGGGGGAGAGGTGCTGTTGGATCGGTCTGTGCATACTGTGCCGCAACGGTGCGTTTGAATCGGCGACCTTCTACAGCATAACCACGCGAGAAGGCAGAAGTTTAAGCAATGAATATATGACGTCGTAATAAACGCTACTGGATGTGGCATGGCGTCGAGTAGGGGAAAATTGGTGAACGATGCGCAGAAAGTGAAGAGCACGTTCAATATCTTCGTTCCTATCATGCCCGAACTTGCGTTACCAACTCATCCAAATCCTCCACGCGCGCCTGTTCCCTTGCAGCCGGTAACTCCACAGGCAGAGAATTGTACCCCCATCTCTGCTGCAAGCGTCTGAAGCTGACTCGGTGCGTAAGAGCAGGAGATGTACTACTATGGTTCCGCGACGCCGACGCGCCATCTGCAAGTTCAGTTGTGCTCGGAGGCGACGCTTTTCCACCACGACCAAGGTTCATCTTCGCGACTTTGCTCGCTTGTCGTCGAAGACAGACGCCTAGCACTGTTGCGGCGACGAGTATGGCTACGGTGGAAAGCCCGACGGCGAGGCCTGTGATGGCTCCGGTTGGGATTCCTGCGCGAGACGGTGCAAAGGTCTGGCTTGCTGCGCCTGTTTGAGGGACTTCGGAAGCAAGTGGTGGGTTGGTCGTTGTTGCAGTTCCTGCTGTGGCTAGTCCGTATCCAGCACTGTCGATGGCGATAGCGCGTCCGTACGGGGGATTGAAGACGACACTTTCGCCTCGCCGATGGAGAATCTGACATTTCGAAAAGGCCCGCCTCCACTCCCCCCGTAAAAGCCCGCCAGTATGAGATAAGAAGGATTGGTTGGAAGAGAACTTGCATTCGTATAGACCTTCCAGTTGAACCAGCCGGTGTTGTTTTGCACTGGTATTGTCAGATCTGGACAGCGGCTTGGGTTAAGACGGCTACCCGCTGTCCTGTATCAGGAGTTCGAAGCGCGGTTTCTCGCAGCATAAGTATAGCGATGCTAATCTCATTCCTGTCGACCAAGTGCTGTTGTAGTACGAGCCATTTTAGAGGGTTTGCGAGGGAAGTCGAGGCGTGAGAAAAGTGCCGTACTCATTGTCTCTAGGTAGGAGCAGAAAAGGATTCGTTGTGGTTGTGGCTGTCGCAGTGGTTTGCGCACATACTCACCCAACAGTGAGAATAACGACCACGAGTAGAAGGTGCATGGGGAGTCGGCGGTGGCCGTCTTTCCCTTCCACTGTGCCGCATACCAGCCCTTGGTAAACTTGATTTCGATGCATTGACGCCAATCAATTCAACTGTTGATACATCAATCTGACTGCAGGTTGGTGCATAGCCGCAGCCGCCGGTCAGTGCGTACGACGCCGCAATAGAGCACCAATCAGAAACCATCAAGAGCGTTTACAGCAGGCGGCATGTTGAGCATGGGTCGAAGGGTTTTGGCGCGGCTTCTAATGCTGATGTCGGACTCGTAAGTAATAGATTGCTACAGCCTCATTTCGACACTTCCTTCTACGCTCGGAACAGAACTCAAGTCTGCTGGCAACTCATCATACGCTGTTCCAGCTTCCATCTCTGTCGGACTAGACTCGACCTCATGCGCCACAGGCAAAGCAAGCTCAGGAGCACAATCCGAAACACTTCCAGCTTTTGGTGCCACAGCGAGAGCTGCATTGCACTTGCGTTGTCGACGCTTGAAGTAGGTAAATAGTGCACCTGCAGCGATGATGACAAAGGCCGCACAAAGGCCTACGCTCAGCCCGATGATGGTGCCTCTCTGGATGTCTTGAGACGAAGCTGTCGAACTGGCTCCAGCAGTTGGCTGTGATGATTGACTCGACGTTGGCGATGTTCGCTCTTGGGAGCGTGTCAATGACGCAGTAGCCGGGAACGTCGAAGACGGTAGTGCGGACGATACATTCCTTTCATTCCTCTGAAGGTAGAAACTCGTACTCCAGAAGTCGTCTTCGATTGGTCCTTCATTCGCCCTCGTACTTTCAAGATCGACGGCACGAATCGTAAACGGTTTGCTAAGGTCGGTAACATTTTGGAAGCATGATAAACAGACAGTCCATTCTAGCCATGTCTCGTTTCTGGCTGTGATGATTCAGTAGAGTCACAGAGTCTGAAATGGCGTGCTTACGAAATAGTCCACTGGGCTTCTTGTTGCCTTGTTGGTATATTGCGATGAGCACGCTTTCAAAAGTCGTAGACCAGGTGACGTTGACTAAGGAATCGTCGTTGAATGTGAGAGGGAAGGTTCGAGGATAGGTAAATGAGCCGTTCTTGGAGTCGGTGGCGCTCATGTACACTTCAGTAGAGCCGCCTTGGGCCAATTAATGTGTTGCGAACGCAATGAGAGCGCAAAGGCAGGGGATAAAGATTAGCCCCATCTTGGAGTCGTCGACTTGGGCTTGTAATCGATACCGCCAATGCTACCCACTGCGACCAAGAATCTTGAGAATTGGGGTCCAAGACACATGGGCACGCAGGTGGCCTTGCCTGCGACTTCGTCGCCTTTTGGCACGACATGCTGCGCCGCACCCGTTCTACCCAACGTGTATCATCAGATTCCCAACGTGGCCGCCAAGTCCATTCACGCGATGTGATGTGATGAGTTGAAATTGCCATGCAATCGTGCATAGCCGCTTCATGTAACCCTTGCATCATGAAACGGCTAGTAAAAGCCACGCCGCAATATGCCGGGAACATGTTGGGAGGAAGTGTGTTGATGTTATGGGGACTCTTCCCTGGCGGAAGCGGCAAGAACCTAGTTCCCATTGGGGACTAGCCCCTTTTGGACTAAATCAATCAAGCCTTTCTTGCCTTTCTTCCGCTCCCATGCCTCGCACCTTCAGGACTCATGCCACAGGTTTCATCCCTCTGGCTTCTATACGGAGGCTTAAAGAACCTTACACAACCCACATGTTTTGTTTTCCTTGACACAAGCTGTCCATCCTCTCCATGTATTGCGCAAGTCGCTCAATCATCCAGCCGGATTGAACAATGTCGCCCTCGTTTACCTCCTCCTGCCAGCGAATACATTTGCTAGCTGCGACGGAGTACTCCACACATCGTGTACTCGAGTCATTGCCGTATCTGATGTCCGTGGAGGTTGAACATATCCCAGCGATAAAGGAATACTGGAGACAGTCATCCTTGGCCCGGCAGAGTTCCTGACATGCCTCCAAAGATTCAGTGGTACCTGTCTCGATATCCATTGAAAGGTTGTCCCAACCATCGATCTTTGTGGCGAGATTGGGAATGATATACTCCATGAATACGTCTCGATGACGCAACACACCTCTTCCGTTGCGTTGCCAAGTCTGCTCAAACGCCCACAGCTTCCGGATTTCGGATTCGCGCATGTGATGGTACGTGATAGGAGCGTAGCACCACGGTCGTCTGTCGACCTTTGTGACGTTATGGTCGAGTGATGAGACTGGGTCGCCTTGGAAGTGTGGGAATGCCCAGAGGAGCTGCACGCCAACATCTCGAAGCACCTTTCCCAACACCATATCACCAGCCCAGCTCTCGGCCGTGTACTTGTCGTACTCAATTATATGAGCCTTCCAATGATCTGTAACCGTGCGCATCGCAGCAGCAGACAGCACAAAGCCGGATCCACCATGGGCAAACAAGACTTCACCAATGTACATCTGTTTTCCAATGTAATAATTCCGGTTGGAATCGAATCTGGTCAAGTATTCCAGCAGATTGTTCCACCCCAGATATGTATCCGCTTCGATAAAGATGAACCACTTGGCCGTTGGCCGGTGTTGGAGTGCCTTGTTCACCATTGGCAGGAATTTGAACCTGTCAAGCTTCCATGATGGATTCTCCAGAGATCCAGACGGACCGCTTCCGAGGTGCGTCGTGCTATTCAACCCTTGTCTGCCTCGACTCCGAAGTTGCTCGTACAGTTCGAATTCTTGGACTGACGCCTTGAGCGTCTCGCTGACCTCGTTTAGGACATCGTATACGTGGTGGCCTTGGATGTCTTCCTCGAGATCCGAGTAAACAACAAAATTCGGAACGCAGCGAAGAGTGGTTTCAAAGTGAACAGGCAGCTTTTCCAACGCCTCCGTCGCCCCTGTGCGAACGACTACCAGTACGTCGCCCGATATAGCTGATCTGGGACATCTCAAGTCTTTGCTGTCGTGCTTCGAGTGCGGACGAAAACTGTGGTGCGGCAGAAAGCAATCGTAAAAGAGAACAAAGCAAAGAACGAATACGACCAGAAACTGAACTCGGTTGCGTCGCCGGAAACCCATTGGTGATCGAAGTCGCCGTTTCGGGACCTGCATCTTTTCGCTCCGCCACGTGGAACGCATCACCAGAACGAGTCGTACAACGGGTTTGAACGCGACAATTTCAGCATCTTAAAGACTGCAGGAGCGCCAATTTCTTATAAGATGAGTTCAACATGAGGTGGGCGCTTAGGTTTGCCATATTGCGGCGTAGTTCGCACGGACATCTTGAAGCGCAGGGGTTGGTAAGTTGCAGCGGCTATATCCATCATGGACTGAGGTAGGCTTATCACAAAACTGCATCAGAGAGCGGCGAAGTAACCGATTGTGAAGGCCAGCCCAGGCTGTATCAAATATGCGGCGCAGTCTCGCCAGCGAAAAGGAGGCACATGCCTCCACCCGTTCGTGTCGCAATACACAAACCTCATCAACACCATTGTTCAGCCCTTCCGATATTATGGAGGGAGTCTTTCAGTCTCTACTACTTGCTATTTCATTACTTCCACTTCAATCTTGTGCCCAAAACAACGGCATTCTCTATAGCACTCCCGCAGACTCAAAGGACGGCGCATTCGTGTTTCCCAGAGCATATCCTCTTACTTTCCGAGAAGGCTCTTCCATCAATATCTCCTGGACTACAAATTTTCCCAGCGTCAATTTATTCTACTACCAACGTGGCAAAGTCGCGACCTCAATTCAGCTCGCTAGTACGTCAAACCATTCGCGTTCGACTCCCTACTCAAGGAGTAGACTGACCATATCAGCCAACCAAGCGATCAGTTGGTACCAATGGACCGTCCGCGCAGACGAAACTAACCTCACCGAGCCCTTCGTCTTTCGCGCCGTGAACGCTGGCGGCACAGAGGCAGATGCTAAGATTGGTGGCTTCTGGAGTGCTAGCTACTACATCTCACGAACAAGCGGTCCAGACACGTCTTCAATCTCAACGCCCCCGGCAATACAGAGTTCACTCTTGTCATCCTCGTCAATAGGGAATCCCGCTTTGTCGGTCTTCAGCTCGTCTGCAACCCAACAGACGCCGTCGACTTCAGCCTTGCAATCAACAGCCACACAGTCCTCAAGTTCAGCCACACCGACATCCCTGGCTTCTCCACTTCCTTCATCCAGTGTCAGTCAAGGCGCCGTCATCGGCCTCGCCACGGGACTCAGCGCCGCGTTCGTCATCATCATCGGCATCCTAGGCACCGTGTTCTGGAGACGACGGAAGCAACGACAAGCGAAGCCTGTCACGCCACCCGTGGATGAGGTGCAAGGGAAATATGAAGATGCACCGAAGTCTGGCTACTACACGCCGGCACAGCATGAGGTTTATGTGAGGCCGGAGGAGATGGAGGGATCGAGACGGGTTTTTGAGTTGCCGACGGAGAAGGGTATGCCGAGGATAGGGGCGTGATGATCTAAGTAGATTCGAATGTGAAGATAATGATAATCAGTGATCTTGATGTATAACCCTGTAAGGATATTTAATCCGTAAGTATCCCGAGCATTCGCACTGAAGGAAGACATGTGTGGACGTTTACTCTAAAGTGAAGAGACAAAGCTCGAGCACAGCTACCTCTGCCGTTCACCCTGCAGTCACCTGCATGAATGAATCATGTCATACCATGGCATTCTCTATAGCATCCACCGTGAAGCACATTGCACTGTGGATCTTCATATCACATTTCCTGAGCCGCACATCCATCACTGTCAATCTCACTTGCATCTACTCATGTAATGTCCAGCCCGTATCTGTATTGCAAAGACAAGAGTTTCTGTCTAGGCGACTTTTTCAGGTAGGTTGTCAGCCACCCATCACCGCCGAAGCAGGAGGGTGCCACGAACAGATTCTTCTTCGACGTTTCCGCGACCGGCGAGCGGTGCGGCACACCTTCGAGTACCATGGTAGAGGCTTCGAGAAGGTGTGTTGTGGTCGGTGTGGGGTCGTGTTTGGATGGACTCGGCAGAGCGATACGAGACTTCGAGCGCTGTTTGCTGCTGGATTATTAGAATGTGCCGTCGAGTCTCGAGGACGGCGTTACTCGCGCCTGCGACCTTACCGTGCGAGCTGAATAAGATCTCTCTGCTCCCAATCCTTACCTGTCGTGATCGTGTAGCTTTGTCACGCCCGTTAATGCGGTGCGGCTCCGCTAGCAGCCAGCGCAACGGCGCCGTTTTCGAGAACCCAGGCAGCCGTTCAGAAGCGTCTGCCCTGGTGTTCTTCCAGACTTGTAGATCTTTGATCCTACCAGTATCGCGAGCCATTGCCTCCGCGGACAGCTGTACCGACTGTACTTCAGCGCTAGATCTATCGTCTTCGATGTTACGACATCAACGTCGCAGGTGTTTGGGCAAGGGGTTTAGAGGTCCCCCAACGTCGTCGACATCCTAGCCAAGGCGACAGTTATTGCAACGCTTGCCTTCTGAGCTCGCTTCTGCTGCGACAACGTGTGCTGTACTAGTTGGGCGAGGGGCCAGGGAGGAGGCGAGGCGTTAGTGTATCGCGGCGGACGTGCTCGTGGTAGCGCGAGCTCTAGAGGTTTTCCTACGCGTCGTCAGGAAGCAGACGTGATTATGAAGGCGAACGAGAGCGCAAAGCCTTTGCTATGGTGTTTGCAACGGGTGTCCCACTTGGACGCGGATGCAGTGGCGAGGGCGGGGTTGTTGTGACTGGCTGAAGGCGGAGGGCGGCGGTGGAGTGCCGATTTTGCAAAGCAGCTAATTGAGTCTGTGTGTGAGTGCTGTTGGAGCTGAGGGCAATCGACTAATCTGCCACAACTGCCACCCAGATGGATGCGGTGATGGTCTGAGTAACTCAAGCGCTCAGAGGCCTCGGGCGTTCGTGAGACTCTTCGTGACACCGGAGGAGCGGCAGGGGCCTGAGATGGTGGTATACATGATAGAAAGCTTTGAGAGGAGACTGCGGAGGCTTCTCAATGCCCACACAAACAAGTAGCGGGGCGGGCGTTGGAAGGTGGGCCGCAGAAACGCATTCAGGAGACACACCTGACTTTGCTGCCTTCACAGGGCCTATTAATGCCAATGTGAATGACAATGCTGGCTGCGAGTACTCAAGGTGAGAGCAATGCATCCATTCCCAGCCTTCTATATCACCTGAAGTGCGTTCCTTAGTGGCTAGACTGCTGCTGAGTCTGCCCCTGCATTACCTAAGTCAAGGTAAAGGCGAAGGAGTAGAGGCTCTGCATTACCCCTGAAAGACTCCTAGAGTGTGCTGTAATATTGTTCTGATGTCCCTTGTTGCTTCGTGGAAAGTGCGGCGGCCTGGTGTTGCCTCAAGCTTGTCAGCATCTTCATGACCGCAAAGACCGCCGCGTCCGCCACGACCTCTGCCAACCCCAACACCACCGTCTCTATAGCACTCCAGCTCTTGAAGTTACCCGCGTTCGCTCTCGCACCAAAGGGGCATTGCCGTCGGGTCGAGAAATGCTACCAACGGCTCCAGCGAGCAGCAGCTGCCAGACACCATGGAGCAGTCGACCCCTCTGACCTGACTCTTTTGGCGACAACGAGAACAGAAGAGCTCTCACGCAATGCCTGTGGCTTGACGATACGGATGATCGCAACCTCGACTACCACGTTCGCTCACGTCCCCTTGGGCCTTGACCCGCGCACCGCTCAGAGCTATCCACGACAGCCACAACACCGCATGACGCCGCGGAGATCAGCATAGTATAGAACCAGTGGGGCACTGACAACAAAAGGGCAGGGGATATGGCTGGACGGCAAATGAGATTTCGTCTTGCCACAAACCAGATCATCTCGAGGACTCGAGATCTGACCCACGCGAATGCTCAAGCACGCGACCATGGCAGAGCATACGCGACGCATTCCGGCATCGAGACCGGCAACGACCAGATGCCCCGCTCACGTTCACTATACCATCGCGACAGACGCAGAGCAACAAGGGCGAAAAGGAATCTACTAAGCAATCGAATTGAAAGTAGGCATGCGGAGTTCTCCAAGGTACACTCGAAAGTCAAAGACCTTCACCAGACGCGTCTTGCTGTTTTCGCGTCGGCCGCTGCACGACGTACAGCTTAGCGTCCTGCATGCACTTCGATGCAAGAAGCCGGCGGTAGGAAAGACGAGCGCATCGGCGACAGCCACCCGAGCGGCAACTTCGCAGGCTCTGACATGCATTGATTGTCGGCCCCAGACTAGGTGTTGCGGAGTTCGAATTGGGACACCAATTGTTACCTAGCCGGTGAAGCTTGGCTGCAATTAATGTTAATGCTTTGCAGAAAAACGCGGGGTTGAGGAGCTTCCTAGCAACCATGACATGCCAATGTGCATAACCGAGAAGGGCAACGCTCCCCCTCGACATGTCGTGCTCAGGTGCTGAGCACAAAGACCACGCATTGTAGCACCCCTGCACCTGCAGATGGGGAACACCCCGCGAACTATGAGAAGCTCAACGTGAAGAGCTAGCTTCAGGGGCTCGTCGCGTTTGGGCTCTGTACCAATGGTAAACGGTCCCAAGAGAACGGCAGAGGCCACAGAGGCGGCACGATACTGCCAGCAGCAACGTCGTCTCGGCTGGAACCATTGAAGCCTCGAGTGGCTAGAAAAGCATGATGTTCTGTGCTATGTCAACGGCGGAGCGCGTGACTCCGATTGATCTGCTTCGGGACGGAGGGCCAAGGCGGCCCCTCGTGACGTCCGATGGCATGTCTGTTACTTGTTGAAGGATGATTGAAGCGGGGTTTTAGAGGAAGGGCTTGAAGCAAAGCAGGATGGCGTGCAGCAAGTCTGGGCATCCTGGAAGAGATGGGATGTTCCCCGACGGGCCCAACCGAGTCCAGGCGAAGAGAGGGGTTCTGGCAAAGAACCCTGAAGCAGGAGATTGACGCAACCTGCATCGCTGATCGTCAGCTGGACGGGCGCCCATCAGGAGACGCAATAATTCGTTGCGCGCTCGCTGTGTGGATCTAAGCTAGGAGCACTTCGATGCCAACGCCCTGACATATAGGCCGTCCCCAGCATATTGTGCGTAGAGTCAAATATTTGAGTCTATTCAGGACTCTCCAACGGGGCGCGGCAAGGTAGAGGTCTCGGTTAGGAATGCGCACGAATCAATGCAGCACCTGGCGCGGCTGCGATGGGAATTGATGAAGGATGCTGAGAAGGTTGCTGCTGAGGGGTGTTACGAGAAGTCTGAACAGGAGCGATGATTCGATGTTCACCGATCCCGCGGGTTTCGCTACCCCCCAAGCGCGCAGCAGAGGCAGCTGTTCGCCTGAAGCACGGCTAGCCACAGTTGCTCTAGACGTCTCCGCATTTGCATCGTTCGTCGACAGCCCCTGATCCTAGGTGCTAGGCCAGCCGTGCGAGCCTAGCCTGCAGAAGCCTCAAAGGCGTTGGACGTCTGCGTGTTTCCGACTTTCGTCTGTTCTTCTGATCCTCTGTAATGAGTCTCTTGCCTCTACGCCATCTCTTCCTCCAACAGGCGGCCAATCATCGTCTGCCTCCGGATTGCCTTCAGCCGGTTGCGCTACTGTCCCTCCGTCTCCTGATCTGACCATACGCGCAGAGCTGCAGGGTGTCTGCCGCGAAATTATTCTCCGTTTCGAAGAAGCGCCAAGACGACACTCTCCAGCTGTTGTTCTGGCTCCGTCTACCGCTTGGTCCCTACTTGTATCATCCTTCTCTGTCGTTTAGGACATCGAGCGACGATGTGTTCGCTCTAGCGGTCGCGCGTGCATTCGCCCCGAACACTGATCTCGATCGACGGGTCAGCCTTGACATTAGAGCGTGGCGTTTCCCCACATTTTGATGTCCTGAGGCTTCCTTGTTGAACGCCGGCTCGTGTCCTCGTATGCGACGACTGATGCCATAGAGCATCGTCCTTACTTCCAGACTTCTTTGCGCGCAAGACTAGGGATAGACTGGATCAAGAGATTGGTGCGTTGTTTGCATTTGAGGTATGCGCTGGGCAAAGCCGCTGGGGGAGGGCGACGGTGGATTGCATCGCGCGGTACTGACTGTGTTCACAGCCACTTTTCGATTCGACTTGGCCATTAGACGTTGCGCGTATCATTGTGGGATAGATTGCCTGGTATGTCTTCCCTGCCGCGTCCCAAGCTTGCCGCGCTGGCGTTGAGCGCTCTCCAGCTTGCGCGTTCGCCCCGGGCCTGGTGTTGCGAAGTCGCTGCAATGTGTTAAAGCCAGAAGCTAACTGCGGTCGATAGAATATACTGTTCTCCATTCTGATAGAAGGTGTTCGTGTTCGATACCCGCGCGCCGTCGTCTTTTTGCACCATTTAGAGGGTCCTGTCCTAAGGTAAGCTCAACCGTTTCTCTTATTCTGATACTGTCACAGCCTTCGCACCGCTGGCAAAAGAACCTCCGACTTCATCAGGATGCTGTTGGTGTGCAGAGTAATGGCGGGATGCGCGGCGCAAGAGTCGTCTTTCGGCGGGGATTGGGTGCGTTCCCAACATGCGGGCGTCAGACTCTTTCGCACGTAGGCTGTATGCACGCATGCAAAGGGGCATCGGAGCATCTCTCTGCAAAATGGAGGTCTCTGAAAGCTGTGGTTTTGCTGAAGGCGGCTCAGGGAGGGGTTGGATGTGGTGTGGCCGCACGTTGTATGAGGAAGAGAATGCGCCGCACCGCGAAGACATCGACAGCATC
>TARA_R110002003_G_scaffold391_4_pt1 | contig 14585 bp, 9 predicted proteins | sample TARA_R110002003 | Tara Oceans TARA_R110002003 (sample SAMEA4396441) | marine metagenome | biome: Westerlies Biome; feature: [SRF] surface water layer (ENVO:00010504); material: water (ENVO:00002006), including particulate matter (ENVO:01000060) such as... | depth 5 m | reverse complement strand
CCCCCCTCTTCCCCACACCCTCACTTCACTTCCCCTCCCCCTCCGTCGGCGTCCCCGGAAAGCTGAAATCCACAGGCGACGGCGGCGGCGCGGGCGTCTCGTTTGCGTGGGTTTCTGAGGAGCGGGACGAGAGGATTGAGTCGAAGGAGGTTTTGTAAGAGGAGGCTTTGAAGGCGGCGCTGACGTCGTGGCCGAGGGTGGAGTGCGTGAGGAGGGAGAGGCGGTGGCGGGGGGAGGAGGAGTGGGAGTGGGGGGTTGGGTAGGGCATTTTTGGGGTGGTTTGCGTTTGGGGTTTGTTGGGTGGGTTGGTTGATTGGTGGGTTGGTTGGTGGTGGTGGTTGATTTGTAAAGTGAGGTTGGTAACAAGTTGGTTTGTGGTGTTCGGTAGTCTGACTTGGTGGTATTGAATCAGGAGTACCGTCCGGTATAATCCAAGTAACAGACAGCAGTTGGCAGTTATTATACGTCTGAGTCGGGAAGCCGACGAGTGGTAGCCGGGCCGAGATTCGGATTCGGCGTCGTAATGTGACGAGGTGTCAAGGTCCAAGGCGCAGAATATGACTTGTCGCGGTGCCGTTGGGCAATGTACGTATGGCGGCTTCTTATCTCCCGAAGCAGAGGCTGATTTCCTGGGTGAGTGAGTCAGATTTAATATCCAAGGATGATGCGACAGGGCTGATGCGGGTGCGTGCGTTGGCATTTGCATGCGTCTGCCGCTTTCGGCCCAGGAATGGCGGAGCCCCGGATTCGCCCAAGTATAGCACGACGTGGCTGCATGGGAGGCTTACTGACTGTGTTGCCAACGAAAACGTGAGAATGCAACAATGTGTTGTGGTTGGATGGTTGTGGGCGAATTATACGGCGCGCTGGGAAGCGAGGGTACGAGATGCGTCGTGAGCCGGTGAAGTGCTTCTGTAACTTGTTGCGAGGTCCGAAGGCTGACGTGCAGGCTTTATGAGCTCGATGGGACAGGGAGTAGTGTCTGTGTAAGGGGTGTTAATTCTGAGTCGAGGTGCTGACTTGTGCTTTGTGATTTCTGTTGCAGATGACGATTCGACACCAAGGGGCACGTCCATGCTCTTTATAGTGGCATGCCTTCGCTGCTATTCACCGCCGAATCCTGACTCGCAGCATTGGGCTGTTTGGGCCGGAAGCTCACGACGCTTTGAGCAAAAGAAAGCGTATCAGCAATTAGATGCGCCGTAGCGGCCACGGGGAAGCGGACGGTTGCGCTCCTTGCTTCCCCCGGTGTTGCACTTGGCCGCAAGTTCCACCCCACGCCCCAAACCTTCCCGGGTTCCAAGAGTCGAGGGCGTCTGGGGTATCTTCTGCCACGATCGGATGGTCGTTTGAGACTGGTGCATACGCTGCGGGTCTGCATGCGACAATCACGGTAATGCAGGCCCACATGCTGCATGGCCGTCTGCGGCCTCCCACGCATTCCTCTATCAAGACGTCGCTGCTGGGAATGGATGCCTATCGCGAACGGGAAGAAGAAGCAAACCAACACTTACGGCGGTCCGCGGGAAGCAACCGCGGCTGTATCTGACGTACGTGGGAGACACGGTGTCTTTTGGGCTCGCGAGCAAGGCATCGTCCAGTTGTGGTGCGGACAGGTCATTCTCTGACCGCTCCTTGGATGGTGGCTCATCCCACGCGAAGGCTTGCGGTAACAGGATGGGGAAAGTGGAGACCTTCCCCGGGCCCGGCAATCCGGGACTCGTCCATCCAAACGAGGCGTCTGGAACTTCTGCGTCTCAATCCCGTACTGATCCGCAACGATTTGCGCTGCGTCTGCGTTGCTCGCTGGCACTTCTCGCAAGGACACGACCTGGAGGCGAGCGTCGCACCGAGTCAAGGCTCCCACGTCTAACGGGCATAAAGTTCCTGGATAGGTTGGTAGGCGTTTCGCGGGATTACCAGAGCGCACGTCTTATCCGGCCGAGATGTTCCTGCAATGAGACTTCGAGAAGCACATTGGAAGGGAGCTCGAGCCGGCCTCCGATCGGGAAAGCAATCCACGACTCGTAAGAACGTTCTCTCCCTTCTCCTTTCTGGCTAAGGACATCCTCCCGCCGTGCCGCGGCGACATTTTCATGGCGGCCGGCAGAAACCCGGCAGAGTTGTGACATCTCAGACCTCCTTCCGCCCTGCGTCGCGACGCACGCTTGCGCTGTTGTGTTCGCCCACAAATGAAGCACATTCGGCGCCGAAAAGCCTCACGTAACAGCATCATGCTGGAAGGAACACAGCGCGTCCACTGCAGCCTCACATCCTCCACGTCACCCCAACAACGTGTCAGACTGGATCCTGGCTGCTGGCATTTTCCGCCAGAAAATGTCGCATCGGCTTCTGCACCGGCGCCGCCTTCGTGCGATGGCGTGAAAGCTGAGGCCACTCTGTCATCGTGTCATTATGTCACCACGTCGAATAGGAAGCCATGGGAGATTGCTTGTCACGCATCAGCAAACTTTCCTGTCGCATCGTGACTACGTGCGTAACACGACAGCGTCGAGTTTCGGCGGCTTCGGCTACCGGCATACATTTGGCGCGCCGCATTCCCTGGTTTAAGCTTTACAGCCTGATCTGGGGATGTTGATTCTCGCTTTGTGTTACGGCTGCGGAAGCAACTCCCCGCGAGGTATTGCAACGTCGCTCTTCCAATCGATATACAAGCGAGGCGGTACAGCGTTCCGATGGTAGTAGCGATTATGGCCGTCGCGTGGTACCGTAGGACGTCCATTTGTGAGACCGATAGATCCGCTTCTTTCCCGACTCTCCCTACTTTTGCATCCTCGACTTTCCAGCTTATACGGATTTGGGTCTTCTCGAGAGGTCCTGGGCGCGTGTCCTACTCGTAGTCACGTGTCGGGGTGCACCACGTGCGGTTCTGCTACGCGGCGCGCAGGAATGTCCGAAGGATGAGCAGATCTAGACGCGTTCTGCAATGCTTGCTTCTAGCTGGCTTCAAGAACTAGCATATGGTCGTATGGGTAATGGCGCATTTGCTCTCAATGATGAAGCGTGTTGATGTACGTCTGGTCGTTCCTCTTCACGCATCGAGGCCCTTCTATCACCTACAACTACCTCGTTTCTAGATGGGGAACGAAATTGGGAAAATCTGTCTCCATTTATCAGCGGCCCTCAGCACCCTTTTCAGGCGCTTTGCTCGCCTTTGCAAAGCGTTTCATGCATGCCGAAGCACTGACTCCTCGCTGTCTCGCTGTTCGAGCATCCGAGACGCCTTTCCATGCGGCGCACTCTTTCAAGGATGAAGTTCACCGCGTTCATCAAGAGTGAGACATTTGGGACTCGCGTTCTGCTTAGCTAGACTGCTCTCCACAATCTCAGCACATCTTGCAAACACGCAACACACGGACTCTACGATCTGGTCCTACCCTGAGCATCTGTGGACCAAAATGTAACAGCAATGTGCCCAGTCACGTAAGTCACGCCTTGTGGTGGCGAGGTTCACCTTCACTAGGATACGCGTACGCTTTAGTCAGCGCAAACTTTGTGCTCTAACAAACAACAAGTACTGCAAAATCAAGTTTTCTGCCTACAGTCTCGAACAGCTCAACACCCGCCCGGCACGCGACCCTCAACCGGGACCAGACGCGCAACATCCACGATGTCTACCGCCACGACTAACGAACGCATACAATCCGCGATGACATCTGATCAGCAGTACTCAGCGAAAACGCATGAAGAAATCCTTGTGCTACTCACTCAGATGCCAGAGTCCGAAGCGAGACAGATTCTGATCGGCGCGATCAGCGAAACCTGTGACAGTGGCTTCACATTGGCGAGAGCCGAGGTTTTCCAGCACCATGAGCTTGTTCACCAGCTTTATGGTTGTCAGAATGAGAAGAAGTGCGACACCGACGAATGTTTAGGCCCGATGCCATGGGAAAAGTCGATTCTGCAGGACGTAGATATCATTCTCGACGATGCACCATTTCAGGCTGTGGCGAATATGTTTTGTTGGCTGAGGCTTGCAAATATCATGGCAAAACATGAGACGCTCATTCGCAAACGCTGGCTGAAAAAGACTCAAGCACAACGCGTAGAGATTCTGCGCAAGGCTATGCCCGGGATCGCGCCGATGCACCGACCTGACATGGAGATAGCAGTTCTCAACGGATGCCCGGTTCACCGCCATCCTCGAGTTCTCGCATCTTATAGCTTCCCCTACATCAACTTGGAAGACCTATCGAAGCCGAAGTCCTTATTGATCTTCCTGAATACGCGCGGTCGTCATCTCCCCAGTGCGCTCGCTTATTCCGATTTCGAGCTGGGCCCGCTGGCTCGGCTCAGGTCAAAGTTACTGAAGGAGACTAAATACACCATGAACTTCATTGGAACATATGGCGGCATCGTCGAGAATTCGAGCATAGCAGCTGCTCAGGATTCAATCAATCAAGGATTGACCATGCATCCCATTCATGGCTTCTACATTCTGATGATCCAATGGAACATCCTCGATTTCTTGTTCAAGTACTGTAAAGAGATTCTCCACGAAATTCCACTCGAGTCGATCATGTCTACAGACCCCGGCTTCTGTCCACAAGAGCCGTCGCCCCTCTTCGACAACACCGAACTCTATACCTCCCTAGATGTGGCTGTCAGAGAAGCTGCATATCGTGCCCCTGCACGTCTAGACCTGGGTCGACTAGAAGGTCTAGTGTCAGCATGTCGGAACTCTGCGGAGGATCATATTTGGTCGCTTCGAGAGGATCCTGGGTACTTCACCGAAACCGTACAGGAATGTAGAGAGCAACGAATGGAGCTCTTGAAAGACCTGCATGGGCGCGTAGTACATACTACTGTCACGGAGCGTCCTCTTATGAATAAGGCCCTTCGCGATCTTATCACCGATGCATATGTTGAGTTGTATATCTGGGACGAGATCCTAAGCCGAGTCTCTCGCTTGAACCTGATGGCACAACAATATGCTGATCAGCTACATGATATCAGTGCGGAGCTACCAGAACCCTTTTCTGAGGCAATAGTGGAGACGTGGTTCTTTCTAGAAGCCACTATGCTTGACTTCGTCGAGAAGCTGCATCGAGGGTGGTGCGCTTCGCCTGCAGTGCGACACTGCTTCGCTCAAGACAGCAGCATTATGTGCAAACACTGCATCACGATCGAGCTGGTTGGGTTGGATAAGGGAGATTACGACATGGCAAAGCTCTTCAAGTTGATGCAATTCCTTGGAAGCGCGTCACACCGGAAGACCCTCGGGATCCATACTATTGTGGACGGGATCGAGCGGTTACTACAGACCAACCCGCGGGCAAAAGCTATGACATCTTCGTGGACAGCATCGTATCTGTCTCAGCTCTCGGTTGCGACAGAATGCTTTCACCAGCTCCAGCTCTTTCAACCGTGGGCGAGGAAAGTAAAACATACTGTGGGACTACGAACAACCAGCCTTTTTATAGCTTATGCACAATCTTTCGCGAAGTGGCATAACGTGCTATCGACCAAGTTTGTCGGCAAGAAAATGTATGATCTTGGTAAGCCAGGTGCCAAGTTCTACTACCCTGCCCACAAACGTCGTACTCGCGCGCATGTTGAGAGCATGCAAGCTGCGGAAGCGTCACTGGATGCGTTCTGGCACGCAGCCGATGAAGTATTTCAGAAGGAAGCTGGGAAGACACCTCATGATATCGTCGCCGACATCATCGAACAACGCACCCTGCAGCGTACGCCGCCTTGGGTAGAGCCTATCGGCAACACAGGATCTGCTTCATCTCAAGTCCTGGAGTACATCTATGTCCCTATTTCAAACGACTCGCACGATCAATCAAAGCAGATCACTGGAATCTTCGACAGGCTCGCCATCACGACGACTGAGAAATCCAAGACGCATGGTCAGCCCACTTCAGCCCTCGTGGACAAGCCGCAGGAAATCGCAACACCACACGAGGACCATCAGCGAACACGCGTGGTCGATAAGCGCGCGTGCAAAGTAGTCAAAGCCCTCTTCCATTCCCCACTCTCCAGCGATCAAACAGGTGAAGTGGCCTGGGTCGACTTTCTTCACGCCATGGTCAAGATTGGCTTCTCCACCCAGAAACTCCAAGGTTCGGCCTGGCAGTTCACACCGCGCAACTTGGGATCAGAGCAGCCGATTCAGTTCCACGAGCCACATCCGTCACCGAAGATGCCGTTCACATGGGCCCGGCGCATTGGCCGTCGACTTTCTCGGACATATGGTTGGAGCGGCGACACGTTTCGCCTTGCTTGAGCTGGTGTGTACCTTCATCGGTCGTTTGGATAGTCTCGATTGCCTATTTGGGCCGTCGACTGGCACTTTCACACTTCGCTTCCGCTCTAATCAAACTCCCAGGCGGCAGTCGCAGGTTCATTATGCTCTTGCTCTCGTGAGCCTTCTCCTAGCGCTTGGCATTGGTATCACGAGTCTTGTTCTACACACCTATCTTGCAAGCGCTTTTCGACCGTCCAGGCCTCGAGTATCGGAGGTGCGTGCTCACCGTTTGCGTCTCGTAACGTTATCGCGATCTCAGGATGGCTTATTAGGACTGCGCGTAGGTAGCACGGTATTGTGGATGGTAAATTCATCTCAAACCCCCAACCTTCCTTTCTGTGTCGTTCTTCTCCTTCTCTCATCACTGGCTGATCTAACGTCCTTTTCTGCTCTCCTGATGCTGTCCTAAATATGTGGACTTCTTTCTACCCTACCAAGTGCTCGTGACATCGCCGCTTGTCTCACCCCGTGCAACGACGATTGCGTTTTTATCCAAATAACAAGTCATCACGAGTTATACTCACGCAATCCTCAAGCAAACGGGCCGTCTCCCAAAGACTTTTATAAGAAGCGCAGCGGACTCTATGTAGCAGCTCACTATCTTTCTATGTTCATTTCCTGTTCGCAATACCATGCACTTTACAGCTTCACCGGCTCAACGAGACATCGCTGATGCTCGAGCTATGCTTGAAAACCTTACGGCAACTATACCACCTCTTTGAATCGTTCCTGTCTGTTGTAAACGATCGCCACAGTGTTCCTGTCGTCGGCTAACGTCGGTCCCGGCACGGGGCGAGTGCTGGAAGCAATCAGCTCACGTGGAGTGAATGAAGGGCACGGCATACCGTTTGCACCCCGGTCACGTCTTATCACGATTGTGTGCCGCTTATTTCTGCGCGTATGGCCATTATAATGCGAGCTCTCCGCCGACTTGAACCCTCACTTCGACCTCCCTCTTCAACCTCAATCAACTCAACCTTCGTATAGGCCTCCTGTGTACGCCAGACCACTCAATCCTTCTTTCGACTCTCACATTAACAACTGTTCTAGTCAATCTCGACCTCCTGAACTTGGAAGACCGCTTTCACGGTTCCACGCACCCTTCGGCCGGGGCTATACTTTGCCTCTGCCTACTGACAGAAGCCGATCATCGCCAGTCTGTGGACTCCACTCTCGAACACTCATACCTGTTAACATCTCTGATTAGCACAGCTGCGAGTCACGAGTACCCCGCCATCGATCATGAATGACAAATCCATAATGCGCGAGGCCTGTGAGCTGTCCTGTGCAAAGCCCTATCCAACGGAGGACATCAAAAAGGGGGCGGCGAGGCTTAGCGCGAGAATTCAAGACAAATACAAGCAGCTGCGATACACGGTCTTCATGAACACAGATGTGGTGCGGTCGCGATGGATGGAGAAGAATCAGTCAGATCGGAAAGCAGCCCTTAAAATGGCTTGGGCCAACATTCCTACATCTCATCGCCCCGAAGTTTTCGGCGAGAAGGGCAGTGTTCTGCAACCCGGTCAGCTTCCTCGTGATCGCGAGATGCTCCCCTACCTCAATCTCGAAGACTTAGCAGAAAAGGTTTCACTGCTTATGCTTGTCGGTAGCCGTGCTCGACATCCGCCTCACGCGCTGGCTTTGACCGAGCTTGACTTCGCGCCCTTGGGAGAAGTAGAACCCGCAGCCGGCAACGGCCCTCTACGAGACCCTCTCCTCAAGATGCAGCTCAGCCAGCCGCACAACTATGGTTCGCTCGTCAGCTTCAGGTCAGCAGCGGAGGCGGACGACTTCGTGGGCGAGGCGAAGGGTCTGAGCCCAGTTGCGGGATTGCAAGTGCTCTACATGCAGGACAGGCTTCTGGCGTTTCTCCTCAACGTCATCATTCCCATCCTCCGTAAGGAAGAGCTGAAGGCTATCGACTACAGCAAGGATCTCGCGCAGCCTGAGCTCCTCGTTGGACAAGATTCAGAGATCTTGACTACCTCCATCTTCGACATCGCGAAGAAGGAGCCTTATCATCCTCCGAAAGGCCTGCAACTTGACCGGCTACTACTCATGGTGTCTGCTGAGTGTCAACGGGCTCATGACCGAGTTTGGGATATCCGTGAGGATCCTCGCTTTTTCGAGGCGCTCTACAATACCACTGTCCAGAATAGCAGCGACCTCATCCCGGACGCGCATGGAAGGGCACACCCGATCACTAAAGAGTCTTCACCTGATCATGCACAATACGTCGCCTGGGTGCTACAAGATATGGTCGTGCGTTCCCATTATTCGCTGGTGCAGTGGGATCACCTGGAAGGACTCATCAAGACCATTCAAGCCTTGTTCGAAGCTCACCCTGACGGCATCAACGTACGGGATCTGACACCGAACGATCTCGTGGAGGCAATCCAGAAGCTACAAATCCTCCTTGCCCAGCTTCAGAGCAGGGCGGCGGAACAGGTGAGGCTATTCATGGCGAGTCCTGATCTCCGAACGCAGTTCGAGCGCGTGCCTGCTTGGCTTGGTTCGTCTACCAAGATTCAACATAGTGCCGCTTACTTCAACAACCGAGAGTCGCTCCAGGCAAACCTATGCGATTTTCTCACAGTGATCTGCGGACGAGATTTGAATTGCGACAATCCCATGCCACCCCCCGACGTGCGCTATCGACTCGACATGCTTGAGACGTTCTTGCAGAAGGCCTGTAATGCCAAAGCGAGAAAATATATAACTGGTCCTGTCAATGATGCTCTTGACAAGCTTTGGATCCTTTCCGAGTGCCAGCACCGTCTGAGTCGCCAGCCTTGGTACTTGAAAGTGTCCGCTATCTTTCTCGACCCAGACAAATTAGCGGCACTGGTAGATCCCGCCTCGGACCCTGCCGCGGCTTGGATCAAGATCTTCACTGAAGGTCGTGAGGAAGGTTTCGTCACTTCACCCGAGCTCGGCAAGCCAGGCCCGCGATTCTACTACAACGTCAAGGCCACAGAGACACGAGAGAAGAACGTCAAGATGCTTTGCGCTGCGGAGGCCAACCTGGACAAGTTCTGGAACCATGTCGACACCAATCTGAACAAGCTTGCCAACAACTACCAGCAAGGCGTGATTCAGCGTCTTCTTACTGAGCGAGGCAACATGCACCGTACCATCCCATGGGAAAAGCGAGACCACTCGAAGAAGATGGTGTCGAGTTCGTTGAAGGGGGTTTACGATCACGAGTTCCACCCCCTTTCACATACCTTTCACGACAGCTCCTTGCAGATAACAGGTAGCTTTGCCAGATCGACCATCAGCACAAAGACAAAGGAGAAGACACGCGGTAATACTGGCCCTGCGGAAGCCGCCAACGAGCCAGCTCGTGAACCCTCTCCAGAACCTCTCGTGGGGTTTACTGTAAGCAAGAAGTCGATCAACGCATGGCGAGCGATGTTTCACACCCCTGGAGACGACCACGAGCCCTCCAAGGTCCGGTGGAATGACGTCTTGACAGCCATGGTGGAGCTTGGGTTCTCTGCTCAGCAGATGCACGGCTCGCAGTGGCAGTTCGATGCGCGAGCTGCGCCGGTCGCCGAATTCAATCTGATGCATGGTGTTAGTCTCCATGCTCCGCATCCTAGCGATGAGGTGACGCCTCATATAGCGAGGCGTTATGGTCGGAGACTGAATCGAGTCTATGGATGGGAAGGCTCGATGTTCAAGATGGAGTGAAAATGGGTATATAACATGGAGTGAATGAACAGTACGGCATACCGTTTGCACCCTGGTCACGCCTTATCACGATTTTCTGCTGCTTATCTCTGCGCGATTTATCACTATAATTGCGAGTCCTCCACGCAACTGACTTTTCGACCGCCCTCAGCCTGCAGCTACACTCGACCTCCACCCACTCAACCGAGAGTCAACCGCGATCCTGTACCTCTATTGAGCAGCCCGATACCTGCCACGCGCAATTTCGTGACCGGCATCGAGAACGTGAGCAGCTAGAGAGTTGAGAGCGACTACGTTAGTCCTGCCCTCCACTGTTCATCCCCTGAGGACCATTCATTGGCGGTGTTGCCCCTGACGGCGCGCTCACTTTATACACCCGCTCACCACTTTCTATATAGTCTACTCGACTTCGATCGTTTTAAGAGTGCTATTCGGCATCACTACCCTTTTCTGATCCCCTTGCTCTAAATCTTCAACTGCCATGGACCAAGACAAAACACTGCGACATCTCGTCGGCTCAAAGACCGAGGAGCCATACCCGCCCGACATCGTTGAACACATCAAGGAGGTTGGAGTAGAGTTAGGCTCAGCTGTCTACCGAAGCTGGGATACTCTGCGCGGGATAGAAACCAGGTATGGAGATCTGTTGCGTGCGCGCTGGTCAAAGAAGAGATCGAAGGATCGGCGGAAGATTCTCGAGGCCGCATGGTCGGACATGCCCCAATCTCATCGCCCAGAGTGCTTCGCGGAGGCCCACACATCAATTTTCTCGACTGTCGGTATGCCGCCCCAGGAGCGAGTACGGCCGTACATCAACCTCGAAGACCTCGACAACAAGACGTCGCTTACTGTGTTCATCACTGCCCGGGCCCGCTCTGCTCCTCGATATTTTGCATTGACGGAGCATCTCTTGATGCCGGAAGGGCAGACTAAAGACTCGCATGCATCTCTTAGCAGAATGCATATGGACAGTCGCGAGAAGTATGGAGCTGTCAAGGAATTCTCTGACGAAGTGGAGGCAATCGACTTTGAAGATGACGCATATGGCATCGGTCTCGGTCGTGGGCTCCAGGTCCTCTTCGTCCAAAACAAGATTCTCGACTTCTTAGTCACCTGTTGTGAGGAGATACTTCATGACTGCAGCTTGGAGGACCTCACTCCGCCAGACAGCGATGAAGAAGCAGAGTACGCGCCACTTGCTATCCTCGAGCAGAATCCACGAGCAGACTATGCCGATGTTACAGCAAACGCCCCGTTCTATCCTCGATGCGAGTTCAACTTGGACAGAGTCGTCCACCTGATCTCGACCGAAGCTGGCTCCGCTGAGTTGCACGTATGGGCGCTCCGCGAGAACCCTGGTCACTTTTCCACCACCTACGAGGAAATCAACGACCACGACCACCGCCATATTCGAGATGCCGCGACACGGAGCGTCAAGATCGTGAGTTCGACTCTGAACATTTTGGTTGCCCATTCGCATTACGGCCTTGTTTTCTGGGACCAAATGAACCTCCAGCTGCAAATCATCAAAGCACTTCTCCAGGATCATCCAGGCGGTCTTGACATCGGCAGTCTTCAGCCTATAGAGCTTCGCAAAGCCATGCAATTCTTCCTGATCCTCCTCGACAATGCCAAGATCATGATCACATTGGAAATTGAAGGCTACACGGCTAGCCCCGAGCTTCGCGCACACTTCATTCGACATGAAGACGTTGAGGAGCGTTCTTCACTGCGCGAAGACTCAGTACGGGCTCAAGTGTGTGATTTGTTGAAAGCTATTGTCGAATCCAAAGGCTGGTCCGAGACACGCTTCCAAATCGACCTCCTGGAGACCTTCTTGCGAAAGCACGACAATGGATGGACCTGGATTAGTTCTCTGGTTCGCCAGAGCATATCCAGGCTTTCAGCACTTGCAGAGTCCTCCCTTGCTTTCGAGCTACAGCCGTGGTACCAGAAAGTGGTTTGGGACACACCTATGGAGCAAAAGAAGGACGCGAAGTATCTCGATGGCATATGGAATGCTTTCAAAGCCTGGATTACGATCTTTTATAGGTCTGGCAAATCGGGCTTCATTCCATCCCCTGCTCTCGGTGACCCCTCCGACTCGCGCTTCGAATACCCCATCACTCAGAGCAAGAGCAAGAAGAAGGTTATCGACCAGCTGTGCCGAGCTGAAGCCAACCTCGATGCATTCTGGCATAGTGTCGACTCTGCTCTCGGAAAGATCGCCAACATCCACGGACAGGGTGCACTCCAGCGTATTCTTGACCGCAGCGGAGACATGAGGCGGACACAACCGTGGAGCGAGCGACATAAGGCGCAGGCACCCAAGCCGCTTTCTTCTGAAGACCTATATAGACCTCAACCACTGTCACAAGCCTTCCACGATCCATCTACAGAGATTGCTGGGAGCTTCAACAAGGCCGCTATATCTGCAAAGGGTAAGGAAAAGACACGCGGAGAGCCTGCCGCAGAGGACGCGCCAGCAGAAGCACCGCGCGATCCATCACCAGAGCCGCCACAGACGTTCAAAGTCAACAAGAAAGGCTATCAAGTTTTTGCCCAACTGTTTCACGATCCCGACGCCAGCACAGCTGCCCAGGGAGAAGTGAAGTGGCACGACTTCGTCAATGCCCTGAAGAACTTAGGCTTCTCAGCTGAACAGATGTATGGCGCCCAATGGCAGTTCAATCCGTCAGACAACATGGGCTTGGAGCGTGGCATCTCGTTTCATCAGCCTCACCCAGGCAACACCTTTTCGCACCAGCAGGCGCGGCACATTGGTGCAAGACTAGGCAGGGTCTATGGGTGGGATGCACGCACTTTTGAGCTGCAGTGATGGGTGAAGACGCGGTGCGTATTTTCCAGGGGTGTCGTAAGTAGCGCTCGGTCCGAAGGTTTGAGATGGTCTGACTAACAGTGCCAGAATATGAAGCTCCCAGGCATTACTTCTACGGCGTGGAGTACGCCGATCCGTCGTACGGCGTCAATGAACGCAAGGCGCTGGTCTTTATACTCCCACGTCTTAGTTTGAGAGATAGGTTTTGGTAGAGCTTGTTTGGGGTAGAAGAGTTAGAAGGTGGATGTAAGGTCAAAGTAAGATATTGGTGGGTGTGGGTTCTGGGTGGAGGAAGTCAGGCAGTCCGGACAAGAGTATATGTAGAAAAGATTAATCTGGAACGAGACAATAAGCCGCATAGTTCTATGTAGAGGATAAGGAGATGTACTACGAGGCGCTAGACATAGATAAGAGGGCATGAGGCCATGTATCATACAAATTCAAGAGCGTTGTTTCAACTTGTCTTGCCCACATCAAGTACATGCCAGGATCTCGCCGCTCGTCCAAACTACTTCCTTCAGCGGCCTTTGCATACCCGCGTCGACTATGTAGGATGTTCGTTCCCCGCTGCTAAGTAGAAGCCGATATTGAAGGATTACAGCCTTATGCGTCTTCATATAAAGATGATGACTTGAACTCCTCCCTGCCTATACTTTGTAATCTCGATATTCACCAACATTGGCTTTGTAGTTGCAAAGAAAAGAGGATTTATGGCGTACAATGGTCTAGGTGTATTGATGCACGTCGAAGCTGTGGGCTAGTTGTTGACAGTATAGCAGTATCATATATGACAGTAAACAATGCTCTTCAGCCGTGACTGAGGATCAAGAAAGTAGTGACAAGATCAATATAAGGAGGGTTTTACAAGCAGCCATACAGACATGATACATTATACACAGGTGCGGAATTGTATGCTACTTTCCACGAGTATGCCGTTAAGCATCACTGGCGTTCCATTCCATCAACTATGTATATACAAATCCGTCAAACCGCAGCAATCTCCTCGCTAACAGCACTAGCCCCAGAAAGCTATCGCCTGCTTACCCAACGCCTGCTGTCCAGCCGTGTTCGCATGACACCCATCCTGCACCTCCCCCTTCTTCAACAAGAACGACCCAGGATACACCACATTCAACGCCTTATCCTCCGCCGCCCTCTTCGCCAACGCATCCGTACTCTCCGGCCCCCCCGGTCCCGCCAACTGGCACGTCTGCCCCGCCTCATACAGCGGCTGACCGGTGATGTAAATCGTCGCGTTCCCAGCAGCATGTTGTCGTGCATTCGCAACCAGCTGCTTCACCTCATCGTATGTGGCGCCCTGCGTGAAGATGCAGATCTGCACCCACACTGCACTTGGTTTTCCGTACTTGGCGACTTGCTGGTCGAACAGACGCCATGAGGCTGAGTTGGTGTTGGTCCAACTTTGCACGACCATGCCGCTGGTGCCGTACGGGCCCCACATGCGTGAGCCTTGCACGGCGACGTAGCCTTGGGCGATGTTTTCGGCCATGGAGCAGCCGATGAAGCCCATGGAGGGGGCGGCGGAGGTTGTGGTGATGGCGCTGGTGGCCAGTATGGAGGTAAGGGTTGTCAGGCGCATGGTGATGACTGGGTGCTATGGTAATTCGTTTATGTTTGGGGGATCTTCTGGTTTGGAGTGTTGTTGTGTTCATTGTGGTGTTCCATCTCGTGCTTTTATGTGTTGTTGAACTGTTTAGTAGTGACGATGATATCCGATTGTGTAGTCCCACATCCGATCAATCTAAATTAGTG
>TARA_R110002003_G_scaffold242_5_pt1 | contig 14622 bp, 18 predicted proteins | sample TARA_R110002003 | Tara Oceans TARA_R110002003 (sample SAMEA4396441) | marine metagenome | biome: Westerlies Biome; feature: [SRF] surface water layer (ENVO:00010504); material: water (ENVO:00002006), including particulate matter (ENVO:01000060) such as... | depth 5 m | reverse complement strand
ATTTATACAAAATGGTATGCAAACGCTCGAGAAATATAGCGAGCGTCCAGCGTCCTGAGCACCATGTCGAAGGCTCCTTTTGCGATATTATACATTGAATCGAACACCCAACTCCACAACCCTCCTGATTCCTGTTCTAATCCCCATGCAAAGCCTCCTCCTCCATCCTCACTATCCCCGCCTCCAACTCCCTAATCCGCTGCCCAACCCGTCTCCTCACCTCCTCCGCAACCTCCCTCCCCTGCTCCCCACCCTCCACCACGCCGCGGTAATACTCAAGCAACTTATCCAACTCCTCCCTCGCAGCCGCACGATCGTCCGCGGCATATGTGCTATTCTTCTCGCTCTCCTCGGAGGCAATCTCAAATTCGTCCTTGGCGGTGCCGTACAAGTCGCTGATTTCCTCGATGATGGCATCGATGCGTTTCTGTGTCTCGGGCGAGAGCTGCGAGGCAGCGGCTTCAGACGGGGTGGGCCATTGGATGCGTGGCGAGGATGTGAAGGTGCGCACGGAGCTCAGTGTGTGTGTTGTAGCGAAGCGCGTCCATTGCCCTGTTGGCGCTTTTACGGTGACGTTGCGGGTTTCGTAGCGCGGGGGTGGGCTCGGGCTGCGGGAGCGAATGTGGTGGTTTTGCGTGTAGAAGGATTGCGAGACGGGGTAGGAAGTGCGTTGGAGTGTGGTGGTGCTTGCGCGGAGTGTGGTTTGGCGGATGAGTGTGCGGAGGTGTTGGGGGCCGGACGGCATTTTGGGCGCGCTGGTGGAGTGGTAGGATGCGCGAGATTGTTGGGCGAGGTTGCGCGCGGCGCTGCGGAGCGCGGGTTGTTTTGCAAAGAGCGCGTGAGACATTGTGGTGGGTGTGGGGTTGGAGGGAGGATTGGTGAGATTGGGATGGGAGCCTGAGGTTTGGCGGCGGGATCTTCGGACTTAAGGTGACCGAGGGTGAGATGGGGCTGTGCTGAGTGGCAGTTCAATACTGAAAGTGAGTTTGTAATTTCATCCGAAGTTGAAACGAGCTATCCTCTGAGAAGTGTCACATTATGTGGATTTGCTTTGATAGAGCCATACGAAATTTCAGCTTGAGGTTGAGTGTGGTTCATGCCTCCGCATTCAGGCCAGGATGTGCGAATAGTCTTCAAGTACGGCAGGAGCAGGAATATGCACATCTACAGACTTCTTAGCTAAGCCTAGGCCACTGATAAGACCGCACGGTATTCAAATCATCGTCGCGTTTTCGCAATTCTCAACGTTACCCCACTATGGACCTACTCGGCATCCTTGTCCTCACTTGAGAAGATTTGCGGTGCACTGGCCATGTGCTCACTGCTTATTTTTTCAAACTATATGAATTCATTAAATTTAAATTTTTCAAAAAGATTCCTTTATAGCGAGCGTAGTCTAGTGGTTATGATGTCTGCTTTACATTGTTATTAATGCAAAGCGCAGAAGGTCGGGAGTTCGATCCTCCCCGCTCGTAAGCATCCTTCTTTTTGCATTTCCATCTAGTCTGAGTCCCTAATGTCAGACCGTACCAACGGGTGCCAGGGCGAGTTTTCCACATGTGACCCCACTGGCGCGATTTTAGCGTATATTCTGATCATGTGTGGAAATATCGCCCTGGCACCCGGTGGTAGGCTATCATCGTTTTGCATACTGTGGTACTGTGCAGTTACCAAGATTCTTGTAAGACTACATGCAGATACTCGTTGACCGCAAAAAATGGATTTACGTGTAATTACAATGGAAAGGAGCAAGCGTTACACTGTATGGTCATGCTGTACTGGGTGATGCTCCCAAAACGCCTCGCTGAACGCATAGAGAAATGCTGGATATCAAGTCGGAAAGAAGACCCGGAAATGGACGCCAAATCGGACCTTAGTGAAGCAAGTGGATCAATCCCTTCAGATCTACCACCATCGCCTTGAGTTCCTACCGCTCGTCGCGCACTGCAGACAGTGCCGTTTATTTGACACGACCGCACAGGTCCCGCATACATTCTTTCCGCAATCGCTGCACGCGAATGAGTTGGTCTCCACGGCACTGCCCATGTCCATGTCCATGTCCACATCCATGCTGTCGTTCACGCTTTGAAGCGGTGTGTCGCAGTCCTCGCAGCGCGGCAAATGCGAGTCGATGTGCTGTACATGTGGCTGCATCGCGAGGATGGGCGCTTGCACGGGCGGCGCGGGGAGTTGCTTCCAGAACGAATGGAGTGTAGATTTCTGTGGCTTGGACAAAGATGTGGCAGGTTGGTGCAATGAGATGGCATCAGAGGGCACAGGCGAGGCATTTGGGTGGTTGCGTTGCGCCGCGAAGAGTTTCTGCAGAGTGTTCTCTGGGCATAGTCAGTATACCAAGAAGCGTATACACGTGAACGGAAAGGTGCCTACCGTGTATAGCACGCTCATCAGGGCGATTGTCGCGGAACCTTTTACGCGTCCGGTTGCCCCAGTCGCTGCTCTTCACACGGCTGACACTCGCAAAATCCCAGCCATTGTGTCGTGATGTTGTGTCTACGTCCATGTCCATGGCACCATCGAAGCCTTGGGGGAATGGCGTGGGCGATTGAGCCTCGGGGGTCGACGCAGCGGCATAGCTGGACACAGACAGTGGCGAGTCGTCGGCGGATCGCTTGCGCTTGAAGCCCATAATTTCTGCTTGATCGATATTAGGGTGGGAAGTGTGCGAGGAGAGTTGACGCGAGTTGTGATGTGCAAATGGGGTGGAGTGGTGGAGTCAGGAAGGTTGAGATGAAATGCAAGTGCGTAATGGTGCAGATGGCTGGTAGGCGCGTCGCGTATCCGTCACTCGCGACCGCGACGAGGGGCTCGGCGTTGTGAACAACTCCAATTGCGCAGACCCCGGAACACTACAAAAACCATGGACACGTGCTATTTAGAGTAAACTTGACTTGATCCTTTGCGCATCCGTTCACATCTTCTCCAAACTACTATGCGGTATAGCTTCGGCAAGCGTCTCTATCGCGTGAAAGGCGTATAAGAAGGTAGTGGTAGTGTCCTGTTGCACGACGCAGCCTGCCCCACCAGCAGTCGAGCTACCCCGCGAGCGCGGAGTGTAGTGCACCAAGACACCATTACCACGCCGTCCCCATTCCACCCTTCAAGCATCTCCTCTCTCTAAAACAAGCTTCGGCTGGCAAGATGGTCACTCGTAGGCCTAGCCACGCTGGCTCATGGTACACAGACAAAGGTCGGCTTCTCTCACAGCAGCTCGATGGCTGGCTCGAAGCTGTACCTAGCTCAACCACTCCCATCGGCAACATCTCATCGCAGGAGGGCGAAGTTACAATACCCACGCCGAATGCCCGAGCAATCATTGCACCGTGAGCTCTAGACAGAATGTGCGAACCAGGAAACAGGCTCATGGACACGCAGGCACGCTGGATACTCGTACTCCGGGCCTGCTGCTGCATGGGCCTACAAGAGTGCTGACTGGGCCAACGCGTGCGTTCACACTTCTATTAATAGACGGTCGCGTCTGTTACTGACGACCGGACAGCAAGCGCGTCTTCCTCCTTGGCCCATCACATCACTACTATCTCACCGGTGCCGCCACAACTGGCTGCGACAAGTACGGCACTCCCCTCGGCGACCTCATTGTAGACACTGCGCTCGTAAACGAGATCAAGCAGAAATGGGTCCTTGAGACCATGTCACGAAGTGTCGACGAAGACGAGCATAGCTTGGAGATGCACCTACCCTACATTTACAAGATGCTCTCACTGTACGCTGCAACACTACTCCCATACCTACCGCTCAAACTGACAGTGTATGACAGCAAGAACACCGCATTTCAATCCAACCCTGCTTCCGTTCCCCTCGTGCCCATTCTGGTCGGTAACACCGACCCTTCCACCGAAGCCCACTACGGCACCCTCCTCGCGCCATACCTGTCTGACCCATCAAACCTCTTCGTCATCAGCTCCGACTTCTGCCACTGGGGATCGCGCTTCCGGTATACGTACTACCAAAGCCGCGACGGCACTTCGGCTACATCCTTAAGGTCAAGTTCAAAGATCGCCAAAGATTGGCTTATACATGAGAGCATTGCGGCGGTGGACCAGGAGAGCATGGATGCGGTGGAGAGCGGAAGTCATAGCGGGTTTCTAGAGCAGTTGAAGGAGACAGGAAACACGGTGTGCGGGCGCCATCCCATCGGGGTGTTCATGGCGGCTGTGGAGAAAGCCAAAGTAGCGAACGAGGGCAAGGGCAGGTTCAAATTCTTGAGGTATGAGAGGAGTGGGCTGGTAGAGGATGTTAAAGACAGCAGTGTATCGTATTGTAGTGCTTTTGCAGTACTATAGTGGAGGATAAGTACATGTGCAAAGACTGTGCAATGCTTGTCTCATTGAAAGAATAGTGATTCAAACACATCGTCCAATGAGGTAAGCACGTAAAGGGTTTAGACATGTCAGCACCCAAGAATCATGGGCCAGTAAATCGACGTCGAGCTACTGTACCTTCACTCACAACTCACCACACCACGCTCACACATCAAAACAAACAACACTCCAAACACATCATCAGCCATCACATCCCAAGCACATCCACATTCACGCCGCCGACATCACCTCCTCGACCGTTCCCACGATGACGCCATTCCAAGCCTCGCTCCTCGCTTCAGCGCTTGGCCGCAAAAGCTTAATTCTCTCCGCTGAACAAGCGGCATGGCGCACGTCAGGGCTGAAGACACAGCTGCATCGCGATGTGCAAGTGTGGAAAAGGTGGGGAAACCCTGCATCGTAGGCAGGCGCCGCGCTGGATGCGTAGGAGATTGTGTCGATCGGTAGAGGATATGGATCTTGGGGTTGTGCGGCGATCTAGGGACGCTGTATTATGGTGCGGAGACGTGTGACGATCATGGATAGCGACCAAAGCAGTGAGTTAAGCACAATGTGACCTCGTGACATGACACGCGCGCGATTAATACTGGGTAGAGTTTTGAACTTCAAAGGAATAGTATTAAGATTGGTAGATAGATAGACATGAACAACGTCGTCATAGGTATAATGATCCTCAACTTCATTGGTGCAAATTGCAACCGTCTTAGCTTCGGCACGCTCTATGCCGATCAATGACATCTTGTTCCCAAACAATTTCGACGCGACTCATGCGTGATCAACACGGCCGAGTCTACGCAGCGCTGCCGGCATCGCGCGCAGCAGAGTTGTCGACCTTGTTGCGGCGCTCGCGGCCCTTGTCTGACCACGGGAAGTGCGCGACGGGGATGACGAAGAAGCTGTACATGTATAGTCAGCAAGTGTAGCATGCGATAGACGATATGGGAAGACTAACCTGTTGGAGCTATCCGCAATACCAGCAAGCGCATTATACCACGCGGTGAATGCAGCCATGAGGCCAAACGCACCACCCGCAACAATGCAGCCGCCCTGAGGTTTCGCCCCATCGTGCTGCAGGTACCCGATACCGAGTAGCAGGAACGCCAGGTCAAGCGTGAAGAACAGGAAGAAGAATGCGACGGTTGATCGCAGCGTGCAGATGAGCAGAAGGAAGGTGAAGATGAACCAGCCCATAAGGTACAGGCCGAACGAGTTGAGGAAGGTGGCTTCGCCGAACTCGACAAGGCTGGATTCGATGGCGAAACCACCGGGGGTGAGGATGATGGCGAAGGAGAGCCAGAAGCCGCCGTAGGAGGAGAGAGCAGTGGCACCGAAGGTGTTGCCTACGGCCATTTCCCTTTGTCATGGTTAGCATTTGTTTGAAGTCTGATGGAACCGTGGTACATACCACATGCCAGCAAGAAGCTGCACAAGACCACCATAGCCGTATGCAAGCGCAACAACAATGTTAGGATGGCCGATACCTCGCGTGTTGACGTTGATGAGCGACAAGACGAATGTCGTCAGCGCAAAAGCCGACAGACCAAGAGGAGCTGGGTTGGCGAATTTCCTGTTCGGCGGCCTGTACAGACCGGGCTGAAATTCACCACCAAAGGCGGCCAGGCGCAGCTCAGGGTCGTTGGTCGCAACGTGGGCAAGAGGGTTGCCGCCATAGTCATACGGTGTCCTTTGCTTGGTTCGGCCACCATTCGTTGCGTGGTCGAGGGCGCTGGTACCGTTGTGATCCTTCTCGAAACTAGGGCCGCGCTGCGAATACTTTAGCATGATTGGATGAAACAAAGACAGCAAAGACATACATTGACGTTGTTGTGCTCAACTGCTGTCGCCATTGTGAAGTGTGTTACTGCCCTGAAGCTTGTGGTGGCTTAGGTATAAAGTCAAGAAGACTTGAGCTGGCGTCCGAATAGTCTGGATTTAGGGACGATGGGATGGGTCTGGGGAACAGGAACAGACGAAAACTGGGGAACGAGGGCTCATACATATATTTACTAGCCCCGAGCCGCGTGAAGTGGAGCGGTCGAACGACGTGTGCCATGCGCGGTCGACTCCCCCATGTCGCCCTAACACGGCAGACTAGAGGAGAGCAATTAGGACCAAACAGGTGCTAACATGGACCACTCAAATCCGTTCCCCATACCGCTCTCCCCAGACCGGGTAAAGGAGCAGCATGGGCGGCCCACAGGGACTCCCAGAGGTCAATCAAACCGACTGACAAACGATAATCACTTGGGCGCAAGGGATCGGCGACCAAAAAGTGGCTTGCCGAGGCCGGATGAACGCCAACAAAGAAGAGCGGCAGCCGTCGAATCGATCGCTGACTTGACATCTCTCCATGTTCTCGTGAGCGCCATGACGCGGGAGGAGCGGCGTCCTGATGCCTCGAATGCCGGTTGTGGGCGCGAGTCCCAGAGCTTCCAAGCCTTACATCATCGTTGCTTGGAGACCCATGACTCTCTCCTGCTGTTTTGGCCCTTCGGAGCACACACCGTTAAACTCGAACAGCCGATGCACCAACAGAGGCACTGCCATCCAACATCGTGCAGGATGTAGCCCGCTTTGACCGTTTGGTAATTTAGCGGTGTCTCTTGACAGGGAGTGCCATATGCAAATTGCCCTGGTCAGAAACGCGGCATCGGCGGAGTTAGTGTGCAAATTCTCCCATTGCACAGGTCTTGTCTCTAGAAAGCCAAGGACTGTTGACTTTCTTGAGGCAGCAGGGAGTCCTGTTGCTGCGCCCGGTGCGTCTGCTGGGATGCTGGGCATGGCGGCCAGTGGCAGGGTCATCGAAGACGCCACCTCCAACAGGATGCAGGAGCATGGCTTTGGCGGATGGGTGCTATGTAAGCAGGGTGCCGGAGATGGCGGGAATGCTACGATGCATAACCGCCAGGCGCACTGAACGGGCCTGGGATGACGATACGATGCATGCAAATGTGCACGCAATGTGGACGGCTAAGCTTTGTCCAAGGCCTCGGCGGTCAAGCCACCGGCACTTTCGCAAAAGCATGACATAACATCATCTTCGAGACGCCCGTCAGTACCGTCCTTCGAAGCCGCAAATCGACTGAAGAATGATCGCAAAAGGCAACGGACGCATCCCAAAGTTCGCATCCGATGTCTAGCGCGACTGAAAAAGGGGTTCTGCATGGTGTGGAGACTTTGCGCATGAAATAGCGTGCTTCCGCGGACATCCTGGGAGGCGTGGGTCCACCTTGAGCGGTTGAAAATCTCACTCTTTTCACCTGAGCACGCCGGTTCGAGCTGTGGTCGGACTGTTGCACGAGATCGGTTACTCGGACCAGCGGGACCGTAGCTGTCAGATCTCTTCGAGTGAAGTCGCTGTGGGTCTCGCGTTCTCATGCGCGGCCGATGTCGTGGCTTGGTATGTCAGGATATTCCACCAGCGCTATTCGTACCCACAAAGGTACTCCGAACCTTCACACTATCCGAAAGATTCTTGCTTGTGGTGGTTGCGAGGTTGTCCAGACCGTACTGTACTTGATGGTTCTTGCTGGCGTGTTATCGGATCCCGTAGGAGTGGGTTCAATGGAGGTCCATGCTTCATTCGACCACGACGATCTGCATTCAATATTGTTTAGGCTAATTGCGATATGCTGTTGCGCTGTTGTTGGATATTGAGTGGCATTGCTTGGGATGCTTCTCCGCACAACCATTCGAAACACGGACAAAAAGTGAAAAGCCCAGTCAGAGACGCAACAGCTCGTTGAAATGCAGTATTGGTCAGCGTGAGGTTGCCCAACACCAGCGTAACGTGCAACAGCATTGAGGCTGCACGTATAATGAGGCGCATTCAATGGGGTCAGTGAACGTTAGCCAACCCGGGAACCAGCGCCACATGGCTGGTGTCTGGCATCACCCGCTGCACGACAGTGTCCAGCAGATCGCGAACTCAAAAAAGAACGTTCTGTCGACCAGGAACATCCTCAGGCCACTGATCGGACCACCTCAACTTTAACCATGGCACTATCCGATGTTTGTGGAGCCATCATCACGCGACCTGGGGACTCCGCATTTTCCCTGCGTTTGACCTGACCACATAATCTGGAGAGACAAGGACAGATTTTCTCAGTGTTGGACCTCGGTGAGTGCCCACGAACCCATCCGCTCGCCCCCAGATATGGTATCAATTGCCATGAAGGGGTCCGATGGCGCGTGAGATGGCGTGACCGACCGCCGAAACGAGCTTACAGAAACGGGTGCTGCGCTGTCCACGTTTTGCGGCTCTGCCTCCATCCGTACGTCCTTCCGAGGCTCCCTACACGACGTTCGATGGTCGGACCTTCAGAAAGAGATGGTCGAACGTTGCACGAAGTACTGGGAAACGAAAGGTGGCGTTGCTTGGATCAATCCTCCCGGCTTGGTACACTTGGCGCAGCTCGCTTCCTGCGTAAGTGCCAGCGGCGGGAAGGTAAGGCCGTGGTGAGGCCGCCATGGGGCCGACTTGGTCGAATCATGGAAGAAGTTAAACTCGACAACGTTCGCAAAGATTTGGTGGTGTTGAGCTTCGAAACGAATAACTCTTTGCAGCTACGTCACGTGTCAGTCGATGAGGACCCTGGGCGGGGAAGCTCCTGCAACCCTGGCCTCGACGACAGCTTCGCCACAACGTGAGCTTACAGGATCGTGCCTTCCTGGACCAGCGTACAAGGCAACCACAGCACTGCCTTTTGATCAACCCCCCTCACTTACTTGTTCTCCGCACTGCCACTCACTTCTCGCAGTGCTCATTGATTTCTTGACTCTCCACAGCGATTGCGCGCTTGCTGTCCCAACGTACGTCTCAGCATGACAGGACACAGCTACACGGTCGCGTCCCACGAGGACCCGGTCAGCCGCGAATACTTCCACCACTCGTCGGCGCAGCGCGTCAACACGGACCTGGTGCTTGTCGAGGCCTTGCGCACGCAGTACCCCAATCTCGAGCTCGTCATTGTGCCGCAGCAGGTCTGCAACCTCCTCGCCTACGCCGCGTCCGGCTTCGCGACGGCAACACCGCTCGAAGATGCCGTCAGAGACCCCGTCTACGGCGTCGGCGTCAAGTGGCGCTACTACATGCCGCCGAGCAGGAGGCTTGACAGCGGGCCGGGCGCGTTTGCGGAAATGGTCGTCTTCGGCAAGTTCATGTACAAGTGGCAGGACCACGAGGCCATACTCTACGTCGCCGACGGCCGAGACGGCATGGAGCCATACCCCGCCATCAGAAACCAGTACATCCTCACAACGAACGAGCACAAGCTCGACGAGCTGCTGAAGCAGTGCGGCATCTGGGGCCAACAGCTGCACAACGAAGTGTGGGTGTTTGACCAGGGATACTGGCAGAAGAGTGCCGAGCTGTACAATTCGGTGCAGAAGGCAAGCTGGGAAGATGTCATTCTTGACGAGGACATGAAGAAGACGCTCATTTCAGACGTGGAGAACTTCTTCGACGGACGCAAGACGTACGAGGATCTCAAGGTGCCGTGGAAGCGTGGCGTCATCTACTACGGTCCTCCTGGCAACGGCAAGACCATCAGCATCAAGGCTATGATGCACATGCTGTACCAACGCGGCATCGAAGGCGACGACAGAATGGCCGTGCCCACCCTGTACGTTCGCACACTCGCCTCCTTCGGTGGCCCGGAGTACTCGTTGCGGTCCATCTTCGCAAAAGCTCGCCAAGAAGCACCGTGCTACCTCGTCTTCGAAGACCTCGACTCCATCGTCAACGATAACGTGCGCTCCTACTTCCTCAACGAGGTCGACGGGCTCAAGTCAAACGACGGCATCCTTATGGTCGGTTCCACGAACCACCTCGACAGACTCGACCCCGGTATCGCAAAGCGGCCGAGCCGTTTCGACCGGAAATACTTCTTCCCCAACCCCGACTTTGACCAGCGCGTGCAGTACGCCAAGTTCTGGCAAGGCAAACTCGAGAGCAACAAGGACCTCGACTTCCCGGACAAGCTATGCACCAAGATCGCCGAAATCACAGGCAAGTTCTCCTTCGCATACATGCAAGAAGCCTTTGTCGCCTCACTCCTCGCTATTGCCGTCCGTGGCGGCAAAGACGAAGTTACCTCCATGTGCGATGCGCACCGCTGGGCCGGGCCGCAGGATCCGATGATTCATGTGGATAAGCAGGCGCGGCGCGATCACGTACACAAGGCCAACTTTAGCGAGAACCCAGACTTCGACAACCTGGAGCTCTGGGTCGAGATGCAGAAACAGGTCAAGATTCTGAGAGAAGAGATGGAAGATAAGCGCACTAGCAACAGCAACTGCAGCAGGAATACTAACACGTTTGATCTGCCGAGCAGGCCCAGGGTAGGTACGGAGAGCTTGACGCGGTACAGAGATGAGCTTGATGCGCTGTTGCATGGCAGGCGTACCCAGTTAACGCCATCGGAGAGGTCGATTGCAGCTGTCACTGGGCAGTTCTAGGTGGGATGTATTCGCGATACGACTGCGTAGTTGTGGCCGCTCAACATGCTGCCGATGGACTATCTCGTAAGGCGTTGTATGCTTTTCATCGTCTACATTCTCCTTCTAAGCAAAGGCGGTACGGAATACTTGTCTGATGATCTGAATCAATGGGTTGGGCGAGGTTCCATGAGCTCAGACTAGTCCGCCATATACAAGTGTCATGTCCAAATGCTCATCCTCATTACACACTCCCATTCGGCACTTGCACCGCCCCATTCTCCTTCTTCGCACCCTCGAGATTCTCCCCCCAAATCTGCACCACAAGCTGCTTCTTGTTTATCTTCCCCATTGCATTCCGCGGAATACTGTCCACAACCTTCATCTCCTGCGGAATCTTATAATTGGCCAACATCTCCTTCAACGCCCTCCTCATATCCAGCGCTGACCACGCCTTTCCGCCCTTGCCTCCTGTCTTCCCTAGCTCAGACAGCACCACCACAGCAGCAACTTTCTGGCCCCACGCTTCCGACGGGAGCCCCACGACTGCGACTTCGTCTATTTGCGGCAGGGAAAGCATTTCGCGTTCGATTTCCAGCGCAGACACTTTCTCCCCGCCCGTCTTGATTATATCGGCCGACTTGCGCCCGTGAATGAAGTACATTGGGCCCCTGGCCCATTCCTGCTCACTCTTGCCCGCGCCCTCAGCATAGCGCCGCACAGCCACATCGCCCGTCTTGAACCACTTTCCCCGCCCGTCCTCGCCCTCTACAAATTCCTTGACCGTGGCGTCGGGGTTCTTCCAGTACGCGCGGAAGATGGTCGGGCCGCGCAGTTGAATCTCGCCCTGGCGCTCGCGGTGCGTGGTTAGATCGGTTTCCTCCCCCGGGCGGATGATCTCGTGTGTTTCTAGGTCGACGAGGCGCGCTTGCACCGAGGGCAAGGGCCAGCCTACGGAGCCGTCGACGCGGTCGGCAAAGGAGAGGCCGCAGGATAGCGCCATGCCGACTTCGGTCATGCCGTAGCGCTCGAGCAGGACGTTGCCGGCGCTGAGGTCTGTCCATGCTGATTTCACGGGCGTGGGAAGCGCGGCGGACCCGGAGATGTTGAGGCGCATGTTCGAGGGATGGAGGGCGGTTTTGGACGCGGCTTGCACGTCGGGCGGGAGTGTGGGATGGGAGGAGAGGAGGCGTGTGTATATTGTGGGCACGACGGTGAGGAAGGTGATGGCTCTTTTGGTGGGGTCGGGGTTTGGGAGGAAAGGTGCGGCCAGACGTTGCCAGACTGCGGTTGCGTTGAAGGGGAATTGAAACTCGATTGTGCTGCCGGCGAAGAGGGGGGTGAGGAGCGCGTTGACGGTGCCGTGGATGTGGTGGAGAGGGAGGACGTGGAGGAGTACGTCGTCTTTGCTGTAGTTCCATGCTTCTAGCAGGGACCGTGACTGTGCTGTTAGAACATCTTGTTGGAGCAGTACACCTTTTGGTCTGCTGGTTGTTCCTGAAGTGTACAGCATCATGCCGCCCTTGTCGCTCGTGGGCTCTTCCAACGTGACATAGTCGTCCGTTTTGCCCATCATGATCTTCTCTTGTTTGTAGTTGATGGGCTTTGTCTCCATGCCCTCCTTGAGCACATCATCTGCATAGCCCTGGAACTTCTCCGAGAAGAGGAGCATCAAGGACTCGCTCTGGTCAATAATGTATCGCAGCTCGTGGGCGGGGAAGGTAGGCGATAGCGGTACAGCGATTGCGTGGGCGGCGAGGATTGACAGCAAAGTCACTACGAACAGAGTCAATATACGTTCCTGCAAGATTGTAACAGATGAATGCGCACCTACATAGTCGTAACCATTTTCCACCAAGAACGATATCCTCTGCCCCTCTGCGCTCTGTCCATTGCAATTCCTCTGCAGCTTGTCCTTTGCAGCCGCGACGTCGTTCACCAGCTCACCATATGTGAACGTCCGCCCGGAGAGTGAATGTACGACAGCGGTGCTTTGTGCGTCGTGCTTCTTGATAGCCTCGAAAATGGGTAGGCGGGGCAATGTCGATGCCATCCTGACGGCTAAGAAGGACCTGTAGACGGAAGGATTGATGTAGTGGGGGGGATCGCGTGACAGCGATATTTTGTGTCTTGTCAGAGTGCGAACGAAGACATTACGCGCAAACATAGCGGTGGAAGCGCCTGGGATCAGCGCGAGACTCGCAGGATGCAAGGCCTCGGAGAACGGCAATTCAAGCTGGGGTTTTGCCGGTACGATTGGCGCAGTGGATGCGCGTATGTTGACCTCCTTTACGTTTTCTCCATCTCCTGAGTCCCTCTCGAAGCTGAAGTACGTCTGTCACTATCAACGGATGGTGTTTACTGTGTCCCCGGTGCGGTATTGTGGCTTCAATTGCTGTCCGACCTCCCTCGAAACCCTTCTTGAACGGTGACGGCATCTCTGGCAAAAGTTCCCGAGCATGTCTTGGCGGCGAGACCGGCTCACATTTCTATGGCCGACTAACGCCAAACTTCCACCACCGCATCTGGCGACGCACATTGGCTCTTCCATTTCGCTAGCTTTGCCTTGCGGTGCTCCGTGAATGTTCAGGAATCAGATCGTCATCGCTGGAAAGCGTTATCTCTCGGCCATGTCGCAATCCGTGACTCCGATGGAAGATGCTCTGCGGGCAAAGGGAAGCGCATGACCTCGGAGTCTTCTCGGTTGGACGCATATGAAATCATTATACTGACTGCGATTGTAGATAACAGAGGCTTTGAAGCCTACGACTTTGCAGATTTACAACGACTCGCACAAACATTCACATCACCAAGCCATGCAAGGAGTTACGAGCAAAGAGGTATGCAAACCATCTCCTGTTGAGTCCGCATGTTGCTAACGTTCATTAGACGCATTTCCGGTATGCTGGCTTTATTAGTGACGTGATATAAGCGATCTAACAGATGTAGTCTCGTGATCACATCCTCTGCCTTTGACGGCAAGATGCAGCTTGCACGGCATCGCATGGTCAACACGCTCATGAAGGACGAACTTGCAAGAGAAGGCGGAATTCACGCGCTGCAACTCACGACACGGACGCCGCAAGAGGAGGAGAACAGGAAGCAGAACGAAGCTGTCCAAGCGTGAACTTCATACGATCAAACGATAGCGAACCAGATACCCAAAGGAGCGTCCATTGCATTCGATATACTTTGTTCCCTTCCCTCTCCTATTGTCACTCATGTCATACTGCTTACAACTCTGACTCGTCTGATATTCAGACTCGCACAAGCTCAAGAAGCGACTTCTAAACTATCCTGTCAGCATCAGCCACAGTCGGTTCTCACCCACTCACCCAAACCACTCACATTCTAACCGCTGTCACGTCCATCACACGGCCCGTTGCTATTCACACAGCTCGTTCGCCTGCCCAGATCTTCACATCCACCCTGCTTGTTGCACCAGAATACATTGTTGTTATTGTACCCGTTCAACACCACGTAGTTGCCGCCAACCTTGCAGTACCCGCAGTACAAGCCTGGGTTGCTGACTTTGGCGCACGTGCATGGGTTGCTGCGAGGAGAAATGTCTGCATCTGTGGGAGTCTCAGTGGAGGTGCAATAAGGGTGGCTGCAAAGAGGCAAGGGTGGAAGTACCAGCTCCAGCCTCACGAGCGATGATCTCCTCGGCGGGAGTGGGATTGGCAAGGGCCGAGGAGAAGAAGAGGAGAGTTGGGAGGATGGTGGTGAGGAAGTGCATGGTGGGCTTTCTTGAAACTCGACTTTTGGTTTGGAAGTTTCGATGGTGCGATGCTTCTGCAGAGTCGCCCAATGCACCTCCCAC
>TARA_R110002003_G_scaffold127_3_pt1 | contig 14625 bp, 13 predicted proteins | sample TARA_R110002003 | Tara Oceans TARA_R110002003 (sample SAMEA4396441) | marine metagenome | biome: Westerlies Biome; feature: [SRF] surface water layer (ENVO:00010504); material: water (ENVO:00002006), including particulate matter (ENVO:01000060) such as... | depth 5 m | reverse complement strand
ATGCGTTATTCGGAGCTTTCCAAACTTATACCTGCCAGCATGCTGTAGCCATAGGTCTCTATCGATCGTGCTCAGGCGGCCCAGAGCCTCTCCTAACGTCGTTTTCGAGATCTCGCGTTAGCTTATACCTGGAGCAGGCCTGGTCTAAGTTTGCCAGCTCAAATAGATTAGGCACACTGGGACGACGCTTCACAGCCTTCCAGTGCCATTTCTGGAGACGCGCTGTTCCCACAATGAGATCGCCTTTTCACCTCGTGCATGGGCAGAGTCGAGTCTGGGGGAGACCACACGTCACGGGATAGAGGACAGGAGTGAACATGAGTATTGTAAGGAAAAGAAGCAGGGGTTTGTCATGGAAGTTAGATTCGACAATTGAGGCCTCCCTCATCGCGGTCAGATGTATTGCTCACACTTGATGTTGTTCTGGAGGTTCTGGGGGAGAAATACTTAGTAGACTGGGGCTGAAGACTCTGCTGGAGCTTGATCCGCCCTTTCGTCGCAAGATCTTCTTCCTGTAGTCAGCCCGAAGTGTAGGAATCGAAGAAGGGTTTCTGAGAGAAACATTTCACTCCTAGTGTCACCACTCTTGAGCCTCCATACGCTGCACGGCGGGTATCTGCTGCCTATCGACAAATCTTCCTACGCAATTTCACGTCAATGCCGTGACGTCTGCAGCATACCTTGAGCGTCTAGAAAGAATGAGGAAGTTCCAAGGCTCGATTATGCTGCCATGACATGCCAAGAGGCGTCTTATCGTGGCATCACCATGCGATACCGGTAACCCCGCTCCCCGGTTACATCGTCCTTCGAACTTCAACAGCATCCCACTTATGGTCCTGCCAGTGGTGAGAACACAACATTTGAGACTTGCCACTTGAGTGGAGTTACGTAAAGACTTTCTACTACCCACGGAATCGCTATCCCGCAAGGCAGACCGTCGGAAGGGTAACCTGCTAGCGTTAAGCCCAGGCATCGATCACCGACTTACGACCACCGGAATTTTAGTCTTGGCAGGCAAATTGGGGCGGTGATCGTGTCGTATCGAGTGATAAGAGATGCTTGACAACATCGGCCAACATTCGTTTGCCTCATCTCTGGCAAGTGCCGGCACCTGTGGCGGGGATTGAACGAGTCCGAGGCCTCGTCATGCCACGCACAGGAACAACAGCCATGCGAAGGACTCACTGAGTATCCTGAAGACTATAAGAAGGCTATGGTAACGTTGGGAATGGATGACCATTGATCATCATCTGGCCTAAGGAAGCTTTCGTACACGATGGCTAGAACTAAATGCCTTCTGAGTGCTTTTCTATTCGGGCTGGCTGCTGCCGCACCACAAGCATCACAACCGTCGGCATCGATCACCTCTGTGACATCAAGTGTATCAGCTTCACCGTCGGCGCTGCCATCCCTGACGACTGAAGAGCAGGATGAGTTGTTCAATCTTCATGAGGAACTCGTGAACATCCCTTCGATCTCGAATGACGAAGTCAAATGCGCTGAGTTTGTGTCAAACTATTTAAAAGAGCTGGGATACTATGTTGAGAAGGTACCGGTGGGCAACACGAGCACTTATAACGTCTTTGCATACCCTCAAGCACTCAAAGACGAGGGTGTATGGCCGGAAGTCCTGATCACGAGTCATCTCGACACTGTACGTATTAACTGCTCTTGTGACCAGGTCAGGGCTGACAATCTAGGTGCCTCCTTTCTATCCATTTGAGCGACGAGAAGAGAATGGCACAGTCTTCCACTACGGCCGGGGCACTGTTGATGCAAAAGGACCGGTAGCAACCATGATTGTAGCTTCGCACAAATTCTTCGGATCTCGTTCCGACACACCACGCCTCGGCATGCTCTTCGTCGTTGGCGAGGAGATTGGCGGCACGGGCATGAAAGCCTTTGCCTCTTATGCAAAGAACACGACGTTCAGAGCAGCTATATTTGGCGAACCAACCGAGGGCAAACTTGCTAGCGGCCATAAAGGCAGCCTCGGGCTGACCTTGGACGTTAAGGGCAAGTCTGCGCACTCCGCCTACCCTTGGCTTGGTGTCAGCGCCGTCAACTACCTCGCCGAGGCCATCGTCGCGTTGAACATGCTCGAACCTGCTCTGCCCAAGAGTGAGTTGCTTGGAGCTACGACTCTCAACACTGGCCTCATTCGAGGCGGTGTCGCCGGAAACGTCGTTGCTGAGGCTGCAAACGCCAGCGTTTCGATTCGTATTGCTCGCTCCGAAGACGATGCGGTCGCCGTTGTCCGCGAAATGGTCACCGGCATTCTTTCACCGCTCGTAGCACGCGCCAAAGAAGCCAATGCGACTTTCAGCCTCATTTTCTCGAACTCGACGTATCCGGCGCCCATCCTGGACACGGATGTTGAGGGTCTGGAAGTCGCGCCTGTGTTCTACGGCACTGACATCCCAAGTCTGCCGCAAGTGGAGGAGAGGTATCTGTTCGGCACTGGTACTATTGAGGTCGCTCATACACCAAACGAAGGCCTGAGCCAGGACGAGTTGCTACAGGCTGCGGAAGCGTATGGGTTGATCTTGAGAAGCTTATTTCCTACTAACTCGACTGCCTCATAGTGGTCGTGAGGCACATTATTGCAGAACCTACACCAAAGCAATGAATCAAGGATACAGACGACATGCGAAACAAACTGGTTGGTTGGTTTTGATCGGATCAAACAGTAATCTCAGTAGATATGTGGCCTACCGAAGAATGAAAGGCTGCACCTGCAACTTTCCTTATATTCAAGGGCGTCCAGAATGCCTTGACGATCAGAGATGATCTTCCCAATTAGTAAAAGACCTAATTGAACCTTCCGATGCACCCAGCATGGTCCTTGATCACTTTCATGTCGACTCCACCAAGTATTCCTTTCTTCAAGTTCATTCCCACCAGACTCCCCAAACCAGTACAAGCCCTAATGAACCTATCAATCTTCTTCGTCATCGTCATCGCGATCGTAAACCATGTCTTCAATCTTCTCGTTAAGCCCTTCATTCTCCTCAACAAGCGAATCATTCTCGTCACTGAGCTTAATGTTCTCATCCTTGAAAATTTCGAGAACCTCGTCAAGACGCGCGATATCCTTCACAAGCGTGAGAATGAGCGACTGCTTGGCGATTACAGGATACTTCTGGAGAAGCGTAACGAGGTCCTTGCGGCGTGGGATGTTGATTTCGCCAAACTGACGAAGACCGTTGTAGTCGCGCAGGAATTGTTCCTCAGTGTTCGCAGTCTTGATGAAGTTAACGATAATGTCGTGGTCGGCACGCTTGCCATAGCGAGTCAGAGGCGAGTCGGAAGGGTCGTTGCGTACGTTGATGTTAGATGACTCAGACAACGGCTCACGCGTGTTCAGCCTATTCATTGGTATCTCAAGTAAATTTACATGGTGACGATCGGCTTACCAATGTTGTCCATCGGCCGGGCGCTTTGCCGACGCAACGCGGTCTTCGTTTGGCATCGCCTTGATGAGCCGCTTCTTTGGAGCAGGCGGCACTGAGGTGGGATCGAATGGCTGCAGGAGATGATACAAGGGAACGGGCTGGGCAATGTCTGAGCAGAAGCCGGAATCGACGTGCTCGTCTGGCCTGATAGCGAACGAAGCTTTGCGTTTGTTCATGGTGGCTGCATTGAATTGTCAGTAAGTCCTAGCAGCAATCATCGTAGGCGGTGCTTTACCTGAGTGTGTCGCGCTTTCTGTATGGAGAAAGGATTGAAGTAGCTCACTCCGGGGCCGGAGAGGTTTTATACATAGGCCATGGCGCTAAAACTCGAGGTGAAGCACGAAAGCATACTGCAGGCGGTCATGCCTATTCACCCAGCACCGAATGACGTGCGAGATTGAAATTGAGTTGCGCCACTTCACCGCATATTTACGGAGCTGGATTGGTTTACGGCGGTGAAGTGAAGTGAAAGAGACAGCTATTAAGGTCTGTGCTCAGTATTGTCAGCTTGCTCCTTCCCTCCCTGATAACACAATCGCAGCAACGCCACGGTCGCCGATTTTGAGCATCTGATCGAATCCGTTCCTTCGATTCATTAGAAGGTCAAAATGCCTTCCGAAGCAATGACAGACACATATTGCGACGTCATGCAAGCCCATCAGGTGAGTTCGCCGCCGACGTATGGCCCTCAACAGCGTGCGCTGCTGACAAAGCTTGAAGGAAGAAATGCTGATGAGCATTGAGGATTCAGGAACGAGGGGTAGTGTCGAAGGAGTACCGTGGTACAACCTTGGGAAAGCACGAGCGCTGTCTTCACGCTAACCGTGTATGTCGACATGCATCACGTGAGGACGGGCAACGAGGACATTAGAGGTCAGGGTAGATAGCTCGAAAGCCCTGAATTTTCATCTACGTGAAAATGGTATCTATGGTACCCTAATTCTCCCACTACCACATTAATACCTTTACCCCTCCACGCCCCCGCCCGGCTCACCCTCCACCTTTCCCACCAGAATTCCACCCTACTGGCACATAGCACAATTGAAGATGCACTTCCAGCACCACTTCTCTTTTCTGGGAGGAAGAGGCATGCCAGATCCCTTCGCAGCCGCGAACTCCTCGGCGATGTTCTTGGCGATGTCCTGTGGACGGGGAGTGCTGGATGCCTTCGAATCCTTGGCGACGCTGGCCATGGCCTCGAAGATGCTCTTGATGACGGCAACCTCGTCGTGGGGAGAGGCGGTGGGCGTGGTCTTGGTGGCCAAGGTCGAAGGGGCCACAGAGAGAGGACGGGAAGACGGCGTGCTGGATATCTTCGCCGTAGGAACGGCGGACGAGGCAGAGTGACTGTGCGGCGTTGTAGCCGTCACGAGAACCGGACGAGAGGGAACGACGTCAACGGCAGAGGGGGTGCTAGATGTCTTGGTGGGACTAGCGGGGCAGAAGGGGAAGGGCAGCACATGGCAGTGGCGCCATGGGCGGGGGTGGACGAAGGGAGCGACCGACGGTGAGGCGGTGGGACGCGAGAGGCTGGATGGCTTCACGGTCACCACAGAGGGTGAAGTAGCAGACCCAAGGGTCTGCGAGGCTGGTGCCGCAATGGCAAGACCCAGCAGGGCGGCAGAGGCAACGAAGCACTTGGAGAAGAGCATTTTCTGAAGACGACGTGAGTAAACTACATCGAATGAGCTTCAAGTTCTTCAACGTACTATGCTTGAAGGGTTGGTTTTTTCTTTTGGGATGGAGTTCTTGGCTTATTAGAGAAGAAATTGAGTGATGTGGGAAACTTGTCTGGGCGAGAATGGATGTCTTATATATTTCGCTGAAGAGGGTCCTTGAGCGATGCGGCATCGATACCATGGTTCAAATGGCAAAACTGCTCGCAATTACGACAATTCAGTTTGTGCTGGGTACATTCAGAGGCTGCTGCGGGACCGAAGTGAGACTAACGAGACCCCGAGCAACTCAACAGACATAGAAAACGCTCGACCCCGCATGAGATGCATGAACTATAGGATAAGAAAAGTTCTGGCGCCTACCTAGTCACCCACTTTGATGAATTCCTCAACTTCCCTGAGCCCCATGAGACTGTTGAGAATCTCCTCAACATCCCGGAAAACATAGCTTGTGTGCCCTTCGCCCTCTTTCAAGTGCAACACGCTGTCGGGGATCTCCTCATTTGCTTTCTTTGGCATACTCACCGGGCAATTAACATCATCGGTCCCATGCCATAGCGATAGCGGGACACCGTTTTCGCCAACGTCTAGGTCCCTCAGTTCGAATCCCCATGGAGACCCAAACAACCTCGCTTCCCAAGCCGCTCCTTGGCTTCCCTCTGCGAAGCTCTCCCTGGTCATGGCTACGAATACGGGCCATACCAAGGGATCTTTGATGACTTTCACGTCTTTGGGATGACGAGTATCGATGTCCTTGCTCATCAAGTCCTCAAGGATGCTCGGATCTTGATTTCTTGCAGCCTTGCCAATCGCATTGTCGAAAATGAACGATGTGAGCCCCGTCATCCACGGCGCAACCCAGAACAACACTCGGCTCATGGTCATCATGCCCACCGTGCCATATTTGATTGGGTATAGGCCACTGACGACCGTTGCTCCGAGCAAACGCTCCTTGGGTATAGACTTTACGCAGGCCAGCGCATACGGTCCGCCTCCTGACACCCCAAGCACATAGAATTCATTGATTTTGAGCTGGTCCGCTAGCGCCACGACGTCGGCTGGCCAGTCGAGTAGTTGCCGGTTGGGCTGAAAGCTAGACAGGCCGGCACCAGGTCTGTCAGGCGATATGAGTCGTATGCTGTGTTTCGCGGCGGCGGAGTGGAGAAGCTTCGCTTCAAAGCGCGATGAAGGGAAACCGTGGAAGTAGATAACGGTGGTGCGGGGTACTGGACTACCATATATCGCGTAAGATAGCGTGCGGCCATCGCTGAGCCTGACGCTCTCGCTTTCGAGCATCGTGTTCGGCGTTTTTTGCCGGTCTCGCGCGGTGTGGTTGAGGCCCCGAATGGAAATGTGAGACTAAGCTTTCAGGGAATTCGCGTTAGATCAGTGTGCTTTGGGAAGATTGGCGGAAGTTGGACTAGGTTGAAGTGAGACATTTTCACAAGAGCTAGGTGGCCTTGAGCGCTATATCACTGTACCCCAACGCGGTGTGATGCGCAGGCAGTGCAGGGCGGGGTGTGTGCGACCAGCTCGAGGGTTGTTGTGCCAAGACACACCAAGGCTGAAGAAGGGATAGCGTCTGACAGGTCCAGATGCCTGTCTCGACATCACCTGCGTCTTATGCATCACTGTTTTGTCGCTCTACTTCGTTCTCATGAGCGATCGTGCTTGTAATTGGAGTCTATTTTGATGCCGATCACATCGCAACGTAGGAGCTGCAGCCGGGCGTATGCCTAAAATGTTTACCTCAGCATCACGACCAGGCCTTCTCACGACTCTCAAGCTGCATATGCTTGAGCATGTCACATGCTAATCTGTGCAACCTTTCTGTTACTGTTCTATTGGTCGTGCGCGAGTGTCTTGGGATTTGCACACCTGAGTCTATTTTCTTGCGCGAGCTCAGCGCACAAGCGGTGGACATTTGTACGCTGCTGCTGCTGCTGCTGCTGCATGAATTTGTCTTGGATCCACGAAGCACAAAGGCTGATGATTGAGATACAAGGTGTTCTGGTTGCCAAACCGTATGAGAGAAGAAGTCATGGTGCTCGTTTTGGGTGTACTGCGAGAATAGACTCAATAATCACGTCAGGAGGTTCGGCCTTTGCTGAAATCTACCTAGGTCATGTCACGGGCCCTTCCCACCGTATCAACTTACATCACTGGGTATGGTAATTATACCCTCAACATCACAGGCACGCACGATAACGTCCGGAGTCGTGGTACAAAAGATTGTATTTTGTCGAAGCGGCACGTCCACCAAGCCACCACGCTACAGCCTCGTTTCTCATCCTCAGCCACTCAATGTTCTCTTTCAACATGTCTGAGCATATTGTACCTTCTCGAGAACGTTTTGAGGCATCCCGGCACGCTACATCCAATTACCGGTGTCTGCCCACCTGCGCAGTGCGCTGTAGCCATGTGGCGCTCCAGACCAGTCTTGAGGCCGAAAGCTGGTTGTGTACAGCTACTGATGAGACACTTGACCGTCGAATGTGTACGCAGACGATATGTTTGCTACAAATCTGTTAACTGTTCGTCGTAGAAGACGGGAGAGGCAGCTTACTTGAGATCGCAGGGACGTCGGAACTGCTCGTCGCACATAGGACAGGCCAAGAATGTATTGCACGCCGCCTGGGATCATGGGCCGAGTTTAGTGCGTTGTCACTCGACGCAAAAGGCGAGGTGATTGTTGATGTCGCTGGGAGTGAGGGGGTGGAGGAATATATCGAATTAGCACGGGCAACGTAGAATGAGGATGTTGGTATAGATGATGGTCCTGTATCTTTTGTTGGTAGGGTGGAAATGGGATTGGCATCAAAGCCAATGGACTTGTGCTCCTCCGGGAGTGCCAGATTCGGCACGTTGTTCAGAGTGGTTGAGACCTGGCCAAAGGCTGCAGTTGGTGCAGCATAATTTGGTAGGTATGGTTTGTGGATGTCTGGATCAATGTCCAGCTCAACCTCGTCCTGTGAACGTAATATCCATAAACCACCGGTTGGCGACAGACCCGCTCATATTCGGGAGGATCAGAGTCGCTTCCAGCTTTTTCCGGTTTATGACATCGAGGGATAGAGGTCGTCACGAAGACGACGTGCGGCGAAGACTGTGAAGGCCTTCGCCGTCACGAGAAGAGTGGAGTGAGTGGGCTCAGCGCCAGGTGCCCTGGAGGGCACGGCGTAAAGGTTTGAGTTCTGCAGTGGTAGAGAAGTCGAAGAAGATATTCTAAAGGGTTGTGTTGAGGCTACTCTCTACAGACGGCTCGAGGCCGCTGTGTTGCGAGAGTTGTGTCGACGTGGAATTCGTGCAGAACCTCAGACTATATATCTCACATATTGGGAGGCACACCACGAGCGCACTGACCCTCAGGTAGGTTGAGACTGTGTGTTTTATCATGCAAGCCAGGGCCTGGGCGTTGTGGCTGATGATGTGGGGGCGCAAGGCTGAGGCACAGTCTCCGATGGTATGCCTCCCAAAGTGCAACCAAGATCAATTCTGCGAAAGGTCCTTCCCACTCGGCTGAACGAGCCGCCTTGAAATAGGCCGAAATTTACTGGGTGTGCATAGTTGTGAAACAGGCGTTGCGAAAATGTACCCATAGAATTGAATCTAGATACATTGCCCATTGCAAGATTTGGAAGACCCCATCATCACGACACGGTCAATAGTCGACTGGATTGCAGCTACCTTCGGACCTGTCTTATAGATTTGACAGATGCTCGAACGTACTATAGAGTGTAATCGGGCGAATAAAGTCGCGCGAGTTCATATGCATGGCCGTGACATCAAGCATTCCCAACCACGTGTCTTCGATGCTTCTTCCGCACATGCCTGACCATGTTGTCTTTCCTCGAGAAGGTTTCGGAACACCCACGATCTGGGCATCGAAACAACGTCCTCTCCTCTTGGCCCATGTGCTTCGCAGCGATATGGCGATTAAGGTCAGCTAAGAAGCCGAAAGGCTTTCGCGCATGTGGGCAGCCCTTGAAAGGGCATCTTGCGCGTTTATCGTGGACTCGGAAAACGTGTTTGCTGCGGCCTGAATTAGCAAGTAATTCAGAGATGATTGATCGTCCGAGCGCCGACTTACGTCAGGTCACAGCGTCGATGATACGCTTCATTACATGTCTCCCAATTGCATAAGAACATTTGCTTTTCGCGAGACGATCTGGGTGTTACGATGAAGGAGGCGACCGAAACATTGGTGGAAACGTCGGATGGTGGGGTCTCCAAGCTATCAAGTGTTTCTTCACTTTCGCAATCTGTGGATGGCAAGGAAGGTGTTGATATAGCCGATGTTTCTGCGTCAACAATTTCGATGGGTGACAGCCGTGTGTGTGGGAGCTTTTGTGACTCTGCCGCTGCCTCATAGTAGGAGATTCCCGCATTTTCTTGGAGGGAAGACCGTGGGCTTCCATCCATGAGATATGGTTGGTGGATGACTGGATTGATGTCATATTCGACCTCGTGAGGTGATACAAACGAGCTTCTTGCTTCGTAAGGTAGAGTGTGATGGAGATCTGGAGACGGTGTCTCGCTTTCTTGAGGGTCGTATTCAGTAACGTTTTGAGAAGTTGCCCGGTATGATTGGGCTGATGTGATAGTCCGTCGAAGTGAGACTGGTTCGCTCCGGCCTTGCTCTTGACTACCGTATTGAGAAGGAAGATGTATAACGTGAAGAGACGGTGAGCGTAGTTGGAAGTAACGTATGGATTGACGGAAGGACTCGTTGGAAGCCGTAATGCTCCGGAAAGGTAGCGAAGACTGGTGAAGGCCTCCGCCGACACTAACAAATAAGAGAAAAAAGCTTCAACGCTCGACGCCTTTGAAACGGCGCGGCGGGAAGGTAGGTAGGAAGTGTAGGCAGAGGTCGCGCCGCGCGCGCCCTCACTGGCGAAAGGGTGGAGAGTATGGTCGTCGCAATGCTGGCTGTGTTTTTCGTGTCTCTTGGGTGATGTCTAGAGCCCGGATCTTGGGTCGAGGTCTCTACAGCCAGCCTAAGGGCCGCTGTGAGTTGGTCGTGGTGTCGTGCAAGCTGCTGCAGTTCCAAGGCTATATATGCCAAGTACTTTGGGAGGCATTCCGTGCCCCAGACCCGGAGGACCACGATCGGCGGGCCAGCTGTTCGCCAGTTGAGCCAATCAGCAAGGTGAGGCGATTGAGAGGCATGCACTGCCGGGTTGTGGGCGTCACGCTGCAGGCCAAGATTTGGGGCGCTTCCAACGCGCAAGGCTGAAGACGTGCGCAGAATGCCTCTCAATTGAATGCGGAATGCCTCTGGCAGCAAGGCTCTGATGTCATGTGACGATACTGGGGCTCATTGTCTTCGTCAGTGGAGACCTAGGCAATAATCAGTCAGATGCGGACAGGTGACAAGGCATTGAGCGATTAAGTATATTTTATTATCGCCCTTACAAGTAATATTGGCGATAAATGCTGGCTTCGAAAAGTCTACCACCAGTATCACACTATAGGCTTCTTGCCTTGAAAGCTTTCTCTTCTGCCCCAGTTCCTTGGCTGCCTCTTGAGGAAGGCTCCCACCGCGCCGAGATATCCCTCATGTCTCAAAAAGTAAGCCTGCTTAGTGCCCTTTGACCAGAAGCGAATGGCATAGGAGAGAGTGTTCATCGTCTGCGAATGGCCACCAATAAAGGAGCCGCCAAAGTAGATTCTCGGTAGGCCATGCTTCTCAGCATGTAGGTAGGCGATTTGGCCGATGTTGTTCGATACTGCGTACAAGAGTGATCTTGAAATATCTTCAGGTCGGAAGGCAGCAGCCGCGTGCGGTAGTTCAGAGGATCCTGGTACATGCTCCGCTTCTTCGCGGTGCTTCATGTCGCCGTTGCAACCATCTTCCGCATCTCGCTCCGCCGCACGCTTCATTTTGTACACCTTGCCGAATGATGACGCAATGTGTGTGCTCTTTAGTCCGATCTTGTTGTACGCTTGTCCGTAGATATCGCCAACTAGCAAGTCGACTGCCGAGTTCTCGCCATTTTCTGCCAGCTTCAACATCTCTTCGAAACTCCTCGCTCCAGTCAATAGTGACAGAAGTCCCCAAAGCGTACCGCCTCCTAGCGATGTACCGCCTACACGCTCGTATTGCTTAGGGCCGGAGACCTTAATCATGGAGACGCCAGAGCCGATGTTGACTAACAGATATGGGTAGATGTTCGGTGGGTCGGGCGGATGTGGCACAAAGGTCATGGGCTCTTCTTCACTATAAGTGAAGACTTCGTTGGGGATCTCGTTGATGAAGAAATCAAGGCCTGAAAACATCAGATGTCAGCGCGCTGCCTTTGACCACTGCAATGCCATGGGTTCATACCTATGATCAAGCACTCCATCTCGTCTTCCCGTTTAACCTCGACGCCCAGCGCTTTGGTTATTTGGTCGTAGTACTTGAAAGCGCCTCCTCCTGTCGCCATAACACACAGCTCCTCTGGTGCTGAGCCATTGTTGTGCTTGTGATCCGCCTGCAGCTTGCGCATGAACTCGATGCACGCATCGATTCGGTCCGTCTCGAACTTGACGAAGTTTAATCGGCCGCCAATCGCATCATCGCCGGGTTCGCGAGAGAAGTACACAAGCTTCGCAAGTGAACCACCAACCTACATGGCAAACACCGTGTCAGTGGACGTGTCTGCGTGAGGAATTGAGTGCCATGGAGAGACTGGTCGCGTGCTTCCTTGGTAGCAGCACGCGACCATTAAACCACTTACATCAACTGCAATATGACTTACGACCGCCGTGTGGTTTGGCAGCCGAATGTCCTTGGGATCGTGCTCATAGTCCTCGCTCTGTGGTGTGCCGGGCTGCTCTTCGTCGACGATAAAGGCTCCCTGAACGTTGATCCGAACATTGCCGGGATGCAGGATTGCTTCTTGGATGTCGCTCTGCACAGTTGGCCGCCGAGAACGTGCAGCTGCGGGGGAGGAGGTATCTGCAGGTTGCGCACGCGATGCCTTGGGGCCGGTTTCACCCGTCGTGGGGTCCAGGTCTGCGGGCAATGGCGACATGGATGTGGATGTGGATGTGGACGCTCTGGGTCTTGGCTGCAGCTTCGCTCTCTTCCTGCGATGGCGCACACTTTGCTGTCGACGGGCGACAAACTGGTATTGCGATGGTTGGCAGTACGATGGGTTGGGCAGTGCAGATGCTGATAGCGAAGAGACTTCCATTTGTCCGCTTTGTGATGGGTTTGAACGACGTGGGGAAGACGTGATATGAAGTTCTGCGCAGAATGGAGCCCAAGGAGGTCAACGGAGATTGCTACCTTTTGTTGAGCGCAAAATGAGCGGATGCGAAGCATATAATAGCAGCTTCATTTCCTCGGCGCAACGGAGTCGAGCCATTTCAGAGCGTGCTGATACCCGGGATCGAGGCAAGTGCTAAGCTCGGCAACTTGTCGTGAGGGATGAGTGAACAGCAACATCCGAGGATTTCCAGTCTGGGGCCCCGTGGAGAACGACAAGCTTTGACAGCCGAGAGGGGTGCGTCGCCGCTGGACGACCTGCAGACGAGAATTGCATCTGAAATATGATTGTTGAAGGAGGAAGTGCATCTCGCAACACGCCACGGATCCTACGCGGTTCTGCTGTTTCCACTCCAGGCAATTCTCCACGTGCTTCAAATAAGTCGCCTACGTCATGAGAGCCTCCAAAGTGGCATGCGATGAAGCCCAGCAACTCATCAACATGCAGTCGCACGCACTGATATGCAATGATTTTGTGATTCTTGGGGACTCAGTGCGATACATGAGGAAAGGCGGTGGGCGTCGATGACGTCGTGTGCTCGTTTCCCCAGATCTGCACATTCCAGAATCACAACCACTTTCCGCTCTCGCCAATCTATTGCGCTACACAGAGCGCTCGACGAACCGACCAGCAGTGCTGCACAGGCTGAGCTTCACACAACACTCAGCAAGATGTCGTGGATGGACTCGTGGTCTCGTCCAGGGAAGCACGCAGCCACACCACCACCTCTCTACCTTACTGTTGGCGATTCAGTACCCTACTGCCACAGCTGCGGACGTGTGATCGGCGAGAGGAAGAAGCACGGCGGCTCAGAAGTCAAATACTGTTCATCGCGATGTCGCAATAGCAAGCCCGGACCAATCGACCGCAAAATCGAAGCTGCATTCGCTGCGTTACTCAATGGAGCAACGCCCGAATCACTCCAAGACGGCTCAGCAGCAGAAGAGCAGGAAAGAGCAAGAACCGCCGCAAAAGATACAAAAGATGGCAAAAAACACAAAAAGAAGAACTCAAAGTCAACAAAAGGCGATCACAGACCCATCATCGAATGCCAAACGGTCGAGGACATAGTCTTCCAGCGCGAGAAAGATCCCGAGAAGATCTACGGACGCCGCAAGAATCGAAAAGCACGCTTTGTCGTAGAGAAGCCAGAGGATTGGCGAAGCGTAGACATGGTCGACAAGCCAGAACCCGTAGCAGGCAACACTACCGCATCAACATCAACATCGCAGCCACCAACATCTCTCACCAGCGAAGACGACAACGACAACGACACAATCTCCGACTCGGACTCCGAAGAAAACGAAGGCGGCATCGTCCTCGAAAACGCCAGAGCACCCGCCCCGGCAAGTTCCAATACCACTACTGCAAACCCAGATGACATCCCAGACACAATCCCCTACGGCTACGGCTCCGGCAAAATCCGGCCCCCACAGGCCCAAAACGACGTCAACGGCAGCGTCGGCGGCGAAAAAGGCTGGGCCGAGCGCATCGAAGAAACAGACGACATGAAAGCCAAGCGGCGCGAGGGCCAGCGCCGCGCCGACGAACGAGAAATGGTTCGCCGGGCCGCCAGGCGGGGATGTGCGTTTGGGTTTGCTGTTGAGGGGGAGGAACGGGAGGGAGAGAAGGACGGGGGCAGGAGGAAGTGCGAGGCGGTGATGAAGGGGGCGGTTGTGGAGGCGAGTTTTGCCAAGGGGGAGTGGGGAGTGCGGTGGAGGGAGATGGTGTGAGATAGATGGGAGGAGCAATAGGTTGGAGGAACGCAATGTAAAATTACTGCGTAGACTACGAGCCAGACGAAGTGGCAATGGGTATCAATGGAAAGTAACAAGCCACCCTTTGCGCCGCTACCAGGAAACCATTTCCTGTCCTAGGAAGTGCGATGGTATGGTAAATTACCACGTAAACCCCGCATCCAGGAGCTTCTCTCCATCCTTAGTGTGAGGTCTGATTACGTCCTCAAACCCGTTCATGAGCCCTGTACCAGACCTATGCCATGTTAGTAAACATACTCCCACTGCATGGAGACGGACACCTACTTGATCATATTGATCGCCATGGTCCTCGCCTTATCCTTCAAGTTGACCTGCGTCCGATCTGTCAAGACTTGATGTCCATTCTCGCGGTCATATCGCTGGATCACGGCCCACTTGCACGGATACATGGCCATGTACTCTGCAAACGCATTCTCCGCCTCGGGGGTCCAGTCAGTTCTGGGTTTTCTCAGATTCCGGC
>TARA_R110002003_G_scaffold193_16_pt1 | contig 14662 bp, 16 predicted proteins | sample TARA_R110002003 | Tara Oceans TARA_R110002003 (sample SAMEA4396441) | marine metagenome | biome: Westerlies Biome; feature: [SRF] surface water layer (ENVO:00010504); material: water (ENVO:00002006), including particulate matter (ENVO:01000060) such as... | depth 5 m | reverse complement strand
GTCCATCTGGGGTAACGGACGGGTGACAGGGAATGCTCGCGTGGTCCGACGGCTGTGAGGAGGCGGCGTGGTTGATCAAGCATTGCGGGTGTTTCGAAGTTTGAACCAACGTCGCGAACGCAAATTCTTGGTACAAGGATAGAAACGTGAAGCAATATGTCGTAGCTCGGCTGATGATTATTTACGCATTCCCGTGTGCATGCGGGGATTATTGCGTGGCACTCACGTAGGACGCGTCGTACGACGCGAGTTCTGTCGCGACGCATGCCGTGATCCGAAATTAGCACCACTCACATATGGCGAAAGGCATAGATGATATGACAACGAAAGAGTCTGATTTCCTAAGTACACAAACACTGCAAGCCAGGACGTCTGACTGTATACATCCCCATGCGTCCGGTCTAAAGTTGGGGGAGCAAAGCTCCCAAAGAAGCGAATGAAGGAAACATATTGTAGAGCCGCTGGCCCAGGAGGCTAGAACCCTCAAGATATATCATGACGTCGTGAAGACAAGTATATGCCCAAGAAGAAAAGCCGTGATCCAGATGCCCCTTTGCAATAGATTGTCGTAACGCGGAGCGTGGAAGGCGTAAGGGTGGAACGAAGCGAATAATAACACAAGCAATGACAAGTGCGCGGCGAGATTGTGGTTAAGAATGAATAGATTTGGCCTGCGACGCTGTCTACCTCGTCATTACTTTAAGGATTCCTCATCCCTCTTCCTCTTTCTCTCCACGGGGTATATCGCGTAATAGGTATCTTGATTATCGGCGGGAAACATGCAATAATACCATTCCCTGAACACCCGACCTAATGCCATGATTTACAAGTGTGTTGGTGGCATCTATGCATGGAAGGGCTGGTGGCGGCGAGCATGGGCGTGAGCATGTTCGTGCCTCTTCGCGTTGACGTACTCGTAGGCGGTAACGTAGACGACCTTGGTCTTGACCTTGGGAGTCTTGACGGAGTCCTTGATCTCAGCTGCCGGGGTAACAGCGGCGATGTTGACCTTGTACTCTGCGCTGGAAGGTGCTTTGACGGTGCTAGAGGCCTTGGGCGAAGATGATTCGGCCTTCTTGGAGCTTGCTGGTGCGGGCGAGGCGGTGTCGTCGCCGGAAGGAGCCTCAGAGCCGCACATGTAAAAGTCCATGCTCGCACTCAAATCGCAGGTCTTTGTCTGAACATCATCCGGGAGGATATAGGACATCTTGGCGCAAGAGGCGGCGTCAGAGCAGGACAGGATAGGGCACCAGGAGCCATCAGCCGAGGCTTTGGCGGCGCGATCAGATTTGGTGCCGGCCTGCAGGTAATATCCTTCGTTCTTGGTCGGGCAGTCGCCACCGAGGCAGTCAACGTAGGAGACATCGAGATAGTTGCCCCAGTATGGCTTCTTGTCTGCTCTCTTTTCCAAGAAGTACTCCAACTGGACGATGTCACTGCCCTTGCATTCTGTGGTCTTGGAGACCTTGATTGATACGCCCGTCTCGCCATTGTCTGGGTCCTGGTAATTCTCCTGGTAAATTTCGCCCTTCTTCAACGTAACCATTCCAGAGGCTGCGCAGCCGATATTCTTGAAAGTCGACCAGATGTAGACTGGGTAGTTGCAGCGATTGATGATGCGAGCAGAGGGCGCCGTCTTGTTGCAATTGGCATTCAGCTCGACGGCGGAGGGCCCGGCAGAGGCAGTTGCGATCGTCGCCGCAGCGGCGGAAATGAAGGTGATGAGCTGCATTGTGTTGCTGGGGACCGGTATGATATGAGACGAAAAGTCTTGGACTCGTGAAGTTGGTGCTGGTAAGGAGTGACTGCTGAACACCTGAAGGAGTGAAGTTATTCAGCAAAAACGAAGGTTGACGAAGTCCTGCTTGTTGCGGTAGGGAGCGATTCAAAGGCGCCCGGGGGATGCGTGTAAATAAGATGGCTGAATCCTAGTCATGGCCCGGGGCCGCTGGGGGAGCCCGTCCGCGGTGGGAACGAATCGTCACTCATGGCGCGGGCTTTCTTGGGCCAGTGCCAAACGTCGTGGCTTGTCCAGAGAACAGGCACGGGAAGAGTATCCTTGACCACTAACCAAATTGTCTAGACCAGATTGAGCTGATGATGAACCAATCAGACATGAGCGGTGCCTGATCGGCAGGACACTGGCCGTATTTTAGACCATCTCATGTCGGATAAGCTGCAAAAGCAGAGTAAATTACAGCCAGGATGTGCCGAGCCAAGTCAGCTTCTTTTTGGCCTGCAGCTGGAAGCAGAGATTTTCGGCTGAAACGAGGCGACTGTCGCGCGCGTGTGGTTCACCAGACATAACTATCACCATGATTCTCTGGTTGACAGGTGTTGCGACCGAATTTGGCCTATCACTTTTGACTCGGGAGTTGATGGGGAATGTCTTCCTGTCGCGCTCAAGGGCCCGCCCGAAATGATCCTAACTTGGCGAGCCTCGCAAATGGCCCTAAAAGATCTCCCTCCCGATCGCACAAGGCTTGGAAAGGGGCTGCATGCCTTAGGCTAGGCTTCGTCACTCTTTTACTTGCTCCTAGAATTTCGAAAGCGACACGTCCACGGGTCTGTTGGCTGCGAAGCGAGTATGTGCTGTAGAGAAAATGATGTTCTCTCGTTGGATGCGCCAACTGTACAGTACTCGCACATGTCAAGCGCACCGCTGAGGAGGCAACTGCTGTGTTTTGTCGCCATGCCCCAAAAGGAGGATCTGCAGCTTGGGCCATGTCCACAAGTAATCTCCCAGATCCGCCAACATGACCATTCAAGAGGAGGTCAATACATGCGCCAACGAGCTCATTTCTTTGCTTCGCTATTTGTCTTCGCCAACATTGGAGTCCAGATAATTCCCTTGGATGGTGGGGAAGACTGCATCGTACACGCTGCGGGTAATTGTTGAAGTGTCGTGGCGCACCGTATTAGGACCTTGCCGAGCAAGCACTGAGCTGCCTGCGAATCGTTCGCACTCTGGTATCGAGTCGCCGCATCGCTAGCGAAGACATACGGCAGTCTTGTCGGTCGTGGCAGAATTGGCGGAATTGGCGGAATTTGAGGTCAAGAGAAAGGTATTCGTGGCCGGCTTTGTCTGGTGTTGCCCTAAGCATTCCTTTACGCCACGTGACTGTAATGGTCCTTGCCTCCATTCCGAATATCGTGACCTCCCTGCATGACTTCCTTTGCGTCAGTACCTACGCATCTCTTGCCTCGAACGAAGAAATCGTCCGCGCACATACCCGGCTTTCAGTACCACTGCACATTGCTACCAGACAGGCTGTGAGCGGCGGGCGCACTGCGAATGCCCTTTCCACGATTCTCCAGCTCATGAAAACGTAAATGCACATTATGGACAACGGCTGGTACACTGCTCGACCAGTTACAGCAGATGCACCAAAGGCCACCTGCTTTTCAGACTCGCCCTACCTTTGCGTTCATGAGAAAGACCCTCAAACTGTACTACACAGCGTGTCAATTTATCGAAATTTACTGCGCTGACCGCAAGAATAGTGTTCAGGTCGTCCATCGCAGGTCTGTGATATTTGCCGTCGAAGGCAGTTGCAAACGAGGTCCATGTGGTCTTCGCACCGTGGCGTACGGGCATTCTAGAGGTTACTCGATGATAGTATAGTTACACGGTTCCACAGCGACCACGCGTGTTCGCAGGGCGCGGTCTGGCTCGCCTTCTCGTCCGTGTGGTAAGGCAATCTATCAGTGTGACCTCACTCTGTGTAACTTAGCTTCAGCTAACCGACTATACATGCGAATGCCCCGCCGTGATCGATGTCTCGTCTTCGGATTACTTCGTCGAGATGGATCGCTGCCTTCTGCAAGCTATGACAAAGAATGCTTCAGCAGTGCGAATGGCTCCACAGACTTATCATACGAGGAGTGTGACTCAGAATACTGTGACGAATTGCACTACACACACTGGACTGGTGGTGTAATTGAAGTCTCTGGAGAATTCCTTCCTAGGATTTGTGTGCACATGAGCCGCGACGACTTCTCGCCTTCCAAGGCTGTCGAATATACAGTCGGAAGTACTTTTTATGCTTCATCTCAATTGGCAGGATCTCCAGTTCGTTGGCGCATAATATGTTATTATGTGATGACTTCCTAACGCGGTCCAGCAGATACAGCTGCACCAATGCCTCGATATTCGTGGCAAGACCATACCGGAGTGGACACTGTCAATTCTTGGATTTGGCTGAAGCCTGACTTCGTTACATGGCATAGCTACATTTTGACATTGCCTCTAAAAGCTACACGACCTGTCCCAAGAGAAACTACAATGCCAAACTTCAATGAGACCACGCGAAGTATCCCGAAGAAGCCCAGGATGAGCTGAAGTAAACTTATTTACACAGTAACACATCAAATGGACTCCCACCACATTGCTACGCTGCCCAGAGCCAGTATTACACCAAATGTCTTGGCAGTATCTAATTCCACTGCATACCTAGGTACGGTTCATGCATACATTGTTGCCTTGGGTAATCAATCGCAGAAGACTACTAGCCTGAAGCAACCGCAGCGTTCGTACCAGCGTAAGTATAACCGCATTCACAGCTTTGTCAGACCACACTAAAAGTATCTCTTAGCCTCTCGGTGAATGCGTTCACTTTTGGTTCAGCCGTAACCATCATTGGTTGCTTCGGGCGCAGCCGTAGTTGATTGCATTTTGCCAAAAATGTCATGACGGAGTCCTCTAAGAGAAATTCGTTCGCAACTCGGACTGCCCAGGGCCTAAGCATTTTCATGCCATGCTTTAGTGTAAGTCTCTTACCGCTGGGCAGGCCTGTGAATATAGTTTCTGCAAGCAAAGCAATTGGTGCGGTAGGTTGGTGTGTGCGCGGATGTATGCAGCCAGTGAAGGCCGTAGATGGCTGATATCCTCTCGGTGCCAAGGTACGGACATTGCTGTACATGTACATGATGCAGGCTGCAAGGCTGCGTACATCCTGGACGCAGGTCGTTCTAAAGACAGCTGTCATGCGGGAGGCGTCGCAGTTGATCTGGTCGCATTTGCCGTGATTATCCCTGGTAAATCTGACTGATTCCACCTCAGCTCTGTGACCAAATTTATGAGCTGTTCAGAGCATGATGTTCGCACTGTATTCGGACACGGCTGCTTCCTTGCTTTGTTTGTCGCTTACGGTACAGAACCGGACTGAAACAACAATCAAACCGGCTCCGCGGAGAGCAGATAAGCGACTTGAGGATACGACGGGAAAGGACTGCAAGCGCTGGTCTGAAAGCATCGGAAGAATGTAGCCAATGTGAACGGGTTTGCCGAAAGCATAATCGGGGGTTTCGCCGACGTTACTAGAGTCCAACCGCGCTACGCGTGCGAGGTATCAGCCGGCCGTACATCGCCATACCCTAATCAATGACAATCAGCGGTAGGCTGCGTCAGTGGCTACGGCTCGTCATCGGCTGCGGCCCGAAGTCCACCAAAGATATTGCATCTCTTCCACCCTCACATCTTTCGGCCCATGTATTTCCTACCCAACGGTTCGGATCATACTAGGCCTTGGCGCATTGAACGGTGAGATCTGGTAATTGTCAGCCATATTCACTGGTCAAAGGAACCATTTACCAAGCATTGGGAGCCGAGATTATCGGCACTTTGTCTTGATGGACCTCGGACGAGCTTGGGCAGCAATGGTCCGGCCAATGATTCCAGACGGTCTGATCTTCTGACCTCAGAAAAGTGGCATTGAGCTTTATTTGCGCGTAGTCTATTATGGAGGGTCGAACATCGCGCTGGCTTCATCAGTTTCACCACGTTCGCCAAGTATCACCTGCCTGGCAGACATGAGCAAATCCATTCATGGTGCAGAATCGTGAGCTGTATAGACAAAGACGTCATCGTACGTGACGCGCTGATACTCGGTTTTTCTGCCAAGCATTTCTCTCGAACGAGCCTGCATGTTCTTGAATGCATGCGTATGCATATCACGTTGCGTCTGTACGTTCCCTGCAGCAAACTCACACCCCAACAACCGCGAAACCCTGAAGAATGCTGCATGTTTGCGCGCATAAGGCGGTCGAGACATCACCCATGCCATGATCGTTCGTTAGCGCGCCAGCTTATGCCTAGTTCTTCACAGAACAACATTCGTCTTTTACCTTGGAAGCGGCAAAGCATACTCCGATCGACTTCCATGGTATCAGCTGGCGCATCTAAAGATTTAAGCATGGCTATTCTCCACAGCGAATGATATGTACAGAAGTGCTCGTCCAGACCACGCCACTTGTTCTCAGGATCTGTAGCTGCCAATGACGGGAGTATTTCTCGAGTGAAGTAAGCATCAGGCGGAGCCCCGCACGAAGCGGCCCGCATCAGAACTAGAGGTTGTCTGACCGGAACGGGCCTTAGATGCTGTGTAGCTTGGCGTTCAGTCAACGGCTGGGTCCTGATCGGTCATTGTGTGCAGAAATGGGCCAGTCCTCGGCCTAGGTTCGTGAATTCCCTCATAGACTCTCTGATTGCTCCATGCGGGGCGTAGTTTGATAACGTTCGTCAAATGATTTTGAATCTTGCACATCCCGAATGACGTGAGGGAATCCCGTCTAAGGATTGATTGGTGGTGATCCCTTGACTTTGGCATGGTGTGGGCATCGAGAGACAGGGCAAAGCCAGCTCAGTAGCTAGCCGAGCAGAGGTACGCCTAAAGCCGTGGTATGGGATTCCAGAAAGACGGCAGAGACATTTAACACGGCACGTTGAATGTGGTGGTCAACTTTGGGTTGATTCGTGGGACAACCCAGCTCGTGCTAGATGTGCAACCTTGACGTGACACCGCATGCGATCTGCCGGAGCCGCCACTACCGCCACCAGACAGTACCGAGTATCACGAGTCATCAATGGTGGTTCCTTCGGCATACCGAGTAAATAGCTTGTAACGCGGCCCGTACGGTCTGCCAGTAACGACCAAGGTAGTAGAATGTCGGTGTGAGCCATCCAACCCGTCGGTGTGGTTTACTCTAGCCGAACGTCGACTTGAATGGTCTGCGTCCTTGACATGCATAATGAACCAAAATATGATTGATGTACCGGGCTACACGAGTGAACGTTGAGTGAGAACTGGAAGTCCACAACGTGGCAGCCGTTGGTAGGTCCTTGACAAAGCGGCACACACCGTATGTTTGCTGTGGATCTGAGAGGGGTGTACCAAATACTTTCATTAACGTCGACTCAAAGAAGTAATGAAGGGATCGCAGATCGTGCTCTACATAGCTGCAGATCCCATTGCAAGGTAAAGGCGGTCTTGGCGCAGTGAACGGCCCTGACCTTCGTCTAAGCTTGCTAGAAGTGAAGTGAAATAGTGAACAAGTGTTTCAGATGGCCGTGCAGCCCGCGGGCTCTCTCGTAGGCCGATTTACAGAAAAATCCAAGACTATCCAAGCCGATCAATATCAAATCCTCAAGAATCCAAGGGAGTGCATGCAAGACAGTAGCCTTACTTGTAGACAGAGGAATTTGATTGGACGTTCAAAAAGGAAAGGATCCCTCGAGAGCACGGAGTTCATAACTTTTGTACCAAACGGGCCGAGACCCGGAGGTCGGTAGATGGTAAGTTCTTCTGTTGCAGGCGCCTTGCAACCTGGGGTTGGGTCCCGCAACGAATAACGAAGGCCATGTGAATGAGCAACAGCTGACTAGGTAATATCCCGGAGGTCGGGACGGCTGCGTGAAGCGAATGGCGGGTCGGGTAACTACGGCGTGTATGTTGACCGGCCGCTGCCCAACGAACTGTTGCTGCAAAAAGCGAGCTGTTTATGCCTTTCTGCCGTTGATGGCCTTGAGTTCGACGTCACTGTTTTGGTGTTAGCTCCCGAGGTCCTCGAGGTTTAGCTATATGCTATAGTAAAAAAGGGCTGATATGAGTAGATGACGCGATGAACGTCGAAATTTGGGCGGAGTAGGGCATGAATAGAATTGGAAGCAACCAGTGGCGCTGCAAAGAGTGGTGGAATTTGGAACAATATCAGTGAAGAAAGGAAGGGGATAGTTGACCACTTACAAGATCAGTGTGGCATTAGATGGAATATGGCCCGGGAAGCCACTAGATGAAGACTAGGTCAGCAGTCGACTTTTCACAACTTTATCAGATAATCTGCTCGGCGTGCCTATCGGAAGGCATTGTTGGCTGAGGTGCCGGCGTTGCACACCATTTTGGCTAACTTCTTCGTTTGGTCGACAGCAATCAGCCATTTGCGATGGAACGCAAGACTACTCGATACCAATGAATGAGATCTGATGATCTACGCTTGTTGTGGTGGACCGTGTTCTGGTCCAGAAAATGTTGAGTTTCGTGTTGACCGTGCGTTCGTAAATCGCATATCCATGCAATTTCGTCGAGATGGCGCTCATAATAGAACCTTGGAAGAAAGAAGCCCGAGATAAACTCACCGTTCGCCGTACCCATAATCACTGAATGAAGCATACGTTAGCGGCGTTCGTCAAGTTGTTCAAGACGGTACCAGACATTGCATTACGTACGCTGATATTGTCAAAGTAGCTTTCTCGCCTAGTGTCATGGGTGAGCTTGTCGCGGACCCTAGAATGCCCTCATCCCAGCCTGTGCAGAAGCGTCAGAGAGTCTATATGTACATCTCGATGCGGCAAACTGCGTGCATGTAGTGCACACGGGGAAATGATCGGAACCTTGGAAGCAGGTGAAAATGTCGACGTACCTCGAATAACACGACCAACACCAATCGGAGTGATCAAGTCACCGCGGCCTACCGACGAGTCGAACCTGGAATCGCACTTTTCAGTAACCTTGATCTCTGAATTACAACCACGCTGGGATCCGCGGATGGGATGGCACGTACTGCTTGCCCTTTTTGTCTGGTGTGCTATCGTCGTAGAGCCATCCTAGAAGTCTAGTAAGACCAATGACCCAGCACATGAAAGCCCTGTACTACCTGTGTACTCCATGGAAACTTCGTCGTGCTTTTTGGGCACGTCGTTCCCATTACCACGTCTCAACACGATCTTCTCGACGCCCATTGCCGTGTGTAAAAGTGGGTACGTTTCGTTCTCGATATTGATTGCAGTCCGTAATGCAGGCGAAGAAGGTGCGGATTGTCTGCCTTCAAGTAACGTAACCTGGGCAAGGAGCGACGTCAGTGTGTGTACTTCACAGAGAATGAATGGAAATGGGCGTACTGGAGTGCACAGGCGACAGACTTTAAAAGACGAAAAGCAATACAGAGCTTTGATCAAGATGATGGTACATGTCATATGGCTGAAAGCTAGGGTCTGACGGCCACAGCCGCTTTCACAAGATATCTTCTGGGCTTAGCAGCAAAGCCGTGGAACAAATTAACTTGCTGGGGACTGCATAGAGCCTTTAGCGCCCTCGCATGCGCATGTTGCTTCACAGCCGCTGCCGAGTAGAGACGGCAAGCAACGTATCACATTTGCCCAAGATGCCTATCCGTCATTCGGGGAATCCTGCCCGATGCTTAAGCCATTTTGACTTCAGAAGTAGCCATGGTCTAGCCCTCCTATCTTCTGCAGCATCCCAGCTGACACGCGATTGTCTCCACCTTCAACGTCTTGATGGATGCGTTCACTCGCACGTTTCCCGCGACTACCGAGACCACCAAGGATGTTGACCTTCTCTCCTCACTCCGGCCTTTCTGAACATCAATCGTCCGATCACGCCGCGTCGGACGTATCAATGTCGATGGCAATGCCAGCGTCAGACTATTACACGTTCTCGAACTCGGTACCGCAGCATAGCCTTGGACATGCGACTCATGGTCGAGTGATGTAGTGGGGTACCTTCACGTGAACATCGTCAACTCGCGAGGTGCAGGCTGCTCGTACAATGCGCATCAACAACATGTCCGACCCATGGCGCTGTACGCAAACCTTATATTCCGCATCGAGCATAGGTATGCGCAAACAAGCCATGACATTTCCTTCTTTCCGTCAAGTGTCACACGAGAAGTGGATGTACATCCTTGGAAGCGCCCCAGATGCGCCACAAAAGTCCGATGCTACGAATGATGCACCGCTTCTGTGCAGTGCACCATCACGCAGACCCTTACATGCGTCTCCCATTCGGCGATCCTTCCAGTCCGCGTGGCCTTGGTGATGGAGCTTATGGAGGGGTACTTTGCGGCCCCAGTCTAACCTCCTTTCATCATCATCAATATGCATAGTGGCGCCCTAGATGATTGTTCTACCGAGAAAATTGCGAGCGCTGAAATAATGAGGGACACCCGAGAATGCAATAGGTAGCAAGACTTTTGAGGCCAGCAGCCTCCCGATCGAATAAAGATGATCGGAGCGCTGCAGATTTGGACCTGATGGTAATTCGCTTCCTCATGAGATGCCTGGCAGCAACGTGTTGTATCCACATCCTGCAGTTGCAAGCTCCTCAACAGCTCGTCGCTGAAGGGCCATATGGCATTTCTTCCTCCGCCGCGCTACCCTCACCTCATCGCCGTTTAACGTTCACTAGGCGCTGGGTGGAAAGCGGATCCAAGAACCCGGGCATAACCTTCTTCGAACGGCTCATCTTACGCGCCAATCAGCAGCAAGGCGGATCAGCACCCGAGACCCGTACCATTTTCTACCCACCCAAAAGCAACTATGAAATGACCTTGACCGACACCATTGTTGTGGAAGCAATGGCTGTCGTGCTTCGAGCGGCAGACTCAATTGCTCCCGGTGTGTGGCTAGGTTCGAACTTAATGTGATGCTCTTCGTCCATCTACCTACGATCGAATTTAAGAGGTGAGACAACCGGGGCCTGCCCCGTAGCCACAGGGAGTGTGCGCCAGCCATTGCTCGCTATGGGCGACGAAAACAGCAATGCCAGCCCACAAAGGCGATCGTGGACCCCGTGCCGTGACCCAGGGCTCCCAGCAGCATGGACTGGAACCGACGTAATCCGCATTGGTCGAAGCCTTTGCGCTTGCGGCGGCCGAGTGCCGTGAAGGCGATAACCCCACGCGCACACATGCAGTGGCAGAGGGCAAATGTTTGCTTTTCGTTGACCTCAAAAAAACAAGCCAAACCTCAAGCATGGAACATGCTAGCAAAACGCTCGCTTCACCACGCTTGAGGAAGCAAGCTGCAGCCACCGACACGGACCGTGACCCGTGTTTCACGTTGCTATCGCTTAAAGAAAAGGTTCCGAGTAGAGGAGCCGAGATCTGATCATCGAGCAACAGTCTTGCAGGGCAAAGCGGCCCATTATAGCCCAATATCATTATCGAAGGTTTGTCCAAAAGGACGATGCTGCTAAAGTACTGGTCGCGATGCTCGAAAAGCCGGCACTGGGGAAGCGCTCGTCCATCCGAACACCGCCTGAGTTTACGAAGTGTATCTCTGCGATTTCGGCTTTTTGTATAAAGGCTAACAATCGTGCATAATTAGTTCCTACCTGTTCGACACCGTGGCTGTCGTCAGACATAACGAAGGCACCTCCAAGGCGCAGAAACATCTGTGTCGTGGGTCAATGACTCGGACCTTAGCTGGATGTTGGCGGAGCGGTGTGACAAACCTGACATATTGGAAGACAAGGATACGGCTCGGCTAGGCCCTTCCTCAGCCCTGAAGAATTCAACTCAAGACGACCACCGTAAGAAGCTATGTGTTCCAGGTTCCGTTCTATCCTTTTCCATACACCGATCATACCCTTGAAATCGGCATCGCGATGATCGCTGAGCAGTCGAATGAGATCGAAATGACCCACCACCGGGGGCCGTAGCGCCTGCAGCATCTCGAACTGCGAGTCGAAGTAGTCCTCGAACAGCCTCTCGTCTGTCCCACCTGCTTTATCTCGAGCTTGTTCGTACATCGCGCGGTCGAAATCGATTGGAACCGTGTGGGTATGGTGCAACGATCCCATGAAGAAGTCGAACGCATACTTGTCGAGAATGCGCTGAATTAGCAGCAAGGTAGAGGGTCGGATCCATTCAGATTCGAAGCCTATCACAATTTGGATCTTGTCTGCGTAAACATCGCGCAACCGATGCGCCTCTACGTAGAAGTCATCGAATAGCTTGGCCAGAGTCTCTTCAGTATGGGAGTCTTCCTATGATGTCCAGGTGATCAGCTGTGGCTGCCACGGGCAAGCTGATAGGTCAGACGCACTTCTTCCGGGTAGAAGTCTTCCAACGTTCGGGGAATATGCTCGGTTAGAGCGAAGCTGTGGAAGCCCTTGGCTATCGCTGCTTGGACCACTTCTTCGAGCGTGTTCTTAGCATGGCCGCAGAATTGGCCTGAATGGCTGTGGTGCGAGTACGGCATATCGACCCTAAAGCAGTTGAGGCGACACGAGTATTCTCGTGTGCCTGTGTGCACCGCGTAGAGGCTTCGATCCAATGCGTAAAGATTGCGCTATGAGCACCTGATGTGTGTCGTTGGGACCAAGCAAATGTGCGTATGATATCGGGTGTAACAAATTATTGCCAAAGGTCTGGGATGTAGCTAGATCTTCGTGCCATGACGTAAGCAGTCGATTCCATTCCCGGCTTAGTGTGCACTTCTTGTCTACGCCATACCGCCACAGACCGACGTGGATCCGAACATCCATCCATCAGCGATTGAGATCGATACATAATGTAGTTACCTGTCCTTGACTACATTTTACGACTGGATATCCATACCTATGTCTCGATACACCTTTGGTGCACGGGTACATTCCAGTGGAGAAGCAATTAAATGCCGTGGCATTTCGAGGTTAATCATAGTGTCCTGTTGCATATACAGCCAAAGACGGAGGTCCAACGTTAAATGGCTTTGTAGCAGTGAATAGATATGGAATGGTCACCTTAATAGAGTGGATCCCATCCACGTAACCGTTGCAGAATGGAAGAGAGGGAGCGGAAAACTAGTAATTGCAAGCATCAATTAGCGACTGTACCATTGCGATCAAATGTCCAATGCCACATCTACCTCACCCCATGTGTATGCGTAGCGCAGGAACTGCTCAAAGTCTGCTCCGGCCCAGACTTGGCCACCCCAAGGAGCCACAGCATCGGCGGGTCATTCTTCGTCGATGATGTCTTGCAGCTGGATGTCCCCCCCTACAAAAATTAACCACCTCTTGACGTCACATTTAGTGCGATTTTGACTGACCCGGCCTTGGATGCCGATGTCGCTGCAGTCGGGAGCCTGCTCTGAAAAAACGAGCATCAATCATAGTGCCAGTTACACAACCGATTCAAAATCAACCGCCATGAAGGCCATCGCCGAAAATTACCGCAGCCTGTGTCACACTGCTTTTGTTTCTTGGCAGTAGTCTCAGGGTTAAGAGAAAGAGCGAGACAAGTGGAATCGATCTTGGAAAGCGGGTTTCGGACTTGCACGGCATGTATCACTACATAGTGCTCGTGTCCTCACGGCCGCAGAGGCGAAGCCCAACTGGATCACCGCAATGCATTTCTTGCCATGAACTGGCACGCGATCTTGGTTGGCTCACCGCTTCGAGCTGCACGGGAAGTGGCCATCACTAGATGCATCACCCTATGGCCTGTCCTCATTAGAATACTTCAGTTAATATCTAGCACCTAGTCTGGCCCTGAGATGCGTGTGCTGAGGCTCGTATGATAGACATATGTGCTATCGCACATCCACTCTTCGATGTCCATATTACGTGTCTTCGGAAGAACAGCTATACCCCGCCCCATTTGAGATTCGTTTTCGTTAAGAGTACTTGCTGGAAGACTGTATGTTTGCGGTTAGAAATGACCCGTTGCCTCCCACCTGTAATAGCGATCTGCGTGAAGGTAGAGTAAATCATCGCTCACCCAGCCACTCTTGGTCAGCATGCGCGCGCAGACTGCCCGATGGAACCCTCTATGAATGCGCGATATCTACGGGATGGCAGCTGACACTGTTCTGTTAGCTGCCATCGGTGTTAGGAACGAATGAAAGAGGTTGGTAGGAGATGTAGCGGAGTGAAAGGCGGAGACGACATGTGGTGGAGAGAAAGAATAGCAAAGAGCATGAAAGGTAAGCCGGCCCTCAACTATGGATTTTTTAACCACCATAGGGCATAATAAAACCCTGGCAATCAGCGCACATCTGTTCCAAAGAAGGCCTCTCTGACTTCAAGCGACATATCATCTCAACTACATAGCTTGAGGTGTAAAGCTGCGCGGTAAACCTGTTGGGTGTTGTGTGTTGACACTGACGGATTCTGTAGCGAGGCATGAACCGCGCCACATCCATGCAGCCCGAGAAACACATCGTGCACCAGTCTCAAAGCCCAGACAGCGCGATACCAATGCGAGGTGTTTCTCTGTCCAGTCGTTCCATTGACGAGTGTCTTCTATGGGCGGTGCTGGCGTTGCAAAACACCCGATTCGGGTCTCGTTTCATTTGGCGCTTTGGTCGTGACCTGGCGACCACTCTTCATATTGCTTCTGTCGAGCTGATACAGTCGTAGATAATCACTTCATAGCAACTTATGTACTATTGACCACTTTACTCTTTTCGATCGTTTGCCTAAGAGTTGTCGCGGGTTCGTTCGATTGTCGCATCACACCATGGCGCAAACTTCTACCATTGTACACCAAGAGAGGTGAGCAGGGACTGTAACAAAGTCAGCAGCGAGGCCCGCATCTTACGAAAGTAGTGTCTTCACAGGCGGCATAATAAGAGTGGAAGTGGGCAGGGCCAAACGGGAAG
>TARA_R110002003_G_scaffold1640_3_pt1 | contig 14666 bp, 13 predicted proteins | sample TARA_R110002003 | Tara Oceans TARA_R110002003 (sample SAMEA4396441) | marine metagenome | biome: Westerlies Biome; feature: [SRF] surface water layer (ENVO:00010504); material: water (ENVO:00002006), including particulate matter (ENVO:01000060) such as... | depth 5 m | reverse complement strand
ACCAGCCCTGATGCATCTCATGCGACCGTCTACTAACACAATCGCGGAACTCTCCACATATCATACACACCACCACGTCCACGCCGTCCATCTACTTCCTATTCTCAAACCTCCTCCTCCGTTCAATCTCATACCTCTCTGCCCTATCCTTCCTCTTCTGCTGCACATCGCTGCCCGTCTTCGAACCATACCCTGCACTCTTGACCATATTCTTCATGCCCTTATCCATGCGCCTCCAGATAAACGCGAGCCGGTAATTCCTGCGGTAATAATCCAACTTCTCCATCGTGGACCCCTTAGCACCTTCCTCGAAATCGTAGTCGCGATCGGGTCGATCCTTGTCGATCTTCGGTGCCTCAGGCTTGAGATGCGCTGGAAGCGCCGTTCCGCTTTTGATTTTGATACCGGCTAGCGTAGCGGCATTGCGGTGATTGATACCAGACGGATTCGCAGTTGTGCTGCGGGGCGCTTGGTAGCGGACTTTTCCATCTCTGCCCTTGATATCAGCGAGCTTCAGCTCGCCCTTGATGACTTTAGAGTAGAGTTCGGTGCTCGCCTTGTTGGGGAGCGGGCGGATGCGGATGAAGCGTCTGAAGCGATTTTGGCGGAGAAGCCAGCCTGTCCCAGCGCCGAGGATGCCGGAGACGAGGAAGTAGAGCTGGAGAGCGGAAGCCTGGAAGGCGGTGACAAGTCCAAGGAAAAAGGCGAGACCGGTCATGAGCTTTTGGCGTGACGCGGCTTGACTACCTACGGTGTTAGAGATGCCAGTTTCGCCGCCTGTCTGGTTGAGGTGTTAGTCATGGTTAGTGAAGGTTGTGCGTGGGATATACCTTGAAGATGGCGTAGAAGATAGCTGTCGTTGCGGCAGGGAGGATGAAGTACGGATCGCGGACCGTGAGGTCGGTGAACCAGGCGAAGCCGTCCTGGGCCATACCAGGTACGGGCAAATCACCCATGGCTCGCAGAAACCTGAAAGCGCAGAACCCGATCCAAGCTTGGATGAACATGAAGCCACCCATGGATCCGACGCTTCCCATGTATGGCCTCATAATCTGTGCCTGCTGCATCTTGTACATTTGTTCCTGCGTCTTGTCACCCCGCGCAATAGCCTCGTCTAGTTTCTTTTGAATGGGTTCTGTGACGGGCTTCAAAGCTGATAGCGCTGCCATCTTGTCCGAGCTGAGGGCCTGGAAGAAGAATGTAGCGCAGCGAACTACCACGCCGGCTATCACAATGGAGCCTGCCCAGCCATAGCCCGTGTTGAGATAGATCTGCTCCATGACCTTCTCGAATACGGTGGTCATGCCCCAGCCATAGTCCAGGCCCAATTCCTGCAGTTGACCAGCATGGTCAATGAGAGCAGTAGGATCGATCTCGGCTTTGGGGATGACGTCTTTCGCCGGCTCGAGGCCGAGGAGGTCGTCAATAGTCTTGGGGTCGTGGAATGCTGCCGCGCTGTCTGTAGCTGTACTTGTCGTGTCCAAAGTGCCGTTTGTTACTGGGGCCTTGTCAATGCCCGCAGGCGCGAGCTCGGGCGTCGCTGATGTGACCACCGCTTCGACATGACTTGATGCGGGCTCATTCACGTATTCGGCAATGCGAACTTGCTCTGCACCAGCAGCGGGGACATCGCCATTGGGGCCGCTCGACTTGCCCCAGCTCCAGGGAGCATACCAGGACCCGTTGCGCACGGTTGAAGCAGTCAATACAACATTGGGTCTGCTGCATGTGCTTGTCCTCCACCTAGCGGCATGAAGTGGGCTGGCTCGACATGAGGGCGCGGAGAGGCCGGCGGTTCGAGGAAGTGTGGAGAACTGTGTGAAGCAATGTCAGCATAGCTAGATTGCCTCCGCGCGATGTTGCTGTGTCGAGGCCGCAATGCTGTGTGGGTGGTTGCGACATGGAGAAGCGGCATGCGGAGTCGCGGACGAAGATGGCATGAGCAAGCAACGCAGTGGCGGGGGGGTTGCGCACCTTTCTGGATGCACCGGACCGAAGAATTACGGGTTGCCGTGAGCTCAAGGGAACAAATTGGGCCGGCCGCAGCCTTCTACATGGCAGCATTGTGAGATGGCGTCCGAGGCCGTCGGAGGTGCGTGCGGTCCATCTTTTTCGAAGTGCTGCCAAGCCACAAGCACGTTCAGACCAGAAGCGTCCTTTACCACCGACAATCTCCGCTTCATCACCATCAAGTAGCATCCCATGTCAACGTCTGCAAAATCAACTTGCGTTATACTGAAGTATCCATTCGTTCGTTATCAGAAATACAAATGCAGGCCTCATTGTCTGCCGGGTATTATGACCTAATGGCACACCCCTAGCACCGAAACACCCACGATAATGCAGCAACACCAGCTTTTCAAGTCTCCCCTGCATATTAATCGAGACACCGACGTCTTGCGCAGCCATGCCGCGTCTACTACTCCGTCCACAGAAGTTTGAATACAAATGCATATGCAGAATATACGAGAAAGATAGGAGACTGTATCGAAACAGGACAATAACATAGGAGGCGTGCCTGAGTCTCGGTGACCCGAATCGCTGCCATATCATGTCCACGAAAGAGAGGGCCTTATCGAGTACGGTAGGTTCCAGTAGGTGCATAACCAAGGGTCCTGCAGCTGCAGTGAGCTACTAGTCCATGTAGCTGTTGCCCTCAGTCGCCGCCAAAGCTTCCTCCGCCTGGCCACCACCCATATCCATGGCTTCGCCGAACATCTCCTGGCCGCTGCCAGAACTCTTGAATGGATCTTGCATTGGGCTAGTGGGCGCTGGACCGGACGATTCGAAAAGGCCTGGGTCGATGGGCGCTATCGACGTACCGCCGCCGAAGCTCAGCGGAGCGTTGGTAGCGAAGGTCGGCGAGTTGTTGTATGTGGATGTCGGCGCTGAATTGAAGTAGTCATTGTCGCCGAAGGTGGCTCGGCGAGGCTCGCCAGGAGGAGTATGAGACTGTTCGGGAGCAGGCTGAAGTTGAGGCTTGGTCGGCTCTAGGGACTTGTGTTTGGTAAACTGATGCGTCTTGGTCCTCAAATGCTGCGGTAAGTCGTCAGGATTCGTGATACCGAGCTGGTTCATTAGTTTCTGCTGCTTGGTCGGCCGCGGCTTTCGTGTAGAGAGTGAGACTTGTAGTATTGGTGGCGGCGATGGAGCCACGGGAGCCCACTTGTGCAACTCTTGCCTGAAGAAGTTGATTTCATTGGACAAGAGGATCTCCGCGCCTTCGAGCTTCCGCAAGTAGAAGCGCTGAGTGGTGAGCTCCTCTGGGCTTGAAAGCATTGGGTTGATGTACTGCGCCACGTACTCGCGGAACTTTGTGCCGTGATCGATCAAAGACTCCAGGGTATCCTCTTCTTCAGGTTGGAACGGCAGATTTGGCAACATGTCCTGCCAGGTTTGGAGGTCTTCGAGCTTGGGTCGTGTGGCATCGCGAGGTATCTTGACGCGGTAGTCGCAGATAGGGCACGTGTACTTGTCGTCTTCCTTCACTTTTCCACGCGCGATCTTCAGGCACTTGCCATGGTACCTATATAGATTAGCCGATGCTGTAATATGTAGCTCAAGGGACTCACCATTCGTGACACAATTCACACTCGATCATCATACCAGCCTCAGGCTTGCGGCAGATGCAGAAGACGTCGCGACTCGATCCAGAACCATCAATGTTTTCTCCATCAGCTGGACTCTGCTCACGCGAAGCAGGCTCCACTGGCATCCGCGGCTGATCAGAGAGATCGAAACACGACCGATTGCGCTCATCCACTTGCTTCATGTGTGCATGAAGGATGTGCAAGGGCGCGTTTGCTTTGCCGAAGAGCTTCTTGCCGGTCCGCATCCAATCTTCATGTCGCTTTTGCTCCTTCTCGAGGTCAATCGTTCCGGCCGGCTTGCTGTTGAGCACGCTTAGAGCCTCCATAGCGGTTTTCACCTCCATATACTTAGGTCGCTGTGAAAAGTCCGGGTTCTTGCTCCGCTCGTACAGGGACATTATCAGCTCTTGTGCATCACGTTGCTTCTTTAGTATGGCATCAACCGCTGCGCGAGTCTCTGGCGTGACAGGCAAACTCGTGGCTTGCTTCGATAGGGCATCCAGTTGCTGGTAGTGTACGTTGTCAACTGCCATGAGTTCCTTGGCTTTCGTTTCCCAGAATTCTCCCTGGTCTTTCTTGCTTTGTAAAAACTGAACCTCAGGATGGTTCTCAGGAACTCCTAGCTCGACACCCCGTGCTATGAGCTCACTGACTTCTTGCAAAGTCGTTGCTTGCTTGAATTTGAACTCGTCCGTCTCTCTCAACCACTTCAGCTGTTGCGCGACCTTTTCAAGTGCCTCGAGCTCCGGAAGGTCGACATTGAAACTCTTGCCTTCCTCGAGAAGCTCGTCGAGTCGATCAATGCTTTGCTGCGCCGGTCGGTCCCGAAGAGCTACGCGCGCCCTTTCTTGAAACTCTGTAATGCTCTCAGCGCGTTCTCGGAGTGAGGTGATTTCTGGACAATCAAAGCCGAGCTCCTTTGCTTGGGTAAGGAGCTTGTGGATGTTGTCGACGCTACGGTACTCTCGCTCTTTCTCATCTGCTTCAGCCGCTGCTGCTGTCTTGTTTGCTGCTCCTCGACCTTTGAACGTTCGTTCGTTCTTGCGGCGATTTTGCTGCTTCCGAGTAATATAGTTCACAGCGTTCTCCGAGACCTCTTGACACTTCTCCACAAAGTCTTTCAGGTCAGCTAGGCCTGGTAGTTCCCAATCGATCTTCTCTCCCTCGTTGAGCAGGGATCGCAGGGACTTCAACTGAGGCTGGGGGCCCTCGGCCATGAGCGCCTCCATCTTCTGCTCCCACGCTTCAGGTGTCCCCGCTTTATCGACAATCTTCTGGACGATCGAGTCCAGAGGATCATCTGCCAGACGATAGATGAGCGTATGCTCCCCACGAGCTCCAGAAAATCGGTCGGCCTCAAGACTGCCTGGGCAACACTCGAACCAACCAGCATGCTGCAGACAAAGGACCCTTTTTGTATTTCGGCAGTAGAAGCGAGAGAGGTAGCCATAGGCCTTGCAGAATGCGCAAAGCAGTTCATCCTCGTGTATGTCAGTATCATCAATGATGAACTCCAACTCGCACTTTGCTTCGGAGTTGCCACTGGCATCGATCTTGCAAGAATGCTCTTTGGCTGCCTTGTGCTTCTCGAGAAACGCGGTGCGCACGCTGATTTCACGATCGCGGGTTCGCTCTAGTGCGGGTCCAAGCCATTTCGCTGTTTTGATTGTAGTGTCCTTCCGCGCGGCAGCCGCCAGGAGTAGTTCATCGTGCGAGAAGCATGGCTGACGTCGATAATCTTGCAGACGCTGAGCACCGTGCTCTCCGAAGGGCTCCCAGTCCGATGGCGCGAAGTTGACAGCCTCATTCATGTTGAAGCCATGGTTGAACCCTGCGTGATAAGCCTGAGGAAATGTGATTACAAACTCTCCGGCGCGCTGGTCGAGTGCGTATACCCTTACGCCAGCTTTCTTGAGTTGCTCGGGGGTCAGAAGAGTCACAAGCTGGAACAGCAGATCAGGCTGCGACTCGAACAGCTCCGGTACAGCTTCGCGCATGGCCTGCTCAAACTTGTCCGCATCTTCAGCAGGTATGCCGTACCAGGTTTTCGTGGCGCCAAAGTGTTGGTAGTTTGCAGAGTACGCGTAGTGATCCTCAGCATGCCAGCAGAAAGTGGAGAACACCATACCGACGTAAAGCCACGGTACTGTCATGCCTGAGATATCTGATTTGATGTGGCGGAATAGCGAGTCTGGGGTGTAGGGTAGTATATTAAGGTTCCATGGGTCGGTTGAGTAAGGATCTCGTGGATTTTTCTCAATCGTCGGAAAGCCGCTTCCATGTGTAGTGGAATGTACGTCTGCGCCGTACTCTACTTCAATAGTCTCGGTGAGGTTGCCTACGGATTGCCAAAACTCACGCTCCACGTCGTCCTCGGTCACTGGCCGCGGCGCGTTGGTGATTGGATCGAAAGGCGCCTTGTTAGCGAAATGAGCCTGTTTGAAGTTGTGCGCCTTCTCCTGGAACTGCTTCAACGAATACACGCCACCCTCTTCGAAACCGAATTCTCCTGTGCCAACAAGACATCGCGGACAATGCCAGTCGAATGTGGGAATACTTCTGATTGGAGGATCGAGACAGTATCCGTGGTAGCCGGCATCACAGCTGTCGCACAGCAGAATGTTCGAGGGGTCATTGTCCGTACCGCAAGTTTCGCATCGCTGGTCCAAATATCAGTTATTGCAGCATGGACTGGCGGACAGCACTTACATCTCCAGGGCGCTCATCAGCGGTACGAGCGCGAGGGTAGAATGTCGAGCCTGGCGTCGATTGGCGCGGCTGGGTCATGTGTGATCCGGCAACGGTCGGCGCGGCATCTGCAGCATGACTTGTCAGCGAGGAACACATCCAATAAGGGACACAGTGGTTGTCCGAGCCACAGCTGACTACAAAAGTGGCATAGACACCACGCTGTGATTCTAAGTGCAGGTCAAGCGAGACTGCAGCTAGCTGCAAATCGCGTGCAAGTGTACTTACCTTTCTTTAGCCGCTTACTACGTCGCCCGTTTGCGTCATCTCCATCCGCGTTGGAGCTATCCTCGGCGTCCTGGGAAAGTGTGCGCTTCAATTGGTTGAACATCTGCCCATTCGATAATGGAGTTAAGCCATGTGATGTTGGCCGCAGGTCTGGGGTGTTATGAGCCGAGATCATAGGGCTGGCGCCGTTCCGCAGTGGTGTAGCATTGCGGGAATCAACATGCTCGCGCTGGAAGCCATTCGGTGTGTTGGCTGCGCTGAAAGAGTTTGGTGCGGATGGCTGCGCTGGGAGTGGCTGTGGAGGTTGTGCGTTGACTGCTGTGAACCCACCAGCATTTACTGGTGTAAAGCCAGACGACATGACAGGACGTGGTAGTTCTGTTGGCGGAATGGGCGTGTGATCGCCATGAAGCGTCGCGTTAAGGGCTACTGATGCTCTGACCGCGGGTGAGTCAGAAATGTTTGCAATCGGAGTGCCCTGGGCTGACTTCTTCAAGGGAGATGGCGCAGGTGACGGGGTGAAGGGGCCGCCATGCTCGAGCTCCAGCATTTGCTGCACACCAGGCTTGACGACGCGTAGATACTCTTCGTAAGGATGGAGCCATTTCTGATATGAGTTCTTGAGCGAGGTAGACAGCGAGGACATGATCTTGCCGCTGTAGCCAAGATCTCGTCCAATTTCGGCCCACTTCTTCTGCTTGCAGACGCGCTCGAAACCGCCTCTCGTCTCAACCGCTTTCTTGAGCTTATAGAGATCCAACGGACGCTTGTCAACACTAGGGAATCGGGTGAGACTGTGGCCATGCTGCTTGTGAAACTTGGCAAGCTGGTCCAGGTAGTTCAGGTTGGCACGTGTACCTGGCTGCATCAGCACAAATGTATATTGCAGGACGAGCAATCATCACATACCTCCCTCGACCGAATTGAGTTCCTGCCGCCGCGTGCGGAAGTGGAATCGCTGGGACACAGTTAGTGCAAGCGCTACATGCAAGCGACGGCGCTGGGTACAAATGGGGTGCAACTGCGCATACCTCGGTATCAATGGCGAAGGGTGGGTTCCAGCTGTCGGGCGGGACAATCTTGACGATGCCGTATTTTTGTGCCTCTTCGCGAATGCCTTGAATATACTGCACTGGGTCCTTGAACTCGTCGGCGGTCGGTCGGTATGTGGGGGCCTCTTGGAGACCAAACATGCGGTTCGGCTTTGGCGGGAGATTGTTGGGCGCGCCAAAGCCTCTGCGCTCGACGGTTGCGAGATCTAGCGGCTGTGCCTTGCGGGCGCTCAAAGGAATCGTGACCATGCCATTCGGCTGCGCGCCATTCGTAGGTTGCATCGCAATGCCGCCCATTCTCGATCTAGGCGCCGGAGATGCTCCATCCAGCATTCCGTTGTCTGCAGCGACCCGGAAGGTAGTCATAGTGGCGCCCGTCGACGGGCCACCCGGCGGCATATAGTCGACCATGACGCCTCCGCCGCTGCACCCGGCGCTGCAGCCTGCTCGGCCCTCTTAATCGGTTTATAACGAATGTGAAGACAGCTCGCGGTGTCTAATGGTGAGTACCGGGGATGATTCGGTCGGTGGTGAGGGCTATCGTGCGTATATATGACTAGGCATGGGGCCTGTACGGAAGGCAAGCGACGGCTCCAGCTGGGCGTACTCGATGCACGCCCGTGAAAAGAATGGTTGCCGCAATTGTACGGCCGCTGACTGCTGTGTGACGTCGTCCGCCCGGGGTATTCGACGCCCAGGACGAGATACGTGTGTGGTGGTGGTGTGAGAAGGATGTCGCAGGTTCGGATGCGGGAGAGAGATGATGGGCGAACTTGCCCTTCCCGCTCGCTAGCGAGGCAACCTGGACTAAAAGCCTAGGTCCCAAGTCGTCCATGCAGCGTACCAAGAACAGTCTCTCTGCACGGCGACAGGTTCATCACTCCGGGAAAATGTAGATTATGCTGCACAGAGGCGATTGTTTCGTTTTGGTTTGGTTCGAACCATTGCGCGCATTACAAAGGCCCACCATGAGAAGTGCGCTTGGCTTGGGGTTGGCTCGCAGTGATGAGACCTACCGCAAGGCTGCAGACCTCACTTCATGCATCCAAGCTGAGGCCTGTCCCATCTCACTCCTCTGACGCCGCACTTTTCACCCAAGATGGACGTGTGCCGTCACAATCAGCGTGCACACTTGGTACTGCCCTCTCCTTTGACGACGTGTCCCTTCGTCGCTGCTTGCAGTCATTTGGCCACACATTTGCCACACAGCCAAAAAAAAACTAGACAGAGCAAGCTTCCCGGCTCTGGCAAAGCCTTGAGATGCATTTGTATACACTTCCAATTCAAATGTTCTCCTACCTTTGTGTTCGGCTTCGATAATGGAGGGTTGCGCCGAGGATCGTGTGCTGCAGCCGACCTGAGGTTCGGTAGCTGGCCAGGGCTTGCACGATCTAGCCCCTCGGCCACAGCCAATCAGAACTCATATGAAACTCAATGCGCCCAGCGGATCTCACTCGCTCTCGCACTTGGGTCTGATCAACAACAACACCAATGCAACTCATGATTATGGCGGATATCTTCAAGCTCGAAAATAGGCCAATTCCGGCATTCTACTGCTGCTATCTGCTGCGTTCAAAGAATCGCAAATCCTACTACATCGGCAGCACGCCCAACCCAGCGCGTCGTCTTGGGCAGCACAATGGCTCAAGCAAGGGTGGCGCAAAGCGGACATCGATGCAGGGAAAGCGGCCGTGGGAGATGACCTGCATCGTGACAGGCTTTCCGTCAAAGTTTGCGGCATTGCAATTCGAATGGGCGTGGCAGAACACACACGCGACACGCCACATTGATAAAGACGTTAGAGACGCGAGAGCCGACGAGTTGCAGAAGAGAAAGAAGCCTGCATCGCCAAGCAGGAGAAGGAAGCGGCCGCCCATGTCACTTGAAGCCCGGCTGAAGAATCTCCACTATCTATTGGGTGTTGCAAGCTTCAGCCGATGGCCATTGCATTTGCGATTTTTCGCGCCGGATGTCTTCGCACAATGGGAGAGACACATCACGAAGCTGCCAACAAAGCTACGGAACAGCATCACAATACAGTTGACCCCGGCTGAGATCCCCAAGGTGGCGCCAGATGTTGCTACTGAGCTTTATACACATTTCATTCCCGAAGTCATCCGAGCTATATCCGTCGCCTATGAGGACTGCAAGCCTTACGTCGAGAAGTCCAGACTTGCGTTGGATGAAGGCCGTCGAAGAGCGTGCGGAGTGTGCAGAAAGGAAGCAGATGCCTCGACATCGCTCGTTCTGGTCTGTCCAATCGAGTCATGTCAGTCAGTGTCGCATCTCGCATGTCTCTCAAACAAGTTTCTCAAGGAAGATGGGAACAAAGATGCTTTAGTTCCAATCGAAGGCAAATGCCCCGGATGTAGTAGCCCAGTAAGATGGGCCACCATGATGAAGGAGCTCAGTCTGCGAACCCACGGCGAAGAAGAGCTCAAAGCTATGTTCAAGCCCAAGCGCAAGAGGAAATCAGATAACGCAGCCGAATTGGATACAGTAGATGGACAGGAGGAGCCAGAAGGAGACGAAGATTTAGACGAGACATGGATGGAGGATCTGAGCCAAGATGAGGAATGATGACACGGCTCGCTTGAGAGCTAAATCGCATTACCAATCTTCGACAACTCTCAATGGCAGATCTCCCGAAGCAACACGATCAACACAACGATCAACCTCCTCCCGTATCCTCCGCTGTACCTCCTCCAGACTCGACCCAGCATCTATCCTCACAAAGTCATCGCCCTCCTTCCTCTGCATCAGTATCTCAAACAATTCTCGCACGCGATCTTGCATCTCCTTCTTCTCGTACTTCTCCGTCCCATACCCACCACGCTTCGCCGCATCTTCGGCCGAGATGTCGAGGAATACGCACAGATCCGGTCGCGGCAGACCAACATCAGGCTTCCGACACCATTCAAGCGACATGCTTAGGTCTTGTTTTGCGGCTGAGTAGACGCAACCGCTGTAGTAGTACCGATCTATTATGATAGTAGTGCCTGCTGCGATGTCGGCTTTGATCGATGCACTGTATTCTGTCAAGAAGTGCTTCTTGGAATGCTTGGTAGAGGGAACATACGCTGCTTCCCACCGATTCGCAGAAAACAATAGATGTATAACATGATCTTCCGACTCGCTCTGCCCGCTCAAATAGCTGTTGATCATCTGTCCAATTGGTGTCGTTCTATCTATTCAACTATCAGCCAGAATCATAACCTCAAGACCCACTCCACACGTACCGGGAAATCGCATATGCCGAACCTTCATGCCTCCTTTCTGCAGGGTCTCCGCGAGCAGCTGGCATTGTGTCGATTTACCGGCACGATCTAGACCTTCGAAGACTATGAGTTTGCCGCGCGCCATTGTGGTGGTGTAGCGTGTTACGGGTGCTCGTGCGGAGGGATGTGAAGGTGGCAGGGATGGAAGGAGGAAGCGAGACTAATTTGGGACTAGCGGGCACTAGACTAGTGGTGGAACCTCATCGATGTCGCGACACATTTCAGATCTATCAATCAAAATCCTTCCGCCTCGTATGCTGACGTTCGCTCTCCCAACGCTGATACGCACCAAGGGAACCATTCTGTCGACGTGTGTGCCTCTGATCAGCGCCCAGCCTTAGCAGTCGAGGTTGCCCAACCCTGCTGAGACTGCGAGCCAAGCTACACGAACACAGTAACACAACCCCTCACCACTTTTCATCAAGCGCACAATGAGTAACTCGTTCTTTGTCCTTCCGGCCGAGTTGCGACTGGAGGTGTACCGCCACCTTGTTGCTGAATGCCTCAACGATGGATCTCCAGCAGATGTGTACGGAATATTCCTGTCCTGTCGCAAGATATATAAAGAGCTCAATTCAGAACTCATCGCAAAAGTGCATCCGCTTTTCTCCAGCAAACACGAATGGGAAAAGTCTGGCGGTTGCTTGGAACCAATTCGCTTGAGTTTGGATGACAAACTTACGGTCGGAAGCGCTTCACCTATGCTACGGATCGAGCTGCCAATTTTCGATATATGGAGCCCAAGTCCAGCACTCCTCACGTTTAGCTCATTCAAGAAGATGCTTGGAGCTTTACGACCGACACTACATCTGCCATGGCACACTGTAACCGTAAGCTTTTTGCACCCCGAACCGACCATCTTGCCCTACCACAGCCTCAACTACTTGTTCCATAAATTCATCAAAAGCCTCGATGTACACGTCCTCGAAAACATTCATCGCATGGTACTGGACTTCGGCAACGCCGAAGAGAAAACGCCATTGGAACAGTTCAAGTATTTAAGAGACATGTTCACGGGTGCGCGACTCGATCTGGAACGTCGCTTCAGTGCATCCAAGACAGTCAGAAGAGGTTGGATTTGCCAGACACGCGACGGCGAGGACAGAGGGTACAATCTCGTGCTTGACTTAAAGATGGAGCTTGAGGAGCCCAAACGAGTATTGTGGATCTTCTTTCAGGTTGGCGATCTTATCAAGTCCAAAGTAAAGCTGATGACAAAGGCGGAGAGATCACGGATCACGAAGCTGAATTACATGGCGATGAGTAAGTGGAATCGACATGGATGGTTGTAGAAGATGAAAAATGGTTGCGCGGATTGCGCTTCCATTGAGAAACTCGAGTCCGAAATGAGAGAACATGAAGGTTTAAAGCAAAGCCAAGCATACCAGCAACCTGTCCGGGATTCTCATTTCACGAACAGAGCCCATGAAGGGTACCGTCGGCGAAGATCGGGACAATTGAAAGCAGACTACCAAGATTGGCGTCACGTGGCAGTGCTTTCCGGTTCCGGTTTGTTGATCTTGTCTCTCACTCTCACTTCCCCACGCCCCCTTCAACGCCCCCTTCAACGCCCATCACCACTGCTCGCTTCACCACCGCTCGCTTCACCACCTGCGCCGCACTCCCCCTGTTTGATCTCCAGCCTCCTCAATATATAAGAAGCTCTCGGACCTCAAGTACTTACTCACTCAATCAATTCCTTCGATCCTCAACCTCATTGTACTCAATACACCTCAACTCTTCCTCAGTCAAAACGCGTTCTACCATCAACCGTCTTGCAACAACTACTCCATACTCACTCTACAATCAACCACCATGGTCCTGCATAACGGTCTCTTCGAGCTCCCGCTCGAGCTGCGCTTCCAGATCTATCACGAACTGGTGATGTCATGCCTGAACGACAACCGTGGTTCCGACGTCTCCGGTTTGTTCTTCGCCTGCCGCCAGATCTACCAGGAGATGGAAGAGGAGGTCATATCGGAAGCGCGACGGGTGTTCCAGGTCATGCATGACTGGAAGACCTTGCAGCCAAGTATTGGGTCGCTCGAGCTGCAGTTCGCCAACGAGGGCAGCTTTACCGAAGCTATTCGCGTCACGGCAGTGAGTGTCCCTACGACAGTCTTCATGGCCCATGGTAGCAAGTTCTCCGATTTCGAAGTCTACCGACGAACCATCCAATGCTTACGCTCCGCCTTTCGCCTTTCATGCCATACTTTAAGAATTCACCTCTTAGAGAGCACCGAGGATTTCTCTATGCACTTCTGTTTCTCTAAATTAATCTGGGATCTTCACACCTTCCACGATGGCCATCTCGCATTTGGACAAGCCGCACGTCTTGTCGTACAAGGCGAGACGGATAACGATTCCATCGAATTCATCGGCAGAGAACTCCTAAACGGATTGCAGGACAGAGAACAGTACCCGCCGAAGTCTAAGTCTCCATTTCGGGAAATATGCCATACATGGATAGCGCGAGGGACAGAACCGAGAAGCTCCGCTGAGGAATGGATGCTTGGCTACGACTTCGAAGAAGGGTTGCCAATGCCGGAGGGTATTGTGGCTCAAACAGACTTGTGAATGGTATAGGACGATCAAAGCAGACGAGTCGAGTTGTTAGGGTATGACCTGAAACAACGAAGGACCGCACATGTAGAAAATGAATACGACAAATTTAGATATACGCACAGAAAATAGTAGCGAACATAAGCAAGAAATTGTAGTTACATAACTCGCGGACGAACAATGTGCCCTATTTTGCGGCTCTTGAAAGCCCTTCAATGCTGCTCTGCGGTAGAAGAGTTTCTTGTATACAGCAAGAGTGGGAAGATACTGACCTCATTGCCTGTATTACTGCGGGATTTGTGCACGTCTTCTCGTTGGTGCTGCTCTTACACCACAGCCATCCACTTTCACGCTGCTCTATTCACCATCGACTTCACATCACGTACGCTCCAATGGGTCATACCAAGCTCACACTTCATAATTGCGAAAAGCTTCAATCTCTCGAAAGCCCCGGATTTTCAAGACATCGTGAGCGAAATTGACTGCGCCATTACGTCGAATGGATTCTTCATCCTTGCTTCGAGGCTCTATCTGCACACTTATGCTCATCTCATAGCCGCATCTATGGCGGATGACAAAGTCACTATGTTGGCGGCCCGCTGTCTAATTGCAACAAGATGTACAACGATATGGTGTTGGAGTGTGACCCTACTGTGGCATCAATCTCATGCGCCGTGATGGGCTGAGTCGCCGCACATCTCGACCTGAAGCCTTGCTTGTTAGCCTGCCGCTCAGTCATGATTTCGTCAAACCGTCTAAAGACATCGATGGCCACTTCGAAGAACTGGATGAGATGTCATTGATATGTCCGGTAATTTGCGGGATGAACCCACAAGAACAACATCGGCCGTACTAGTCCGAAATGGCGTGCGCAAGGTATTTGCTCTGCGGTCTAAAACCAGTGGGAGCGGCAAATCACCCTTAACTTATCAGTCTTCCAACACCTTCAATCCCCTCTGCTTCCTCGCCTTCCACGTCGTCTCCTTGTACACCGCCAACGCCTCCTGTGAGAGATGATGCTCCCTAAACCCCGCAGCATCGCTCAAGCACTCCGCCACGTCGAGCTCACTAATAAGATTGCCGTCACACTTGATTACCACGTGATCAACATGCTCGAACAATACACTGCCATAGCGAAACCACTCATGGTCTTCACTACGCAACAGGCAACTAATATTTTGAGTAATAAACGTTGCGAGATGCTTTGT
>TARA_R110002003_G_scaffold104_27_pt1 | contig 14675 bp, 13 predicted proteins | sample TARA_R110002003 | Tara Oceans TARA_R110002003 (sample SAMEA4396441) | marine metagenome | biome: Westerlies Biome; feature: [SRF] surface water layer (ENVO:00010504); material: water (ENVO:00002006), including particulate matter (ENVO:01000060) such as... | depth 5 m | reverse complement strand
GTCAATCTCCAAGGAGAAACCAGGCAGGATGTAACGCAACTGCATCTGTGGTAGAGCGCGGCAGACATCAGAAAGCTCCACAAGAGCTGTTACTGTTTCCGGCATGAAGGGCAGTCGCTGCTGGGGATCGTTAAGACTTATCCAGTCGTACTCCAGTCTAGGCTCTGTGCCCGCTCCATTGATTGCAGAGAGGTTGTTCAAGACGACAGTGCATAGCCACTGTAAGGCCGGAGTTGGCAGAGCTTTTGTAAATGCATTGAATTGCTGCGCAGGACCGGGATGCGCCGACTCTCTCTGAACGAAGGTGATGGGAATGTTGCAACGCAGCTCGAGCCAGTTGGTCTCCGTATGCAATTGTCGACACACAAGCCGGAGCTGGTTAGACTGGCCGTGGTTCCATGAAAGGACTTTACTCGGCTCGGTTAGGACGTATTCGTAGACTTTGTTTCGCAGTTCGCCCGGAAGTTGCAGCAGTGATGAGCCATCAGTCGCTGGCATCGTTCTTGTGGCTGTTGAGCGGCGAGTTGGGGGTGCGGGTCGGCGGATGAGGAGCAAGAAGTGAGGGCAGCGCGCACAGAATTTATGTATGGGGTAGCGGCGGAAAAGTACAGTCCAGATGCTCCACTCTAGTGAAAGAGACTGGTTGGGGTGGGCAAGCTTGGGTTCCAGAGGCTACGCGAACAGAAGTGAAATTGGTTTAGCTTCAAACCGTAAGACTGACCCTTCCCGCAAAGTCCACAGGCATCCGCACCTGCAACAACAAGCAATACGAACAGATTGGCCATAAAGATATGATCAAACTCCGCCATCGCCATCTTGACATGGAATTCACCTCTCAAGTGCCCTACTTTCCCGGCACTTTCACCATCCCTCGCTTCTCCTTGTTCCGCCACTGTATCGCCTTCGCAAGCTGATACAGCACCTCCAGCGTTGGCATCGCCACACCCGCTTTCTTCCCTTCCCTCAGCGGCTCGCCCAACAGGTTCTCAAACTCAATGAAGTTGCCCTACCTCGACGTCAGTACTCCAACCCCACCAGTCGCTTCCCAAGAGAATACATACCTTCTCCAAATCCTGCTGCATGCTCGGCTTCAGATAGCTCTCCAGTGGATCCATCTCAATCGTCCACTCCACGATATCATCCGCAAGCTCCACACCCGCAGCTGCTTTCGCCGCCGCGATGATTTCGCGCATCGCTGGCCTGACGAGGCCGTCCAACGCGCCGTGCGCGAGTCGAATGCGCCCTGTATCAAGCGCAGTGATAGCGCAAATCGGGTTAAGACATGCGTTGTACACGAGCTTCTTCCAGCGATCGTGCAGGACATTGGGCGAGTAGGTACACTGCGTCTTTCCACCTGCTGAATAAATTTTCACAAACTCTTTCGCGCGCTCCTGGGCGATGGACGCATCGATATTAGGGTTCTCGAAGGCGCCAATGAAGAGTTTATCTGGTTCGTCGTGCACGATTTGGCCGGGCGAGGGCTCTGCGCTGCCGATAAGTGACACTCCGGAAAGGACGGGAGTAGAAGGGTGGGAAGCTAGGAAAGGCTTTTCAATGTTGAGTCCATTCTGAAGAAGCACAATAGTGGTGTGCGTGTTGTCCTTGGGCAGAGCTAGTGCGATCAGATCGACAATGGTGGGTGAGACATCCGGAACATTCTTGGTGGCCAGCAGGATGTAGTCATATGGTGGGAAACCTTCTTCAACGATGTTTGGGATGGTGTTTTGAACTACTCTTGTGAGCGATGTATGTCACTGTACAATAGCGTTCGACTCACCGATACTGGGACGCCAAGCTTTGATCGAGCCGTGATCGCAACTCTCGAAAATGTAGCCTTCCTCATTCACTGCCTGGAAGTTTGATCTGAGCGCGACCGTGACCCGAGTAAGGCCGCCTACTTCGAGGTTAAGAGCAGCAATCGCGCCAACAGCGCCGCCACCAATGATAAGGACCGTCTTCTTCTCTACGTTAGCCATGGTCGGTGCGTGTCGGTGAAGGAGCGTGTTGGCTCATTTTGACAGTGGATTGATGCTCGAAGCGCTGAAGTCCGATAAGGCGCGAACTACATGAATAGTGGGGTGGCGGGGCAGATGCAGGTACGATGCCTGGTCCGAACTCGCAGCAATTCACCGACAGCAAAATTGTCACAACACCACACCACCAGCCAGATGACCTTGAACAGATGTGTGACCTTTCAATCGTGCTCCATTTGATGCATATGTAGGTGTAGGTTACAATCCGTTACTTTCGTGATCGGCGACCCCCAGATCCCCGTGTCGACCTCTTTCATCGCAGTGATGCATTGTGTGGGCCGATTGTGAAAGCCGTCCATACCGCCCGCCAGAAGACTACGCCGAAGGCCCAGCAAAAGAGAGAGAAACAAGGAATGCGCTTAGAAGACGAGAGCGGCACCCTTGGTCTTCTTGTCACCACCGAGCTCGAAGTGCTTGCATCGCTTGAGAGCGAGCTGTGAAATCGTCAGTGGCTGTACGTAGACATGGTCAAGAAGGCTTAGACATACCTGTGCCTTGGTCTTGCACTGTGTGCACTCTAGACGGAGCACGACCTTCTTGGTGGTTTTCGCCCTCTGCACAATGTCAGTCGATATGCGAGTTGCTGGTTGTAGTTGACCATACCTTGTGGAAAACGGGCTTGGTCTGACCACCATAACCGGACTGCTTGCGGTCATAACGACGCTTACCCTGCGCGAACAGCGAAGCCTTTCCTGCCTTGTACTCTGCCAATTTTCAGTATTTGTGCGAGGCTGGAACGGTGCGGGGCGACTGACGGGTGACCTTGTGCTGGGTGTGCTTCTTGCAGTCCTTGCCCTTGCAGTAGGTTCGGCGGGTCTTGGGAACGTTGACCTGGGGCGGGGTGTCAGCAAGAGTCCTTCATTGTAGCCACCGTCCATATTCTGCTGAGCACGGATGCCTTCCAAGAGCATGCAACACAATCGACCGACCGAGCGTGGCGACAGAGCGAGTCGAGCGATATGGCGTGCCAAGGGTAGCATTTGATGGATGTCCAGTGTCAACCGTGGAGAGCCAGACCGTGTGCAGGTTGTGGATCATGTAGGGTGAGTTCGCCGGGATTGCCGTATCGCTTGCGAATGCATCTTCGAGCCTATACTGGCGTTGCGCCCCTCATATCCGCATCATTCGGATGTATTTTCTCCAGCGCCTTCTGGCAGCGCAAAGAGATCCCATATCTCATGTATTCCTCAAGAAACGATCTCGTCTTATGAGGTGACTTGTTCATCATCCATTCGAGGATTCGTCGTTGAGAGCAGCGTGCGCTTGGTGGTGTCGTCGTCATCGAAGGCTCGTCGCACGTCGCTCGATCGTGTTGCAGCTCCCAAATTCACCCACTCTAACATAATGATTGCGCACTCACCATTTTGACGGTGTTGTTGTCTGTCGGTTAGTGAAGTCGACGGTTTGGCGGTGTTGATGATGCGGGTGAGCTCGCGAATTTGGTGCCGTGTGGGCTCGGCTATGACAGAGCTAGGGTTGGTTCAGCCACGCACGAGCCACACCTTACTCGCCAATCATCACGACACGAAGCGCCACACCAAATCGGCGTGAGAGACATCGAACAATGGGAATGATCAAAGTCAAGGAGAACAGGGGCTGCCATTACGATGTGGTGTCATGCGAGTAAGCCCAACCTCTCCAATCATCGCTGCGCTACGATGAGCCTTAGTCATAACAAATGAAAACAAGTAGGGCGCCGTTTCAATATATAGGCCTTCCCTCATCCCACTTCTGAACCTCCTTCATCTCGTCCGATGCAGTTGGCGGGCTGCTACCCAGGCCCAGACTAAACCGGCCACTTTCGCGCTTCCCACTACTCCGTCCATCCTCGAGCAGCTTGATAGGGCCCGTCCACTCCCACATGCGAGCAACGTCACCGCTGGTGGATGTCCTGACCGCTGCACGTATGTTTGAGTTGAACTCGACCTTCTTCTGAACCCTCTCCCACAACTTCTGGCGCCGTGAAGAAGAGAATTCATGCCGCAGAACGTCATCGCGGAGCTGAGCCATACTAATGCCCTTGTCAGGATACGCGCCCGGCTCTTGGATGCTCAACGCAGCATGATTGGCGAGACGGTCGAAGACGTCGCTAGCAAGCTGCTTTGCTCGCGCTTCCATGGCGCGGCTGTTGGTGATGGCGTACTTGCCATACGAGCCGGTCGCGGCGACGAGAATAATCACAATAATTTGGAGAAGATGTCGTTCCAGTGACTGTCGGAGGGATCTTCGGGCACTGCAGAGGAGGGAGAGCTCAGCGAGAGATGTTGAATGGAGTCGTCGTTCATGGGTTGTTCTGTATCCACAGAGAGGTAACTGATTAGTACAGTGACCGTCAGAACAGTTGCACAAGGGGCTAGAGAGCGGGGAAGGAAACTTACCCATCGGTACTTTCGACAACTTCCTCACGCATTATCATTTCGGGAAATGCACGCTCAAATAGATCGTTGAATTCTGCGTCGGTCATGCCCTTGCGTTTCTGCGAAGCCATCTGCTGTTTCAACTCAACTTCGCTCACTTCCGGGCTTCCGACCGTGTTGCCTTCAGCATCAGGCTCACCACACTCGTACTGCGCGCGACGTTGTCGCAGAACCTGCACAGCTTTGTTGGTGATGGCGCCAACTTTGCGAGTCTTCTCACTGTCAGGCTCGCATGTAGGAGGTATCGGAATGAGGCCATTCAATGAGAACGGGTGATCCTTCCGAATGAAATCGCGATCGCATGTGAGTTGCAGATTGCGATAGCATTGTGCATGAGGTGGGCAGGGTTCGCACTGCGGGAGAATGTCGCCTGCCCAGGCGGGCACTTCAACACCAGCAAGGCCTGTGGCATATCGCCCAACACCACAGAAGCCGACTGCGATCTTCTCTTGTCGCCAGGCTCCTCCGAATACAGCAGCAGCTGTAAGGAGGAGAGTCCCAGACATGGCCTTTAGCGTTCCAGTAGCCTTCGAACGCCCTTTCCGTCTCCGAGGAGGCAGGATGTCGACTTCGCCAGCTTGTGCACGCTCGCGTACGAGCTCCAGTTGCTCCTCTGGCGTAAATTCCTCGCCAGCATCTGTGCTCTCCTGTTCTTCATTCTTTATGCGAGGGTCGAAGCTGCCGCGGGTAGGCACAACGATGCCCTCGTCCAGCTGCTCGGCATTCGGCTGAAAGGTCTTGCGACGGTTGGCCTCGCTCTTGCGTCGCTCCTTCTGATCGAATCCCATCGTCCTCCGCCGGCGATCACGCGCTGTCGTGTCTGGAGCCGGCGGAGAGCTGCCACTCTGGAAAGGGTTCTCCTGCGTAAATGGGCTATTGGCATCTGACCGGTGCCACGCCTCCGGATCAGGCGCCGACTCCTTGACGGCGGGCGTCATGCTCTTCCTTGTGCGCCGAGCAGCGGGCCGCTCGTCTAGATCAGGCTCCGTCGCTCTGCTATGCTTTGCCGGCACTGCGCGCGAAGGCGTCTTTCCACGCGGCGCAGGCGCAAGCTCTGCGGCATCTTCTGTCGGCGCGCGTGTAGTGCGGCGTGATGTGCGCCTTGTGGTGCTGGGCGGTGGAGCTAGGAGTGTCTCTTCCTCGGTGTCCTCGGTTGTGACTGTGCTGGCCGAGCTTGACGGAACGTCCTGGATGCCCCTCGTTGTTCGCTTTGTTCGCGCATGTTGCCTTTGCACCTGCGCCGCCTGAGGAGCAACAGCGTCGTTAAACAGGCTCACAAGCACAGGCTTCTTCGCAGAAGACGGGTATGTTACGCCATGCTTCAGTAAGATGCTCCGCAGCTCCGGTACCGTGATCTTGTTCGCATCGACATCGGGCGCAAAGTACCAGTACTCTCCACGGGCGTCTGCCATTGTTGTGAGGTAGGGTTGAGGAGGGTTTGGAGCTGACAAGAAAAATCGCAAGGGTAGGCTGATTAATGCACCCAGGTGTGGCCGTGGGAGAGGTGGCGAGGCGTAATACAACGAGTGCTGAGAGCGGGCGATGCGTGAGAGAAGGAAAGTCTGTGCAGGCGGGAGTGTTTGTGATGTCACCGAGGCAACACAAAGCAAGTGCGGCGCAGTTCCACGCTTGGCGCACCCCTCGACTTCCAGGCGCTCTCACCCATCGCATTTTGCAAGCATCTTTACAGCCACATGGCACGTCTTCAAGCGCGGGATGGCAGGTTTATGGCTGAGATTGATGTCTAGTCTGTGTTTATCTGGCTCGTTGACAGCCTGTGCACTGCTTTACGTGCCTATTCCAATAGCATGCCCTGGTATTGATACCCCTCAGACAAGTAGAACCCGCTCAGCTGTGCAGCTCTCAAAACGGAGCACAAGGTACATGCAATTTAGTCAGGCTTTAGGTTTAGGCGGTGCATTCCCTGGATCAAACTGATCGGGACTCAAAGTGCAAGAGAAGAGTCTACTACCCCCACCGGAAGCACGTGTACCAGAATCACCTCAAATCCAGCGTCACGTAGCCAGCAAGTGGAGGAGGCGACAAACAGTCTGCTGAAACTTCACAGTACCGGCTACCTGTGAGCGATACACACCTTCGCAACACTTTCTTTTCATTGCAGCAATTCGAAGCCAATCCTGAGTATGCCAATATATTGACATCTAGTTCCTTCCCTCTGCGAACACTGAAAGCGCCAAGCCGTGGGCCGCTCCTGCCTCCTCCTAATATCAGCCCAATCCATTCAGCTACTCACTGCACAGCAGTTCTACACTTCAACCTCCACTTCGACAATGTCACTCGTCGCCTTGCCCCGAGAGCTCCGCGATATCGTGTACGATTACGCGCTGACTGAAGACAACGGGCTCATCCTCAAGAAGCGTGACTTGGCTCCCTCAGACCTATCCCCGCCATCGTTTGTTGCTCTACGACACGACTATTTTCGGAAAGAAGCCAACCAGCTCAAGTATGTCTGCCGTCAGCTGTACCACGAAACGAAGGGCCGTGAGCTTCGGCTGAACAAGGTCACTGCGGCATACTCGAGGTGGCCAGGCCGCGAAAGTCAAGTCGAAAATTTCGAGCTCTTCCTCCAGACTTGCTCGCCTTTCTATCGATGCAAGCTTCGGAGGGTGGTGCTATGGCAAAAGGTCAATTTGGGAGAGTTGCGGAATCCATACTTTGATGACACTGGCTTGAGTCTGGGCGGGGTGCATGAAACCATTCCCCGTTCCCTTGTCGCGCAATTCTGTGCCCAGCAACCGCACTGTCAAGTCGAACTGCGGTTGTGGCCTTTCTTGGCGAAGACTCAGGCTTGTACTTGGGTCGCCTTCGGAACATTACTGCAATACATGATTCATGGCACGATGCCAGGCTTATTGAGCAAGAATGTGGAGGCCTCCATCGAAGGCCTATATTCACGCCTCGATCTGTTGCCTATCCCACGCAATCTACGAATCTTTCCTGAAGCCCTGCCAGCGGATGTGGATGACACTGCGGACTTGCGGGCGACATGGCATCGTAACAACAAGGCACAGCTTTGCGCTCAGATCCGGACGTGGTGTGAAAATGGATTCTGAGGATAAATGCTGCGGAGACTCAAATCTTAACAGCTATTCTTCGCTGTCGATAGTCCAGATGGGAGATGCAAAGATATGCAGATGGACATGCTGTCATATAAGTTATGCTTCCAGCCAAGCCACAGAGGGTATGCGCACAGAAAGAATCTTTCTATAGGGAGCAATGATGCTTTGGTTGATATCGCTTACGAGCAAGCAATGATGTAACTGCACGCAAACTGTCCGCTGAGGCGTGCAATCGTTATCTATTCAGCTGAGTGGGTGAACTCCTGCTTCATCAAGTTTAGCCACAGCTGGAAATATGGACAGTATCTCCGTATAGAGTTTAGCCTACCAAGAATACAAGTGTTTAGCAAAATATTAGGCCTTCTTCGAGCGTGGTAAATACACTGCGTCGTGTTTGACTACACTTACCCCAACGGCATCTACTTCACCAAAAGATGTGGGAAGGACGTGCCGTGAACAACAATAATACTCACGCGATTCATCATGCTGTTTTTCCTTGTTGCTCTGTCCACCCAAACAGTCGTTGTAGTATCAATCCCGACATCACAGCAACCTGGAATCGTACGTTGCAGGATGTCGTGTACCACATGCGAGTATATGATGCTCTCTCAATAATCTGCGAGCTCTATCCACCGTCCGTGACCGCAAGTGGCGCACCGTTCAAGACGACGCACTACATCACGATCGGACACTCGCTCGGTGGTGCTGCAGCAGCCGGTGTATTGGCTGTCGAAGACTCCACCCTCGACGGTGTGAGTCTCGACGGCTTGTTCATGGATCTGTCCGATGTTAACAAACCCTTCTTGCTACTGGCTGGAGCAGAGACCATTCCTGCTCTCGATCCAACCTGGTCTTCCTTCTCCGTTGGGTTGGTATAAGCGGTTGAATGTGATGTGCAGCAGTCACCAGAACTTCGCTGACATGGGCGACTGGTGTATCTGGAGGTTCTGTGAGATAAAACGATTACGCCGTCGTTGGACACAATCTGGGGCACCAAGAAGGGACTATATCTCGAGGAAGCTAGTGTCAACGTTCTTCGACTTCGTGCTTGGAGAGTCGGAATGGTTGGATCTAGAATGCCTCATTTCCAGAGGTTGTGTACATCAATAGGACCTCGTAGGTCTGACAGGCGTGAGACGTAAATCGCCGTGTAGCTGCCCTTCATGCTACCCTACAGCAGAGCTTTTGCTGGCGTCCGAGGATAGCTCTATAGATGAGTGGAATAAAATTACCTTAGCAATAACACGCCAGGCACAACAAAGGTAGCATGATCCGCTGCTGGTGGAGGTGTTATTTCTGACAGTTGAAATTGTGATCCTTGACCGATATGTTTAGCACAGGGATGAGGCCCTGCTTTTCTGACGTTTGTTCTTTCACCTGCAACCACGCGTGTGAGTAGCGTCTCATGTGTGTCGAATATCTGCTGCGCCGCCCCAGGCCCTACCTTGTTTGTCAACGTGTTCGCTCTCTATAGCTTCTTTGGGCAGCTAACGGTGTCGCCGGAAGCTGCCGCAATCATCCCGCTTTTCAGGATTAAGGTTCGCACTACCTCTTCGCGCTGGAGGGACCCGTCCTCGCGCGAGCTGCTGCGCACCGATTTCGACGCATGCCCGTCTAAACCATCCGGCTCATCGCCAGCAAGAGTTCAGGGTCCTACGCCTCGTCGGCCGCCCAGGATATGGACGTCGGATGGATGAATGTTGGTCTCGCTTCTGTATCCAGAGGGCTAAAGTAAGCCTCAATTTGATGCGAATGGCCGTTTCATTGGTCAGGCTGCGGTAGTTATGATGTAAATTCCCCGTCGCCCATGTGCTGCGAGGCACAAGGAGTGAACCTGCATGGCCGCGTGTGACGTCGATCTGGCCTAAGCGAGCGGGTTGGCGGGCCTAAACAAGGAAGGCGCCGTCAGTGGGCCCGATTGGCTGACAAGGCTCAACGGTTGTGGGCCGCGACGTTTCTCCTCCACGCACCAATGCAGTATCGTGAATTCAGCCACGAATGCGCTTCCAGAGGCATCTATTATGAAAGGGTGCCTATCAGATTCACCTGTGCCCCTCCGTGCGGTGAGCGACACTAATGTCACGGCGATGCATGCGCAATGGGATTGAACCTTCTGCTCGACCAAGACAGATGAAGTACGTATCTATAAGGATACACCCTTGCGCTATATCACCCGCTAACCGAAGCTACCGCAGGATCCAGGTTCTGTCAATGCTCCGAGTCTTCCTTGGAACGGAAGCATGAATCCTCATTCGTTCCAGTGCCCTGTCAGACCCCTAGTCCCATGTTTTTCATGTGCGATCGGCACCCCTATCATCAGTGCCCACATGGTTCAACGGCTTTTTTGACATATCTTCGCCACAACGAGCCGTTGCATCGCTACATCTTGACGATTGCGATGTGCATTCTAAAGAAAGAACGTCGATGTGGCGGGTGTTCTTGCGTTACGCCAGATATTCGCCGCCTGCAGGCCTACCCATTAGAATTCGAACTATGATTTTTTGGACAACTGATCAACGGTCCTACGGTCACTCCCTTCTCGGAATAGGGCCACTTACAAGAGCCTTGGTTCGTTGCCTAGGGCAATTCTGGGCAGTGTGGTTTCGGAGATGAGCTCTCATGCGAAAGTTGCAAACAAGCGTTCGCTTCATCGTTACCCTAGCTCACTTCGACGTCACCACTTCAGGAGCCTTCATGTGCTGAATCTGTCACACTGCAGCTTCCATGATTTCTAGAAAAATCCTACCGGGCGGCTCTACGGAAGCAATAAACATGCTGGTTCAGGCTGTGCCTACGCCTCGTCGCTTGAAGCAGTGCGAGGAGCCGAGTGGTTCCTGGTGTGGTCGCAGACCCTGTAGCCTCAGCATCATATCAGTGCCGCCTGCAGTCATTGCTCCGCTATTGATCGTCAAAGATCTATTGACATCTCAATGCAACGGCAACTCCTGCCGTGCACGTTTCAAGATCACCAGCCCTAACGGCCCTCCGCTCTTGCTTCTGGCCACTGACACCACTAGCTTGGGAGCATTGAAGCTGAAATGTCTAGATCGACGTCACCTTTGCCCAGGCGAGCAGTCACCCTAAAGGTGTGGTGGCTCGAGGGTATCGTGGCCCAGTGGAGTGATGAGCCTGGTTGAAACTCCCCTGACGATGGTGTCGATCTATCCTTGGGTGTGGTCCTCTGATGACGACGATGGTGTTTTCTTGCCATGAGCCAGTTCGTTTGCCAGAAGTCCTACCCCTGAGCAAAGGGACATCGAGAGGTATAAAGAGACAGCAGAATGTCGACAACTCAGCATCTCATCACATCATCAACTCACTTTCACAACTACCAACAATCAACACTACAAATCACTTCACCTACCAACCCAAATCAATCAACATGCTTTACACCACCATCCTCGCTTTCGCCGTCGCGGCCTTCGCTGCTCCTCTCGAAGAGCGTCAAGTCGGTCTCTGCAGCTCTGGCAGCCCAGTCTGCTGCGCGACTGATGTCTTGAACCTCGCCAACTTGGACTGTGCTCCTCGTAAGTTCTTTGAATTTACTTGTCCCTGAGTCTACCATTCTGACATGTCACCAGCCGCTGTCACCCCCACCACCATCAACGATTTCATCGACACCTGCGCCGCCCAGGGCCAGCAGGCTAAGTGCTGCCTCCTGCCCATCCTCGGCCAGGCGCTCATCTGCTCTGATGTCAACCCCACCGCTGCCTAAGCGTATCTACCATCACTTGTCCCGGATGTGTTGATACATGTACTGTACCCTGTATTTCAGCACGGAGGACGATGGACCAGTTGTTATACATTGGCATTCGGGTCGCCGAGGTGTTGGAAGATGGACTGGACGTGCATCTTTCCTTTGTCTCATGGAGAACGGTTGTATGAGTAGTCAGATGTAATTGATCAGTCTGCAAAATTACTTGGATTCATGACTCGCAATTGTTCTGTGTTGATCAATTTCAGTGCTTTTCTCGTCATGATCTGGCAGTTGATCCGCTTCCCACCCTAAATGAGAGGTAAGACTTGGCGTGTATAGGTATAGATCATTGAGGTGATTATGGACTACAAGCGGCTCTAGGTGACCAACGCCTCGCACGTGAAATCGACTTACAATAGTACTAATGCTCGTATATATATATATATAAGGCTAACAACTGAATCTTAAAAGACACATACTTGGTGAAGAGGCAGACGTCGACCTCTTTTTGTTTTTGACTTGTGCAGTCTACAATACTTCGCTTGATCATGACTCGGGCTCACAACCATTATACTCACAGCACTCAAGCTACTCTCTTTGATGAACAGTACCACCAACACGAAAATGTTACCGCACAACACGGAAAGACGTTGCCTTCTCCCAAGACTAGCTCTACGAATGAACTCGACACAGGCTCAAGATAGAGGTTGAATGTCGATTGGTGTTTGACAAGGACACTTGCTATTGGTTGGCACAATTACGAGCGAATCAAAACAATCTCATAGATGCATTGTTTTTCAACACGAGCCCAGAGTATATGGCTGTGCAGTGCCATGCCTTGCACCTGCCACACTAGGTTGACAAGGGAGCATCGCCACGTTTTAGCATCAGTGTGGCTATGCTCGCAAGATGATCGCAGAAATGCGACCTATCGCAGACTCCGATGCCAAACGTTGTGGCTTAATATTACCAAATGGAAGACGTAGTTGCAAAGTCGTAAGGGTCGCACCAAGGAACGATCGCCAAAACCTGCCGTTGCGTGACTCAAGTTTGCTATGACGTAGAGCATCAACCTCACAACACCAACAATATGACTGATATGATGGAATAATATTGATTCATCGCGAAAAAGGCATTTGGTATCGCGCTCAAAATCTGTACAGGAAGAGTTGCAAGAAATGCATTATAAGGTCGTGTCGCATGCCGCATGCCGCAGCGGTATCGCCCAGGGGCCAACCCAGCATTCATCCTCCCCACATTCCGCCACCATCCATATCGCTCTAACCCCACAGTCTAGCAACTTCCATAACACCAAGTCCAACTGCACCAAGCTGGAGCGCGCGACTCGGGGTCATCGTGGTGGCGGCACCGGTGCTGTTGCTGTTGCTTCCGCCCTTGGGCTTGCTCTTTTTGCGCGCTTCGAGGACGGGCAGAGGTGCGCGTTCGACGAGTTGTGGTTGTGCGACGGGCGCAACGGCTGCGTCGGGTTGGGCTACTGGCGCGGGAGATGCGAGGGCCAGAGTCGCGAAGAGGAGTGTTGATGCTGCTGCGAACTTCATGGTGGTAGGTGTGTTTTGGTGTTTGGTTTTGACTTGAAGTTCGATGTGGGTGGTTGAGTTCGCAGTTAGGTCGCAGACGATTTTAAGTATTGGTGTGACTGTATGATGATTCGACTGTGTAGACGTGGATTTGATGTATGACAGTGTTGATGTCTCAGCAAAGGCCAAAGGCAAGCCCCCATCTATATACCCGAGCTCGCCTTCGCATTTCGTGTCATGACTTCACCGACTCAGGCGAATCCCCCGGCACTGCCGCTGACCGATGGTGAGATCGCCAACACAGCCTTGGACACGATGCAGTGACGTCGCAGGTGCCTGGCCAACCACAGTTCACTGCGGAATTGGTGGCGTAGATCTTGGCTTCCTTGGCGACGGCTTATGGGGGCACCTGAACAAGCACTGCCTGCTTTATGCAGCGAGCTTGACCTGTCCCTGACGATTTAGCACGTATGGGGCAAATGGGCGCGCGAATGCGATATGAACGCGGTATGAATGGCCGAGGCTGCCGGGTGGTCTTGTAATTGTCGATGATGATTGAACTTCGTGAGCGCTACGTATAACTTGTTCTTGTTCCTGGCAAGCTGCTACCGGAAACGGGAATTCTGCAGCAGAAAACCGGTCCGAATGCTGGATAGCGGTGGCGCCCGAAATAGTACCTGGAGTTCGGAGCTGAGCCGCACGATGCTTGGGGAAAATTGTGCAGACACACTTGTTCTTAAACCATTTAGTCGAGTTGCGACAGCGAATCTAAAATGTTTCCATCGAACATGGAAGTTTTGCAACAGCTGAAGGCATCAAGAATGACACACCTAACAGATGACCTGGAAATCGAAACCAGTAGGAACGTGGCGATAACTCAAGAGTAAATATTATTGTACATATGATAGATACGCTCTGAAATAAGATGCATAGAGTAAGGAAAGAAAACGCCCACAATGCAACGCCATCCGGGTAATGCCACGCTATGCCATGCATTTCAAGTCACTTTTGTTTGTGGTCGACCAGCGTCCACCCACTTCACCGCCACAACTTAAAAGATCTTGTTCAGCATCTTTTTCCATCCGCTGCGACTGCTCTCCTCCCAAGTCTCTGAGACTTCCTCTTCGAATTTGCCGCTCAGTAAATCCACCTTGGCAGGGTCGACGAACTTGCTCCTTGTCACGATCTTATGGCCGACATAAAGCACGACGAACAAGATCAAGCTGATGTAGCTGATGAAGAAGTCTTGCACGTTCCAAGGAACGAAGGCAGTGAATCCCTGGGTAATCGTGATGATGCTACAGAATGTGAGGCCGTAAATGGCGAGTCCTTTGCCGCCCCAGCTCTTGAACGGGAGAGTGTCGCGGCTCATGTTTTGCGCCTTCAGCGCACGAATGAATGCGATATGGCAGATACAGATACAACTCCAGGCGATGAAACCTGCCACAGAGATGATGTTGAGAAGCCAATTGAAAGCTTCACCGCCATTGGATGAGAGGTTCATGTACGCGAGAAGGCCCATGGCAGCCGTCACGGCGGTGGCGTAATATGGAACTCCACGCTTAGTGGTGCGCTTCAGGAACTGAGGACCGCAATGTTCTTCGGCAAGTCCGACGAGAATGCGACTTCCAGAGTAGACATTCGAACTGGCTGCGGAAAGCACCACGGTAAGGAGAATGGCGTTCATGATATCCGGGAGCGCGCTGACACCTGCAAGCTGGATAGCAATGACAAGAGGACTCGAACCGGCGTTGGTGTCGCCAACCGCGATCTCCTCGTTCGTGTACGGGACCAGAATACCGAGGAAGAAGATCGTGAAAACGAAAAGGGTGAAGATGCTCCAGAATGTTCGACGAATCGCTTGCGGCATGGTCTTGCGAGGGTTGGCAGATTCTCCAGCACCTATCGCG
>TARA_R110002003_G_scaffold1868_12_pt1 | contig 14676 bp, 15 predicted proteins | sample TARA_R110002003 | Tara Oceans TARA_R110002003 (sample SAMEA4396441) | marine metagenome | biome: Westerlies Biome; feature: [SRF] surface water layer (ENVO:00010504); material: water (ENVO:00002006), including particulate matter (ENVO:01000060) such as... | depth 5 m | reverse complement strand
CCACACTACCAAACCCGGCAAAGAAGCACATCAATAACTACAACGGCCATAGCATATACATCGCATCCACCCTACTTCGTCGCAGATTGCAGATCGCAGATCTCACCACGTCCTTCTCCCCGAAATGCCTCCTTCCAAACCCCGTGCCCACTACAAATCCCCAACCCTGATATTCCCAATGTCCACTCAACCATCCCCTCCAATCCCGCACCCCCTTTCCGTAACCCTCCATCTCTCACCCCCGACCTGCTCCCTCTCCGGCCATCCCCCTTTCACCATCACCACAATCTACGCACCACACCCCGTCCCATCTGGGTTCTCATCAGCCTGTTCAGCGAAGCCGGGTACCACATCTGCATACGAGACCCCAGCCGCGGAAACGGCCGCATTGGCGTGCACAGCGGAATAGTAACCGATGAGGATCCGCCCGAACCGTGGGATGATGCACAAATGCTCCGAATAGAGCCTGAAGGGCAATTCAGACTTCCATACACCTTCACCGTGAAGGACAAAGCAGGGGGTCTAAGACATTCAGATGTGTGGCAAATGAAGGAGGGAGGTGTGTACTTTGCAGAACATGGTGAGAGGCAGTGTTGGTGGATGTATGTGGATGAGATGGAGGAGGGTCTCTCGGAGGCGGGAAGAAGACAGGTGCTGGTCACGAGCGGGAAGGCGGAGCGGTGGTGGCCAGTGGGCAGGTTTGATTTCTCGGCTGTAGCGTGATTCTATCTTCACTTCTTTGAGAGCGGTCTGAGAAAGAGAGATTATGCCTACCTACCACAAACATTTCCTGGCGATGCGAACTTCCGTGCCAGGAAGTCGGCCAGAAGGTCGTCGTGTTGAGCAATTACATGGCGCGAACAGTTCTCGACCGTGGTTTTCGATGTCCAAGGCTGCAGGCAAGGGAAGAGGCTTGTGGAAAGAAAAGTAAAACAGACTCTGCAACGACCGTATTCCAAAGACTTTTGCAGCACGATAGAGATTGATTAGAGAGAGGCACGTAGAATGAAAAGTAAAACAGACTCCAAACCACCTTCTTCCAAAGACTTCTGCAGCACGATAGACTTTGATCAAAACGAGGAACACAGAACCAAAAATAAAACAAACTCCCTTCCTCCCTTCCTCCCAAGACCTTTGCAGCACTCCACCCCCACATCCAAGACACTTCATCCCCAAAAGCCACATAGACCATCTTTTACTGTTCTTCAACAAACCCTAAACCCTATTCCAGTACCGCTGTAGAGAAAGATTACTATAAACATAAAACTTTACAAATATCCTATCAACCCTTGCGTATTTTAGTAAGAATCTAACATTTGGGACTTAGCTTTATTTTGTCTTCCGCGGGAGAGAGTAAATACAACGCCTGAGCCTGATGGCATTGCGGACCGCTACGCGCTTTTGGATAAGTGGGCTGGATAGTAGCTGTAACAAGTGTGCACCTTCAAAAGGAGAAGCTGTTTCGGATAGGTCGAGAGAGTACTCGCACATGAAACCCATATATCATATCTGCTGATGAGATTAACCTGCATCGAGAAAACGAAAGAAAAAGCCCGAAGGAGAGCTCAAAAAGCCTCCAGCCTTCGCGCCCAAATCCGCAAACACCAAAGCGATAAACTCTCCCAGCGCCCAACCGGCTTAGAACCACGAAACCGACATAGGGACACGCACAATTCTCACATTTTAATGTCTCACCCAGAATCCTCAGCAGCTTAGCTCATGTAATCATGATAGTAAATATGCTACACGCATACGATATTGATACACAGACACCCCCTTCCAATCCACCAAAACCCAGGACACACAGAACGCGACTATCCAACCAGCAACGCCAAAAGCAAAACCGCCATGGGCAGAGAACCCAAACGTTCGCCTGCCGTTGAATGCTTTGATTTTTCAGCGTGGTATGCTATAGTCACAACGACGCCGCTTCGCCCAAAAGAAGAAATCGCTAGATGCAGTAGAGTGATGTTGGAAAAAGCCGAAAGAGAAGAAGAAGAGAAGGTCATTAGAGAGCTCATTGTCCTACAAGAGCCCGTCAGTAAAGCGAACCTCAACGCCAGACACTCTTAGTACCGGGCGCGAGACTGCCTCTACTGCCGGTGGAACCATTGCTGCTGATCCTGACGGGCGCACGATTCAAGCTCGCAGCCGGCTCCCGTGGTCGATCCTCCCCCGTGATGGCCATGGTTGTCCGCCTCGCGCCACCTTTCATGATGGGAGTCGTCCGCGGACTAAGCACGCTGTTCTTCCAGTCAGTATCGTGATTGTTCTTGACCATGCGACGCGCGGCACTCGCTGAGAACATCGAGTTCTCGTTTGGTGGACTACACGATGTTGCTGTCGGACTACGTCGGCGGTGTGCGCGGTTGACAGGGACCGCCGAACCTGAGTTTGTTGAAGATCGGCGTTTGAGAGCTGAGCCGATTTTGCGTGCATCTGAACCGGTCCATTTCTCTTCTTCGGAGCTCGAAGAGTTGCCGGCCTTATCGGGGTATGCTGCATTCTCAACGACGCTGAGTGAAGACTTGCGCACGGTATTGTTTCCGATCTCGCGGAGAGGGGATGTGTTGTCGGAGTCGGAACTGAATGCATGCATCATCGGAGGAGCAGGTGAGCCTTCCGACTTCTTCGACAGTGCCCCCAGAGCAAAGCGGCCGGAGCGCTTGAGGTCTACAGAGGCTTTGGGGGGCGATGGTATTGGCGATGACCCATTCTGTTCGGGTACTGGTGCAGCTATGGGCGCAGAAAACATGGGAGTTGGTATCTCCACTGACGAGTTGGTAGGTGTTGTTTCGATGTGCTCTGGCGTCTTCTGGAACTCTGCAAGAGTACCATTCTCGGTGTCGTCACGCCATCGAACGCCGCGCTTGGCTTTGGAAGGCGACCTCTTCTTCATTGGAGAGAACTGTACACCCTTCTTCACAAGACCCATCTTCCTCCGCCGTGGCGACGCCTTCATGGGCGACGATGTGAGGTGCGGTGCTTCCGTAAAGGTGGGCATAGCAAGTGGTGGCATTGGCGATGGTGCCATGATGTTGACCGGCTTGCGCCTCTTAGGAGTACCTCGGTGGGTGGGTGCAAAGAACTCCGTGACTGGTAGTCCCCCATCTGGTCGAATTGCTTGGGAGGTGGCATTTGTGCAGGAGTTCATGATCTTGGTGATCAGCTTCCGTGCAGTCTCGACGGCCTCCGTCTCGCTCAGCTGGGTTATCTGGCTCAAGATTGTAACTGTCTCAATATGCGCTTGAACAAGGACTTGAACAATCGCAGCATCGCCACCCTTTTCTTGCTCCAAGATTGCGTTGACGAGTTCTCGGTCCGCATTCGCTTTGAGCAACTCATACTCTCTAGTTAGATTTCCAGAGTCGTGGCCGTCATTTGAGCCGTCGATTTCTGCCAGTCCCTTGAGCCCAACGTGGAGAGCAGTGTCCATTTTGCTGGTCCAGTTGCCCCGCTCCAGTCGTCGATGGCAATGTTGCCGTGTTTGTTCGAGCTCTGCGGATATGCCTACTGCTGTGTCTCTCATGGCGGTAACTTGTGACGGCATCTCCTCGCCCTCACGAACGTCCTTAACGTTGTCGAAGGCAGCTATCCAGGACGAGATGAGGGATATCCGCTTCTCTGCCTGCTTCAAAGTCTTCATCATGTTCAGACGATCCTTGCGCTCTGGCTCCGAGTCCGCATATGCCTGACGAAGGCGAATGAATGCGTCGCGCAAGATACTGTCCTTCTTTTCGGTCTGCTTTTGGTACTTGACAAACGCGCTGCCCTCGAAGTCCGTCTGTTTCTTCATCAACTCGTCAATGAGCGCACGCTGCTCGTCAATCTTCTTGAGGTAATCCTTGACGTGGCGGTTGACATTGAACACGTTCTTTGTGACTTTAGTCTGGATGTTCTTCGCTCGATTGGCGTATCGCAACGTGTTCTGCGTTTCGTCGAAGTGGGCGCTAGACGGGCTCACACACACAATCATGACTGTCTTGCAATTGCCTCCAAGCGAGAACTTCAGCAACCGCGTGAGCTTTGAGTTTCGGTACGGAACGTGGTTGCGTTTTCGAGCGTCGCATAGCGCGTTGATGCAGCTGCCAAGGGCGAGCAGCGACTTATTGATGTTGGCACCCTCAATCAACCGCTCTCCTCGATTCTTCGTTGCACTAGCACGCTCACTGCCTGCCAGGTCGATGATGCTGAGCGTTGCCATTGTGTGCGGTTCGTTGACGGAGGCATTGCGGTCTTTCGACGACACGTTGATCTGGAGGACGGCATGTGACCGGGAGGACGTCGCATTGGCTTCGGTAGGAGACATTGTCCGGTACTCGTTGCCACGAACTATTATGTCCATGACTTCTTGAACCTGGAAAGCATTAGCAAGTCAGAGTGATGCGCCTCGTGCCACACTCACATTCTGCGGCCTGTGGCTGGAGAGGCCCGCAACGGAGACAGCCTGGTTCGCATCTTCGCGCAACATTAGGGTAGTCTTGCTTCCTCCCTCGACCAGCAGATCGCGAATCGTCTCGTTGTAGATCTCCAGGTAAGAGAGCGTGATCTCCGTGACTCTTGTCTCCTGAACCTCCTGTATCTTCTCGAAAAGCTCCTGCATGGTCATGAAGATGATGCCCGGTGCTTGTGCGGTTCCACTATTTGCAGTCAGCGCATGCCATTACCACGACCTTTTCACGACGTACGTGATGGTGTGTGTCTTTCCGCAACCAGTAGCGCCATATGCAAAGACGGTGGCGTTGTATCCATCCAGCACGCTGTCCAGCAGGGGCTTGGTTGTGGCTTCGTAGACATCGCCTTGTGTGGTGGTTTCGTCAAACACCCGGTCGAAGGCGAACGTCTGGTCCTTTACCCGCTTCCCTTGTGGTCCAGTCGTCGACCGTGTGAATCTGTGTACGGGATTGTCTTCTGGAGGGTCAAAGATCCTAGGCGCATGTCAGCTCGTATGCTGAACATGGTAGCAGTAGCCTCCTTACAAGCACTTCTCGTCAAGAACCTTGATGACAGGTTTGATGCCCTTCGAACTCAGCCTTGGCGTAGGCGCAGCAGCGAGCGAGCCATCGCCTAGGAACAGAGCCTGGTCGTCGCACTTCGATAGTTGCGCCGCTTCCCGAATGGTGAATGGACGGACTCGCACAGTAACGGAGATGGACGACGCGCCATCGGAGGCCATGGTCGCGCCTAAAAGCTGATGAGAAGGGAAGAGATACACTACGCAGCCTCCAAGTATGCAAGTTCCGGAGGCCGTGAGCGAGCGTGTGTCGTTGCGTCGGGTGTTGCGAATGACGATGCATCACACTCGGAGGTTCAATGTTTGGGGTGCACGAGCCTCCAACAACAGACAAGGATCACCAAACAGCAACCATGACCCTGACGCCAAGCACGTGATGCCACCTCTCTTTGCATTTCCCCACATTCGCGACGTGTCTGCTGACGACTTGGCGACCTGCGACACATTTTTCCGTGCCAATATGCTGCCATGCTGCTTACTCTATCTCGACCGGGTTGATGCTGGTGGCTCTGCAGTAGGTAGCCATCGCTGTGGTCCAGACCCTCTACTACCCGCAGCAGTCACCTGGTGGGTGGGAGCGCTTCGGAATTGCTATCTCCTTGGAGGCACCAAATATCGATAAAGTCATTCGCGCTGCGCTATTGTGGAAGTATCACTCAATGCAAGTCGAAACATCACAGCAAAGAGACTGTATATAACGGATGCGTCCATCCCATTGAATATCAACAAATCGAAAAAACTATCAACGGAACTTTCAATCATAAACATGATATGCACTCCAAGCCTCAGGACTAGCAGCGTCTCCATCTCAACCCATTCGGGATATCCACCTTCCACTCGTAAAGAGTAATGATCCCCGTGGCATTGCGCGCTCTGCAAAGCAACATGACCAAAGATTAGCCAATCTATGCCTTGGGCACCTTGCACTTTTGCCATGCCACGTACACGACTTGGGTGAACTTGAGATCAGTCGAGTCGGTGGTGAGCAGACCCGAGGCCGACGTGTTGGCGGTGTTGCTGAGGCGGATCTGGGAGTTGATGTTGAGCATGCCAGCAGCACCGCAGGGGGACCAGACAACAGAGGTGGAGTCAGCCTCGTCGTGCTTGAGATAATCACCGGTGGCAGGGCCGACGAAGTTGTACTCGGTGGAGGTCTTCATGTTGTGTTAGCCCGTGCTACATGCCTCCAAAAGAGCTTGTGACATACCTGTTCAGTCTGACCAGAGAAGTAGTAGGTCGACTTCAGGGTACCAGTGACGCCCGCTTGGATAGACGAGTAGCCGCGGTAGTCGGCAGACAGGATGGAGTACTGGAAGCCTCCCGGGTACTCAATGTCGACATTGAGCTGGCAGTTCTTGCGCTGCTCGGTAACGGCAATACCGGGGCCGATGGACGCAATGTAGGAGTCGAAGATGAGGGTGACGATGCTGCGGTCGGCCGAGATCTGGGAGCTCATGGTTCCCTGGGGGCATCCGGTTCCGCCATAGGTAACACCTCGGATCTTGACCTGTGGAGTATTAGTCATAATGGACTTCGCCTTCAGATCGAAGAACGTACCTGGCCAGCTGGGGGAGCCTCACCAAGCTCCTGAGTGGGAAGAGCTGGGGCCGCGGCGGCGAGAAGGGGGAAAGCAAGGAGCCACTTCATTTTGGATGAGTTGAGACGAGGGTGTTGATCCGAAGATGCGGATGTTGAAGATCTGAAGAGAGTGTTGTAGTGAAGACCGAGAGTGGAAGTTGGATGATGATCATTTGGAGGGCATATGGACCAGGTTATATACCAATTCATCGGCAACATGCACTTTGCATCTAGCGACACATCTACTGAGACGGCTGCGCCAGCTCCATCCACTCAACCATCCAGCTTGGTCTGATAGCAGCTGCCAAGAGACAGTAGCAATATCGAGTACGGCTGGACCGGCGGGCCGCTTGTGCTCATAGGTCCAGAACGACTTGCACTGCTCAGGTGAGTTCGTGTTTCCGACGAGATGCACGGCGAGCTTTTCTCCAGTGGCGCCTGGAGCTTGCCTCAGCACTGAGTGCCAATATCTGGGGTGCGTGGTAGCGTTCACATTTGCGCAACACAGTCGAGCTTCAAGCGCGGGCTTAGCCCAAAGGAGCGTGCTGAGGCAGCTTCATATCGAGTGTCCCGGTCGAGAAGCGAGAAGACCCTAGGCAGAGATGCCGTGTGGTCATATTCAATCTGGTTGCCATCCACTCTACCCGGAATTCGACGGGTGAGGAATTGAGCGTGTCATAGCATGCAGTCGTTCACGTGGTACGATAGAAACTCTAGATGGTGGATACGAAAAGTAACCTTCGGGCTTTCACGCCATGCATTTGCTTTCACTCATCAGATGATCGCCAACGACCCGGTTCCTTCGTGAACGAGTAACCGGCAGTCTCACCTGTGGCCAGCATCCGAACTCCTCGTGGGCCAGCATGGTCCCTGTAGATTGAAGTTGAATTGGATGAATCTATTTCTCTGGGGTACCGAGCCTAGAATAGCAACACAGGGTCTGGATGCTGGGAGAGTACCCTCATGGTACAGCGAAAGCGCCTCCACTCCAGCAGTGACATTCATCTATGGTCCCGTATGCAATGCATCGGTAGAATGTTGCGGAAGCGAGTGCTGAAAATAGAGCCTCACCGAGGACAAGGCCTTCATGATGGAAGGTTTCGAGGTTGTCCCATGTCGCAGATCTCGAAACGGTATGCGGACATTGCGGGTAGATTAACCTTATATTAAAGCTTGTCACTCCATCGTGGCTCGAGACCCTGCGATAATATCAAGAAGCGAACACGATTTCCTGCAAGGGCAGGTACAGGTTCTCAAGACCAGAGACAAAAATAAACTCTCGGGCTGTAGTCACGATATGCTCGCTGTACCTGGTGATTGGAAAAGCGCGCCACCTGGAGCAAGTTATCGTGAGAGGTCCAGACTCGAACTCTGCCGGCTTGTGAGGGCTTGAGCACGGCCGACGTCGACGACTTCAAGCGGAATATAGTGGCAATTGATTACACACATCGTGTAACTGGGGCGCGATACGAAAGTCGTGCGAGCATTGTCTTGGCGACAATGGATGCTGAGCTGGACATGGAAACATGTCGTGAAACTTCCAGCCTACTGATGCATTGGGTTTTCTCGCCGATGGACGAAGACTCTCGCTCCTCCACAACAAAGAGCTGAGACGACCAGAACGCTGCGGTGAGTGGAACTAGCGAATGGGACTGACAAGAATGCAGGAACCATGTCGCTCGTTATCGCGCGCTGCAGATGCACTTTGGAAGTTTGGGAGGCGATTGTGCTGCCCTGAGCGCTTCAGTGGCTTCTTCTTGGAAGCCTTTGGCGCATCGCAAGCACACGGTGGCTGTAGACTCACGAGAACAAAGGTCCCGAAAGCGAGCAGTGAGCATGTCCACAATGCGCGCGTCGTCCGAAAGGCAAACGCACACGATAAAGCTGAGACCCGAAAGCTGGTCTGATGGTGAGTGGTTCGCAATCACTCCCCGGATAAAGGGCACCGTGGCCGCTCTCGAGCATCGGAACTGCGATGAGCCACGAGAGCATCACAACACGTGTTATAAGATGAGTGAAAACGAAGTCGAAATCGCAACGGGGAAGAAGTAAAGGACACGATAGAAGCACAAAAGGTAAGACGAAGTCCATTCGCGAAGCGAAGCACCGCGAAACGCCGCAATCCTTCGAGGCAGCCGCGCCCCTCGACCGCGCCACACCGTGGCTGAAGCCTCGCCTCGATTTGTCAGTCGCGATGATGGCGTCACAGACATGTCCAATCCCTACCATATTCGGCGCGAATCTCAAATCCCCAATTCGCATAATACCTAATAATCCCATCCTCCTTCTCGCACCCCTCCCAAATCCACTTTGCACAACCCCTCATAATCCACGCCAACACCACCTTCCAATCCCGAGAATCTCCCAGCGCAGTCCCCAAGCTGAAGATCCTCCCCCCGCTCCTCCTCGCCCTCCTCTCCTACCTCTCCATGTCCTTCCTGACCAAGCTCTTCCGCCCCTTCACCACATCCACCATGTCCAACGCGCCCGCCACCCCCATCAACGTGCCCGCGGGCGCGCAAACCGCCACCGTCGCCGCAGGCTGTTTCTGGGGCGTCGAGCACCTGTATCGGCGCGCGTTTGAGAACAAGGGCCTGTACGATGCGCGTGTCGGGTATATTGGCGGGGACAGTGAGAATCCGAGTTATCGCGCCGTGTGCAGTGGGCGGACGGGACGTAAGTAACATTCCGATTCGAGGCCGGGGAGGGGATGGAATTGTGCTAATTGATGAATCCGTGGCAATAGATGCGGAAGCACTGCAAGTTACTTTCGATCCCCAACAAGTCTCGTACCGCACGCTCCTTGAGTTTTTCTATAAAATGCACGATCCTACGACGGCGAATCGCCAGGGCCCGGACACGGGATCGCAGTACCGGAGCGCGATTTTCTACCACAACGAGCAGCAGGAAAAGGAGGCGAGGGAGATCACGAAGAAGGTGAACGAGCAGTGGTGGAAGGGCGGCGTGGTGACGGAGATATTGCCGGCGGGACAGTGGTGGGATGCGGAGCAGTACCATCAGTTGTATTTGGATAATAATCCTGGCGGGTATGAGTGCCCGAGTCATTTCCTGAGGAGGTTTGCGGATTTGCAGTAGATGTAGAGCAAGCTTACAATACAATCATGTGTAAAAAAAGCGAAAGGCAGTTGAACCGTGAGTGAACTGTGATGTTCATTTCTTCATTATGTTGTCTTTGATTTTAGCATACGGCTACCTGCAGTGCCAGCGTCTACGAAGGCGGCATAGTCTCAAACGTCTGCGCAACCTCCTTCTCCCATGAGAACCTCGCCTTTCCGTAAATCTCAGCCGCAGGCTGGAATCCGGCTCCTGGTCCGTCCTTGCCGAGCAGACCGGTGCGCAGCACAATCTTGTCGTCACCAAGAGCTTCTTGCTGATGGTATACGTGTGCGGTGCAGTTCTTGCAGTAGTACTAGGAAGGGTATTAGTAAGAAAGTACCAGGACCGCAATGCAGCGATGAACATACGCAGTGAACGCTCTTGCCAGAATCACCCTTGTATGTGTACTTTCCGAGGTCCTTGCCCTTGGTGACGTTCAAGGCGGTGGTGGGGATGATTTGGTTGAGCGTGTATGGTGCGCCCGAGAGGTACTTGCAGGTGTCGCAATGGCTATGGCAGTATTAGTTTCCGCCATTCATGCCAATAGCTCATAAGCGCTTTGCAGGGAATGCTGTTTACGTACCACAAAATATGACCCTGCTGGTCCTTGTTCAACTCAGCAGTCCATTCCGTCTGGCCGCAGTGGCAGTGTCCGTTAAAAGTCGACATTTTTGATTGGCTTGTTGATCGAAGAATTTCTCGATATGGTAAGATGCAATGGATTAAGACAACAAGGTCCTCAGCAGCAGGACAAGTACTTATATAGCTACGCCCGGAGCCGCAGTAGCTCCTCATTGCTCTTGTTCATTCCTTCCCAGTGCACCGGGGCCTGACCGGAGTGTAGGCCCGTCAGCGTATCACCGCCGTTACTACGGGCCCCTCTCGCTGTTATTTGTCAATGGCGGCGCAATTCCACATCATGTTACAGCTGGATTCGGCATGACGTGTTGCTGCTCCGAGAGTGTTTGTGGAGCTGTGGGAAGAAGCTTCGAGCGAGTGTTCTCCTTTTCACGGGCTGTTCGCGTCGCCCACTGGCTTCACTTGAGTATTTTCCAATGTGATGCCTCCCTAGGTTTTCTAAGGCGTACAAAGGATGCACATCTGTCATTCGCAAGAGCTGGGAGCTTGGGCCAGGATAGGTGGGGAAAACATGACGTGAGCGGGGCAATCGAGCCCTTGCAGACGCGGATCCGATGGTCGAGACGAGCTGGAGCGCAGCATGACGCGAGGGGATGGACAGCAATTTGGAATTGCTGTCTCGCTGCTATCTCGGGATAGAAGACCAGGCTGTGAGATTCGATTAGGGCGAGCAGAGTTGGTGCATCGGTTTATCTGCGCCCTCCATCTGTTATCTTGAATCTGTGGCAGCTATCAGCGGGCGTCCGAGACTGTATCTGAGAGCGATGTGCTTATGCTGATAGAGAATACTTTGGTGAAGATCAAAAGAACATGTTGAAGCCGGAATCGTGGCTCGATTCCTCAGACGCGGGATTGACTTCCCACATGAGAAGAGAAGGCATAGCCAAATTTAAGAAAGGATGGTTAGTTTGCTAGGAAGTAACACTCGTGACATTCGAGGAAAGCGCGCACCAACAACGCTTGCGCTATCGCAGATGGAAGGCACTCCCAGGAAAGAAACACAGGCATTCAGCAAGAAACACAGACAAGGCCGGTTTGACGTTGTTCAATCGATGCTTGGACGTTGCGCTTTATATACATTCACGATTAACTAATCCGCCTGCAGCAGATCAGTAAACACCACAGCTACCCGCAACATCAGGCTAACGCTTAATCAACCTCCAAAAGCTGATACCTCCCACCATGCTTATCCAGCGCATCCTCAACACGTTCCATAATCGCGAGCACTTTCTCTTCTTCCAGTCTTCGTCCAACAACCTGCACAGCTACGGGTAGTCCAGCCATCTTCTGAGCATCGTAGTGTTTGTACGCGCCTTGAGCGACGCCATTGAGTTTCTTGAAGTTGAACGTTGATGGTAGTGCATCTTTGACTGGGTCAACGTGCGTCACGGGGATGATACCGGCTGTGTAATCGAGCTACAAACTGATCAGCACACATCTGCGTCAGGATGAGTCGTGATACTTACGAGATTGAACAGGAATGTGTATCCACAACTACTGACAGCATCATGCATACCGCCGTGCGGCACTGCAGGTGTAGCGTTTGGCGGCGTGAGCATGACATCCATCTTCGCTGTTTCCGACCACCACGTGAAGAAGTTTGCCTTGTATGCTTCGCGCTGACCAGCAAGCTGCCAGTACTCGTAGGCGGACTTTGGGCTCCAATTGCGTATCAGGCCCGCCCAGATCTCGTCGCCTTTGACATATCGAACGTACAGGTAGTGGAAGTATTTGATGAATCGGGGAAGACGCATATAGCGGATCAATTGCGCTGCGCCGAGGTCGTTCCATTCGCCAGTGCGGAAGTGCGACATGAAGGTACTACCACCATCGCTCAATAGAAGGTGTGATGCTAACCGCAGGGCTTCGTATGGCGACGGTGGCTCGACATCGAAGACCTCGTGTCCCTCAGCGGCGAGTGCTTTCGCAACTTCATCCAACGCACGCGCACAGGCTGGCGATGGGTCGACTACACGGTCGGTGCGCATTATACCTATTCGGAGCTTCTTTTTCTCTTTGTACTCCTCTTCAATTTCTGCTCGCCATGCCAGAGGATGACAGGTGTAATCGTACTTCCAAGGCTTCATCTGGATAAAGCTGCGTGTGAAATATGTCAGGTCGTTGAGTGTCCGCGCCATCGGACTGAAGACACTCGGAATAGCCTCTTGCCCTGACATGCTGGTGTTCATACCCACCTTCGGCCAGCGTCCGGTGGAGCATCGTATCGAATAGCAGCCGGAGAAGTGTGCTGGCGCGCGCACCGAACCCGCGACGTCTGAGCCTATGCCAATGCGACTTCCGCCGAAAGCCAATAGTGCCGACTCTCCTCCCGTCGAGCCGCCCGGCGAGTACTTGTCATTATGTGGGTTCTTGCATTGTCCCCACACATCGTTTGTGGATTCGAAGGAGAGGAGCGTGGTTGGCAGGTTGGTCTTGACAAATGGCACCGCGCCAGCATCCTTCAGGATCTTCACCATAGCTCCATCTTCCTTATATGGCTTTCCCACATTTCGTGAGTAGCCCACCGAGATGTCGAAGCCCTTGACCTGTATTGAGTCCTTCAGCGAGACGGGAATGCCTGCCAATGGTCCCTTCAGGTTGATCTCCTTCTCCGCCCACTCTTCAGCTTCTGGGAACAGGATCTCCGTCACACAATTCGTCTTCTCCTGTGCCTTTATTGCGACCTTTCCGTATGCGCGTAGGATATCGACCGGGCTCGTGACTTGCTTTTGTACGTCTTGGACCAATTCCTGAATCGGCTTGCCAAGTATCGTGCGTTCTGAGGATGATAGAGGGTATCGGTACGTGGAGGGGAGGTTTGCTATCTTGGAGGCTCGTTCGGACTGCTTCCGTTGGCTACGAACGGTCAGCAGTGAGCTTCAGTGGGGTGAGGAAGCTCAGGGATACCCACCAGTCCACTTTGTGCTGTCGATACTCTAGGAGACCCATGATTACTACGGACAAAATAGATCTTGAGAACGAAGGGAGTGTGAGCCCCAGGGGCTATACCTCGGAAGGCCACTGCCCTCACTTATCGGCAGCATGTCTTTGTGAGCATAGGCGCATATCGCCGGCTGTTTGACAGCGGAACGAGTGCGGAGAGTTTAGGTTCGGTTGGACCTTCCATTTGCGAGCTGGACGCGTGCAAGAGTGGGGAGCTCTACTTATCGCCAACATAAGGCGCGCCTTTTGGCATCTGTCTATCAGCAACTCGTGATGCGAAATTCACATCAATAGACTATCGTGGATGCGACCGGCGTTTGTCGCGTTTGTCGGGCACGATTTGGTGCCTCATTTCGACTTCTCTGGGGAGGATGTCACCAGCTGGCTGGAAGCTATCCATTACCAGGCATAACTTTAGAACAGCATTGTCATCCTCAGGGCGCACATCTCGCCTCATCCAATGCGCAACGAGATCGAACCGCTCTTCATACAGGCATTGACGTTTGCTCTGCAGCTGTCCTGCCATCGACAATTGTGTTACTTCAGCAACGCCATCACCACATCGCCGAACCACAACTGCCAACAGTGTTTCACCCTTCCGCGCATCTGATTGAGCCTCAACACAATCGAAGCATAGCTCCCGCGCGCGATGCTGGTCGGCAAGGCGGAGGTGGGACCGGGGAAGGAGAGCGACAGCCGCAACTTCGCCTCATGTCCACTCGATCCACGGCGCAAACTGTGGCTCAAGATCGTCCAGGCACCGCTTGAGACTCTCGTACCTGAGTGGCTTCCCCAGAACTGACGTTCATTATGACAGGGTTTCGTTATGCTGTAGCCGCCGCTATGCGTCAGTGCGGCTGCTCGGACATTTTCTGAAGCACCGCCGTTCTCGCTGCTCATTGGCCCTTTCAGCGACTACTCGAAATGCTATGAAACTGATGAGGTCCAGACAACCGACGTGCAAGAATAGCAACGACAGGAGCTATGCCGATTTCGACAAGTTGTTGAACGTGCATTTTGATGTCGACATGTATAAGATGTGCTGGATACAGCAGCAGTAACAGTCATCAAACACCTCATCAACCAACTCACAACCACTCAGTTCGCGGGTTTCCTTTCCTCTTTCTCTTATTTCATTGTTTCCTTGTTTCCTATTTGGGTCTCATTCATTCGACACTTGTCAATCCAACACATTCACTTCATCTGCTGGCAGATCGCGATCCATTCCTTGCAACATAAGAGTACTTCGTCTGTTCAGCACGACATTCACTCCCTCACGACAATCGTTCAGACCGCGTCTCCAGCAAACACACCACCTTCATTCAGCCAATATGCCTATCCCAAGCTACGGAGCTATGCCTTTGAGCAAGATGTTCTTGATGGTC
>TARA_R110002003_G_scaffold234_2_pt1 | contig 14706 bp, 14 predicted proteins | sample TARA_R110002003 | Tara Oceans TARA_R110002003 (sample SAMEA4396441) | marine metagenome | biome: Westerlies Biome; feature: [SRF] surface water layer (ENVO:00010504); material: water (ENVO:00002006), including particulate matter (ENVO:01000060) such as... | depth 5 m | reverse complement strand
GTCTATCAACAAATTCTACCATCAGATTTCCCTCAGGCCATGACTGTAGCTGGCTCGCCCTCCTTAAGAATCTGCTGAGCCTTTTCGATGCGCTCAAGAATAGCCTCAGTGCTCTTTTCCGCCTGATCAAACTCTCTGCGAAGGATATCCTTAACTTTGTCATCTCGCGGAATGAAGGCTGCCTTGAAGGGAAGTGGGGGTGAATTGAAGCCGGAGACGAAGTCGAAGCGACCAACATGTGCCTGAACCTTCTTGCCATCAACGATGTCCCATCCTCTCTTAATATCGTAGGCCCATAGCATACGCGACACATTGATCATCATGGAATTATTACCAATGTATTGGCCTATAGAATTGTCATTAGCGAGGCACAAGCATCTGCGATCGCGTCACCTACCAATACACTTCCGGCGACCAAATCCGAACTGAGAGTATGGTAGGTCTGGATCCTTCAGGAATCGTTCTGGCCGGAATTCGTCCGGATTCGGATACAAGCCTTCGTCCATAGAGATGGCCCAGTGGCCGCCAATGATCGTCGCACCTTTTGGAATGTGGTATCCCATGTACTCGTCGTCCGCGGTAACTGCGTGAGGTACTCCGCCAGGTAGCACTGGACGCCATCGATGTACTTCTTTGATGAATGCAAGTAGATAAGGCATCTTTTCGGTATCCTCGAAGGTTGGAAGACGGTCGCGGCCAACGATGCGATCGATCTCGTCCTGTAAGATCTTGACCTTGTCCTGATGTAACACACATGCGAGAGTAAACACCTGTAGTGTCATCGTCGTGGTATCTGCACCTGCCTCATAAGTGTTGCCAATGACGTAGGACAGTTGCGTATCGGTGAGTGCTTTGTGCTCCTTCATGGTAAGAATATCTTTACACCAGTTGTAGCCTTTACGCTCAGCGGCACCATTGCGAATCATATTGAAGAAATCGCGTTCCTCGTCGCCAAGGAAGTCCGCAATTTTCTGCCATGGTTTCATGAACCTTGGAAGGTGATTGAGGAAGGGGAGAGAATCGACTATCCAATTGGTGATGAAAGCATTATTCAGGTTGTCCATGATCGTCTCGACGCCCTTGACCTCTTCTTCTAGACCTGTGGGCATACGCTTGCCGTACGCCAGAGCAAAGGTCAAACTGGAGGAGTATCGATGATAGCGCTTAAAGAAGTCATCTCGGGTGAGGAACTCGGAGACCAGCTGTTTGCTTTCCAGATCTTGAAGTTCGCGATAGGTGTTGGACATGCGAGGACTGAGAAAGGATCCTTGGAGACGGCGATAGCCGCGCCACTGCTCGCCATATGGCAAGATCAGGGATCGGTTGCCCTGACTGATACATTCTCCGACCATAACGGAACGAGGACGAGAGCTGTAGATGTTGCTGCGCTTCTCGAGCAAGTCACGGGCTACTTCAAATGTGCCGAGGAATATGACTGTGCTGGTACCAAACTGCATACTGAATATCGGTCCATACTTCTTGTGTAGCTCGGTTTGAGTAAGCCAAGGGTGGCTTTTCGGCATCTCAAGGAGGTTTCCCACAAGCGGGAGTCCAGGAGGACCAGGTGGGAGCCGCCGGCGGAAGGCATAGTAGCGCCAGGAGATGACTGCGAGCACCAGTGTAGCACCACCCAGGAAAGTAAGTGCTACCCTAGCTAGGGCTGGTAAAGGAAGGTTGCTCAGGAGGAAGTCCATGTCTAATGGATGAAGAACTGCACAAAGTAGACCGCTGAAGGGGTACTACCGCTCCGACTGATCAAGGGGACCATGACTCAAGATAAGTCATGCCTACAATAGATGTTGTGGTAACATGTTACTCACGTGACTATGGGTAAAGCAAAGCTCGCAGTTCGGCATCCGGGTTGGTTGAAGGTCGCGCAGCTGTTTCAGTGCGCCTCCGCGGCTGCGGCGTCTTTCCATGACGACAGCGGACCTGCAAGAGTTCTTAAGTCCGAGCAGGGGCACTGGTCCCCACCGCCCTTGCTTTCGAATAAAACTGCGTACGAAGTAGCGGGCTCTTCTCTAGAAACTAGAGCGATACATTCCAACTACAATTCTTACACAATGGCCAAGATTCTCGTTGTGGTCGGCGCCACTGGCCAACAAGGTGGTTCCGTTGTCGACGCCGTACTAAGGGATGCGCAGCTGAGTAAAGAGTATACCATCAGAGGAACGAGTCGGGACCCAGACCAGGCTAGTGCACAGGCGCTAGCAAAGAAGGGAGTCGAAGTTGTCAAAGCTGATGTCGAGGATGCTGCTTCACTCAAGCAAGCTTTCGATGGAGCGCATGTCGTCTTCGCTAACACCGTCACCGTTTACGACGGGCATACATACGAGCATGAAGTCAACCACGGCCGAGCTCTCGCTGATGCCGCTGTCGCAGCTGGTGTCCCGTACTACATCTGGTCAACGCTGCCGAATGCCGGGAAGATATCAGGTGGCAAGCTGAAGAACATGGGGCACTTCGACGGGAAAGAGGAAGTAGAGCAGTACATCCGCACCCTACCTATGAAGAGCGCATTCTTCGCGCCTGGCTCGTTCATGTCTAACTTCGGCGCGACCATGACGCCGCATCCGGTTGGAGAAGGCAACTACGCTCTGTTCAACTTTGTCAGCGCGGAGACGAATCTGCCTTTGATCGATACTGCGAGAGACACAGGCAAATGGATTGCTGCAATCCTGGCCGACTTTCCCAAGTACGAGGGCAAGGTGCTTAGCGCGGCCACAGCACTCTATTCCTTCTCTGAGATTGTGGACACCATGAGCAAGGCCTCAGGAAAGTCGGTCTCGTACAAACAACTACCTGAGGAGACATGGCGTGGCTTCCTGCCTCCTCCGATGAAGGATCATGTTGCGGAGATGATGCAATACTTCCAGGACTACGGCTATTACGGCGAGGATACGGAGGAGAAGGTCAAATGGTCGGCGGAGCAAGCGCACGGTCAATTGACCACCCTGGACGAGTACTTTCAAGCGACCCCATTGCAGCTGGGCTGAGTGCGAGGATGGGTGTCTGGCGATGTTGTGGAAGGGTGGCGTTAGGTTGGAAATTGACACGCAGATTCCGCTAGTGGGATCTTTTAAGCCGAAAGTAGCTAGTTACACGGAGCAGACCGAGGCAATGGACGAACTTCTCGCTACTTTTGCATATACATCAACTGTGACCTTTTCGACTGCCAGCTCTGAACTCCGTGGACATGAAAGGTTTCTGGCGATGCACATTGAACGATGCGGTCCCACGAGATCTGCTGTGGCTAAGACCATGGTCGCGCCTCGGACGCCGTGTACTGCGGGCGTCGCCCAGGCTTCAGCCGACAACCCGGAAGCTATACCACCGCAGCAGCACAATTGAGAAGATTGTTTTCACGTGATTTCTGACCTCTGCGAAAAGTTCGTCTGGCGAGATGCGGCTCATTATATCAAATGCAGTGCGTATTCGCGCTGCTTCCCGACATCCAAGGTTCCAAGGTTGTCGTCAACTATTTGCCTCACTCCATCGTCACCGTAAGCAGGACCTTCCTCAAAAATGGAGAATGATGTCGTCTCTGGACACTCAGAAGTGCCAGGTATCACTCAACTGGCCAATATGATCATGCACGAATGTTCGACGCTGGAGACAGAGTGTCAAAAGGATGGCATCGCTCCGCCTAGCATGCTTGCAGGCACGAGCACTGCCTTCTGGTCGGAAGCAGCACCCACTCTTACCGCTTCTCGATCAAGGGCTCTTGGCTTGCTGGAAAAGCTCACTGCGCTCTTGCAAGGGCCTCACGATTTCCTTCACGACTTTGTCGCACCTAATTGGGACCATGGGGCGCTTTACGCTTTCCTGCAGTCCTCGGTGCTGGAGCATATGGCCGCATTAAATGGTCGCGCCTCACTTTCTGCTCTATCGAGCGTTTCCGAGATCCCTGAAGACAAGTTGGCGCGTATACTTGCCTTATTGCGGTGCAAGAACATCGTGCATGAACCCGAGGCAGGCGTCTTCGCTCTTACTGCTGTGTCGGAGGAGCTAGTCAAGGATGATGATTTTAGGGCCTGGGTTGAATTCCAGTATGCATATTACATTCCATTGCCACGACTATAAGCTAATTAATCAGACTTTTCGAGACGCGGGTAGCAAGTGCTCATCTTGCACAGGCGCTCGCTACCAAGCCCAATGACTATGCTACAGGCAGCTCTGGTTTCAAGCAGGGGTAAGCCAACCTTGTTGGTCAAACGCAGCTCGAAGGCTCTCTAACAAATGCGATAGATGGGGAGCTGAGATGTACGACTGGCATACGACACATCCTGAGAAGGGCGATCGGTTTCGCCGCGCGATGAGAGGAGTGTCAAAGTGTAAGTTATTGAGTGCGCAACCATTTTCATGTGCTTTTGTTGATGTGATAGCCCTGGATCCGGCGGATTCGTTACTTCGGAAACATATCCCTGAGAATGGCCCCTCATCAGGGCGCACCAAGATTGTTGAGATCGGCGGTAGATATGGATTTGCTTCCACTTCGCTCGTCGCGGAGCGGGCGAAGCTTTGTTTCGAAGTCCGATGCGACTCGCAAGACTTCTTGCAGCGCGGAGAAGCTCTTGTCCCTCCTTCCTCCAAGGAGCGTATCAACTTCACGAAACTGACCTCTTCGTTGGAAGTCTTCTCTACTAGTGATTCTACGAATGTCCTCGCATACGTCGTCCGAAACGTCTTCTGGAATTGGACGGACGATGACGCGGTCAAACTACTCCAGGCGCTCTTACCAACTTTGAGAGACGTATCGTCCTCACGTATTCTGGTGACAGATGGGGTGTCCCCAGCACCGAAACAGTTCCCACCACATGTTGAAATTGCCTATCGAAGGCGGGACATAACTACGATGACGATGCACAACGTCAAGCAGAGAACGCAAGCGGAATGGCTCAAAATGTTTGCACGAGTTCACCCAAGCCTAAAGGTCAGCCTGAATACGCAACACCTAGATCAAGCTGACATCAGTATAGGTCAAGACGTACTTTGAGATCAGCACACATGTTTGCAAGGGCTTGTGGGAACTCAGTTTGTAGGTCCGATGCGAGTGCACATGGACGAAAAAGCCAAGAATATGTTCACAGTCCCGTCCCCAGCCGCAATGGAGGAATATAGCAATCAGTACAGCAGGTGGAAGATGCTATGATCAAGCGCACATGAGGGGTACAGTATCTAAAACAGTGTCTGCACCAATTCTAGCACCTGGTCAAACACTGGCCCTTCTCCAACGCCACCAAGCGCTCTCTGCGCAATCGTGAAAGTCTGATCCTTGCTGACGCCTCGAGCAGATAGTGTAGGAAATTCTAGCCCAAGCGACTGGACGAAAGCAATGATGCGATCCCCGACCTCGAGGGCGTCGCGTACATCATCGCCCGTCAAGTGCCCGCCAGTCGCCGGAAGTAAGCGACAGATCTGTTTCGCCGACCACGTCGACTCATGAGCCTTCAGCTTCACCACTTTTCCGAGTGTCATACACGACGTTATACCATGCGGTATTTTATATGGACTACCAAGCGCATGCCCAAGACTATGCGATAGGCCCATACCTCCTTTCAAATTCTCGCCTTTTAGCCCCGAACTCGCGTAAGCCGCCAGCATCAATCTGGTCGTCACAATGTCGTCAAATGGATGCGAATCCCGGGCTCTCGGAAGACACTCAAAGAGCTCACCAACAGTCCATATCGATAGTGCTTTCCAAGGCACTTCAGCCGAGCTAGGATGGTACATGCATTCGACGGCATGATCCATTGCGCGCATGCCAGTGCTCAGCCACAGGTCCTTGGGCGTGCAGCGCGCATACTGTGGGTCGTAAAAGATAGCCGACACGCCCATTTCAGGCGCTCGAAAGCCGACCTTGACACCATCGGCTTTAGTATAGCCGCCGCCTGCTGTGCACTCCGCAGCGCTCAAGGTCGTAGGAATGGTGAGATGGGTGAGAAAAGAGCCGCGTCTTTCTTTTGCTTGCAACGATATGACTTTCGCGGTGTCGATGGGTGAGCCTCCGCCAAGCGACACGATAGTGTCGACGTCTGGCCGGCTTAGCACCATTTCGATAGCCCGTTCGACGTCCGCAACTGGGCCATGTTGTCCTATTCCTGAGATTGTGCCCGCGTAGTATCTCCCGAGCTTTTCTTCTAGTTGGCGAACAAGTGGCGTTTTGGTCGCAAGAGAGGTGCCGGTGACGATGAAGACCTTGGAGGAAGGACCAGGTAGGGTACCAAGAAGGTGCTGTTCGACGCAGCCCGAGCCATAATACAGATGCTTGAGATTTATTCGTGGCTGCCATAGTCCTGAAAAGCTTAAGGTCGCATCTAGGGCAGACATGTTGACAGCGTGTGCTTGCAGAAGTGCGGCAAGGCTGGAGGATTTGAAATCTTAATGGTCACTCAAGACTGAGCCCATAACTTGTATGCTTCTGATGTGTGGAACGTCGGCCCTCGGAATCCGCTTGGCGGATGTAATATATCGCTATGGCCGAGCCCAAGAGTGTTGTTTGCCTGATCCGTGACGCTTGTGACCCTTTTTTTTGCAATTCCCGCAGATCGCAGGAGGGCCTCTTCTCAACCATCGTTTTCAATCCGCCATGGCACATCTTCAGAAGTTCGGTACTTCAATCTCAGATCAAATCTTCCCGACGTTCGCACATTACGCCCCTCTCCTCCGCGCCCAAGCCTCAACTATCCGATCTATCCCGTGCTCAACTTTCGCTTACGGTCCAAGTCCTCGACATCAGCTCGACGTCTACATCCCGCCAAGTCCATATATCGTCAACAATCGCCATCCAGTTCTCCTCTTCTTCTACGGTGGTGGCTTCGTCCAAGGGCATCGCACACTGCCCATTCCCTCGCTTGACGGCCTTGTGCATGCGAACGTAGCGTCTTTCTTCGCCCGCAATTACGGCTACACCGTCGTGGTTCCCGATTACAGGCTCGTGTCGCATGGTGCTAAGTTTCCTTCTGGAGGCGAGGACGTGGCTTTGGCTGTGCAATGGGTATCCGGGAACGTGGACAAGCTTGGTCCTAAGCAAGAGGACCGCACTCATAAAGTCAGTTTGTTCCTTCTTGGGAACTCGGCTGGCGGAGTGCACGTCTCAACATTCTTGTTTTGCAACGAGTTTAACGAGACGAGAGCCAATATGCTTGATGACGAGAAGTCAAGGCTTCGAGGAGTCGTCCTGTTATCTGTACCGTTCTCATATGAAAGAGTAGATGATGAAGCCAAGAGAGAGATCCTTGAGAAGTACTTTGGTGACGCGGAACGCAACTGTCCATTGACACTTCTGAAGGACAGTCACCGATTGCAATCAAGCAAACTCGATCTGGTCAAAGCTGGAACTCGCATTATGGTCCTAAATGCAGAACTGGACCCAGAAGACGAGTGCCTAGTGCCGAGAGACGAGTTTGTTAGAGAGTGGTTGAAGTATGAGGACGATGCGAGCAGGCACGCGCTGGCTATTGACTCAATGAAGGGCCACAACCATATAAGCCCATTTCTAGCGCTTGGCACTGATATCGAGAGTGAAGAAGCATGGGGCCATCAAGTTGCAAGCTTCTGCAATGCAGCGATAAAGCTTGACAGCTAGGGCTGCTGATGCTGGAGCATGCGTTAGTATGAGAATGACGATCATCGAATTAATTGCTCTATTCGATCCACATAGTGTCGCACTTCTGAGCGTCAAACTTTTCCCCGTTCATCAAACCATGCACGTAGCAGTCTCCAATGAGTCTCCAACGATCTCCGTGCTGCCGTATGATGAGAGGTAACCTGCCGCCTTGGAATAGAGCAATGGTATCTCCAGCTCTCACAGACTCAGGCGCCAGACCAACGTAACCAGCCGAAGTTCGAAAAAGCTTGCGCTGCGCCACACATTGTACCAATGCGTTAAAGGGCTCATGACTACGATCATAAAGCGGCAAGAAGCATGTTAATGCAAGGAGTGTCCGTAGCCCTTCCAAAACGATCTTCATTGTGACCAGTGCAACGAGGACGGTATGTGGGACCCATCTTCGCATAGAACTAAACCTCAGGATGCTGCTGTTCCATGCTCGGTAGTCGGACCTGATTTGGTCGAAGTCAGTATCTGAGTCAATGGGATGACCTGCAATGAGTGTTCTCCAGAAGGCATCGTCCTTTGTTCCACCCGACACGTATTCGCCTTTCGTATACACGCCAGCGATGTGCTTCCAATCAATATATCGCAAACGAAGCCTAAGAGCGAACATATAGTTCTCGCGAAGTTGTCGCCAGTACGATCGCTGCACAGCAGTACTCTCCTCATAGCGGTACACATCGCCACATTCCTCGATTTGATCGATACGATGACCTGACAGGCCAAGAAGACTGCCGTCTTCCTTAATCTGGATGCAAGCCTCAGAGTGTCCCGTAGCGCGATATCTGGTATCTTTCAAGCGTTCTCGAGCAGTCAAAGACAGCATATAACTTGACGCTGGTCGCCAATCCGGCACCCAAGACGGAAAAGAGCTATCATGGTTGGTTCTCGGGACCGATAGGACGTCGAGGTTCTTGGAACTCTGCATGAAGGTTATGGCGACATCTCGGTATGCATCCTGAAAGCTGTAGCTCGCATCATAATTTGGCTGGATCTTCAAGGTGTCGGCGTCCCCCGCGAGGCCTAGCAAGCAATAAATCTTGTCCTTCGGATCTGTCGTTATGGTTGATCGAGTCTGATAGAGAAGCGTGAGCAGCTCTTCCTTCCTGTTATTCTTGAAGGCTTGTCGCATCCCAATGAGACTCATGAAGCGCATCAGATTATCGGTGTTCATGTTGTCCTCGAAGCCCAGAACGAAGCAACACACGAGGGCGCGGTAATAGTCGTCGAAGGCAAAAGAATGACTGCCGCAATGTATCATACTCTTTCTTGCGAGCACTGCTTCCTGTAGAATCCACCCTCTGCTGAAATATGGTCGTTGAGAAAGTCGAAGGAAAGACGAATATGCTATATCGTCCTGGTATGGCAAATTGTACTCCGAGAATCCGCTCATTAGAAGCTGGTACTTATTCCTTGTGTCACCGTTCTGGTCACGTCTCAGTTGTGCCTTAGACAACCTTTCGACAATACGAAGGCCAGGAGTACTGTCCGCGTCTTCTTCTCCCAGCCAGATCAAGACTCGTTCCGCCTTGGTGTATATTTGACCCATTAGTGTGACTTGCACCGCCCGCTCTACGATGTTCTTTTGGTCGATGCATACCTGGTCGACCCAGATAACGAGCGTCTGTGAGGCATTGCGGAGATGAATGAGAGCGGCGGTCAAGCTCTCAGTGATCAATAGCATTTGACCATCACACGTCAGACGGGTGTTGAATAGTGGATCACCCCAGCAATACGAAAGCGCTGCGAAGGTGGGATCATCTGAGAGTCGAACGTCCAGTAGCCGAGCCTCCAAGGCGTTTCTAGCCTCGCCGGGCTGCAGTTCGAGAAGTCGGAAGGAATCGCCATAGGCAAGTTGTTTGTAAACATACGCGTCCATAGTGACCTCGTGGGAAGAAGCCAGTTTGTAGAGTAGCGCCGGTATGGTGGTGTGGGTGGTTGACTAAGAAGGTGCACGGCCATAATTAGCGCTTCAGCCGCACTCCAGAGCACAACCAGACGCTCCGCAAATCGCCGCTCTAGGACACAATGAGACCTACCTGGCTGGCTCAAGAAGCAAAACAACAATCTATGCCGACGCAGAACTCACGCGGAAGTTTTCTTCCAAGCACCGAAGAGAAGTGATGCGCAAGCTTTTTGTGCCGTTGTTGCGCCCTTTTCGCGACATGCACCAGCTGTGCCTCAACGCCCAACTTTGGATATAAATCACGTTTCGATCCCATGGCGAAGAGAATCGTAAGCCGCTCGCTTCCTTCATTCCACATCGTTCGTACTTACGCGCATAGCTCGCGCAAGCCACCCAGCGTGCAGGTCTAAGGTCCTCATTTGACATTTTCTCCCACGTCGGAACTTTTCACGACACACACCATGACGGAATATGTACATGGCAACCGTACTATTGAGAGCTACATCGGGTCTAACGGTGGCGAGCTCGATATTTCGCTTCATCGTGCAGCTGCTCGAGGGGATATCGCCGAGATCACCCGCCTGTTGGACGCTGGAAGGGATATCAACGCTCGCGATGCTGGCGAAAGCACTGCGTTGCACTATGCGGTAACCACAAACAATCCCGCGGCTATACGGTTACTACTCTTTCGCGGCGCGGACCCAAATCTTCGGTATGCGGGAGGCTCAGATGGTCTTGCGGGCGATGATGCCGTCTTGTGTGCTGCGAGGGAGAACAAGGTTGACGCGATGCAAGAGCTTATCGCATGCGGGATCAGAGTTCATTCGCATGCTCTCGCATTTGCGGCGTCTGGCGAGCATATAGATATGGTTCGATTGCTTGTGGAAGATCCGAAAGCCGACTATGCAGACATGTCGAAACGACAAGCAATTGAGGTAACGTTCCCAACGGCTGTTCATACCTGGTCGCTGGAAATGGTACGATACTTCATGGCAAAGCTTGGCTACAACGGAACTCCGGTCGACGACACCGGCCAAGCGGTTCTGAACACGGCGATACTGGCGGTGTTCAACCAAGACGATGTGCATGACGGTTTGGATCAAACGGAACTAAATCCTGCTCATGGCTGGAGTTCGGCGATGCAGATTATCAAGTTGCTAGTTGAAGCTGGTGCAGACGTCAATACTTGTGCGGGATATATACCACGAACACCACTTCACTTTGCCCTTCAACAAGAAAATCTGCAAACAGAGCTTGTAGAGTACTTACTGGGTCATGGAGCAAACGTCAACATACCTGACTGGCTGGGTCGCACCGCAGTCTTCGCCCTTCTGACCCATCCAAGCGCCACTGAGACACTTATTGAGAAGTTCAAGAGCATCGGTGGAAACTTTGAAGTCAGGGACGTCGACGAAAACACGCCCTTGCACCTTGTCAGAAATGCAGGCATCGCTCGCTGGCTTCTAGCATCCGGTTCGGATCCTTCCGCTATAAATAACCGTGGTCAAGCACCACTCCACGAAGCCTGTAGATGCGACCGCACTGACATCGTTCGGGAGCTGTTGAAAGCCGGCGCTGATGTGACTGAGCGAACTGATTAAGGTTGGACTCTTCTCATGTACTCACACCTCGAAATCGCCAAGATTCGCCTTGACCATGTAGCGGAAATCAATGCATCCACCTCTGACACTGCCACAATCGAACACACGCAGTCTCTGTGAAACCAGCGTTTGCACTCCGGGCCTGTGAGCAAAAAGTCTCACGGCGTTCACATCTTCTCGTGTTTCGAGCCATGAACGTTGTATCGTCCGTCCAAGGAGTTGTGAAGCGATATGAATCCACAACAGCCACAATGTCATTCCACTCGCTCAGAACGAACAGAGTACGTATAAGGAGAGTCACAAAAAATATCATCGGTTACGCAAAAACGAACGCAAAAACATACAACAGCGGGGATTCGCCAGTGGTCACCCACCTGACTACTAATCCGCCGGTCTCGAGCTTGAGTACCGCTGAGCGGACGGGAAGCGCTATATATCTCGAACCTATGGTCGTATGTGAAAGAACTGCAGATTCAAGTCGAATCTATCGCTGGAATTCTATTGAGACTGGAAGCCTGCCTCAGTGACTGATGGATTCAATGTGAATATACAACATGACAAGGATCAAAGTGCTATTCACGACAACTGGTTTATTTGGCAATCCGACTATGCCACCCTTCAAAGGCGTCAACATACAGTCATCTATCATTCCGCTCACAGTGTGGTCGAGCTGATTCCGTCGTGTCAACCTTGATGCAGCAGCACGTGCTTTCTTCTTGTAGGCCTCCTCACAAAGCGTACGCTAGTTCTTTGAGCGAGCGTTGCAGTGAACAGTAAAGGACTCGAGAGATCAACTCGAAAGTGTGCGATGCGGCACATTCACAAGCCATGCTGCACGGCGTCCGAATCTTTTTCGCGGCGGCGACAGGCTTTGAAATGGATACTCGGCTGTTAACTTAGAAATTTGTGCTGATGCTGTCAATGTTCCACGCGGAGAAGGAAGGATAATGTGCTATCCGAGGAAACTTTGGCTTGCTATTGTCGTTGCCTGCACGCCGTACCGTTCACCGTTCGTGCAGGGCATGCAGCGGGCCGTGGAACGTCCAGCCGACCCTCTTGCTATGGCCGACTTCGATATTAACCTGGCATTAATTCTCAGGTCGCATCCAGTCACATCGTCCGACATTCCCCAGGATAGAATTTTAACCAGCTCTACGCATTTTTGGCATTCGGGCTACCCTCGTGCTCGCGAGCCGTGCTATCCCCACAACCCATGTCTCTCATCCCGGCTCTTTAGCCAGCCACTTCCGATTAGCTGCCATCCTTCGAATGGCCCAGATACCTGTTCCTGCATCCGAACCGACGTTACGTCTGTGCCGCTCAGGCCGTTGTCTTAACGGATTCGCGACTATACCCTTATCGATGGGCGTAATCAGGGGGTTCAAGGGAAAGGTACAAACACGTGCTAGTGCCTCGGGACAAGCGCGGCCAAGCTTCCATTTCCATGTGGCTACTCCGCGGTGTTAATGCCATCGCGTGCTTTAGTGGGGACGACTTCTGGAAGGCGGAGGATCTGTTCGTTGTGCCGCAAACCAAGAGTTGGGATCGCGCGTGTGTCTTGGCTAGCGTTCGAAGGACAGTGAGCTGATCTCGTTTGGCTGACCCCGAATTTTGGATGTGTGTGAGATTCTTGGAAAGCATTGTTGAGCATGTGGAGCTGCTTGGGCGACAGGTACGGAGGTACATAAGCATCTACATTCGGTATAGCTTAGTTCAGCATCAGCACGGCAGAACGCTCTCGTTCCGCGTCCTTGCTGCCTGCGAACGGCAATTAGGCGTGCAGCTGGGCCTGGAAAAACGTTACGTCTCATCAGCTCGGCAACGTTGCTGACGGTCCACAATCATGGTACCGCCTCTGGGGACCAGGACGTGCTGCCTATTGCCCACGTTTTGCGGGTCATATTGTTCATGCAGCTGCTGCTCGCTTTCGCAAGTGGCAGTCCCTGCCAAGATCGACTTAGAGGCTGCATTTATCCATACTACCACGCTCGCCCACCCTGCCGATTAATTAACACGATAGGAGAAATCTTCTGGAACCTCAACGTCAAGGCCGTTTTGTTAGGCGATCTTGCATAATTATGCTGTAGGCGAAAACGAGAAAATACAAGCGGTACGACTTTTGAGAACCGAAGCGGAGCAAGCGAGATAGTGAACGTGACCGCGGGTGTCACAGAACAGAGTTGACTTGATTTGAATATCTAATTGTTCACCAGTCGCGAAAGACGATGCACAGCTCTTCATGAAGCTGGATGCTCCCGTCATTGGTTGAGTGTGCTCATCGAAAGGACCAAGTCGGCCTTTGTTCGCTCTGAGCAGTGCCGAGGATTCGACGACACAAGAGACATGACTCGGATGTCCTTGGACATGTATACAATATGTCAATGTCAATGTGGGGCCATATGTCGAGTGACTGGAGATACAGTGCTCAGGACTGTCGAGGCACTAGACCTTTACAGGTCCGGATAATCTGAGCTGGGCAGTGTACTGCACCGACCTCCGCTGGTCATGAACCTCCTTGTGCTTCAAAGCAGTTGCCGAAGCGAAGACGTTGTCTCGAGTGGGTCCATCGAGCCTTGATCACTAGGCTTTCATCGTCGATAGTGTAAGAACGTCTTCAGCCGGTCCAAGTTTCAGTATGGAGTGCTGGGCGGAAAATGTCGTCTATTCACCGGTTACCTATCCTCGCGCGGTCGGTCGCACGATGAATCTGCGGCAACTCATAGCATGGCTGTTGCGTGCTGCATGTTCTGGACTTCGAGAGCTCAGACTCGAGTCGACGGGTATATTGGACAACACGATATGATGGCAGCTTGTTTTGGTTCTCCTGAATAATGTGAAGAGCATGCTGGAAAGAAAACTCGCTATCATTGATCATATCTTGGATTCGAATTCAGGTGGGTGGAATCCAAGGCCTCCTCTTGCGTGTGTTGATCGCGGGTCCCAACCAACCTGGGTCGCGGAGCGTGACTGAGGGCGCGGCGTCGAGAAGCTCAATGTTGGGCTTTTATATTCACGTTGTTGTGTTTCCTTCGTGAAGTAGTCCGGAGTGTCCGTTCGGAAATGTCCGTAGCCGGCGATTGCAGGAGGCGGACTGTATGCGCTTTCTGGAGATTGCAGTGTCGGGTTGTCAATCTTCTTCAACTCGTAGTTGTGAGAGTTCTCGGCAAGATTCTTTGCGTCGAGCGAAACAAATTCGCGATTTTTGCTGAACTTGTTTCTGAAGAACTCGAACCAGCCTGTGAACATGCTGCCTCGAGCGAGCACGGCGAATACCTGTATTCCAGCAATGGATAACATCATGAGGATTGCGATGACGGTTGACTCGTTCACAGCAAGATCCTGGCCGAGGGGATAGCATGGCTCTGGGTTGGTAGGGCTCTTGATGAGACACAAGAGGAACGGCATGAGATCCTCCACGTTCTCCTTGGCGTGTGTTGTCAACGAGTTCAGCCAGATGAAGACGACCGAGAAAAAAATGACATCGACCAGGATGAATACCACGACAGTCATGCCACGCCATTGTAGCCAAACAACCTTGCGGACACGTCGGTAGACGGCTCTAGCAGAGCGTGTTCTAACGCTAG
>TARA_R110002003_G_scaffold243_5_pt1 | contig 14727 bp, 11 predicted proteins | sample TARA_R110002003 | Tara Oceans TARA_R110002003 (sample SAMEA4396441) | marine metagenome | biome: Westerlies Biome; feature: [SRF] surface water layer (ENVO:00010504); material: water (ENVO:00002006), including particulate matter (ENVO:01000060) such as... | depth 5 m | reverse complement strand
GTAACGGGGATGATCAGGGACGCTGTGAGAGAGGGGATGCGTCACTCTTTAGGTACTTGGCTGCATTTGGTAGGCGGGCGCGAGATGAAGGGCTTCAGTATGAGCAGCGTTGCCTTTCCAGAGGACAGCGGCGCTTCCGTGAAGTTTGTGTGGACTTTCGACGAAGCTGAATACCTCCTCTATACATGTATCATACAACCGTGCTATATCCGGCTCCAAACCCTCTTCTTGCTTTCCACCTGACGTAGTATTTTCTCCCCTCGTCTGCCCAAAAGACACAACTTGCTACCGCCAGAAGGTGGCACAAGTCTAGCAGGCTGAGTGCCTCTGTTTGAAAGACACTTTGTAATGGCGGAAAGTATACTACCATCATCTGCCCAACAAGAGATCCAGCAACAGCATAATTGAACATCTTGTTGTCGAAGATGCCGATCTCACCCGTGAGTACGGACTTTGTATTGGAGCGGCAGGTCAGTGCGTTGAACATGTCGAAGAGAACGAAGCAGGTAAAGGTCATCGTGGTGTCGCGTGCGGTGACTTCACCATCAATGGACATTTCGCGGTAGTAGGTGGTCAGCGTGCCAATCATGATGATTGTGGCTGACTGGAGAACCCGTTGAATCAGAGGGCGGGTAAGGACACGGGCGTGTCGGTGGCGGGGTGGAAGAGCCATGACAGCTGGATCGACTGGTTCAACACCCAGAGATTGGGCGGGTGGTCCATCCATGAGAATATCTGCCATAAATGTCAGTTTAGGCCAAGCCGAAGAAAGAGGAGGACTTACTGATCCACAGAATCTGCATAGCATTGAGCGGATTCTGGAAGCCCAGGAAAGTGCTGACCAACACCAAGCTCAACGCGGCCGCACTTGTGCTCAGCTGGAAGGTCAGGAAGTTTTGGATGTTGTAAAAGATGCCCTTGCCCTCCTCGATGGCGTTCAGAATGGTTGCAAAGTTGTCGTCCGTCAATATCATATCGGCAGCCTCTTTGGCAACATCTGTTCCCAGTCGGCCCATCGAAATGCCAATGTCCGCCTTCTTCAAAGCTGGTGCATCGTTCACACCATCGCCCGTCATGGCTACGACATCGCCCCGGGACTGAAGTGCTCGGATAATCTTCATCTTGTGCTCAGGGCTGGTGCGTGCGAAGATTGAGGTCGTTGCGATAGCCTGTGCAAGCTCCTCCTCGCTCATCTTGTCCAACTCATCGCCGCAGATGACAGACCGTCCGATAGCTGAATTTGCAATGATTGGCATCCCGAGGCTCCTGCCGATGGCGATGGCGGTAGTTTCTGCATCGCCCGTAATCATGATCACTTTAACCTTACCTGCCATGAGCCGCCGGATGGCTTTTTCTACGCCTTTCCTGGGAGGATCGTTCATACCAACAAGACCAGCAAACACCAGCCCACGGTATTGCTCGTCATCTCCCAATCCAGACTTGGCGGGAAGAGCTGGCGTCGAAGCACCACTGGCGCTCTTGCTTCGCCCCTTAGATGCGCCACTCGCGAATCCAAGCACACGTAAACCTTCTTTTGCCATTGACTCCGCCGCCTTGATCGCCTCTTGCTTGCGCGCTTGATCTAAGATTACCTCGCGTCCATCGGCGGTGACATAGGTATCGCAACGGTCTAAGACTCTTTCCAGAGCGCCCTTGATGTACGCGACATCGGCGCCTGGCGTGAGCCCAGAGCCCGGACTGCCATTGATAACGACTCCCATCCACTTCCTTTCAGAGCTGAACGGAGTCTCGAATTTGCGCTCGCCAAGTCTCTCGCGGACATCGTCTTCGCCAAAGGCATCCAGAAGATCAAGTAGAGCCACATCTGTAGGCTGACCAACCCATCGACTCTTCACTAGTGAGTTATCGTCTCCCGAGGTTGAAGACAGAACTGCGGCAGTCGATGCTGATGCGGCCTGGTCACTCAGCAATCGGGCATTATTCACGATGTTGCCTATGCGTAGGATATTACGAGTTGGAGAGTCCATATCCGAAGTGTCCTTTTTCTGTGTGACGTCCGTAGGCGAAGACTCACCAAAGTGCCAAAGCTTGGTGACAGTCATATGGTTGGTTGTCAACGTGCCTGTGCATGTGATTAGTCTGTGATATTCGTGCGCAGACACACCACCTTACCTGTTTTGTCGGTACAGACAACATTGACTGTTGCCAGTGTTTCCACGCTTGGCAGACGTCGAACGATTGCGTCCCGCTTCGACATACGAAGCACACCCAGTGCAAGAGTAACAGTCACGATGATGGGTAGACCTTCCGGAATGGCCGCAACTGCCAGCGATACGCCGATTTGGAAGACCTCGAGGATGGCCCAACCCCTCCAAAGCCCCACGAGACCAATGAAGGCAATCACTCCAAAAGACATGTAGCTCAGATCTTTTCCTAGCCGATCCATGGACAGCTGTAATGGTGTGCGCGGACTCTCAATTTCCTGCAATGATGCTGAAATGGCTCCAAATTCGGTCTTGCCTCCAGTGCCAATGACAATTCCCTGGCCGTACCCGGAGCGCACCAGCGTCCCCATGAAGGCGATGTTCTTTTGGTCATTCAGGCGAATATCTGCCCCGACTGTCCCAGCAGCTTCAGACGCATAGAAAGGAGAGCTTGAACGTTGTAATCCTGGTGGCGGAGTGATGGTGTCTGGTATCTTAGGCACTGGTTCATTCTCTCCCGTGAGATTCGACTCGTCGATGGTGAGGTCGGCGGCGTGTGTGATTCGGAGGTCCGCCGGGATACGGTCGCCTGTGTGGAAGAGGACGAGGTCGCCCGGCACCAGCAAGGTAGCCGAGATAGTGGCAGACTTTCGCTCTGCTGCTGCTAGTGAGGCAGGAGTGTCTTTCAGGTTGTCCAACTCTATGCTTTCTGTCGCACTGCCATTGGGGATGCGTCTGGTGGCTGCTGGCTTCGTTCCCGCGCGGATGATGTGTGCGGAATGTGGGACCAATTGGCTCAGCGCCTCGAGAGACTTCTCCGACCGGTACTCCTGCACGAAGCCCACAGTCACTACAATGGTGACGGCCACGGTGATGCTGACGGCATCGTCCAGGTTGCCAATCGCGACAGACACGGCCGCCGACCCTAGCAGGAGGAGAATGAGGGTTTCCTTAAACTGCTTCAAGAACCGCAGCCACAACGGCTCCGGCTCCTCGTGTGGCAGTTCATTGTGGCCGTGAACATGTATGCGCGACGAAGCGTCGGATGCGGAGAGGCCGTGGGTGACGGATGTCTGGAGTTTTTGCGCCGTTTCGTGCGATGAGAGCAGCGAGTACGCGGATGTTATCGACTGTACACAGAATTGTCAGTCTTGCTCCAGCAGTGATTGTGGGGCCATGTTCAATGGGAACAGGTATCACCGCGTACCGAAGGCGCCGAGCCCCTCTGCGGCGCAGGCTGGGGCGGTTGCAGCGAAGGCGAGGCGGCGCGCGAAGACTTGCTATGTCCGGCTGTGGCATGGTACGTAGGTAGTGAGGGAGTCGCAGCTCTTGACATGTTGGCATGGCCGAGAGGCCAGGTCTGCGCCGCGCCCGAACGTGGCCTGTCCGGTCGATGGTAAGGAGAGAAGGGGCAGATCAATTATCGCATTGATGCTGCGCTTAGACGACGGGCCTCGGATAACAGCACGAATCTCGCGATACCAAATGCACCATGAAAATGCAACGGTGCTGTCTGCCACCAGAGTGTCCGAACGTCCACCGTGGATCAATAGAGTAAAACGCCAAAAGCATTAGTACTCTCAAAGCAGGGGCCAGCTGGCGGCGATCCGGGGTCCGCGTCAGTTTCAGCATCACAGACGGCCATGGCTGCACGCAGTGCACGTGGCAGTGGTACTGGCACAAATCGACTGTACGAGACGCTGGACCGACATGTTCGCAGACCATCGCGCGAGCACAGCGTCGCGATCCGAGAGCTGCATCAGGATGCGTGTCTTACAGAATGCATCCTTGGCGCACCGAATGCGGACGTCCTGCATGTCAAGTGATGGCGCGCTTCTGCTTGTGATGTCATTCACTTGGCCGCGCAAGGGGTCCGGCTGCTGAGCTTCACTGCCGCACGTCCATCAGAAGTGACTTGGGCAGGATGGGTTTCTTGCAGACGGGCGCTGATGGTCATGCTCGCAGACGGTTGGCCGTCTCCTCGCCATACTGGCTCTTGTGCTCTGTGGGGTATCGCGAAACAGAAATGCTTCTACGGGGAATATCGATTTGTGCACTACTTCCATTCCACGGAGACCGCACAGTGTAGCAGAGCAGTTGTGGTAAGGCGCGCGGTGGTCATCTCAGAGCTCGCGAACTACCCATGATGACTAAGCTGACTGGGTCGTGGCTTCCCAGCCTCAACCAGCCTCATCAACCCTGCCTGCACCCGGACCATTACCCACTGGCGCGCATCCTCAACACCATCGTCGCGACATCCCGATAACATTCACTGCCATTGTTGCGGCTGCGCGCACGCTCTACCAACATTTTTGACCTCACCGGCGCGCGATTGCTGCCTGCGCGCTCCCCTCGCCGCCGACGCGCCGGTATAAACAACAACGCCCGACGCGCTTCGTTACCGCAACACCACACCCGACCAGTCTCCCTCAACCACCACCATGTTTCTTCCAGAGGACCTTTTGTACAAGTCCGGCCAGCTTGCCCGTGTCTGGCTGGCTGCCAATCAGCACAAGAAGCTCACCAAAGCCCAGGTTCTGCAAGACAAGATTGATGAAGACATCGAGGTCATCATTCGCCCAGAAGGGGCTGCCGGCGGCCCACTTGCACTACGATTGAATGGACAACTGCTTCTTGGTGTTGTCCGCATCTATCACAGGAAGGCCCACTATCTACATGACGACTGCAACGACGCGTTGTGGAAGATCAAGATGGTACGTCAAGCGCATTCTTCCTATCTCGCCGTGGCTGACTGCATGTAGGCTTTCCGTCCTGGAAACATCGATCTGCCTGCCCAGACTCACGTCGCAAACCCCACAAGCTTGACCTTGCCAGATATGATCACCGATCTCGACCTGCTGGCACCTATGCCTGATCCAGCACTCCTGCTATCGCAAACCTTGGGATCAAATCTTAATTTGGGAAACGCAACTGTACCAGACTGGGACAACAGCCAATTCCTTTCTGGCAGCATCGAGCAGCCACGCGTCGACTTCATGGACGTGGAGGAAGACGACTTGAATCTAGATCTCGGCGAGGATTTGGACCCACCAACGGGATTTGACGAAGGCACAAGCATCGAGCGTGGCCGTAATGCGCCTCTGGACCTGGAGCGGCGCGTGTCTGAGGAACTCGGCACGGATCTCAAAGACGTCGTGGAAGAAGATCTAGGCCTAGACCTTGGTGAAGATTTGACAGAGATGCCGCCTCCACCTGAGCTAAACCTCGGCGACGACATGGATATTACAATGGGCGGCATGACCGAGATGGATCTGCCTGCCGCACCCTCACTGGCCGGCGACCTGCCCATGCGACCTGTGCGCGACGAATCTCCGCTAAGCGAGCTGAACGACGATGAGGCCACAAGGCTTGCGCAGGAAGTCGCAGAGCAGGATGCAACCGCTTTTGAGCCGGAGCAGGAAGAGGAGGAATCGAACCACCAAGCCAGGGCCAAGCGTCGAAGGGTCATCGCGCAGGATGCTGAGACTATGCTTTCCACGGCCACGCTTCGAGAGCAGCAACAGAACCGGGACAAGATTCTCAAGCCCTCTTCTTTCCTTCCAAGGGACCCACTTCTTATGGCACTCATGAACATGCAGCGATCTGGAGGTTTCGTTTCCAGCATTCTCGGAGATGGCCGCAGCCAAGGTTGGGCGCCAGAGTTGCGGGGCATCTTGTCATTGGAAGTCGTCTCACGTCCAAGCCAGAAGCGCAAGCGAGATAGTGGCGTTGCCGACCTAGGCACGGAAGACGATGAGGCGGCCGCTGGTGCAGAGAAGACTCCGCAACTAGAGTTTGACCTCGATGACCCGACTTTGGGAGATATGGGCGGTATTGGCGACGACAACACCGGGCTCCCAGGATCTGACGATATAGTCCAGCTTCCCGATGACCCTGTTCAGCAACTCGAGGAAGAGGATGACTTCAATACGCCAATGCCAGAAAACTTTGACGATACCACGGCTCCATTGATCCACCCAGAAGAGAGTGGACCCGTATCGCTTGGAACGAAACATGCTGTTCATCTTTTGCGGGAACGATTTGGGCCCGAAGCGGAAGAGAGCGAGTCAGTGCGACAAAAGAATAGCATCGTCTTCCAGGACATGCTTCCGGAAACTAGGACATCACGAGCGGATGCAACCAAGATGTTCTTTGAGGTTCTTGTCCTCGCGACAAAAGACGCAATCAAGGTCGAGCAACCTGGCAACGAGCTTGGTGGTCCACTTCGCATTCGCGCAAAGCGAGGTCTTTGGGGTCAGTGGGCCGAGACTGCTGCAAGCGGCGAGTTGGCTTCACAGACTCAGACTGCAGCGCAAGCGGAAGCTGATGTGCCAGCGGAGGCCATCTTCCAGGGACCTCCCGAGGTTTCTGTGTCTGCCTGAAAAGTAGTTCTTCATCAATGTTTGGTTTTATGGTTTGGTTTCATGGCATGACTCGGGGCAGCTTCATCTGGCGGCGTTGGCTGGATACCCTTTCCAGGATGTACATGTTTGCTATACGGAGGTTTCAAAGGTGTCTTGGGGCGTTACTGTGCATTATGTCACATCAATAGTAGGATAGTTTCAATGAATGAAGCGAGCAAGCTTAATACATCACCCAATCAATCACGCTGGGTCTGTGGGTGCTCGAAAAGTACAGACATGCTTCATATCTGCTACATGCGGATTGGATCTTGTGCGAGCGTCGCAGGCATCACGCGTTCAGCATCTCGAAGATGACGTCGCTGGCAGGGATCGGAACTTTGCGCACCAAAGTTCCGATCGGAGAATAATTTTGTGCGCCTCACCAGTCATCTCTCTGATGCTCAATAGCCGCCTACCAGATGTCATACTCGCAAAGAACTGCTTTTATTCGTGTCGCTCCCTTTCTTTGGTGCAAGCTACCGCCCCGGACCGTGCAAGCGCCTCTATTTCCACGCTGAACTTACAAACATCATTCTTCGCCCCAAGGACGACATCACTCAGGCATTTACATGGCAATTATCAACTGAAACATCCCCGAAGCCCTGCCATAACTATGGATACCCGTATACTCCCAGTGGATCCGCAAAGGCTTGGCAAGATCAGCGTACAAGAGTCGAAGGATGATTTGATCGGTGCCTGGGATATAGGTTATCTGGATGGGAAAGAGTACGAGAGCCTGAAGAGCGCAGCAGAGGAGCTGGCCCACACAGACACTCCTGTCGCGTTCCCCACGGAGACGGTGTACGGACTGGGGGCGGATGCGACAAGAAGCTCTGCCGTGAAGGCCATCTTTGCTGCCAAAGGACGGCCGGCAGACAATCCTCTGATCGTACACGTGCATTCAGTACCACAACTTCGAAACTTACTTCTAGGAAAGCAGGCAGACTCCAGTGGGAATGTTGATGCAGCCTTGGACCCTATACCAGAGATCTACAAGCCGCTCATCGAGCGCTTCTGGCCAGGTCCACTCACAATCATCCTACCCGCGCCGAGAGACTCAGTATTAGCTCCTGAAGTGACTGCAGGCCTATCTACATTTGGCGCGCGCATGCCACGCTCGATCCTTGCACTCTCACTCATTCGCCTCTGTGGCCGACCACTTGCTGCTCCCTCCGCCAACGCATCGACCCGACCCTCCCCCACAGCGGCTGAGCATGTCTTCGATGACCTGCAAGGGAGAATACACACTATCATAGACGGCGGACCATGTGAAGTGGGCGTGGAAAGCACAGTGGTGGACGGCTTGTCGAGTCCGCCAAGCATCCTGCGGCCCGGTGGCGTCACTGTGGAGCAACTGAGGCAGTGTCCGGGCTGGGAGAGTGTGGTTGTGGGATACAAGGACAAGCAAGAGGAAGGATCGAGTAAGCCAAGAGCGCCAGGCATGAAGTATAGGCACTATAGTCCAAAAGCTGAAGTTATACTTTTCGAAGCAGGACCAGGGCGGCCCGATGTTGAGGAGATGAGGAGAAAGAAGAAGATTGGTTTGATTCGGACAAGAAGCTGGGAGCCAGTACTAGGTCTGAGCGTTGAACGATCGAATAATGCACAGACGAACGGGCACGCCACCCGTCCTTCACCGCCGTCCTCGAGCGCGAGCGCGAGCCCGACGAACGGATCCCCTTCACACATGTCGAATCTCCTCCGCTCAGTAATCCAGCATCAAGTACCACACGCTGAGCAGTACGTCTTGAGATCGAGTGACATTGAGATATGGGATATCGATCTTGGTGCAGAAACGGAAGGCGTAGCAAGGGGATTGTTTTCTGCACTTCGAGAGCTTGACAAGAAAGGCGTTGAAGTCATCTATGTGGAAGGCATCAACGACAAGACTAACGACGACATCGCTGCCGCAGTTATGAATCGACTGCGAAAGGCAGCAGAGACCCGACGGTGAAGTGTTGAGCCTTTCACGAAATACAAGTCTGGAGAAGAGTAGAGCAGAAAAATGAGCGGGCCATGCCCATTGTGACCAAAGAGTAGCTGGGCCTTCCGGACGATGCATATGGCTTGTTGTCGCCCGATCAATGAAGCAATACGGAGGCATCTGTTCACACTTGGAGTGACATATTCGCAGCTACTCACGAGGCCGTATGATCCACGGAATCGACATGTATAAACATGAAGTCACGCCGTGCAAGTGATCAACCACTGCAGCCATCCACATCCAGTCATTGCCTATCGATATTCTTTGCAGGTCAATTGAACTGCGTTTCTGTCCTGCAGATGGCAATAAAAGAGATCTGTGGAACCATAAAGACTTCTTCACCACATTGCTCTATCTCATCAGATCGAGCCTTTGTTGTAAGCATAGTTAGTCGATCCGTCTTACTCAATGATTTCAATCTATGAGCTTGAATTGCGCCTTGTTAAGAACCAAAACACTGCCTCGCGGATATGTAAAGGTCATGCGACTCGCGCTGAAATTCAATGGGCGTTGCTCCGAAAAGCTTCGACCAAAAAGAAGGCTAAAAAGAATGAGTGGTAGGGCGGCGTTTAATGAAATTTATTACTTACTAAGAATAGTAGTGCGGGACAATGGGCGCCGTGCGGGACATGGGCGGGAGGCTTTCCTGTAGCATGTCAGTGCACACACTACAGTCGCATCTTGGATGCGAACGGCTACCCCCCGAAGCCGGAAATTGTCCTGCAAACTTGTGTCAGCAAGCAGATTCGAACTTCGGGCCTTGGAAGATAGAGTCGTGAGATTTGCCACCCTACCACTCTGATTGGTTGATGGGATGTTTCAAAATAATCTCAATTACAGCTCTAAACCCCTCTAGTGCTAAGTAACAGATCACAGCTCTACATGGAACGAGTGGCTTACTTGTTTCCTAAATAAGGAAGGGTGGTGCATGTGGGCCCGACCGGTCTAGCCGAGCTGTTGAGGCGCTATCGCTTTTCGAGTTAGGGAAAGCTCTTAGCCAGCAAACTTCTCCTTATTGTCAGCAATGGCCAAACGTCTCGAAACAAAGCCACGCAAACGAGGCGCGTGCAAAACACTTTTTGTTTCAACGACATAAGCCTACGACAAGTCTTGTCGATTGAGCCTTGTATGGTAGCGAGTGGTCAAGTGGCTGAGAGACACGCGGGAATAGTACGGACGACAGAAAGTGGGGGCCGGCTGCTTCTCCCGACCCCATCACAACAATTACTGTACAGTTTGTTTTCCGCTAACCTCGACGGGTCCTACCGCCTGTCGCAAGACACGGTGGAAAGTGACAGGGGTAGCTCCAGGAACGCTGTAATTCTGAATAAGTCGTTTTTCTATATAAAAATCGTCTGCGTGCTATACTAAACTTCGAGCTAAATTTAGCCTTCAGCTTCTTACGTTGTCTACTTGTCTCTATAACTTTTTAAAGCTAAGTTATTGCATAATAAAGAGGCTATCAAGAGTTAAAACGACGAGAAAAAGCAAGGTACTTGTAGATGTAAGAAATCGTCGCGAACGCACGCAGCACGCATAGTTATTGCTAACAAACTTATTAGTTATCAGCACTTAGACTTCTTAAAGTACGCCGAAAAACACCTCCAAAACAGCCTACAATACCCCAGTAGTTTCCCTCGTAGCTTGAGGGAGGTAGTACACACATCGCGCATACTATGAACGTATTCACCCTGCGGTACAGGCTGTGCAGGGGACTGCATTGTATTGGTGGTGGGCGAAGAGCTTTGCGTGGTTGATTTCAAGTTGCGCCTCTGGTGGGTTAGCTAAAAGCTAGATGACTCGTAAACGTTACTGATGCAGAAGATTGTATCTCGTTGCGGATAGTCAATGCGATCGTTCCATGCTATATAACAAACTGAGGCCAAGCATGCTCCTTTCACCCTCCTAAGCTCCATTCACCCGCCTTCCATCCACGTCATCCGGTGAATCTTCCAAAGGGAACATACCTCGATGAGCCACTGTCTGACCTCTGTGCCATTCCCAAAGCCCCTCCTTCCACACCCCCCCTCCGAGTGCCGTCGGTAGTATTTGTAGAGAAGTTAGCACCAGACGAGATCGTTGTGGCTTTGGGATAGACTTACCTGGCCTTTCGGCCAGTATGAGTACATTCTGCTTGAGATCACTGATTCAGTTAATGGCTTACCACGGACATCTACGAGGCGTCTGGCCACTGAGGCATCCGGCCACTGAGGCATCTGGCCTTGTTCCCACCAGCAAGTTTCTCACTTGCGACTGCGACGTACGATAAGCGCGTTCATATCCGCTCCTCTGTTCGCACGACCGTAGTGTGTATCGCAATAATGCAAGTTGTTGTGACCTTCCTTGCCACACTTTCTGGTACGTCCACCTTCCACACAATTCGGGTATTGACATGCCGGCTTCTGGACAGGACCGTCCATGTTCGTCCCTCTCTGCGAACGAGTGTAGTGTGTCTCGCAATAATGTAAGTTGTTGTGACCTGCCTTGCGACACTTTTTGATACGTCCACCGCGCCCACAGTTAGGGTATTGACAGTGTTTCGGTGTATCTTTTTGGAGAGGCGCGTTCATGTCCGTACCTTTGCGCGCACGAACACAATGTGCCTGACAGTAGAACTTTTTGTGGCCTTCAACGCCACAAAATTGGATAGTGATACCGCTGTCACAATTGTGGTGCTGGCACGTTTTCGGTTTCTCCTCGTCTGTCGTATGCCGGAGAAGCTTTCGATCCATATCTAGACCCCTGAAGGCACTATTCTGGTGAGAAGTGCAATACCACTTGCAATGTCCGTCTTTTCCACACCAATCGACTTTCCGGGTCGAAGTGCAACCGTCGTACTCGCAGTGACCTGGATTCGGCGTGGTCGAACGGGTATAATCCTTCGCGACCATGGCCGCTTTCTTATTCGCACGGTATCGGTGTCGACCACAGTACCATTTCTGATGCCCTTCCGCTCCGCACCTGTAGATATGTTTGGTGTTGAGACAATTGCCGTATTGACAAAAGCCTGGGTTCTCTCCAGGAATAGCACTGATACGAACCAGCTTCTCTTCCATCAACAAAGAGCGTGGCTTTCCGTGCTTCTGCTGATACACTGCACAGTTCGTGCATATGACATTTGACGCCGATGGCCGGCCAGGATTCGCGTAGCGCCAACGCCCACGCTTGAATGTGGGGTCCTGCGGTGCGGGAACGACGCGCTTACAATTGACACACGTAGCGCCAGCGTTAATTCCGATGTTTGTCCAGCCTTGTGCAAGTGACCAAGTCCTGTTCAGTCCTCGCCCTCCGAGGATTGGCAAAGCGCAATCCGCTCGGATTTCACCAATTTCTCCATAGAGTGTGTCGTTGATAAAACAGCTGGAGTAGTCTGGGTTGCACCAGCTGATCCTGGGATCGTAGATGGTGCCGAGAAACAACATGAATATGCTTTCGGCCAAAGGGGTGAGCCAATACTCAGGATCGAACCCAAAACGCGCGATACAACGTAAGTTCATAGTACGTCCATCTTTCTTGATTTCTCGGGAATGACGAGTTTTATCCCCTGTAGGTCCCAGATATGTATACCAGCGTTGCAAAATGCCAAATTGACCGGTAGCAGAGCCAACGTACAGCCTCCATTCGAGTATATCTTCACCGATCTCGACGACATCGATATATACACCGTGCTCGGTCAACTCGGAATCTGAAAGACGCGGGAGGGATTTCAAATCCTGGAGCGTGAAGTGCTTTTGGCCAAGTATCCATTTGGTTGAATCTGGCACACCATGCAGAACCGATTCTACAAGAAAATCTTCGTCCGCGTTATTCAAAATTGTCGCAAACCCATTCGTTAGCAGATCGGGATTTCGATCGCTCTCTGGCATCCTGGTGAACATCGAGTGCTTCTTGGCTGTTATCTTCAAGCGTGTAACTATGTGACGAATCGTATTGTCAAATCGCTGGCATCGTTCCAGCTTCACGGGCGCAGTGGCCGAAATCAGTGGATCTTTGTCGCCACATCGTTTGTCGAGGCCATCAAGAAGGCGTTTCGGGAGCCGAATACGCTTGTTTGGATCCTGCAAATGTTTTGTCAGAATGGTTCCATAAAGAAGCATCCAAGATGAGTTGCGTACCTTATTGGACAGGACCGGAACAATCTTATCGAACTCAGTATTGACGATCGGCTCATCGTCCTCGCATACGTTGTAATCGGGCTCCAAAACCCAATCACGTCTGACGTTGTCTCCAGGCTCATCCTCATCTTCATCCTCGTCATCATCCTCATCTTCATCATCGTCATCATCTTCATAATCTTCTTCGTCATCATTCTCATACTCTTCTTCGTCCTCATATTCGCCTTCTTCATCATTCTCGTACTCGTACTCGCCTTCGTCTTCGTCTTCGTACTCATGCTCGATGTCGTCCTCGTCAATCTCGACAACCGCTTTGCCTTTGCCTTTGCCGATGAACTGAACTTCGTCGTCATCGTCGGTGTTCAACTTGGCCAAACGACGGGTCTTCTTGGCTGCACTGGCAGACCTGAGCGAATCGGAAACGCGCTTGGTAACCTTGAAGGTGCTGAAGGAAGACATCTTGAATTTGAAATTTGAAATTCTGAATTTTCAAGGAAGGTAGATGCAGAGAATTATTAAAAAACAGTTGTGCAGAAAGCAGCTTGTATTGAGCAGTGTGAGTGTATAGAAGAGTTGATTTAGTGAAGGAGACACCATAACGAAGCGCTCGCATGTTGACACCTACTTCCATGTTCATGACTACTTCCTGTTCAAATTGCTCAGAGTGTCAGTCGCGCTCTTCATGGAAACCCAAGCGGAAAGACCACTGTTACATGTGGCGACCACGAGTTGTCAAATTAGTATTATATATGATGGCACATGATAGCCACTGCATCGCATATAGACAGACGAAGCCCGTAGTCTGTCAAGTCTACGTGTTGTTGATTACGATCAAGATAGTGGATATCTCTCCTTGGTTCCCCTTCCGCCCCCGGCGCCCATCCCATAAATCGACTGGTGGTACACCGACCGCGATAATGTTCTAGGAAGTTGATTGTTTGGGTGTATATGTCTGTGACACTATATAATTGATCAATGTCAAACGAACACCTAGTATCGTGTCGTCAAGCCGCCCGATGACGAACCGACCACTTTTAAGTGCTGTGCATGTACTGTACACCAATATACTTGCGGTATTACCTCATCCGCTGCCACTGAATCATATACCTCAATGATACAGTGCGCTACTTGTTGCCATTGCCACCATACCTTACCGCTAACATCGTCAAGGCGATAAAGAGAGTACTGCTATTATCATGGCAACGACGCCCGCTATACATATCCGCTTTCGTATCTTCACAACTCATATCTCCAACGATCTTCTGCCGCGTCACTATTTGAATGCTCTCTATAGGTACCACGCCTCGAAACAACCAGCAGGGAGCCGCATTCAGAGCGCCGTTCACAGTAGCACAACTAGCCCGCCACGGCTCTTCGCTCGACTCCTCCACTCAGGATTCCGACCGAGGAATCAGTGATCACCAAACAAACATACCATGTGGCAGCAGTGGCCGTGATCGTGGCCGGCAGCCTCTGAACGCCAACACACAGAACTCCAATGCCTCGTGACTTGGCCGTGGCGCGCGGTGATCGTGGTGGTGGACGCGGATGTCACGGTGGAACTCAACCAAATCAAGGCAATCCACGAGGCAGCCTGAGCGCACGAGCTGATCAATTCCAACCGCATGAGCAATCCGTTCATTCACCGGTCATACCCATACCAAAAGGTGGTCACCCAACCGATAGACATACGTTCGAAGTGACCCATGGTGGATCAGTGGGCCCTTGAAGTATGTACTAATGGGTTCATCTCTTTCAGTTGGGCAATCAATATGCACAGGCCTGAGGTCGTTTGATTGAAGAGGAAGAGAAAGGAGCAGCTATCCGAGCGAGATAGTGGTAAATGCCATCAAGAGCCATTGTGGCAATAATCTGCCGAGTGTTCTGAACAACCCACGTGCAGTACACTTAATGACGATCATGGAAATGCCGCATTCGCTCAGGGCCAACGTGACAAGTCCCTCAACTCTGGTGGGATTAGGAAGATGAAAACATCCGACACTTCTGACGCGAAAAAAACACGCGCGTAACCGCAAATAAGTTAGAGGGGACTGTCAGGC
>TARA_R110002003_G_scaffold62_18_pt1 | contig 14731 bp, 13 predicted proteins | sample TARA_R110002003 | Tara Oceans TARA_R110002003 (sample SAMEA4396441) | marine metagenome | biome: Westerlies Biome; feature: [SRF] surface water layer (ENVO:00010504); material: water (ENVO:00002006), including particulate matter (ENVO:01000060) such as... | depth 5 m | reverse complement strand
AAAGCTCCGGCCAGACACCCAGGCATGTAGAAGAAGTTGATGAGGATGTTCCACGCGAGACTCTTCCACAGCGGCGCACTGTCACCAAGCAGGTTTGCCAGAATGGATGTTGCGTAGATACCGAACGAGTATGCGCTGAAGTCGTAGATGAACCAGATGATGCTGACAATGGTCAATCGGTACCAGTAATACTTGATGACGAGGAGCCACGGAGTCTTCGCCTTGGCCATGGACTCTCGCTTGAATGCCTCTGGTTCTTGCAGCTTGAGCCGCAAGTAGAGAAGCGAAAGTGGAGGAAGGATCCCGATGCCGAGGCAGATGCGCCATGCTGCTCGCAGATGGCCTTCGCCAGTAATCAGCACCACGACCGTAGCGACGATCGCAGAGATGAAGAACGCCAGGTCGATTTGGACGTTGGTGAAGAGTATGAACCACTTGTTTCGCGAGCCTTCTTTGAGCTCGCCGGTAGATTCTGCGCAGCCAACGCTGCCTGCGGGATATTCTCCACCAATGCCTGCAAGGGTCAGTATTGCGATTGTGGGTCAAGATCGCTGCAGATACCCACCGATGCCCAGAAAGAAGCGGTATGCCACAAGCGCAGCCAACAAGCCCGTTGGACTTCCTCCAGCGCCATACGAGCCCGTTCCAAGCGCTGCGAAGAGAATGATGATAATGGTCGATGCGAACAGCGACCACTTCCTAGAGAAGTGATCGGAAGTATATCCGAAAAACAGCATCCCAAGAACCGTGCCAGCGAAGGTGATGCTGGAAACATTCGCTTGCGCAGACGATTTGGCATAGGCGTCCGGATATATCTTCTTGAGCATGGTGTTCACCGGACCGATAATCTATGGTTGCTGTCAGTATGAATTCTCTCTGAGGCAGCGATGGCGATATGGGTGACGCGCAGGGTTCATGATCGCTACGGGGTATTGTTGCTTCGGCGAGTCGTACATTGTTGAGATAGCCATCACTAAACAGTCCAGCACCGCATGCGATTACAGGCCAAAGACGTTCCCATTTGCTCTTTTCGGTCCCCGCGACACTGCCGCGACGTTCAACATCCCCTTTGTTCGTGTCGTCGTGGGCGCTCAGCCGACCCTCGACGGCGGAAGCCATGTTGACGTCGTGTAGCTTGGAGTTCGTCTCTATTGAATCGTAACTATACACTGCCGACCGTGGATTCGTGCAACGCTAAAATATTCGACCCTTGTTACCAGCAGAAAGACTGCAAATCCGAGGCTGAGGTTCAGCAACGGCGATCAGCCAGGTATTTATCGTCGACCGTTGGAAGCAAGCTAGATACGCTAGTCCATTGCAACCCTGACCAGCGTTTGTGAGCCACCATCTCGAGAGCGCTCGTGATCGACACGTGCGCTGCCGTGTATAGCAGGGCGCATGGATGCTGTCGCACTCCGCGACAGGCGAACCAGTGAGAGGATTTCAAAGTCCGCATTTCTGCACCGTGGCGGCTCACGAGCCACTCCTGGATGCAGAAGGTGTTAGCAGCCGGCGGGAATACCGAGCGAGCATGGACGTCGTCATCTTGGAGGTCGTTCATAGGATCGCATGTCTTCCGCGCCGTGGAGAATGTCACTGCGCGTGAATACATTAACTGTAACTCTGCACTAATCTGCTGTTCCTTCCAGCTGGTTTTCCACCGCTTGATCCCAAGCCGATGCTTGCGATGCCCTGCGACCAAGCTTTGCTGAGCTTTGCCGGGACCCCGCATGAGGCTAGCCCCGCCGACGCCGCTGACGGAGTGCGGAGCTTATCCTTTTGGCGTGCGAAGCTTATCTCGGTCCGCCCGACAGGATTCCTGTGGGCACTATTCAGACATTGCCAGTGGATCGTGGAGGTTGGATCGAAGTCGAAAGCGGGTATGAAGTGCGTAGACGGTGTGCCGATTGCCGCACAATCTCAGCTGCCGTACTATCGTGACAAGTCTTGGATGCTTCGACCATGCCGCCGCTATGCTAGATTCGAGGCGATGAAATGGTCATGCGAGCTGCGGGGAGAGTATAATTGGGGAAGAAATGCAGGCGTTGCGATGAGTCGGTCAAGCACAACGAGCCATGACACTGTGCTCGAAAGAAAGAACAGCTGTATTTGAGGGTATCACGCTAACAAGCAAACGAAGCAAATGCGCACACATTATCCAATCCACCGGGCTATCTCTCTAGTGCCTTGATGTGGTCATACGGGATATCCGTTGTTTCAATCGTAGTCGTCGTTCTCCCAGCCATGTTGTGCCTATCTACCTCGGCGAACCAATCCTCCCGCTCGCTGCGGCTAATAGACCCATTACCTCGACCAACCTCAGAATTTGGCGCGCGACATAAACTGCGTTGCGACTCGTGCGACGTGCGAGCACCGAGACTGATTCCTAGTGTTCGGCCGAGAGATGAGGTGTTGCTTGGTTTGTGTCGATGGGTGCGTGAGTCTGCGCGATCGTACGTCTTCGTCAATACGCTTAATCTGCTTGTTCGACCGTCAAAATCGTCTTTTGCGTCGTTCTTGCCCCATGCGCCTTGCTCCGCTAGACCGATCTCGCCGCTGGTTGAGAAGCTGTCTCGAGAGGTATTCTCGACGCGGATTTCGATCTCATTGACAACCCATATCTTGTTGCTTGCGAGCGTGGCGATAACGGGCCAGAAGATGGGGATGGAAGCGGCAATGATGGCGATGTTGACTTCGAGGACGGAAAAGATATATATGGTGGGCGTGTGATAGGACATGTCGAGGACAGGAACAGTGCCAGCGCGATTGATGGTGAGAGAGACCATGCGACCAATTGCTACTGCTACGACACTGGCAGTTTGTTAGCATCTCTCTGGATCTCTGCGGTGGCCAGGGTGATGACCAAAATATTAAACGTACATGCAACCCAACGTGAAGAGCGTGATCAAGCCTGCTTTGCTCTTCCCAACGAGTCGCAGCATGCCCAAGAACGGAATCGGTGTCACTAGGACCAGAATGTCCAAGAACGTATTGCTTGCAGCATGGGTTGCAAACATTGCGAAGAACTTGCTGGGCTCCTTGCTACCCCAACCGAAACAGGTTCCTTCAAGGAGTGGATTCCAGTTCTTGGCGACCGGGCTACAAGGGAAGATCGCCAGGAGGAAGAAGGTCAGACCCCAAATGGAACTCAAAGTGATCAGCGATATGATTGCACGGCGCGCAAGGCGATATTGACTCGTATGCATGGATGGCGCGTTTTCAGCGAAGAGGCGGAGGTATTGGAACAGTATCGCGAGTTTGATAAAGGTTGCGCTGGCACTGTAGCATATGTTCGTCGTGTATACATGCTGGGTAATGTTAGAAGACTTGGAGACGCAGGTTGACAGTGTTCTGTACCCTGAAGTATGACATAAGATGGCCATGGTCGAGTGTCCAGAAATGTAGACCCATACCATCCTCTGGCACTGTTCCATGTTAGTGGAGGGGCGTCAGGTTGGTTGATTAAGTACATACTGAGGCACACTATGCTGTCTCCCACTATACTTGCGATGCCAGCTAGCAGTACAAAGGCATCGTCCCAGCCCCACAAGCCGTCCCTAATGCGCACCCACAATCGCAGGGATATGCAAATGATGGCTAACGACTACATTGACCTCGTCAGTTTGAGTCCATCCTCGTTGTGACGCGCCCTTGGCGTTACATACCAACATCAATATTGTTACTGCTATGATCGAAGCGGCCGAGTTGACAGCGGGAAGATTGGCATTGTCGGGATGGTCTCTGGGATCTGAGAGTCCGGTAACATTCATCATAGTTGCAGTGGTCCGCTCGGGATCGACTTCAGCATGAGTGTCCGTAGAGGATCGAGGCTTCGATAGAAGGCGTTCGCATGCGAAGAGGGTATGGCCCGTGTAACTCCTCCTTACATGTTCTGTCGTATCGATTGATGTCTTGACGATCCACTGGGCGTGTTGAGTGTACTCGTCGATGGTATGGCCCCCAATTTTTCTCCCCAGAATAAGGCTTATGGCAGGACAACTCAAAGGTGATATAAGCGTACGAAGGTGCCAACGTCCAACTTTGCCGGAGCACTAACGGCATGGCGTGCCATCCCAAGCTTCACCACATACAAACCCCTGCCCAGTCTAAGGGAGGATCACTTTAGGCCGACAGGGCCCTCCTTTGCATCTCCGAACCCCTGCTCCGTGGGACTCGAAACGGTGTGATAGGCTGCCAAGCAGGGGGTTCGGTCACGAAACTGGCTGTGTTGACGTTGGACATGTTTGTCGGACCCCGGAAATCAACGCTATGTCTTCAAGTGATCTGTCGGTCATCTGTGGGATTTTGCTAGGCAGCGGCCAAGTTGCAGGATGCGTAGCGAAGCCGTGTGGAAATGGCGAACTGTTGGACGGGCATGCTGTCCGATCAAGGGGCAAAAGACAGCTGAAGCGTGCGATGGTTGCGGCTCGCGAGTGGTGGTGAGTTCACTTAGCAATGAGATGATCTGGTTGGTCGATACCCCACACAGCGGCGGGGCCGCCTGCCTTAGTGAGTGAAACAGGTTGCCAAACCTTGTTCCCAAGGCCGACGAATGAACTGGCCGAGATGAGCACTGCCTCTTCTTTCACAAGATCTTGCGAAGTCGCAAAATTCGGCCCTATTTCCTGGTTCAGATTAAAGGAAGCTCGAATCGCAGGAAAGTCTGCCGAAGAATGGAATGCATAAAGCACAACAACAATGATTATACTGAACGCTGTAGCTGTGTGTTGGTGGCTTCCTTGGTACAACTCCGCGAAGTTCTCGGGTCGTTGTTTGAAACCCGACGCAGAGTAAGATCAGCGTACGGAGTAGTCAACTCCCGGTGGAAGCGAGCTCCTACTGCTAGCAACCACGCTACCGTGTAGGCTTGTGTAGTCGAGACGATCGCAGTTGTGGCTGCATCGTGGCTGCACTGCCGGTGGCACAATACCGGTTCGTGTCGCATTGCAGACGTCGTACTCGAACAGTTGTGCTTGCAGACAGCTGCCCTACCCATAGGTCTGAACCTCACTTCGCCGTAACGAACGACGTAGGCTGTCTCAACTACAGGTGCGGCGATGCTCGAATGTGCTCCATGGACCGACCGTCGGTCTTCCTGCCCATCCAATTCACATCTTTCGGGGCTATCAAACACGACACTCACGGCCAAGTGCACGTTTTGGGCCATGTTCTGCTGGATGCTGCGGTCATCTTCCCGCAGTGCAACCCCTGGTGCATGTGGTGGCAAGGCTGAGCCATGGAGCACCAGTTCAGATAGCTGCATGGCGTCGCCAACGGTCACAGGGCTTGATTACAACATCATTGGCTCCACGTTCGACGTCGCTATACAGTAGCACTATTGTGTTGCTCTATAATCTGAGATTAGCATGCGCTGCATGTGTGGTGGTGACATATATCTGCCGTCTGGCTAGTCGGGATTGTAGACGGCCAGCAAACATACGTTTGATCTGCAGTGGCGCGCGACCTCGCTTAATCGCAACAACGTAATCGAAACCGAACTGTCCAGGCGCGGAGCAACCTAACAGATTTCCCGCGGGGTGTGAAGTGGTGAATAGGGAAAATGGGTGGTCCGCCATTGGGCGTACGGTAAGCGAGCAAAGACTGGAGGCAAGAACGACGCAGCAACGTGGAAACTACCATGATCATAACATCGCTATATCCGCACGATGCCTGCGCATCACACACACTTCGCGTCTCAGTGATATCTGCCACCTCGGACCATCACACTTCGCATGCTGGAGAGTGGCGAAAATTTAAACTCAATCCAAAGGATCTCCCTTGCCGAATCTTGCTTTTGAGCTCCGAGCGACGGCTTCGACACCAATATCAGCCTAAGTACATGTTGCTTTCGGCACGCTGTGTTTGACCATGAAAGTCTACCCCTCATTGCTACCGGGCTTGCTTCGTGGAGTAATGGCACCGCAGACGATGGGAGTTGCACATTTACAGGTCTCGCCGGCAGTCATTACCGTTACTAGGGCAAAGCACCGTCTCAGTGACAGAAACTAAACTAGAATGCAGGCGATTGAGACAACATTCGACATGTGCATATCGTACAATGAGCCTATAATCTAGAACGGCGGATCGTTCAAAACAATTACGCTTATCTTGGTGCAAACATTCCAACACGCAAAAGCCAACCAAATCCGCATCACAACCCCCCTCCATCATCTCCCTATCTACAATCCAGCCCGCTCCAACCCCACCCCTACGCCGTCTTCTTCCACTGCCCCCAAACCCCCAACAGCGAACTCGTCGTGCCCGCCAAGCCCACAATCCCATCATCCAACTCGACCCACCCCAACGCACTCGACGGGATGGTAATATCGCAAAGATCGCTCAACAGCTGCACCTTAACCGCATTCAACTCCTTCTCCACCTTCTTCTTCTCCACGACCTTCTCGGGCTCGCTGCTGCTCGCAATCGCCTTGGCGCGCAGACTCAGCCCATAGTACGCATAGATGCCGCTCGCAATCGAAAACGACAGGCCCGTGAACCACGCCCGGTACCCCTCGCGCAGCATGCGGGGAGCGGCGCCGAACTTGCGGATCCCGGTGGCGTCGAGCACGCATGCGTTGTCCAGCAGCATGTACGCCGCGTACCCGAGCTGGCGGCCGACGGTGCAGAAGCGCAGCACGGGGTCCATGGATTTGGCATCGGATGCTACGGCGGCGGCGCGGAAGTGCTCGACGAATTTGCCCACGCGCAGCAGCTTGCGCGTGGCGCCGAATTGCTTCTTGGTCGCTTCGAAGGGGGAGATGGAGGATTGGGGGCGGTTGGTGCGGTACAGGTACCAGGCGAGGAAGCGTGAGAAGTATTGCAGCGTGCGCAGGACCTTGTCGCGGCCGACTGGGGGAGGTGTTAGTGAGATGCAGTTAAGCATGCGAGATTGGCGAAGGGTGATGGGTGGAGTGAGGGTGCTTGTGATCGGGACGGAGGGGTGTACGTACCAGTTGTCGCGACAAACTTCAGGTAATGCGACACCGTAGGGTGGTAGATCAGCGCGTCGGCAACCATCTTGTCTGCTTCCTTATCGCCCACGAAGATGCTTAGGATGACTCGGGAGGGTGAGAAGTCCAGGTTCGGTGCAGCTTTCTCCGTACTATTGATGAATGGTGCTTCAAATGTATTTGTTGCTGACAGGTGAGTAAAGGAGTGAGGGTGCAAGGAGTGCGGCGGCGGATGCGGATGCGCAAGAAAGAGGTGGAGTTGAGAGCTTGTGACAAAACGACCGAATCGCACCAGTCGACCTCGGCAATTCCACGCGCGTGTCACGCATAGCCTAGCCGGGGGAGAGCGATGACGGAGTTAGATGCCACATTTGGTATCTTGAGTATCCACTACAAACATTTAACTCCAGAATTCCAAGCTTCAGCCAGATGTCACTCCATGCTGATGTATGCACCTCCAAATGCAAATGCTATCTGCCTCCCGCTCCTTTCTTGCGCCAATACGCCGACCCCTGAAAATGCTGCCGAGCAATCCTGAGAGAACGCAACAGTACGACTAAACCTTGTAGAAGCAAAAGGTATGGTAGAAATCCGCAGCTTCCAGCTCCTCCTCTGTTGTCAATAAGCGCCCGCCTCCCCTCTCTCGCACGCCCATGCGCTCGCTCAGCGGTCCAAGCTCCGGGTCATTCTTCTGCTCGTCCCACACCTCTCGGAATGGCTTGCGATATTGCAGCTCGAGATTGTAGTCCTCAGCCAAAGCGCGGAATGCTTCCCACGGCACGACATACTCGGGTGCTTCGACAGCTTCTTCGAGGAAGTAGAAGTATTTCCAGCCGTAGGGCGGACGGAACGTACCATCGGGAGGTGTTTTGCCTGGGAACCTCACACTGTAGATGCTGTTGCCAAACTTGAACCCTTCGTCTTCAACTTCGCCATCCTCCTCGTCGACTTTCTTCGCCTTGTCGGCTGTTCCTTTCGTCTCCCCGTTTGCACCGCCGTCGGCATGTTCTGACTCGTTTGGCTTGGGACTATCTAGGCTCTTCTCGGGATCCCAGTCGTCCTCGTCGTCGCTCGCAAAGGTCGGTCGGTCGTCTTCCTCGTCATCGGCAGCCCCGTTGACCTCGGGCGGTGCGGTGCCTTTGGCTTTGTGATGCTCGATAACCTTTTGCGTGAGGATATCAGAGTTCGGTATGCATCCGATGAAGCGGCCACCCTTCTTCAGAGCGCCCGAGACGTTCCTCAGCATGCCCTTGGCCTTCTCTTCGCTCTCGAAAGCGTAGTGCATGCAGAACATCATCGTGACCATGTCCCAGCCTCCGCCACCCCAGCGCTGGTTCATGGCATTGCCAGGCCCAGCTGCCGGGTCGATGCCAACCTCCTTGATGATGGGTATGTCGCCGAGCCACTCGCCGAAGCAGTCCTTTGCGTAGAACTCGGCATGAAATATGCGACGTGACTTCCGTTGTTGCTCCGCGTATCGATCTTTTGCTTGCTTGATCGAGACGTCAGCGGGATCGCAGCCCACATAGAGCTCCACCTTTCTCGACGCCTGCCATTTCTGCAAGTCGCCGCCCTTGCCGCAGCCAATGTCCAGGATCTTCAGATTGCGCTCGTCGCCAATGAACTTCTGTATGGTGGAAGACTTGACCCAGTTGTTGAAGCTGCGCAGTCCTTTGATCTTGCTGTCTGTCTTGCGGAACTCGCGGCCGCGCTCAGGCACCATGTTGTAGTGTTGCTTGACCACATCGTGCACGCCCCGCTGCGCCGCTTCGCGCTGGGCCCTCTGTTCGGCCTCTCGCTCTCGCTCTTGTTGTCGCTTGCGTGCAGCCTCTCTGTCGGCGGCGCTGAGACGCGTGCCAGCACCCGGTCGCTTCCTTTGTCGTGGTGGTGATCTGGAGGGAGATCTCGACGGCGAGCGCGCGCGCTTCCTGCCTTGATCGTCGCCGGGCATGACGTGGGTGAGTAGTTCGCAGAACTCCCGAGGCGGAGGCAGTCTAATATCGAGCGTGCGCAGAGTTGGAGACAGCTGATAGAGGAGGCTAATGTCGCCGCACTTCGAGGCCCGTTTGTTTGCACGGTAGGTAAATGAGCGCAAAGACACGAGCTCAATATTGGCAATTATTGCACAGTGAAGAAGGAAAGGACAACGAGAGACTGGATGGGAGTTGGGGAAGGCACAACGGAGAGCTTTGATCCCACGCACGCCGACCGCGCCAAGCCTCGCCCGCATCATCGCGTAGCTCGACGCTGCAGAGCCTCATAAACACACGACCACTGCACCTTTACCTCCCCGATACCCACTACCAAAATCACACTCACAGTCCACCAAGGCAATCAAGATGGGTGATCCACAGTTCGCCAAGTACCCGGATCTCCAGCTGGCACAGAGCATCTTCCAGATCACCAATCCCGCCGCCTCCAAGTCAGCCAAACAGTCGTCGCTCAAGTCGGTCGAAGATGCCATCTCAGAACACAAGATGGCGCCGCTGTACCGGTACCTTGCCCATCCTACGGAGGGCGTCCTGAACGCGCCCGGCGAGGGCTCAGCAGAGCAACCGACCAGCAACCGAAGACCTTCTGCTAGTATCGCCAACATGCTCGCCACAAGACACCCATCATTAGACGTAGCTCTGCCATGGGACGAGAAGCGGTACGAGAGCCTGAAGGCAGAGAACGAGAAGGAGCTGGAGGCGATACAGAAGGAGGAGGACGAGGCGGCAGAGAAAGCTGGTGAGACAGAAGTGCAGGCAGCTCGGGGCAAGCGGGCAGAGCTCTACAACCGCATAGGAGATAAGGTGGGGCACTCCACGGTGAAAATAGTGATGTGAGGCTAATATTTGACAGGATAAAGCTATCGCGAGCTACGAAGCCATCTTCGAGAAGACGGGCATCCTAGGCACCAAGATCGACCTCGTCCTCGCCATAATACGGCTCGCCCTCTTCTTCGGCGACAGAGTGCTGGCGAAGAAGAGCATCGACAGAGCGAGCGCATTGGTGGAGAGCGGAGGTGACTGGGACCGCCGGAATCGTCTCAAGGCATACACTGGGCTACACTACCTCACCGTCCGATCATACCTCCAAGCCGCGCCGCTCCTCCTCGACAGCTTGTCGACCTTCACCAGCTACGAACTCTGCAGCTACTCGAACCTCGTCATCTACGCAATACTAGCCGGCTCCGTATCACTCAAGCGGGTAGACTTCAAGTCCAAGGTTGTCGATGCGCCAGAGATCAAGGCTATCGTTGGCAGTGGAGAGGAGAAGCTTGCAGCCATCACTGGCCATACATCAGCGGGCCCTGCAGCTGGCGATGAAGAGATGACAGATGCGTCAACATCAACCGCAACTCCAGCTCCGACCGCCGTAAACCTCACAACTCTTGGTGGACAGCAAGACAAGGAGGTGGCCGTCGACTTCTCGCCGCTCGCAAAGCTAGTGAAGAGCTTGTATGAGGGCGACTACAAGAGCTTCTTCGGTGCGTTAGGTGAGGTCGAGGTCAGCTTCCTCAGCCAAGACCGCTACCTGTACGAGCACCGTGGCTGGTATGTGCGCGAGATGCGTCTGCGCGGCTACCAACAACTTCTTCAGTCATACCGGGTTGTCGGTCTGCAAAGCATAGCCAACGACTTCGGTGTGACTGTCGACTTTCTCGACAAGTAAGTCTAAATGACACAATCTTTCCTGCCTCCATATTGACTTCATCAGGGACCTTGCCAAATTCATTGCCGCGGACCGCATCCCGTGCACCATCGATCGCGTCAAAGGCATCATCGAGACCAACCGACCAGACGACAAGAACAAGCAATACGCCGATGTGGTCAAGCAGGGTGACCAGCTCATCACCAAGCTACAGAAGTACGGTCAGTCGGTCAGGTTGAGGGGAAGCGAGCGTGGTTAGAGGTGGATGGAACAGCGCATGTGTAATGATCAAGCATTGTAGACTTAGACCGCCCAGCGTACTGGTCGCTGAGGACATGCAAAAGCTGATACAAATGACACTTACTGAAGCACTTTCGTTGGTGCCCAGACCCTTCGCGACCCTTGGGTATGGGCTCGCGTCGAATTTCCTAGCTAGCGCAATGGCCCAAGCTCCCCTCTACAGTGCGGCTTTTGAAAGGTGTGGATATGCGGTGAGATAGTCTAGGTTGCGCAAAAGCGCGTTGCTTTTGATCTCGTACACCCACGCGTCTTTTTTTCCTACATCGACCTGTCTGCCGTGGCTACCCACGCTGACTGTACAACTCACCACGCTTCAACCGCGCAGTCGTCCGGAGACTCGTCGGCAGTTCCCCCGCGGCGGGTGTGGGGTGAACCGTCGATAACCCTCGATATGTCGCCGTCATCGGCACCACGCGTGTGTCAGTCAACGATCAGCTCACTGCGCGCCAGCGTCGTGAGGACACGGGCGCGGCACAATGTCGCTAGGCTAGTGGGCCATGGAAGCAACAGAGGTATTTCTCTTCCACCGCCTTTCCATCTTCCGCTGCATAGGGTCGAGGTAGAGACTACGGCGAGACACGGAGGCGTACTCGTGGTGGGGCAACTGCGCGCGACATAAAAATAAGGCCATGGCCTCGCTGCCTGATGCATACTACGTCGCGGGGAAAAAGTACTGTGTTGTTGAAGAGCTACTTATCGCCGCCCTGCGTCATAGTCTGGACTGTAGCTCACCTGTCTATCTCTCTTAGCATTCACTAGCCCGTTCGCCCTCCGAAGTTCTTCACCACAAACCGTACGAACCATGTCGTCCGGCGTATCGCACAGGGTGCTGAACCTTGACAACATTAACCCACACGTCCGCGCTGCCAAATATGCTGTCCGTGGAGAACTGGCAGTCAAGTCGGAACAGTACCGCGCGAAGCTAGCCAAGGGCGAGGGCAAGGACCTGCCATTCGACACAGTCATTGCGGCCAACATTGGCAACCCGCAGCAGCTGGACCAAAAGCCCATCACATTCTTCAGACAAGTCGCAAGTCTGCTCGAGAATCCGCAATTGCTGGAGCACGAAAATGTTCTTATCGACAGCCTAGGGTATAAGTCGGATGTGGTTGCGCGGGCGAAGAAGCTATTGAAGGAGGTCAAGAGCGTGGGCGCATACAGCCAGAGTCAGGGCGCACCAGGAATCAGGCAGAGCGTGGCCGAGTACATTGAGCGTATGACTGCCATGGCATAGATTCTGCACCAAGCTAATGGAGAACAGGACGAGATGGCTACCCGTCCAGCTTCGAGAACATCTACCTCAGCAATGGCGCCTCATCTGGTGTGAACACGCTCCTCCACACCGTTTGCGCGAAGCCTGAGACCGGCATCATGGTTCCCATCCCACAATACCCGCTATACACTGCCACACTCGCCGTACTGGACGCTCGCGTGGTCCCTTATTATCTTGAGGAAGAGAAGGCATGGGGCACATCTATGGACGCAATCCGGACCGCATACGACAAGGCCATCGCAGAGGGGACAGACGTCAAGGCCATCTGCGTCATCAACCCAGGCAACCCCACCGGCGCGTCTCTCCCTGCAGAAGACATCAAGTCGGTGCTCAAATTCGCGGCTGAAAAGGGCGTCGTCGTCATCGCAGACGAAGTCTACCAAACGAACGTCTTCATCGGCGAATTCGTCTCCTTCAAGAAAGCGCTCCGCGACCTCCAAAAAGCCGAGCCCGGAAAGTACGACAACATCGAGCTGGCGTCGCTGCATTCCACGTCCAAGGGCATGGTCGGCGAGTGCGGACACCGCGGCGGCTACTTTGAGCTCGTCAACTTCGACCCGGAGGTTGCGCAGGAAGTGTACAAGTTTGTGTCCATCCAGCTGTGTCCGCCCGTGCTAGGCCAGTGCATTGTCGAGATGATGGTGAATCCGCCCAAGGAGGGCGAGCCAAGCTACGAACTGTACAAGCAGGAATACGACGCTATTTTTGCGGGCTTGAAGGAGCGCGCGTATGCGCTGTATGAGGCGTTCAAGCGCATGGAGGGCGTCAAGTGTGATGAGCCGCAGGTAAGTTCTACAACCCCCCTTGTTATTCAACTCCGCCAACTGACCACTGTAGGGCTCCATGTACCTCTTCCCCACCATCACCCTCCCCCAGAAAGCCATCGACCAAGCAAAGAAAGAAGGCCGCCAACCAGACGAGTTCTACTGCTTCCGCATGCTCGACGCAACCGGTGTCTGTGTCGTGGCCGGGTCAGGCTTCGGCCAGAAAGAAGGAACCCTGCATTTTAGAACAACTTTCTTGGCGCCGGGCACTGAGTGGACGAATCGCCTCGTCAAGTTCCATGAGGACTTCATGGCGGAGTTCAAGTAGGCGTTGGGAAGCCTTGGCGTGCGTCCTGTGGTCGTTGACTGCGGGTTGAAGATTACGTGATCCGTACATAGATGGGGATTTTCAATCGAGATGTACGACTGCACGGCATGCGCTTCAGGCTGTTGGCATCAAGCGAACTTTAACATTCATGTCTATACATAAATCCAGCGCAGTCTACACACTCGTCGAAGTCACCATTGACATCCAGGCGCCACATCAGCCTTGCATGGCACGGCTCGGCATAGTACAGCACGGCATATCTACATGTCCCACGTCTCCACCTCACGCTAGGCTACATTCTATTCTATGATATACTGATACGCACATAAACTATTCGCAAAATCGCGTGGCCTGTTAAGCCATGCATGCGCCTTTTCTGCTAATAATTGCTGTAAAACGTGCTCCAGTCGTCTACTAAATATTAGAGAGGGTGGAGGGATGATGGGGCGGCGGAAGCTGAGCTAACTACATGCGTGAAGGTGGCGGGTTTAGCGAACGTGTGCAAGCACTACATGTCTTCCTCCTCCCTCCGTCTCGCAATCAGTCATTCCTTTAAAATCCCTCCTCTATATTCCCTGCCCTGAGATGAAAGCCATCACTTGCGCTCACTCTGCCCCTGGAGCTGGCATTTGTTGCATGAGCTAATGCCGTCTCGGATAGGGACACAGCTGCTTTACCGGGCCCTGACAATTTGTTGAAGGTCTGTCGTTGCTCGCGTGGTTGACTTCGACATCTATCTAGATATACGTGAATGACCTGGCCAATATGCGAAAACGTAAGTATCTTCATACCAACAATAGCATACGTCCCTCGATTCTCAGCGGGAGAGCTAGCATGCTCGCCGGAGAACAGCTTCGATGCTTCATCAATCTAGTCGCTTGGTGGAGCTTGTGAAGTTGCCGATATAGAACCCTGTATAAGCTCAGATACTTTTGTCTGTAACTTGTAGTAACAGCATAATTGCTGAGGATAGTCAGGCCCCTGTATCCGGACATTAGTATCTCAGGAGCAGGTACAGCCTAAGCGGGTCATCCCAATTGTCATCGATCACGCTGTCGGGCATGAGGACGCACGATTCGAACTGCTCGCGGAATAACATGAGCGCTCGGTGAGTCATGCCCTGCATGTTCTTGACCACGTTGGCCTGCTCGACAGCCTTCTCTTCATCGGAAGGCCCCCAAGGCACCGTCTCGCCTTCATCCGGACCGTGAATCTCGGGTTTGTACGGCGTCGCCTGGATCTTGCCGCGGATGTTGACGACTTCGAAGCGACGACGGCCTTCGATGCCCACTTTCATCTTGAACAGCGTCACAGTCATGGCGTCATCTTCTTCGCCAGGCTGTACGACGTCCTCGGCGGCGTCATGGGCCCTCTGAGATGCAGAGGCAGTTGTACACATGATTGCTCGTCGTGGAAGCTGGTATCTGTGTGGGTTGAGTGTGGGTTGAATGTGGGTTGAGTGTGGGTTGCGTGTGGAGGT
>TARA_R110002003_G_scaffold1156_2_pt1 | contig 14786 bp, 20 predicted proteins | sample TARA_R110002003 | Tara Oceans TARA_R110002003 (sample SAMEA4396441) | marine metagenome | biome: Westerlies Biome; feature: [SRF] surface water layer (ENVO:00010504); material: water (ENVO:00002006), including particulate matter (ENVO:01000060) such as... | depth 5 m | reverse complement strand
TATTAATATATACGTATATTTAAGCTTAAAATAAGTATATATATTTTATTTAGTATAGCGTTATATAGGCTGCCTATACAATTTTTATAGTATTAGAGTGCGCTAAGGCATTTTAGAGTCTGGGTTATTTTTGTTGGCGCGTGCCAGCTAAGCTTTCCCAAACGGCTGCATTCTACCGGATAGTCGAATCACTGTTCCATTATTTACGACTCTTCTGGAGCGCGCTACAACCGCCGATTCATAAAAGGGCAAGAGTCGGCGCTAATACCAGGGGAGATACTGTAGACGCAGCGTGTGTAGCAACTCGCAAGAATGCTGCGAACTCGCTCGAGGTGAAGAGTTGGCCGAGAAGTTGAACGGGCTGAAGCGGTTCACAATAGAGGATCTCGCTGATCTGACTGCGGAGGAGCTGCACAATGTTGGCATGACCGTCCAATGGCAGAGATTAGAGCTTGGATGTGCAAAGGGTCGTTGTGTTGGCGGTAATGGGGTTAAAGGCACGGGTGAGACTTTCTCATTCCACATGCACTCCTGTACTGGAAATCCCGCACACGGGTCCAACACCACCACCAGCCAAGCTCTCTGGCTTCTGGTCGTCATTGTCGCAAACATGGAGTTTGCGATGAATACTGTCGCACCCGACGAGAGTAGGGACGCTGCGGCGCCCATCAAGCTATAATAACTAAAAGAGTGAATACTAAAGCTGTCCTGTTTACTTATCTTGAAACTACATTTACTATTTTCCTACAACGCGACCATAGGCTTGTTAGAAATAATTCTTATAATTCTATAGTACTAACGTGGTATAGAATTATAAGACTTATTTATGTACACCTAGCTGCGTGCCACTCACTGAGGCTGTACATAGTACTGCGTCCTATAGTATTACGCCCTGTTGGCAACGCTGCTTCAGTATGAAATGTAACCATACCAACGGGGCTTTCCGCAAGCGTCCGCAGTATCCGCTACAGCTTCGCTTGTGGTACGAATTTGTGTATCTCTGGCAGCGATGTCTCCAACGACCTTGGGATCAAATGCTCAACATCGCATATATTGAGGTAGCGCGGATGGCATTGCGACAAATCCGTGATACCCAGCAAACGCATCGTGGTTTCCATTTCGTCTTTCATTACTGTTCGCTCTGTTAGTACAAACTCATCCACTTGAGCTTATGTGAAAAAAACGTACTCTCAATGAAATGCTCAACGCCTTCTTGACCATATGTCAACGAGTACAAGAATGGGCGTCCCATGCCCACAGCTTTCGCGCCGAGACACAGTGCTTTGATAATGTCGGTACCCCGACGCACACCGCAGTCGATGTAGACTTCAAGCTTTGAAAAGACTTCAGGCGCGTGTTTGCGGATTTCCAGGAGTGTGAGGAGGGAGGGTGGAGATCTACAATATATCAGCACAGCAAATTCCACATTCGCGACTTCGGGTTTGCAGGTAACACTTACGTGTCGAGGTTGCGTCCGCCGTGGTTGGTAATGACGATACCGTCGAGTCCGTGTTTGACGGCTAGCACTGCGTCTTCCACCGTTTGAACACCCTTTGCAACAATGGGTAGCTTGGTGGATTTGCGGAGCCATGCGATGTCGTCCCAATTGAACGTATCGTCGATATACCCGCCCATCGTGCGTCCCAGTCCTCCGCCTTTCGTATCGTTTGTCGCAGCAACACCACTGATTGCTGCTTTGGCGTTCGTCGATGTCTCAACTTTGACGCGTTCGTCACCCTCGCGTTTCCCCTGTACGGGACCGTCGATGGTGAACCATATGCCCTTCATGCCGTTGCTTTCGGCGTCCTTGAGTAGCGCCTCCGAGGCAGAGCGGTCTTTGTTGACGTACAGTTGGAAAAAGAATGGGATGGAGTTTGGTTGTACGGACGAGGTGATTTCGGCCATGGTGTAGGAGGCGTTTGTTGAGATCTGAGATCGTCAGAGGGCAGTGCTAGACATGTGGTGAAATAGGGTCACGTACACACTGAGCTATACCATATTTCTCGCAGCCTCGAGCCAATGCGACCTCACCGTCTGGATGTGCTAACCTCGCCATGGCAGCCGGACTGACGAAGAAGGGTAACTTCACGTCCTGGCTTAAGATCTTCATTCGAGTGTCGATGTGCCTGATGTTCCTCAATAACCTGGGACGGAACCATATCCGATCAAACATGCTCCGATTTGCGTCTCGCGTAACAAGATTCGTAGCCGCTGAAGAATAGAACGCCCATGCTTTCTTTGTCAGCACTTTCTCGGCGACTGCTTCAAAGTCATAGGAGTTGATGAGAGACTGCAAGGGCGGCTTTGCTCCAATCTCTAGCTTCGGCTGTGCTGATTCTGTTGGAGGCGGTTTGAGAAGGTTCGAAGATGTTGATGAATCAATTTTGCCTTTTCGTTTGGTAGGTCCGAGGGTTTTCGATAGGAGTGACGGAGAGTGAACGGCGTTGTACACGGTCGAGGCATCGAGGCCTGCATGTCTGTAGATTACTGCGGAATGTTAGCAACAGGCTCAATCTCGTCATCTACTTTTTACTCACTATCTTTACCGCCCGGATGTGTAGGTGCGAATTCGGTGATGTCCCAAACAACGTCATCGACCACAATCCAGCAGTCGTTCCCGCTGGCGTGTTTCTTAATCTCACCGACGGACACAATTGGATCTGACATTTTGTTTCTTCAGCGTTGCAATCACAAAGAAATGGCACACTTGTGACGCGACCTCACTGCTTGTTTTTGGGACGCGTCTGTTTGGCCGCAGAGTGCGATTCGCTCGACTTTGCACCGAGGCAAGTGGGGTCCGGCGAAAGGACCGATGTGTTCGCAGCTGCAGCGAGCCTTCAACACCATCACTGAACTCTAGTCAACTATTCGAGCATCTAGCTTCGGCACACACGGCAATCATGAGAAAATGGCGCAACAGTGTATTGCGCTCGGAAACAGCATCCCGGTTGTCGCCACGACATGGATGGTAGGTAGGCTTGGGGAGTCGGCGTGGCTCCGCGTGCCACTGATGTATATCATACCAACAACGATATTCACCCGTCCACAGCCAGAACATATACCTGCTTCAGTTCTAATTTTTGGCAATCATCCACAAACAATGCGCATCCTCATAACCGGAGCCGCCGGCTTCATTGGCCAACTAGTGGCAAAGAAACTCATCGCCGACGAAAATCGCACGCACTCCCTCATCCTCACCGACATTGTTGAACCTCCAATTCCGTCCAATGCTCGGTCTTCAACCCAGGTCAAAGCAATCAAAGCAGATCTTCTCACACAATCAAGCTGCGTTGTCGCGAAAGACATCGATGCGGTTTATGTTTTCCACGGCATCATGTCCTCAGGCGCGGAGGCCGACTTTGAGCTTGGAATGAAGGCGAACTTCGATGCTACTCGCGCACTTTTGGATACCATCAGAAAGACATGTCCCGGAGCCCGAGTCATTTACGCGTCCAGTCAAGCGGTGTACAACAATTCGGTCACACTGCCTGTCACGGAAGCTCAAATGCCCACACCAGAAACGAGCTACGGTGCGGAAAAGATGATGTGCGAGTACCTCATCACCGAGTATACGCGCCGAGGCTTCATCGACGGCATCTCACTACGTTTCCCTACGGTCTCAGTACGGCCCGGCAAGCCTACTGCGGCAGCGAGTTCGTTTTTGAGCGGCATGATTCGCGAGCCGATGAACGGGATCAAGTGCGTCATCCCACTCGAGGATAAGCAGTGGAGACATTGGTTGTGCTCGCCTCGCATCATTGTGCAGAATCTAGTTTATGCGGCGACAACATTCGACCTCGACCGTCTGGCCAAGTTCGATCGCTGTCTCAATTTCCCTGGCATCGGCGTCTCGGTGCAGGACATGATGGACTCGCTGGCGAGAGTGGGTGGAGAAGACAGACTAGATTTGCTCGAGTTCAAAGAAGAGCCTGTGTTAAAGAAGATCTTGGATTCGTGGCCTGCAGATTTTGATAACAGCAAAGCGCTGAATTTGGGCTTTGTGAGGGATACAGGGTTTGATGAGATTGTTAAAGATTATGTGGAGGGTTTGGAGACGAAGCCGAAGACTCATGGCTATGTGAATGGGTGTGCGAGCGAGAAGCTGGGCAATGTGAAGGTTAATGCTGTAGAGGTCGTGTTGTAGGTTCGAAAGCCAGTGACGAATACCACGGAATGTACATTTTTTTCAAAAGACACATCGCAACGCAAGTTAGCACAAGGCGCGCATTCCAGTAATTCTGCCAAGATCCAGAATCAAGTAAACACTTTCAAGCTTGACCGTCACGAATAGACTTCGTGAGCATTGGTTGCTCAGCCCTTGGCTCCTACATGCTCCACAGCATCCTACATTTCCTTCCTCGGCCGCTGAAAATGTGCCGTCATACTCGCCCAAAACTTACCCACGAACACGGCTCACACACCACCATCCCAAGCCGGCCATCACTCCCTCGTGGCGAGCTTCCAGTGGGGCCCCGCATGCACTAGACTCGGCGAAACCGCCGACAATCGACCCCTTATTCCCAGCAACCTCACGGACATAGGGACACACGGCGAACGTCCGAAAAGTCGCAACCATTGCCGTGCAGCCATCCTGCAGGATGAACTCTTCCCTCGGTAAAGCGGGGAATATCCTCACTCACGGGCTCATGTAGGTATGCTGCTAAGCTCGGACGAAGCAATCATGGCCCTGCAAAGATGGGGTCTAGATCTGGAGTGAAAGTATAAGGATCGTCGTTTCCCCAGGTTGTGGGGTAATCTCTCCACCTCCTATCCACCTCACCTCGCCATTCCCCTCCACCCCCTTCTTCACCACCATGGCTTCAGACCGCAGATCCCTCGAGAAAGACGTCGCGTTTGAGCAAATCGAAGCTACATCGGCACACAACAGTGTTCCTGAAGTGCTGCGCCATCTGTCAACGAGCGAACTCGCCACGCTTGAAAAGCAACTCGTCCGCAGAATCGACCTCCGTGCCCTGCCTATCCTCATTGTCTTATTCCTGCTGAATATCCTGGACCGCAATGCCATCGCCAATGCGCGTCTTGGAGGTCTCGAAGCTAGCCTGGGGATCGACGATGTCCAGTACCAGACTGCTGTTATGGTGCTGTGGGCTGGATATATCAGCATGATGGTGCCGTCGAACATGTTGCTCTCGATTTTCAAGCCGAAACTGTATCTACCCACTGTGGTCATCGTCTGGGGTATCGTCTCCGGCGCGACGGGTTTCGTGCAGAATTACCCTGGCCTTGTCGCCCTGAGGTTTTTGGTCGGAGTGACTGAGGCGCCTTACTTTCCGGGGTGTATCTTCTTCTTGAGTTGTTGGTACACGAGGAAGGAATTGCCCAGTCGGATTGCGACTTTCTACTCTGGATATACCCTCTCCTCAGCGTTTGGTGGATTGATTGCCGCCGGCATTGTGGATGGGATGGAGGGTCTGGGTGGGTATCCGAGTTGGCGATGGATCTTCATTATTGAGGGTGCGTTGACGATTGTGCTGGCGTTTGCGGGATACGTTCTGTTGCCGAACTACCCGTCGAACACGTCGTTTTTGTCCGCGGAAGAGACGGCCATGGCGCAGTGGCGACTGGAAAGGGAGAACGATGGCGTCAAGGATGAGGTCAAAGAGTCGGTGTTTGTGGGATTGAAGCAGGCACTCTCGGATCCAAAAGTGGTACGTGATTGCCCTGAGCAGCATTTGAAGAACTTCACTGACCTCTGTATAGCCTCTGCTGGTCTTTATTCAAACGTGCGCTGTTGTCTCTATGAGCTTCACTTACTTCTTCCCGTCCATCGTCAAGACGCTCGGCTTCCCACGCGTCCAGACTCTTCTGCTCACCGCACCACCCTACTTCCTCGCCTTCCTGTTCTCGATTACAAACTCCTGGCACGCCGGACGCTCGGGTGAGCACTGCTTCCACATCGTCACAGCATGCGTGATCTCCGCGGTCGGCCAGATCATCTCCATGTCGACACATCAAACTGGCCCGCGTTACTTCGCCATGTTTCTGCAAGCCATGGGCTCATTCTCCACGTTCCAGCTCATTCTACCATGGGTGTCCGCAACGATTGCGCGCCCCAAGGCCAAGCGAGCTGTCGCGCTTGCATTGGCGTCGGCGGTGTCGAATGCGACCAACGCTGCTACTGCTTATTTGTACCCTGCTTGGGATGCGCCCTTGTATAGAATGGGCTGTATCGTTTTGACGGTCGCCTTGGTCTGCTGCGCCTCCGCTTCCCTTGGGCTGAGGTTCTGGCTCAAGAAGTTGAACCGCAAGTCGGATCAGGCTGTCGGGCTTGAGGGTGTTGCAGGTGGTGCCGGCGCCCTCTTCCGATACACATTGTAGATAGCATACAGCAAGTACAGCAAGACATTAACGGAACAATCAAACATGCTAATTGATCCTTTGCACATTCACCGGGACGTGGCGTCTTCTGACAGTTGCAGTCTCGTTATAAGTGCAGCGCGAAGGAATGCAAATGTTGATGGAGGCGCAATAATCGCAGTACCTTGGAGGACTTCAGCTTTGTGCAGAGTTTGTGTCAAACCGCTAGATGTGTCTCTCTCGATGGACTGTGCCGTAGTATTGCACATGTCGCTCTGTGGCGGTCAAAGTCGGCCTCGACGCCAACGCGCCAACATGCAATCGTATTAGCCTTCGACGCTTCTAAGTGAGTTTCACGCAGGTCTCATGCCAAGTGTATTCCGTCCCTCGTCGTGGCTGCGCAATCTTGAGGGTTCTCTTTCTAGGCGTAGATGACTACGCTAACCACTGTAGTTCCTGTTTCTGGCAGTGGTCAGCCTGGGTGACACGAGGCGCTCCCGGTACTGCATGGCTGATTCCCGGCTTGTCAAGAACCTGGAGAGCTGATGTCGTTTGTACACTGTTGCATGCGAGTCGTCCGATCTTGATGGATGGGGGTTTGATAAGCGATGCAAGTCCTAGCTCACTCCACCAAATCCTTCGATACGGCCAAGCAGATAACAGCGTTGGATGTAGTCGCATAGATGTACGTCGCCAACAGCTCGTGGGGCACACAGCTGGGTAAGGGTGCTGTCACATCAAGAGTCAAACGGCCATGCTGTGTCCCTAGGATGGACGGGCAAAATTTCGTTATCATTTCTGGGTCGAAGTCTCTGAGGGGCCAAGGCGGCACGCGATGAACATTGCAGACTCTCGGCGTTGACGATGTTGCTGGCGTAAGGGTGCAGGGTGGCGATGATGTTGCCGGGCGTTGATTCGGCGGACATGCGTTGCCGTAGCCGCAATTGGCATAGCGGGCGTCGGCACGTACCACCACACACTGCGGCTAAGCACGCGCAAAGCGGGGCGTAGCGCAGCCCTTCCCACGTCCACTATGCTTCGTTTCCTTCGCATTCGAGGCTGTCTGGTACGTGTAATCTACACCCAGTCCGTCTCCTCAGCCTGGCACTACGGGCCTCAGCCGCATGGACAGGGCGGAATCCAGCACCGTCGCGGTGGATGCGCGCCCGTGTGATGCGCAGACGCGGCCATTCGCTTTTCGTCGGTGTTCCAACAGTCGGACAAGCCTTCTTATCAAGTGACAAGCCCCGCCACCGAATCAAGGCAAGGGACGTCTTGGCAGTATCGGCGCCAAGCAGAGTAACATGTGCGCCTCCCTCTTCCGGACAGGCGCCAGTCGCACCTTCCCTGCTCGTTTCTTGATGGTGGGGAGCACGCGAGTGATTAATTGTTGGACCAGGCGATTGGCGCTGCACTTAAATGCTCCAGAGCGCCAGCGTCCTTTCACTGCGAGTATCATCTCTTGGCAGTCTTGGGTTACTACGCCAGCCCAGTGGCGCCCCCGACAAGCATTCCCGACAGCTTGTGCAATCGACGCCGTTCGTGGGACCTTGACCTTGCCCGCCCGGCAGCCTTGTCCGTATAAAGCTCCGGTCAACCTTGACACTGCCTGCTGGTGCCCAAGGCTTTCTTGTTGCCTCAGCCTGCTCCGCCGCTCGCCTACTTGAGGGACCTCCATTCCCCGACCAGGCCGTGTCAAACCATCAACCCTGGGGCTCTGCTTCACATTCGTCTTGCGCCTCCGGACGCCACCTACGCCAACGGCTATCCGCCAACGCCTTATACCATAAAGCGCGACTTGGCCGACCCTTGAACACCAACTTCAAGCATCACAATGGCGATTTGGAACAGAACCAACGCCAGGACCTCGTCGTCCTCGGATGGCGCAAGCCCTCATTCGGATCCTGAGAAGCATGGCCACCAGAGCGACTATGGCAAGAGCGGTGTCATTGGAACTGGAGAATCCAAGGCCTTCAACATCGACAACAGTGGCGTTGCTGTACACGAGGACCACAAGCATTTGCATCGCGGACTGAAATCGCGCCACATCACCATGATTGCCATCGGCGGTGCTATTGGAACTGGTCTCATCATCGGCACAGGAAAGGCACTTGCTCAATCCGGGTATGTGGTGCTACTGCGAACAGGGAATTGCAACTAACAAATTGCAGTCCTGGCTCGATTCTCATCGCTTACACTGCCGTCGGTCTCCTCGTCTACGTCGTCATGACGGCACTTGGTGAAATGGCTGCTTGGATTCCTCACTCCTCTGGTTTCGCCGGTTATGCTACCCGATTCGTTGACCCTGCTCTCGGTTTTGCTCTTGGCTGGACATATTGGTGCAAATACATCATCACCACGCCCAATCAGCTGACTGCATCTGCTTTGATTATTCAGGAATGGAGGACGGCAGACCAAGTCAATCCGGGTGTCTGGGTTGCTGTCTTCCTAGTGGTCATTTGCGCTATCAATTACTTTGGCATCAAATTCTTTGGCGAACTCGAGTTCTGGCTCAGTTCCATCAAGGTCCTCACTATTGTGAGTATATATCCCTCCTTTCGCAGGGACGCAAGCTGACAATTCTTGTAGGTTGGCGTCATCTTCTTATCTTTCCTCCTCGCAGTCGGTGCCGGACCAAATGGAGAGGCGACCGGTTTCAAATACTACAAGAACCCAGGCGCTTTCAAGGAGTACATCGACACTGGCGACGCTGGCAGGTTCTACGGCTTCTGGTCTTCTCTGGTCAATGCCGTCTTCGCCTACCTCGGAACTGAGCTGATTGGTGTAACGGTTGGCGAGGCCCAGAATCCCCGCAAGACGATCCCCCGTGCCATCAAGCTGACCTTCTACCGAATCTTGTTCTTCTACTGCCTGGCTGTCTTCTTCCTGGGCATGATCGTTCCATATGACTCGGACGAGCTCAAGTTCGCCAACAACACCAAGGCTCGTGCGTCCGCCTCGCCCTTTGTCGTTGCCATCAAGCTCGCTGGCATTCGCCACTTGCCCGGCATTCTCAACGCATGCATTCTGCTCTTCACTTTTAGTGCATCAAATTCCGATCTGTATATCGCTTCGCGTACCATCTACGGTCTTGCTGAGCAGGGCCATGCACCCAAGATCTTCCGCTGGACCGACAAGCGCGGTGTTCCCGTTCCTGCTTTGGCTATATCAGCCTTGTTCTGCTGCACCGCATTCATGAATGTTGCCGACGACTCGACCATTGTCTTTGGGTATTTCGTCAACTTGACTACCATCTTTGGTTTGTTGTCCTGGATCTCGCTTTTGGTTTCTCACATCTTCTTTGTGCGTGCGCGCCGAGCTCAGGGTATCACCAACGACCAGCTGGCGTACACTGCTCCATTTGGCCTCATCGGATCGTACATTGCGTTGTTCTTCTGCTGCTTGATTGCGTTGACTAAGAACTTCAACGTCTTCACCAAGGGCAAATACGGCAACTTTGACTACAAGAACTTCGTCACCGGTTATCTCGTAAGTTAACCCCAATGGGCTCTAGACTACTGAAGACTAACCGTCATGCTAGGGCATTCCGGTCTACCTGATTTGCATCTTCGGATACAAGTTTTTCATGAAGTCCAAGATGGTGCGACCCCACGAAGCCGACTTTTACACTGGGAAGGACGAGATCGACCGCGAAGAGGAGGCTTTCCTTGCACACCAGGCCGAGGTTAAAGCAGCTGGCGGTAACAAGGGCGGCTGGTTCTACAAGACTTTTATCGCTTGGTTGATATAGGCGGATGCCTATTCGTTCGTTGTTTCCATCCTTCAAGTCCATGCTGTGCTCAGACTAAGCCACCATGGCTATCTTCGGAACCCGAATCCTCGACTGTGCTGTAGTCCAGGGCGATAGATGAGACGATAGCTTTATCAATGAGACATTATTTGGTCAAACAACAATTGCCATGCGTCCCCTTTTGCGAGGCGTCCGCCTCGCAGTATTTTTCGGTTAATGCCTACAGTTTCAGCCTACTCAACTCAGGCCATCGGGCAGTATTGTGTGTGCACTTCCTCGCATTTGCTCACACCAATTACACCGGCCCGTGCTGGCTTCCAGTCGCGTCCAACTCGACCTCGGTCGGTCCTTCTGCCATACGCCGTTTTGGTTCCCACTGACCGCAATCGCTAACGCCCCACGACTGATGCGTAAGCATGCCAAGACGCACCTGGGTTCAAAGTTGTAAGTGCTGGCAGTGTGGTGAACATCACGCATCGCAACGAACGTTGAAATAGCCTTCGGCCAAGCTTAACGACCGAGAGGTGGATTTCTTGAACAGAATCGTATAGAAATTCTGAAAAGTCAGGCAAAGGGCAAAGGCTCGGGACGTGGTGCCGTTCTTACAAAGGACACTGGAAACTGCTCGGCAAGACCTGCAGGTGGGAAAGTGCGACGCACGGGTTGCTCGACCCCAATTCCATATCCACACTCTGGAGTGTTTCCTTCCTCACTTCAACATATACGCCCCTCTTATCACTCATAGTACCACTAACTTCTAGATACACACCGCTACTTACCCGCATCAACGTCAAAAAAGTCCTTCTCAAGTCACAAGCGCACGACATGGAAATTACGTTTGGATGGTATCGGGTCGCCCTTCCCTTTGCGCCATCACGACCATCAGGCAAACGATGCGCCCACCGCCTTGCGTCACCATGTGACGCCCTTTTGCCTTGAAGATGCGGTGCGTTCCTAGCCTCGTCGGTTCTCTCCACCTCCGGTCAGCCTTGAGAAACAGGCAACTACTTCTCAACGGTCGTTTCATCGACCCAAAGCCCTTCACATGACCAGCGTTACGACATCATTGGAGGGACAGTGGCTGAGATGACGCGCACCTATATGCCGGTCCGACAGGACGGCCGATGGCGGTGCTAGGCCTAGGGTCAATTGGCCTAGTGGTCGCCATCATCCTAGCATCAAAGGCCATGGAGATTCACATGCCCACAGCTTTCGAATAGCGATCAGCACTGACCGCCGGATACTTTCTGCAAGTAATTGACGAATCAATCTAGCCTACCTCGGGTCCGACATGGATCAAAACGGCCAATATCAGCATCTCTATCACACGTAGGAACGGAGCGTGATCCGTCTCTAATGTAGTACACATGGCTAACATCCATAGTGGCTGTGGCAAGCGTCCGGTAGGATAATGAAGCTGGTTCAAGCTTTGTGCTGCGCCGTTGTGCTAGGATCTCTCACATGCATAGGCTCGCTTCCGATGCTCCGAGGATTGGGCTACACCGTCAACAGATCACATGGCTTCAAAAGCCAACACCATTCGAGAAGCCCACAATGACTCGACTATCTTCAGAGGTCCCTCTCTGGCTTTGTTTGCAACTGCTGCGCATTGCTCTATGAAGCAACCAGTGCCGTCACAGTAATGATGTGCGATATCGCTGGTATCACGGTGAGCGCGACGGGGACCTCACGATAGCTTCAGGGCACACTGACATGCGCCCCTTTGGCGAGTGACTCAATCTTTATGGTAAGGGCACGATACTAAATTTGTGGTGCTCTGGGTCGTCCTTCGATTGCTTCATTTCCCATACTCTTCAAGCATAAGTAAAGAGCGAGTATTCCCATCGGTGGCAGAATCCCCATTCCAGACTACAACTACCAAGTTCAGCTTCACATCGACTCAAATTACCCACGTATCATTACTCCGTTATTCGCACAGCATCAACTCCAATCTTCATCCACCTCTCAAGCCTATCATTCCTTCAACCTACCACAGCTACCCGCACCCTAGCACCTCCAAAACAGCAAACGAGTCTTCAAAGCTCGAAGACAGCACCATTGGTTCATCATCCTGCCGCCAGCACAACGACGCAGAAGATCAAACATGGACCACAACCGCGTTCGCCCTGATGTTTGGATTTGCGGAGGCTGTGGAGCTTCAAATCTCATTGCCAACGCGCCGGACCGGTGCCCAGTCTGTGGTCATTACAGAGACTACCAGTCAGGGTGTTGCACCAATCCTGGTGAGCGTCAACAAGCTACAGGACTATTTCCGGGCCACGACTTCGCGCGCGATAGTGCCTCGCAATCACCACACCAGTCTGGCTCGCTACCGAAAACGACTCATTTCCATCATCATAGCATGCTGAGCTTGGCCTATCCTGTGCAGTCAAGCTTCAACGATATGTGGAAGTGCAACGAGTGCGGAGCCGATAACAACGATTGGTGCGACCAGTGTCCCATCTGTGGCGCCAGCAAAGCAACCGTCTCGTACACGAGCCTTTCCAGGAGCGTCACATACTGTGGTGGTGCTGGCTCTCCTGACCCAGACGCGTGGTACTGCGAGAACTGTGGGTCATCAAATTCGGGGTTGTTCGATGAACAGTGCGGTGCATGTGGTGCTAAGAAGCCGGAGTCGTGATGTCGTTCTCCACGCTTACTGGTATCGTCTACCACTCTACCATTCTTGTACACCTCCTCCTCCGTTCATGTACATCCCCCGGCTACTTCATTACTGCATCCCTATCTTCCCACCCTATAACGGCCCTTTTTACCTATCCAGGATTGTCATTCGTCTGCGATACCCCTTCTTCTTCGCATTGCGTGGGTGGCGTGGACATCTCTAGGCTTTTCAACATTCGCTTCTTTCTGTATACTATCCCCCACGACACCTTTCTTTTGTATTTCCTTACGTTGCTATCACGTAGCCTTACTATGATACCCATTTCTTTCATGCATGTCTGGTGTTGGTGGTGTTTGGGATACGTATTGAGGTTAATGACATGATATGTCGTACTTAGTCCGGATGTACAGTAAGGCTGTTTGCAGCGAAACTGTGCGGTTGTAATCAATACTATTATCCTGCCTCACAGCGCTTACTACCTTGGAATGTGAACCATCGTTTCTGGGATAGCATGGTGCGGGCTGCTAGGCCAATCAGATCTTCCCCTGATCTTGTGCAATTATCGCATGAGGTAATCATGCCTCCCGTCTACGTCTCCCGACATGCCGGTTGATTGACTGCTTTGCCACTTTGATCCGCGGATTGCGTCTGCGCATGATGACGAAGGGAAAGACTCCTCCTGACTAGCCGGCTTCACCTATTGATGCCTGCGCACGATGATGTTGCATCAATCGCAACATGTAGATGATATCCTGACCAGACTGCCATAGCATGTAGCTTCAATGTCAGAGTACGTTCACACTCGGTCCTAACAGTGATGTGGTCAATCTCATTCATCCTTGTGGCACTTACCTATACCACAGCAGCCGCAGCAAGCCCATATCCAACAAACCCCATTCGTCGAGATGTAAGATATACACCACTTCAATTCGGTCTCAGGTACGCCCAGGCCCAGGCCCCACCCAAAACCACAACCGCTACTACATCCTCAAACCGTCCACATTCGACAACCGCCCGCGCAATTCTAGACGCGTTCTACCCCGACAATAACCGCTACACCATCGTGTTCATCTCAGCCTACCCCATCAGCTCCCCTCTCGACCTCGCATTCCTCGCACACGTCGACGTCGTCATCACTGGCCAAATCCACTTCAACGCCAGCGACGTGTACTACTGGGCGGAGCACGGCTTCAAGTACAAGTTCTAGAATCAGTCCTTGTATCGAAGTAGAACAGTAAGAATATAAACAATGATGGTAGCTCGAGTCGTGAGGGGGTTGTAAGTAGTAGGCATGGGCAGGGGTATGGGGAGGAGATAACGGCGAATAAGAGCCTGAGTTTGTGGGATGGTGATATTCATGCGTGCTAACTTTGTGGGCGTATATAGTTGTTACGTCTGATGCTGTTTGCACGTCAAGGGATGGTGGGAGCAACGATATCGAATCTCTAGATAAGAAAAGCACTAAATGTAGGTCTATCTAGTTCGCAACAGTTAGCGAGGTGTAGACAAGGGGTACTAGCATAGTATCATTGCAAATAGCAGCGTAGACTAAAAGCAATATAGATCTGCGGGCAGAGGTATGTCTATCAAGTCATCATTTACCATGACAAGTTGAGAGATACTAACTACCTGACAAAGTCGGAACGACGGCGTAATCACCGACTCCGACGGCTGGGGTACCTACCGCTCAAAACCCGTCTGCCGTTGTTAACCAGGACTCCCTCGTCTCAAATACAGACAGTCCATTCACCAACCCCTAAGCAACACGAGCTCTTTCCTACTAACTCCAGACAAAGCCCAACAGCACCCAAAGTGTCATCACAATCTGACGTGCATCGGCTTCCACGGCGTCAGCGTCGGCTCCCTCGGCCAATACGCCAACCAAACCGACATGGTCGGAAATCTACACATCTACAACGTCAGCCTCACCAACGCCAGCAACGGCGCATGCGTCAAGGCCTGACTGGGCATCCAGACGAGTTAGCGCTTTCGAATGGCAGCGGAGGACTGGGCGCCTGAGGACTGTAACGTACGATTTGTTTCGGAATGAGAATCCTCTACGATCGGTACTTGGTACCGTAGCGCCCGAATGCG
>TARA_R110002003_G_scaffold28_4_pt1 | contig 14836 bp, 17 predicted proteins | sample TARA_R110002003 | Tara Oceans TARA_R110002003 (sample SAMEA4396441) | marine metagenome | biome: Westerlies Biome; feature: [SRF] surface water layer (ENVO:00010504); material: water (ENVO:00002006), including particulate matter (ENVO:01000060) such as... | depth 5 m | reverse complement strand
GGAGACAATTAGCGTAACCTCCTGGTTGCGTCCTATCTTACTCACAAGTATACCAAGAAATCGCTGAAACTGTTGAAGGCAGCGATGGCGACGAGTGTTGCACGCATGTTAATACACTTTTGCTCTACATTCAGATCCCAGTAGCTTCTGATTGGCCGGCATTGAAAGAGCGAAAGGAACAGGCATGCCACGGTGTATAAGATGACGAACGTGCTGAGGGCGTAGCAGAAAATCTTGTCGCTGCGACTAGGGAAGAGCCGAAAGTATGTCAGACATAACGAGATTTTGGTCAGGGAACATGCTGCTGGGAAGAGAAGGTCGGCTGTGTAACCCATCTAGATGCGGTCAGTACTGTAAGTGAAGGATGCGAGACACAATTACGATGCTAGAGTCCTGCGTACCTTCCAATACGGTGTATGCCATTCTGGCTTTAGGTCCCAGATATGTAACCCTAGGCCTAGTTTCAGGCACACTAGCGGGAAGATCGACACCGGTATAGCAAAGAGCTGGGTGAAGGTAAGTTTCTTGAAGGTGCGCGTCGCAGCGTGCTACGTACCATGGCACCAAGCATCATCCAGTCATCATACCACAAAATTTGTCGCATCAAGCCTTTGCCGTAAAACCGTACGACCAGAACTATAGGGTGACATTGTTAGCGTTGGTATTCGCATGTGTCAACGGTCCCTCTGGTGGGCGAGAATCCCTGGACCACAACGCGAGTCTCGAGGCAGAGTGTGTTCAGGGCAAAAGGTCGATTGCCGAGCCCAAGTCTTCGGTGTGATATGACGATTCGGTGATCTGCAATCATTGGTACTCACAGATGACAGCCAGTGCCAGCGCCGGCACTACTAAGCCGATGATAGGGCCATGTAGGTTCTCGGGATTCTCGTAGTTTGCTGGGGGCCATGACTTCTTCTGCTCGTCGGTAACGGTCGCCATCCCGAAATCCTGTGCGTAGGCCGCAGGACTGAATGATGTTGGTCAAGAACGATCGTTTGCTCTCTTGTCGACGTGGATGATCAGACGGCGAGGGATGCGATCCGCCTTAAAGAAGGAGACCCACCCATGTTCCTGGAGGCTCTGGGGAAGCAATGGACATGGATGCTTTCGCGCATTACTCTTGCCGTGTTCCAGCTCGCTTTCGATGCTGTCATTGGGCGCGGAACTTGCTAGTGGCCCGACACTTCGAATCCTTCGAAGTTGTGGAGCACTTCAAGAGCGAGTCGGCAGGGTCCCATGGCGTATGTGCCAAGGTGTACAGTCAAAGTCTCCTTGCTGCGAGCCGAAACCGCAGGGGCGATCAGATCGTATTGTGGATTGTGCTCTAGCCACCCCATGGAGTCCTACAGTAGGTGAACTGTGAGTTATGCCGCCTCACTCAAGCTGCGCCGGAAGCTTTTGGATGTTGACTATCATGTTTTTGAAACTATCGCCGTGCGGCAGGTTCTCGACACTTCGAACCGTTTAAGATGACATGGCTCAGGATGGCTGTCGTGGCTCGACACCATGAGGTCCTTTCACAGAACAATATCCTGAGGTCTAGTTGGACGACCTGTTCTTGCCGTTACAATGCAGCGAACCTGCGACTGGCGGTAGTTTGGACGGTGTCCCTTCGCCTCGCATTAGATCGTTGACTCGCGACCAAAGAAAGTTTCCATCTCGCTGGGATGGGCTGAACAGTGCGAGCCGGACCTGCCATCGATGGTTTCATTCCGACTGGCTCGAGGCTCCGAAGACACGCCGAGGACAAGGAATCATTCCAGGAACAAGACATGCCACGAGAATATGCTGAGCTTGTCTCACACGGGTGCAGAAGGCGAAGGTTCTCTATCGAAGGTCAACGTCTCAGTTGCTTCCAGCCCAGGGGCGCTGAAAGGCCGGGTTATGCGCATCGTATCTGCACACTCCTAACTCCTGAGGATTGGACGCCTGACGATCGTCATTATTGGCGACGCAATGTGGAGGATCGTCCGATGCTGTTGGTGCCCTAGGGCATTTGTGGAGGTGGAGTCTTGGATCCGACCACGCGGGACGGAAGTCGTTAAGCGGAGGCGCTCTCTCGGTAAGTCGGAAATAGCGCACAAAGAGCAAGTTGCAAAATCTACCACACGAAGAGCGTACTTGCTACAATTCTTCGTAGAAGTTAGTAGCTTACTAGGCAGATACTAATGATCTCCTAGGCGATTTATAGACCTCAAATACTGACGCGGCGTAGCTCTATTCAAATCCGAAGCCGATTTATTGTGAGAGAGTTTTGTCCGACTTTCACACTTACCAAGAGGCGCTCGCGCATAAGCTGAGTTCCACTAGCGTTTTGCGGGTGGCTTCGAATTGCATGTGTTGAAGCCAAGCTGGCCGCGAACCTAACAAAATTTCTGGCGAACTTTTGCACGACTCAAGCTCGTGCCCATTCCTGTTTCTCGCCAGAGTGCAATCAACATCTGGTGCTGCCCGAGAAGAGTGCAGCAACACTTGGCACCCCCTCTGTGTACTAATAAATACTTAATAACTGTGCCAGAAACCTTTGTGGCTTGCATGGCCTGTGCTATTCAGTTGCAAGCCGCAACTCAGCTACATCGGCGGTATTCGGGTCCTGACGCCAACCATAAACCGGATTCTTTGGATCCTTCAGTCTGATGTTGGAGAGACAGCATCGAAGTATTGCAAATCAAGACTCGACTCAATATACGTCAGGCTTTCGGCTCCTCCGATCTGACATCTCGGAGTCAACTGCGTTCGTCGACGCTGTAAAGCTATACGTACGACGGATCATTACAGGCTGAATCTCACCACACCATTTCAACAGCTATTTGTCACTCACGCGTGTAGATATCCGTTGTTCAGCTTCACAATGGACCATGCACCAGTCTCCTGCTTCTGTCGCAATATAAACCGAACGGATAACTCGGGGTCCGTTCCAACACGCTTTGGGCCACAATCGGGCCGTCCTGCAAAACGAGGGCGTAGTAAGGACACATACTGCGCATGTAGCGCTTGACCCATGCCCGGTACAATTTGATGGGCAGACCAAGAGCTGTTATTAATGGTCGCACGCCAAACGAGAGGCTGCTCATGAAGAATTGTAACCCATTATTTTACTCTGATGTGCTGACGAAGCTGTAATACACGATCAGGACGAGGATGCCGACAAGGAGGAACCAGGCTATAAGGGCTCCTGAATACATCGCGGAGTGGCTACATTTGCATCGAGACGACGGTTTTGGGTGACCGTTCCTGCAAGTGATTGGGACGGCGGTTCTGAGCCTGACAACAATAGCTTCAGTCCTGATTTCGCCGAACTAGTTGATCCCGTATTCGGCTGCGAAGATTCCGGACCAAGTCATCCTCGGGTAGATACGCAACGCGAGCAATAATCGATGGATCAGCCTTGATTCCAAACGTTGACCTCGCAGTCGTTCAGTCGTGCGCACCGTAATCACGACAACAACAAAAAGCAACACTCCGAGCGACCATCCCAATGCCGATCTCATATCCAGCACAATAGACGTCTTTCATTCACATCTGCATGGGCGTTCGAGATCACACCGCAGGAGGCTCCTAGGAATGACAGCTAATGATGGAGCCCGTTAATTCACCACAGTGCCTTAGGTGAAAGTGTCCCTAAGCGTTCCTGCGTATAACAACATAATCGGATCTTCTGCTTTGCTCCTCCGGCGTACCCATCTGGTACACAAGTTCTAACTTCTTCAATTTCGTGAAAGTGCATCTCCACCAAGTGGCCAGCAGAATCGCAATCAGTGTCGGTGAATAACCGCCAATGAAGTAGTAGCTCCTGTCTTCAGCCGCTCACAGTCACCGTTGTTGAATAGCTGTTCGGATCCGGTGCAGTCGGAGCCGGCGTCGTTGGCGTGGCATATGGCAATGACACTGATGAGACGGGATAAGTCCCTCATTGGGATCCCGGGCGAGGTTTGGCGCTCTCAGTAGAAGCTGATGGCAACGGCGATTAGACCAAGCGTTGGACGGGCGAATGCAGGCTTGGTGCGCCCATAAACGCCGCCCAGGTGCGGTCGCCAGTTGGACCAATGTCAAAATGCCGACGGTAGTGAGACAAGAGGCGATCAGAAAGCGTACCCAAAGCTCTAGAGACTTGTAGTCGTGCCTCTTAGGACAAGCATGACTATCGACATCATCATATGGCGTCGTAGCTTCAGCCTTGCGGCACGATTCTACCGCCAAGCAGCTATACGGCAATGGCCGGGCGGTATTGTGTGTATAGTTCGACCTGCCCATCGAGAGACGATCTCAGGAGTCCGAAATAGGAGTCCCAGTTTACTCGTGAACGATCAGCCTTAGCTGGTCCATACGCGTTGTCATTTTTCCAAACCTCCCGAGTGTGTTTGGAGGTTCTCGACGGCGCTTGCCAGTTATAACATAAAAACCTTGAGGACCTCAACGGGCAATCAGGGTGACTGGCTCCAAATGGGAAACCACCTAGCTGGGCGGCTTGCAGCATCGACAAACTACAGATGACCGGCGAAGGCCGGATGGGATGTGGAGTTTTATGATAGTGTTTATGATATGAGACTACGGCATCTATGAAACGCTTGCGTCTCTACACTATTGTCTGTGATGTGCTTGTGTGGAAAGGCAGCCCTCATTGTCATTCTGGCGATTTCTGTCTCGAATTGGCGTTGCTACGTTGCTACCATGTTCACAATCATTTGACCAGTGAAGATATTCAATCCTTTGATTGGTAGAGGAACGGCATTTCAATTCGAAGCTGCCCGACTATCTAACATGGTTTGCTACGCCTCTTTTGACCGTCAAGCCATCCACAAAACTCCAATCCATGCAACAGCAACAACAACAAGCCTAGCCGCATCCTAGAAGAAGCGAGGGTATGAGACAGATAGATACAACGAATGAGAGAAAAACGTCTGTAGGCGTGCTGTACCGCAACAGCTCCACATCAACCCCACTCCTCAGCGCTACTCAGGCACAGACACCGACTTTCGAACTCGCCGAAACAGTCGCCACTCCAGGGAAGCTTGTTTCGACGTCTTCCCAGAATGCCCCAGATCACGGGTAATACAATAAACTCGATCCCTAAACTCTCCTCTTCTTTCCCTTGCCACTGCCCTCGTCTCCACTTGTCGATTTTGGCTTCGCATCACCAGCCAGCGCTTCCACGACTTCGCTCATGCGCAGCATAGTCGCGTTGATGGCTTCAGGGTGTTCGAAACACAGCATGACGCCTGCGCGCATCGTCATGGCGGAAAAATACTTTTTGTGAAACTTGGACTCGCTGTTTTTGCTTGCGGCGCCGACGACAAGACCGATCCAGAGGAGCACACCGGCCATGTCGGCCCAACAATCTGACAAGTTGGATTGCTCGATGGCGGTGCGGAGGTCTTTCAGTAGCACGGTCGAATCGTTCGGTGCGGGTGTGGGAGGTGGAGCGAAGTAGATTTGTTCCGAGGAGCTGGAATGTGTAGACGAGATTGAGGGTCTTGCTGCGCTGGTTGTTGAAGAGAACGATGGGCGTGGTACGATGATTGAGGAGACTGAGGAGCGAGGGCCCACGGTGGGGAAGTAAGACTGCGGAATGGCAGGACTGGTCGAGAGTGAGTTAAATGGTGGAGATGTCGTGGCCTCGGTCATTGGAGTTACTAGACGCTGGTCGAAGGGTGAGACTGGCGACTCATACGACGTTGACATAGCCAAAGCGGTATGAAGTGGAGTTGGCGTACGTACATCCGCGGCATGAGCAAGGGCTTCAGACAGCGGTAACCGTCGGATGATAGCTGTTGCTTGCATTATGCAGGCGAGACGGATGGCTTCGTACTTCCAGTCGTTCTTGCTCAAGAATCCTGCCTTGCTAAGCTCCGACACTGGTGGGTATTCGACAGGACTGATAATCTTCTTGTACAAGTTCATGAGGGTCTGCGAATTGCGCCGGCTCGTCTTCGTTTCGTGAAGGAAGATGTCGATCATCATGCGAACATCTCCAAGCAGCTCCTGCGCTTTCGCAGTGCATCGCGGTGACCTTTGAAGTGTCCTGAATGATCCCCGAGGGCAGTACACTGGAGACTCGGGGATAGGAGCTGTAGGAGGGTATTGTTTGTTCGAATTGGCCGTGCAGTAGTCGGCATACATTGACCGTGGTGGCTCTTCGCGGAGAATTGAACTGGCAAGGGACACCCAAGATATCGACGATGCAAGGTAACCGTTGACGCCCAGTTGGCTCAGGCCGCCACGTTGCTTGATCATAGTCTCAATCCCGTTCTCATGCCAGCTTAGTCCTGACTCCTCTCTGCCAATCACTTCGCTGATGATAAGCTGGATGATAGCCATAATGTTATGGTCTGACACGCTTGCTTTAGGGTCCAACATGTTTCGGCCAACAAGGTGAATGACCTCTTGACGTAGTGCGATTGTTTGCACGCTTTCTAGCGGCTGCTCGTGGATGACGTCGTGGTATGCTGTTGCCAGACAAAGCGTACCGAGGAACGTGTGAGGATAGCTAAGAGCTGTCGGAATCCAATGTCTTCCCAATCCCCGTGTCCCAAAATACCTGCTACAGTGGAACTTGAGTTGTTCTACCGAGACTCCAGGATGACTAGATTGAAACATTGTCCGGAAGGGATCGAGAGACTTGCCAATAGAAACGAAAGGACCTGGTTGATAGGCATCGTATGGAAGAGGAACGTTGTCTCGTGCCGGAGTAACGAGTGGCGCGTCCTCAAGAACAAATTCGCGGAATCTTTGTACTCTCGCTACGGCCCCCTCTGTGCTCTGAGCATCTTGATCGTGGCTGGAAGGAGCAACAGAAGACCTTGTTGGAGAGCCTGCTTTGGTGCGCGTGATACTCGGTACGCCCTGAGATACAGTCGTCGGCATCGTAGAATTGTCTGTGAAGGCATCGTCCCGTCCGACACTTGATCTTGACCTGTTTGAAGCTCTTGAACCAGAATCCACGCTGCTGAAGCGCGACCTCTCTGCGGGGCTCTTGGCATTCCTTACTGTCTTCCTATCGCCCTTGAGAAAGGCATCCATGGCCTTCTTGCGCACTGTGGTCATGGTCTTCTTCGACTTGAAGTCTGCAGGCTTTTCATCACGGCTGAAAATAAGCCCTCCATTGCTTGCTGGCTCCTCGTTGGCTGGAGCGGCTGGGCTCTGTGACGTCTTTCGCCTGGGCCGAGCTATGCCATTGATTGTTAGCAATTATTCAGATCCGTCACTCTCTCTCCCTTTCTCTATCGAGACCGTAGCTACAAGCTGTCGGACCTGCGGTTGCCGAAGCTGGTGGCGGACTCCCACATTTCACGTGCGCCGAACTCTTCGGCTATTGCACTCGATCGACATCTTCATTTCGTACCTCAACATGAGAAAGCGTTCGCTTACCGTTGGCCTCCTCGCGCGGCGGCATCGAGGTCCAATCGAAGCTCAAGTCGGATGCAGAAGTCGATGCAGGTGAGATGAAGGAGGAAGCGAGAGGTAGGCACGGTCCAGACGTAAAGAGGGGCATGCGCGTTGTGGGAGGGGCGGTCATGTTGAAACTTCAAGCCTCGGAATGTTTCGCGACAGTGCAGATGATTGAACGTTCAAGATATGCTGATCATTCCTTAATTGAGGTGCGAGTTCGGTTCGGAAGCTGAGGATTCAGATCGATCGATAGTCATAGGGCTGAAGGATGTGGGTCGCCGGGAGTATATGTATGCGCAACTGCTTCGCTGCGCATGGTAACAATGGAGGCCGCACATGCAGCGTTATCAACACTATCCAGGATCAATTGCGCGCTAGAGCATCTTGTGGAAGCTTTTGTGCGTCATACAGCATCAATTGAAGGCTGCGCACATGTTGCGAACTGCAAGACGGTGAAGATCGTTTGTGGCAGTGCTGCGATGCGACCTCCGTACCGAACACCATGTGGGGGACGGGGAGGCATTGCTAGCTAACTAGCCTAGACCACCCTTGCCCAGACGCCCCATGAGCGCCAAGTAGCATAGCGACACCACACAGGGAAATGGGCTCTGGAAGACCCTGGAAAACTGTGCTGACATGCGTGTTGTGTTAGTGCTCCATTACGAGGTCCGACATAACCAAGTCAACACGAACTTTGGAAAGCACAAATTCAGTGTACTGTCTTATACCTTCTTATTCCCCCACAAAGAGAGACAAAGCCGCGAGAGATTATAAAGACAAACTCTCGTAGTCCATGGTCTAGTTATTCGCATCATGGTCGCACACGTGCTATGCTGACGCACACCGGCCGGCTCATGCAAAGATCAAGCGAGTCTCACCGCCCCGGAGCATTTGCACAGCGTCAAGCCACTGCTCGTGTCCGATAACCATCGCTTGTGTGACCAATGAGCGCTGCTGCCACCAGGTTGAAGCGGTGCGCATCAGCTCGAATGGTACCCTGGGCATGATTCGGTGCACGAAAGTCATGCGATCCCACACTGGACGGCGGTAACATTGCTACTGCAATCTGATCATTTGCCAAGCGGGCAACCAACGATGCGGGATGAGACTCGTTGACGGACAGCCTTGGAGCAGCCATGAAATGCGAATCATGTCCAATCAGTGTTCTGTCCATACTCGCGGTGAAGAGCATGTCAGCGATATTGTGGGTCTCCTTGCGGGCCTGTCACTCCATATTAGGAAGTGGTCTGGAACATAATTGCACGTTTACAGGCGATCCAGTTCGTACTTTCAGCGTTTCTGTTACCTCTGCGTGAATCTCGCGACGTGAAACGTGTGTAATGCTGATTTAGCGCCTCATTCTACCCAAGCCAAGGCCAAAATAGTCCCGCGGTTCTTGTTGTGCGGCGGCATTCCCCTGGCTCACCGCGTCACCAGCAGGACTGACACTACCACTCCCTCTTGACCCTTGATCAGAGGATGTGAAGCTGTCACCTAAGCCGGGGCTACTTTCGGACCGATGTCCGTTGCTCCTACCCCTCACCGGAATGTTCAACCGTGTTGCGTCAAATGTAAAGTGAGATTGAGCTCGGTCTGGCTCTGCTGAGGGGGTCTTCAACTCGACCAGCTCAAGTGTGCTTCTAAGTGTCGCACCCGACTCATCGAGTGCCATAAGAAATCGCGCAAGTTCTTTACAGAGCTCCCAATCTTGCTCGGCTTTAGCACGCTTAAGTAAGCGCACTACTTGATCGCCAGTTGGTCGCAACTCCTCGAAGGTGTGCAAGACGAGCAGATAGCCCCCGGCTGTCTTCAAATTACCCCTCTGCAAAGACTCTTCAAAGAGCTCTTCGGGCGGCGGAAGATTTGAGAATAAGGTTCGCCATGACCGAACCTCGGTTTTCCGTGTACATTGTACAACAATGTCAAGGTACTGTGGAAAGGAACTCAGGAATGACAGTACACTTGGCAACAGTGCTTGCTCAGGTGGCGGCTGGGTGTCGACTTCCTCATCTAGTACCTCATGCAACAAGATTTCCAAAGCATGTGGTAGGTACTGCAACTGCTGGTAATGGTGGCTGAGGTGTAGGGCTGCAGGATGGTTGTACTGCGCCAAGTGATCACGCAGCAGCGCGGGAAGGAATAAGTGCGTCTGCACAGCACATTAGCTTGGCCCGCTGCGCCTCATGATTGGTCACCACTTACCCTCGTTCCAATACGGAGGAAGGCGAAGCTGGTGTCCCGCCGTTGTATTAGTTCGGACTCCACACCGAAGATGATAGCTTTGTTGATCAATGCCGACAAAGGATAAAAGTCGACAGGGATTTTGACTGGCGTGGGCAGTTCTCTTCCCAGTTCGGCGGATGCAGAGGCCAGGACGTCTTGCATGTCGATCCAAACTCGCATGTCATGGCCGTCGAAAAACCACAAGGAGTCTCGCAGATCGTGCCCATTTACACCGTTCGTCGTCAGCCCTATGGAGGGGCTCGGTGGCAAAGAGTCGACATGCATGTCTAGGGCAAAGGCGGGGTGGTCGCGCATAAGCGCGTAGGTCTCGACGTTTTGAGCAATGATCCGCATCTCGTACTTCAATTCACCGCCCTCAGTCGTCGTGGGTTGGAGCAGGACTAGTTTGCCGTCCACTAGGAATAATATGGTGGCCACTGCCACATCTTGAGAGGGATCTCCGTGATCTAGAATTGTTAGTACTCAGCAACAGCGTCTTTGGAGGATGCTCACGAATTTGATCCTCAGGCAATACCCAGCTGAGCGCTCGAACTCGGGGAGGCGCTCGAATAATGCCGTGCAATGCAATCTGACCAACCTGAATCAATTTGACAGCAGCGTCCGCGACACTAATCACATAGTGATATAGAACATTGTCGTAAGTATAAACAAGAAGCGAATCTTCTCCAGATGGCGCAATAAGGACAATGGGAGCAGGCAGCTTTTGAACATGCATACCATGATTGTTATTAAGTGCGGCTTCGCGGGAGTATATGCGTATCTGCACAAACAGATGAGCTCATACACGCTGGGTGCGTGCGGGCTTGGGTACATACCTCATGAGAGTCGCGGCTTTCGACGGCTGCAATAAGGACATGCTGAAACCAGCACATACCTCCGCGAACTGTGAACTCGTTCTCCACAAAGGGGTCGTCGAACATCTTCCAGCGCCCACTATTGATGCTGTAGTGTGCGAGTCCTCTCTTCCCAGCGACAGCGACATATCGGCCATCATTAGAGATAACTGTGCATCGAATGGGCCACTGATCGACGAGGTAATGCGGCGGTATCTGCACATGATGCCAGAGTGACACATCGGCGGATATTGTAGTGAGATCCGGCAAGTCATAGCCACGGTATATCATGAATCCTGTGCTAGTCTGCATGAGCGACCTGGATATGTTGGCCGATGAGAAGCATCCGGTGATGGCACTTCGAGCCATCTCGCAGACAAATAGACGGTTGTCCTTCTTCCCAAGTATAACAAGTTCTGAACCAGATCCAATCCAAAACGCATCATGTACGCCAAGCATCCAACCTTCTCCATTTGTCTCGGAAAGTGCGCGATCGGTAGCGAAGCTGGTTGCACCGGCCTTACCGTAAACACTCCACATTGCCCAGCCATTGTCGTAACCGGCAAACAAACAATATCCATCAGGTGAGTATGCTAGCACGTTCAGCTTGCCTGGCGAAGTAGTATTCGGCTTCAACCTGTGCGAAAGAGGTATGTTCCCCGTGTAATCTCGAGCAGTATACACGCAAATGTCGCCATTAGCACACCCCACAGCGAGCAGCGAAAACCTTGCGTTGATGGCAGCTTTCTCGCCGTGTTCAGCGTCAGATTCTGGAGTATGAAACCCGTATCCGCGGAAGAGATTGGGGCTCTCTTGCTTAGCATTTAGGGGCACGCGTTGAACGGCAAACGCTCGCCCTTCTGAAGTAGTCCAGCACAGCAAGTTCATCGGGCGGTCGTGTACCATATCGGAAAGCGTGGTTTTCTTGCCCAGCCAAGTCATCTTGTTCAACAGCTCCGTGCTGGTCTGACTACCGCTGCTGTCTGGAGCCCATCGAATGCACTGGACTGCTGCAGGCTTTTCTGTCGCGACAACAAGCTCATCGTCAAGAGCAAGGGCTCTGACTACTCCAGCGTCCACGCGGATGACCATGCGAAAGCGAAGGCTAAGCTCTTTCAAGCCACTGCCTTCCCCCGGCCCCGCGTTTGTGCCGTGCTGGCGCTGTTGCTTGAAGCCAGAGACGGTGCTGCTTCGTCGTGAGTGCCCTCCATGTGTGTTTGTAAAGTGGGTCGTGTATACGCGGGAGGAGTGGTCGGTCGCGAGAGAGTAGGTGATGAGAAAGCCGAGGGTGGTCTGTACTACGAATATCTGGGAGTCGGGACGGAGGAGAATGTCTGTATTGGGGCCGTACGTCTTCACCGACTGCTCTGACCGCAATACAGAAGCCAGCACAACCGTGGGCTACGAAAAGTATCAGCAAGAGGCCGGACGGCGCGAATCCAAAGACATGCCTTTGTTTGCCATATCGTCAATGTCGTTCTAGTGATCGTCGCAAACATGTGACCGCTCCTTGTCACTCTGATGGCGATAATCTCGCCGTGTATGTCATCTTCTACGAATTGACCAGAGACACGTTGTTGCAGGGGGTGCGCCTTCTCCTCTTTCACGACGCCCTCTCCCTGCGTGGATGTCTCATCCTCCGCCTCAAGCTGCGAGCCACCGTCTAGCCCGCCACATCTTGCTTCATCTTGGCCATTCGCGACGCCATCATTGGACACGCGCGTCCGGCTGGGGTTCGTGTGCTTGGTGGCCGCAAAGACAGAGGGTGAGGAGATGGGCCAATACGTCATGGCGCTCTACCGGCAATGAATGCTGCATCTGCGCGGGCCATCTCACTGCGGGGTGGGAATGTGTACGGAGCTCCTGCTAGCTGAAATGCTGCGAGATGCTGCAGGGTCGCCGTGGCTGTGTCGTGTTCGGCGGTGAACCAGAGCCAACCTCACGGTAGATTGTGGCGCCGAGGTCCGTCCTTCCGTTCACTGGCGTGTGGCTGTGATGACATCGGCTTCATCTCTCATTGTGCACTAGCGCGCATATCCGCTCCATGCAGCGTGCAAGGTGCGGCTGTGGAGCACCAAAAACATTCAATATACCGCATTGGGAAGGAAGTAGGAGAGCCATCGATCACGGTGCGCACTTGCGCATTTGTGCACAATCAAACCCCACTTCGCCAAGACAACCCACTTCTCCCCACCCACTAAGGAACGAATCGCTGGAACTAGTCTCATACACTCTGTCTACTCTAAGCTGTCCTCGTTCTCTCTATCGTGTTCTAGTGTACTCTCCTCATTTCGCCCGCAAAGAACGATACCATGCGCCTCTCTACATGACTCCAAGGGAGGATACAGGAGTTCTGTCACAGGCGGAACCGGACGATACCTCGGTCGGGATCAACGTGTAGAGCTTTTGCCATGAAGTCTTGAAGCATCATGGCGCTCACCATGTTGCTGTTGGGCTGTATTTGGTCTGGTGATGCAGTGATTGTCAAGAGGTATGCTGGCTCAAAAGAAGCGCTGAGTAACAGGCATATCGAGTGTTGTAGCTCCAACGTGACCGACTCCTTGGGCACCCTGAAGCGCCTGGAAAGACGGTCAGTAACTTCGGTGACAAACGTATATTCGTCCTTGATCTATGGCGTGTCAGCCTCTGACATTCCCCGACGGCATGAACTTACCACGACATTTGTCCGCAGCTCAGCGACCACGGGCATACCCCTTTTGCTTTGCGCCGGTGATGACAATCCCGCGGAATCCTCCTCAGATGAAGCTTTGTCAACATATTGTCTGTGTGGGACTCCGCTCTGATCGATTGGAAGACGCCTACTACTCCCAATGTCCGATTGCTTGCCGACAACTGATCGCTCCTGCTTTGCACTCTTTTGTTGATGTTGTAGTGCGCTGGAAGAGGGTGCACAAGAGGTTTGCAGCACTGGTGTCGTGGTCTGTACATGGATAGGAAAGCAAGGCCGTTGGCTGCTACTTCTATTCGCGACGAGATGATTGTTGGCAAGATTGTTGTTTGAAAGTCTAGACGCGAACGATAATTGCGATGGCTTTAGTTTTGGTGAGACCAGTTCTGTGCAGGTTGACATCATGTCTCTAAAGCTGATAAAGTAGGCAATGAAGTAAAGTATAGGTCTGGTCAAGAAAGGGTTGGGTTGCGGAAGTTCTGTTCCGTGATAAAGTAGAAGAAACACGCTTGTCATGAAGCAAAAGTAGCCGTCATGCAGGTAGAATGCTGATAGAGCAGAGCATTGAGATTCGTGTTAGAAAGGGGTATACAGATCTCCAAGATCAGGCATTGACATTGTTACAAGAATGGCAATAGCAATGTAAACTATCCGAAGGTTGAAGCCGATCGAACCCCTGTGCAGTGTAAGGTTCAGCGCCAACTCTATCTTCCGATACTGGCACATGGCAGTGGGGCGGAGAAGTCAAAGGACGGCTGTCAAATGATAACGGGTGCATCTGCCACAATATTGGTTGAGTGCTGAAGAAGTGGTCTAGAACCCAGAGCGTAGGGCAGCGGGCAGCTTATCTGTGGGTGAAGCGAATAGTACTGCGTGCTTCGCTCTCGGCGCTGTGACACTTACGTGAACTCAACCATCATTATGGCGAAGCGCCTCCTTTGTAACAACAAACGCTCAGCTGTACTTCAGCCGCACTTGTGGTAGAATCTTAACACCACTCCGGGACGTATCGCTGGTGGCCTCGGGAGATAGCGAGACACGAGACAATGGAAAAGATAAGCCCCTTGCGCCCTGCACGAACTAGCCCCCCTTCAATCTCTTGGAAATTGCTATGGATCCACCATTCGACTGGCTGGCTTCAAGGAAAGCCTCGGGGAAGTGTTTTCACGTGGAGACTGTCGTCTTTGCGCCCACAGTCTGATGTCACACACACATCACATTTTCGTTCATGAGTTCAATTATACACACGTTGAGGGCGAAGATTGCTCATGATCTGAGTATTACATCGCTCTATGTGATTATAAATTATAAAACGGCTAATTGGTTACCATTTACAACAGCGAAGCAGCACTCAACCCCAACCGCCCCTGGCACTATGACCATCACTGCTGCTCTCATATTTGACCAAGCCGGCCTGAAGCCTCATGTATCACCTTCTGAAACTTATCTAGTAGTTGAATATCATCAACGATGGGTTGAGCGCGATCGGGAGTAGGCAATGCATCGAGACAATGACTGACCATCTGCACGAAATTAGTCCAGCTCTCATTGAAGGAGGTCATGTACTTACGGAAGGACACTTGTCAAGCCCGCAATTTCCCAACCACGAGGAGCAAAAGCACCCAGGTAGATCATCGCTCCTACTGACGCAAACATCAACATGTACATCCACTTGAACCGC
>TARA_R110002003_G_scaffold119_5_pt1 | contig 14842 bp, 7 predicted proteins | sample TARA_R110002003 | Tara Oceans TARA_R110002003 (sample SAMEA4396441) | marine metagenome | biome: Westerlies Biome; feature: [SRF] surface water layer (ENVO:00010504); material: water (ENVO:00002006), including particulate matter (ENVO:01000060) such as... | depth 5 m | reverse complement strand
CTTAGGACACTGGCGACTGATGCTATTGCATTTCTATCGCGTCCGTTGATAGCATCGCTCTGTATCCATCCAGCAACCATGACCTCAACAGCGGCAGGCGGAATTTTTAGCAATGTGTCCAGTGGAGCAGCGGCCAGATGGTGCTCGGTCTCGTGTATCTTCAGCTTGGGATAAGCGTTGGACGATGTTCCCAACGCCGACACATCTGATGTGGCAGTACGAGTGAACGACGTCGTGCGACCTCGAACAGTCTTAGCCCAGCCTGGAATATACAGCTGACCATGCTTCGCGTCCCATATCCTGAAACATGTTTGAATCACTTCAGGCGAAGCTTTGGAGAGATGAAGTATGCACTCATTAATCTCCAAGTGGTTGCAGTTCTCATCAGAGAGCATGCCCACGATCTTTTGCATAAGTGTCTCTGTCATTGTGCCTTTGACATTCTCCAGGCACTGGAGTATACTTAGTAAACTCTTTTCCCAAGTGCTGCAGGTGAGGAGGCATTGTAAGGGCCCACTACCTTGCCCAAGTACTTGTTCAAGCCGCGTTAGAGTACTCGTGAAAGGCTGTAATTGGGTCTTCCAAGTGAGAAGAGAAGGCTGAAGCACGGTAGATGCCGGATTTTGTGATAGGCCTACGCATAGCATCTCAATGTGACGCATGAACGTCAGCCACTCTGCGGCTGTCATCATCTGCAGCGAAGAGTCGAGGAACCCTGTTTCGCTGCATTCTTGGTGCTCCAACCACAGATACAAGAGTTCCTTCCAGCACTGCGTCGGCGCCTTCCTATTGACCAGTAAACTTGTCAAGGCAACGGTAGCTCGCGGGGGGTCGCTCTGGAAGCTTCGTACTGTCTCGAGAAGGGATTTGACCAATACCCCCGGTGGTTGCATAGATTTCCCGGTTGCGATTTCCGAGAGACAATTGCATCGCAACATGAAGTCCATACCCCAGTTCCTGGAAACGAGGATCGCTAATTCCCTGCGCGCAACATCAATACTTGGCTGCTTTGTGCTCTCCCAAACATGTAGTATGCTAGCTATGGTTTCTTGAGAAGTGCGGGCTATTGTTTTACCCACCAGAAGCAGGTCCTTGCAGTAGGCTTCGACGTGTTCTTCTATTGGGTGTCGCGCGACCTCATCCTCTCCAGTCGATTTCGATGGCTTGGAGGCCTGGTCCACAAGTCCAGCTGATCTGGCCATCTCGCGTCCTGGTCTTGTAATTTGGGACACGTTAGGAGCATGATTGGATCGCTGAGCTCGCGCTGACATATAGATATCAGCAACCATTTCAATATGCTCTCGAGACGGCCACGAAGGCGGGATTCTGATTGTTTGGAACTCCGTCGGCCAGTGGTGCTCCGAGGCCGTAAGAGTCGAGCAGAAAGTATGGTACTCTAGAAGTAGGTGTATCCACTGCTGAGAACTGCCGATTTGAGATATGACAGCCTTTTGGCAGTCTCGCAGACAGTTTTCAATACCGTGGCGAAGCCAATCGCGAAGCAGTATGCTTCGAAGATCTTCCGAATTGCTATCGTCGCATGCCTTCAGGAGGTTCTGAAGAGCAAGAATATGGCAGCCCTCGAGCTGATTCTGGTTACTGTAGATTTCACGAACCGTGTTATAGATATCGGTGCTCGCATCAGGTGTTATTTTCAGCGTGGCTTCGAATAAGTCCAAGGCGCTTCCGGATATAGGTTGAGTGACGAGAAGACATCTGAACAGCTCAGATATGCTCGCTTGATAAGCACTTGAAGCAGTGGCCACGGTCTCGACAGCCTTTGTTATCCTAGCAAGCATACTCCTCAAGCTTTGTTTGGTGCTACCCGGGACTTCGATGAGTAGTCCTCGCCATCGAAGAAGCGGCTTCTTCCGGCAGTATTGCGCGACCAATCCTTCTCTTAAGGTGCTCTGAGTGCCGTTAATCACGTCCGGGCCATCGAGGCACAAGAAATCTGATAGTAGAGCGGGGCCCTGAATGCACATGCGTGCGAACAACTGGATGCCTATTATGTTTGGTCTCCAACACGCCCACATACGCCACGAAGGAAATTGTGAGTCTAGAATATGCTCCGGACGAAGGGATCCTGGGGGAGAGACCGCTGGTGATGTTTTTGCGAGGTCCATCATCCATAGAACGGCATCATACGCCGCCGCCCACTCGCCCCTTAGCCTAAGGCCATCAAGCTGTGTCGAATAGTCCGCGATGGCTCGTTTCATAAGGACTGAAAACTCGGGCAGCACACCCATGTTAGGAACATCCACTTCTCTTAAAATGCGGCACATGCCCGCTAAGCAACGTTCCGCGGCGCGTGAGCCATGTGTTGCAAAGGGCAGTAGTTTGCGTGCCCACAGAGCTTCTAGATCGGTGACTGACGCTGGATTACTGTCATTTGCAGCAATGAGGCACTGCAACCAGCTCTGCAGTCCCCAGAAGCTTCCTTGCATAACGTTCAAATCCGCAGCAAGCAGTGCCCTAAGACTCTGCGCGGTTATAGCGTGGGCGACAGCCGCAATGGCAATGTCCCTGGCATCATGGGAACAGACCAAGATCGCTAGTCGTATGTCTGTATCTGCTTGGTTGATGTGCTTCTTCTTCCTGAGGTAATTGTTGGTGTGGTTGCGTAGGTATCCAGAGGGAAACTTTGGGTCGGAGGGATGCAGCACTCCGGCCGTGGCATCAATACCTTGATGCCACTCTTCACTGTGTTTCGTCTTGCTGAAGAGAGTAGAGTTCTTCAGGGGTATGGCTTTCTTACCCCAAGATATGCGGGGTCGCCTTTCTGTCGTTTGTCCGTTGCTCGGCGAGTTGAGGAAATCGTTCATGTCTGAGCCGAGTTGCGCGGTAGACTACGAGGGGCTGACATGAAAAGGAAAACAACAGGCGACCGTGTAGGACCAGTCATGCGACAAACAATATGCGAAGCCGGACGACTATCGGTTTTGATGGTTAAGAACCAGTAAGGACGGTGCCTAGGTATTAATGGCTTGGAAGCTACTCAAGTTCAGTACTCCTTCTTCATATCCGCGATTTCGTATTGCTCAGATCGACCCCGACGGCACAACTCTGCAATAAGACGAGCGACGACTACTGAAAGGACACCTCGAAACGACAAGCAGGGATAAACGCGGTACACGTAGCGGCAGCCCGGCAGCAACTTGCTGAAGAAGCCTACCAAGGCAGACATCCTAGGCAGATCTGTGAATCAGCCAACCTCGTAGAGTAAACACAAGTCTGCCGTGGGGCTCAGAAGTGTAGGCGTGCCATTACGAGACGGGGCTAGTGCGCTAAATTCTAACATGCAGCATGCCCCACTTGTGGTCGCTAGATTACGTAAGCTTAACTTACCGGTAATTAGCGAGCACCGCCACCGCCACCGCCTCACCGTGTCGCGTTGTAGAACCCCGGCCCTGTATAATCTCAGATACTTTGGTCTATACATTATAGTAACGGCAGGGTATACTGAGGATCTTTAGGCCTCTGTTTCAGGACGTTGGCATTTGGTGCTCTAAGGTTAGATGCGTCAAGATCGCGCACGCATTATTACGTCCGCATTGTGGCCGCTAGCTCAACCTTGGAAGGCTGCCTTCGCTCTCACAACCTGCCGGTCACCTCTTGCGAAGGTACTGGTCGTTTATTTAGAGCCTTGCCCCGTCATGTCTCACTGTCATAGTGGAGGGGTAACAGGGCGCGGCCTCACCCTGCACTGTTGTCGATCGCTACCTGTTGACTGCAATTCACTGCCCACTTCAAAAGCTGCGTCTGGATTTCACACTTACGCTCCCGAGCAGCCTAGTTGCGCTCAACACTGGCCACAAGGACCTTGCGACGAATATTTGGTCGAATGCACAGCTGAACCCCAAACACGATGCGTATGAGTATGCGGACAATTCCACACGGGCTGACAACAATGGTCGCAACTACTGGCGTTTCCTGTGACCCCGACATGGCACTCATTGGCGAGCTGCTGGAAGACATATCACGGAATCCTCCTGCCGTTGCCGCTAGGAAGCTACTCGTGGAGCATTATATCTCGGTCGGCTGGCTCGATGCTGCCACAGACATTGCGAAGGACCTGCAAATTCTAGCTCCCAAAGATACAGAAGTCACTGAATTCCTTCATGTCCTGCAGAAAACGCCAGAACCTCCAGCTGCCGAGAAAATGCCCGTTCCAGCATTGTCGGTAGGTACAGCAGAGACTCGCGTCTGGGATCCAAAAACAGGCCGATACAAAAAGACGACAGCCCTCAAGACCTCGAAGAAGGCAGCCGACCCACCAGCTACCGAGTGGCTTGGTGACCTTGAGTCTGCTCGACAGGAGTTGACGCATGGTTACCAGGCACTGCGAGCCAAAGCGAAATACGTTCTCGCTGATATTACACACCTTCAAACGCTTCAGAAAAAGGCTAGTCTGCCTGCATCCAAGAATGTCGCCAGGATCCAGGCTCTTGCGGAAGGGCGCGAATCCAGGCCAGCAGTCATGTCAGGCCCGCCGTGCAGCGCCCGATCCGTGGCGCGTACCATCCGAGACAATCCTAGCGAGGCTACTAGTATAGCCATCACAGATCTAGAAGATACAATGAAACGGGCTCGAAACCCTCGAGGTCAAACTTCAAAAGCCAACGATGACATGGTTCGCAGTGTTCTTGTCAGGCGTAGAGACGCACTTCAGGCTGCCCTGTCGGATGAATTGAAGATACACTGTGAGCTAGCACTTATGCACATCGAGCACGAGTTTCTCAAGAGAAACTATGCGAATACCGAGACCATGCTGGGAGACGAGATTAAACATGTCTCAAGGGCGAACTTCTATGTCACCGAGGACAACTACGCGTGGGACATGCTAGAATTGGTCCAAGCTATAACAGCGAACAGTGGCGTCATGCGAAATCCTTTGAGCAAGGAGATGTTCACGCCCGAGGATGTGAAGGGTATACTTCTCCACCCACTAGGCAAAGCCCTCGCTGCACTTACAGTTGAGCAGCACGAGATGTCGAAAGGCGTTCGTGTCGAGACTGTGGTCCGGATGGAGGCATTTTCCCGCGTTCTCCTGGAGGACCAGACATCCGACACTCTACCAAGTCGCAAGGCTGTTGATGAATTCCTTGCCTACATCGCTACCTGTACGTGTTGCGTGCTACCACCGTCGTCTAACAGGAAAACTAAGTAGCTGCAGTACCTGAACTTGAGCAAAAGGCTATCGAACAGCTCAGATGCCCCGCGACTGATAGTCATACCGGGCAATCGTATGACTTTAGTATCGGGGAGGCGGTGCGCGATGCAAAAGGCAATCGGGTCTGCTTCCACAAAACCGGCGATTTCATCCAGCAAGCAGCCGCGCATCTGAGGCAGAATCAAGGTGTTGCGCCAGATCCAGACAAGTGCAGCGTCATGTAAACATCATCTGGCCGAATGCTTTTCGACAATGCAACTACCCCTTACGCAGCGTCTGCCTTGCTTCATGCCGGTTTACTGTCTCATACTAGCGAATCTTCACGACCCGTGAGGCATCGTGCTGGAAGTACTCCCACACCCCCATCTTGTAAGGCATTGAACTGAATCATGTGTTGAGCACAGCCACCTTCGCTCGAACTAAGTCACCGAGCCAGGTGGGAAAGAGCGTATGCCTTCACATCATTTCGTCCTCATACCAAAGTATCCTAGCGTGTTTGTTGGCTACAGTTCTAGCTTTCTCCGGTTTAGACATGGTGATAACGATCCATATCACGCTAAACTACTTGTAGTGCCGGTGACTGCTGGTCCGTTTAAGCCTCATTGGGTCAGCCTTGTCCCTGGTGATAGTTCCCGCTATAGGCTCGTGTCTACTCTCGCGTCGCGCAGGACGTAGCTCACCAGCCTAAAAGAAGTTCGGCTTGGCCGCCACCACCTCAGCCAGGTCACAGCCGCACTCCACCAGCGCGTCAGACAGTTGTTCCATCTTTGTACAACGAAATGCTGTTGATTCGCCGGCATTGGTGTTCACAATCATCTCACGTCTGCTTAATGCCGTTCGAATGCTCGCAGTGGCATGCACCCGATGTTCTTTAACCGCAGTTCAGCAACTCTAGTCGGTAGACGTGCATGTAACAGGTGCTCTACGATGAGTCTGCGCGTAAAACCCGTGACGGCGGCCACGTCTCAGCTCATTCTGCTGTTTACGACAAGCGGCTTTATTCTACTTTTGGTTGATTCTGTTCTTCTCGTCCTGCACAATCTCATCAACACAATCCTCAATGCTCGACCCTTTCGGCTGCCATCCTACGACTTTCCTCGCCCTCTCGGCCTTTCCGCGGCTGTTGAATCCCCAGCTGACGGCCTCAAATCCCGCCTGCTCGATCGCCTTCTCTTTGCTCAAGCTTTTCTCCTCAAGTTTCTTTTCCACAAGGCCGAGCTCATTCGCTCTCTTGCCCATCAAACGAGCCAGATCTGCCCAGAGATGCTCGCCATTCTCAACCAAGTAGTAACCCTGCTTGTTCCACAACTCGGCATCCACGATCTTGCCCACGGCTGCTTCCGACAAGAGCACAAATAGTTGAGCCAGGTCGGAGACGTGGACGTTGTTCCATCGTGCTTTTCCCTGCCCGATTATGGGGATGTACTTTCCTGTGAGTATTAGGTGGGCCAGTTCATAAGCTTGCCTGCTTCGAGTATGGCTTGGGCCACGTCCACGTCCTATGGCTTTTTAGTACCTCCCTATCGAGACGTTGGTGTTTACGCACCGTAGATCGTGGGTGGGCACAAGATCGCTGTTTTGACCGAATCGGAACCGGAAGAGATTACAACTTCATCGACATTCCTGTGAAATGCATCACCAGGCAGGCCTGTCAAGTCTTCTACAGCGGTCCAGTCATTGTACTCTGTATCAGACCACTCGCCGAGCTTTTTGTCGTCACGCATTGTTTCCCAACACAGAATCCCGGCTCCTCCTGTGTGAAGCCAGAAGCCAGGGCTTTCTTTGGAATGTCCTGATGCGAGACCTTTCGCGATTGCTTTCGCTGCTCCTTCGTGGTCGGACGCATCGGCGGTATCTGTAATTTCGTCAGCCTAACGTTCTGCAGGGACAACTGAATGCTATTCTGTACGTATAACCACATCCGCTTTCGCCGCCTCCTCCTCTAGGACCTTTGAATCATCCAATTCGCCAAGTACAATTCGTACGTTTGGAAACGCTTTTTTCACGGGCTGTGCCTTTTGTTCTGAACATGACTGTCACTTTCCAGCTCAGGTACTTCGTTCGATTGTTTACCTGTGCGAACGAGTGCTGCATATTCGTACTCTGGATGTTTGTTGTATAGAGCAAAGAGTGTGTCACCGCCAATGTATCCGGTTATGCCGGTTCTATGTGCTCGTTGTAAGTTTTCGGTCTAACGGAGCAGCCGGGCACCTACATAAAGATTTTGGGTGCCATAACTTGTGTTTATTGAATTTCCCTATAGAGGCCAAATCTCTAGATTTGTAAATGATTTATACGAACGAGGGAGACCTGTCGCTTGAAACTGGTGGTCTGGGTGATAGAGTACTCAGCCGACTCGAATGCGCGTAACATGCGTGACGTCATGTAACGGATGAGCTGTGGAAGAGGGTTTATACGCAGGGTAACACGTGCCTATAATGTAAATGCGACCGCTAGATATAGCGTGACGTGAAATGAGCATATATGGCAGTTTACGCCATCGCGATATTGCAAAAGGCACCCATTACAAGCCGCTACTTGTGATAATCTGCGCTGCGGCACACCCATGCCTCTGCCACCGCAAGTGCCATTTCATGAAAGAACAAGTATTCTAATATTGAGACACTGATAGCCTCGCGAAGATCTTGGGGACGTGTACATGTCCAGCAGACCAATGTCTCGCAATGCTCGATTGTTCCGAGTTGGCGGAACCGGCGACGAGTGAAAGGGCCCTTTGTGGTCAATTTTTTCTTAGCTTTGGAAAAGAGGCCAATGGCAGCACTGCATCGCGATTGTCGCATATCGGAACCAGCAGGCCACGTTAACAACAGGGACGCCCCAACTGCTGCCTCATCCTATCAGGGAAACCTCGTCCCTCAAGGACAGGTAATGGACAGCACTTGTCTTTTGCCACACCTTTTTGCGATTTGGAGTAGATGTGACGCGTTTTTTTAAGTAGTGTAGAAGTGCAGCCTTTGGTGTGAATTAGCGGCGCTTCACGATGGTTCGGTGGACCGGGTCTGGTCAAGTCGTGAGTGCCGACAGCAACGGACAGACTTGCGGCTTCTTCTACCTACACTGGAAGTAGGCGCGGAACATGCTTTCCAAACGCCTTAGCTTTGCGTCTTGATCCTTGCCTCTGAGTGTAACTCACTTCTTCCACAATACCCATCCATCTTCCTCCTCAAGCATCAGCATTAGTAAAAACAGCACCCCAACGAATTACTCATACCAACGGCTCCATTAACGCCATCGAATCTTCACGATGAGGACCTCCATCCTAGCCTTCACAGCTTTAGCGGCTGTAGCTTCCGCACAGTGGACTCCAGAGATCCCAACGCAGTCTACGAAGGTCAATGAGGCTGATTATCGATACACTGTCGCCTCTAAACCATTCCGCCTCTTCTTAAAATCCAGCAATACGACACTAGACGGGTAAGATGTCTGTTTCCAAGCCCAGCGTTACTTGTTCTAACACATTTAGCACCGCTCTCGACGCATGTCACCAAATGATCCTCACCAAGCGCCTTTGCTACAGCGGTCTGCGTAGCAACAATGCCACGTATCCACAAAACTACTTCCATCACAATGTCTCGTCCGTGGCCCCTGACCAGCCGAACGCTGTTGATCGCCCGGGTGTCCTAGGATACACCTTTGAATCGCTTCTCGGCGAAGTGCGGCCTCTCTCCATGAACATACAAACGGGCGCCAAGTTTGTCAACGATCCCACACCCAACATCGGTGTTCCTATCTTTGATACCTGGTACACAGTCATCCCTTACACACTTGTCAACTTCGATCAATGTGGCCGGATGTACAGGGCTGATACAGAGAACCCACCCATGAACGTCAAGAATTGGTACATGTGCGATGTACGGTATAACTACCAATACGAGACGCTGGTGTGGAAGATTGGTCTGACGAGCGAACTCAACAATCCTACATGTCAGAAGGTCGAGGTTGAGAGAGTCTGGGTGGATGGCGAGGGCCATGCAGGCAAGTTCTGCGGGAAGTGATGGATTCAAGACTGAGGTGTCGAGTGTGGGTTGAAGGCAGGACCAAATTGCTAATATCATGATGACTCGCGTCGGTAGGTGGTTTCTAAGTTGTGTGTGGTTGAGTTCAAGTTTGCGACGTTTGTCTTGTTCTTATCCGTAGCGAATGATGAGTCTGCTTAGCAACAAGCTTCTGATGCTTTCACCCATACATCAACGCGAATGAATTTGCGTGATCACAGCTCTTGAGATGACTGAGAGGAAACAACGTTCATTGTTGGCACTTCCTGAGAGCAACTGGACCTCGAGCAATGGGAATGGTAAGAACATATTTTCGGATGCTTCCACTAAGCGTTCCTGACCTTGAACGCCTTTTTAGGAGCAAAAGAAGTGCAGCAAAGAGCTTTTAATATCCCATTGGCTGAGCCATGCCATGTGCCTTCAGTAACCAAGGTAGAGGCGGATGACCTGCAGAGGATGAGAGCACTTGTGCAACTTTTAATGCAAATGTGTAAGAAACCATCACCAATGAGTAAGAGGAACGCATGAGTACCAAATGCAGTATAAATGAGGCAACCAGAGGGCAGGCCGTGCAAACAATGAATAAAATTCCTTGGGGCTCCCGCACGGTCGTCTTGCTCGTAATGTAGCCAGTTCTTCGGTAGAAGTCGAACTCATCATTGGTTGTATCTCGAGAATGGTGCTTCTTGGTTCAGAGCTTATGCGAGCTCTTAAACAAAGGCAATCGATGTCGCTCCAAGCCTTTACCATTATCGAAGCCGATGTAAGGGTAGGGGTAGTCATTCCCAAGCAGGTGTCGGTGCTTCAGCTCAATAGGAACGCCATTCATCTGTGCAAACTCCGCGATTCTTCCGTAGAGACAGGCTTGGTGAAGATGGCGAAGCTTAGCCCTTGCCAGGATTTGAGTAAAGAGGTCTTTGAGAAGCATGACGTCCTGGTGATTGCGGCAGAATTGAAAGCCGAAGTCCCGTCGAATAACTGGCGAAGGCTCGGTATAGCCATCACAGCGAATGTACTGTACGAGTCGCCATACAGTGGATCGGCTTGCAGTGGCAGACTGGAGGAAACTCTCAAGTTGCGGAAATATTTTTCGAAAGTGTCCGTACCCCCTGGCGTCGAACAAGCTGACCAGGGAGCTGCTTTCAAGGGCGTCGCTGAACTCTCGAAATATTGTTTGTGCATCTTGTGCATCTTGCAATATAGCGCTGTAGAGTCCGCTTAAGTGACGCTCCTCTTCCTGATCACGCGTCGTCACGAACCCGAAGGTGAACCAGGCGTTGGAGGAGATTTGCAGGAGGTTACCGCGAAGAACGGCACCCAACAAATATATAACGTCCCGATGTGATGCAGATTGAAGAGTCAGAAGGCTAGTACTCCGCTGTGCTTCGGTAAGGTAGGGGTAGACTACAGCAAGAACGTCATCAACATCATTGGGCGTTGCACCGATATGACCTTGATCCCTGTCGTCCAGAGGCCGTCTCGGGGTCTCCTGCGATAGCTGTACTGGTGAGAGTGCTAGGCACGTTCTAATTGTTGAGCGTGTGGTTGTGACCGAGGTAAGATCTTGACGAGTAGAGTGTACGGGAATCTTGCACGATTTGCTCAGGGTAGTGGACTCGGTCGTGGCGGCGGAAGAGGATGCCAGAGCAGACGCAGACGGTGAAGGGTACGATAAGGCGATTGCGGATGCGGGAGTTGCAAGAAACTTCTTAGTTGACCCTGGCCTTGTGGCTGCCTTTGCGTGCGCATTAGACGATGTTGTTGCAAAATGTACCCTTCTCGATGATGGCGCGGCGGGCTCCAAATGGAACTTGAGCACGCTAAAGGCCCGACAGGCCTCAGCCGCTCGTATGAAAGTATGGTAGGCAAACCTAGCGAAGGCGAGTGTGCATATGAGGGGATAGAGATCCCTCCCAAATCGACTCTTCCAGAGCAATAAAGGAAGTCGGATGTGGAGATGTGGGACTTGAATAATCAATTCCCAGGCCAAGTGAATCAACCGGTGCAATTGACCGACCGACCTGTCGTAGCTCTGGACAGCTTGAAGAAGCGAAATGAGTGGGTCTCCGAGCTCGCGATCGAGCTCAGAACCTCCGTCAACCACATCGTCAACTCCGAAGTAAGCGGTCATGAACTCAGCGAAAGTTTTTTGATTGGCCAAGAAAGTTCGCATTATGCCTGCCACGATGTGGTCAACATTGAGGTACGAATAAATGAGGACGGCTTCCCAGAGCTCGTCCTCGGCCTCCGTGCGCCTCGGTCCTACAGCTGTCAGTATGTCATCCAGCACATCACGAAAAGACATACCATTAGGATATGCCGAGATTATGGGCATTGTTTGTTCCATGCTCTGCAAGAAATCCCCAAGTTCGTCGTCAAGCTCAACTCGGGGCTGATTGGACCGCCCGTGGCGTGAAAGGTGAATCGCCATGCTTTCGTTCTCGCCGATCTGCACTGATGCAGCAGTCATTCTGGACAGGCGACTGCAAAATCGGTCGCGCAGTCTTAGCGGCGTTTTTAAGCCAAGGGTCGGAATTGTTCCAGACGAATCATCTGTCATGTCCTCCTTATCGAAGGTATTGTATTGTTTTGCGGTAGGTTGGTGTCGAAGTGACATTTTGGGTGAAAGTGTCCTAAATTATTATGCAGCGTCACGGTGTCCGTTTGTTGCCCACAGTAAGCAGAGTTGGGGGATTATAGTTGCCGCTTGTAGGCACTATCGACTAAGCGGAACTTTTATAACTCGTCAGCCCGACCAGTGTCAGTTATTGAATGGGTAGTGTGATACTGACAGATTTGCACTTTGGCAAATAGAAATAACACTGGATTGCGGAGTGGTCGACCGCGCAGCGGTTATACAGGTCCGACGTCAATCAGATCTCGGCTGTCTTTCACGGTCGATACTGTCGATGCCCGTAGCTATTCGGCTGCTTATCAATGCGTGAGCCAACTTTGTCGGTTAGTCCTGCCGTGAAATACGCTCCAGGGCTTCTTCAGCTTTCTAAACGAGGGTCGTACTTGCAGACGCTGCAGATAATTGCTTTCGATCGTGAACCGATGTGTAAACCGGCAATGTCTGTCTGACGCCCGTTTTTACCGTTGTTGTAGAAGGGACTGAGGTTTGACACAAGAGTAGTCCTATATAAGCCACCTGCTACAGCCGAGCGATGTCGCCTGCCTTTACCTGAGCTTCAGGAGGTCCCATGACGTAAAACAACTTTGCGGTGAGAGACAAAAGAAGACGTATAGCTCTGGTTGGCTTTGATAAGCCATGGACGCATTTGGCCGTTTCTGATATCTTCGTCACAATACAAGAGAAGCGAAAGGACGAGTGATCAATCGGAACTTCGTACAAACATGCGAGCCATGGGGGAATGGATGTGTGACGTCCTTCTTGACTCAAGGAAATTTCGATTTACACTCACCGCGATGCTACATGAAACGAGCAAGAGTCTGCCGTCCTTTAAGCATGCAGCCCTGAACAAGACTGGGGACGTTTTGCTGTCCTCACACTATCCGCCAAACCCAAAGATATCTGCGACGCTCAGCATACTCATCCTCGCACCCCATAACCCGACAAACACCGCAGCAACATCCACTACCAGAAGCGATGTTGCACCAAGCATGAATCGTGGGCTGAATATTCTGTACAACATCAAGTGCCTCCTCAAGTGCCCCGCCCACAACGTGGTTGCCAAACTGATGGTTGCGTAGAACAGCATATGTGTCGCAATCGCTTTCGCCACCGCGCCTAGCAAAGCTCTCTGCTGGGGTTTCACCTTCCAGAAAACGAGTGCTGGCACCGCAATAGCACAAAGAATCTGCGCGCCAAAGTGATTTAGAATAACAATGACTGGCGTCCATGGATAACGGATCTTAGTTAGGGGAATGAATGCGGATTCCCATTGGATAGAGCTGAGGGTAGCTTGGTGCCCCGTCTTGAAGTAGTGATAGGAGCCGAGAAGGCCAAGTACAACGGGTCCGATCGAGGAAGTATGAAGTCTATTGGTGTCGACGATTTCAAAGAGGGAAAAAAGCTGCCAAACGAGAACTCCGATAGCGCCCGCTCCCATAGGTTTCTGTAAAAGCGCGATGGCCAAGTACCAGACCGTGATGAGGAGAGCGTATCTGCTTCCGTGTACATTCGCGTACCCAAGAACCGTAATGGCTTCCTTTGGCGCACCGTCCTTGTCTTGGGATTCGTTTACGATGATGCTCAGCAGAGGTTTACTCCAGTTGTAAATCGAGTATCCAAGTACCAAGCTGATCACCAACACAATCTGCGCTACAGCTCTCTTCGTGATACTTATCACATTAGTCCATTCGGGGTACCAGTCGCCGTCATCTGCCGCATCAAGTGCCCAATATGCTGCAGCGAGCATGAGACCGAAGCGTAGACAGAGGCCCAACCAGAGTTTGGCCGTATTCTGATAGCTTTTGGTACCCTCAAAGTAGCCGATAATGAAGGTAGGTACAAGAAGCGCAGCGGCAGCAGGGATCACAAGTTGCCAAGGAGCGGAGGTCGTAGATAATGCGGAAGCGTAGTAAGTTGACTTGCAGAACGGCATCTGCTCTTCTCGACATAAGCGGGAGAAGGAAGCGACGCGTAAGAGGACAGTGAAGAGAATGGAGTGATAAATGCCGAGAGTTCGGTCGATCTTGTTCTTCTGCCGGAATGAGGAGATCACAGCAATGACACCGAATGTGGTCAAAAAATGGAGGAGGATCTCGTCCTCCCAAATGGTGAACGAGTTGGCGGCAAATCCAACAGACAGAGCCAACGTGAAGAACACACTGGCCCAGCCCCATATGCTGGCAGGAAAGGGTGACAGTACGCGATGCCGGAGAGAGTAAAACGATGACGCGACACCGATGATGCCGTACAAGGCAGTAGAAAAGATGAGAGCATGCTCACGCGGTAGCTCCGGGACCACAAAGGTGGCCCCAGAGCCGATTAAGGCACCAACAACCGCGCCAATCGCGCCGCGGGTAAAGAATACTGGCGTTAAGTCTGCTCGGTCTCCTTGAAGGCCTCGTGCGTACAATCCAAGCACAATCAAGCTAGAAGCTAGAATCGTAACACCGCTGAGCATTTTCGGTATGTCAAATCTTGCCCATAGGGCACGGCAAATGCTGAGTGTATCGCGCTGGTATGCAGTGTAGGCCATATAGACAACTTGAAGCTGCGCGCTGTTGCTTCTCTTCCCCAATGTGCTCCAAGCATTTTCAGCAGCACTCCAGAGCGCGAGAGAGGTAGCGCGAATGCTTTGATCCAATCCCCGAGCCTTGGCGTATTCGTTCTGATAGCGGTGGATTTGTGCCCCAGCCAAACGATTCACGATGGCCAGATTCTCAAAATCAGCACCCTTCCTACCAACGAAAGCTTCCTCAATTGGTCTCCCAAGGTTGTTGAATGGAATTGGCATGCCGAGCAACAGTGAAAGAGTTGGAACGAGGTCGATCTGGGCGACTGGCCGCTCCTTTGCATTTGCTGGAGGAGTGGCATGCGCAGGCGAGCTGCGGCCAAATATTCCCTTCTTCGAGTACATCCATAGCGCAGCCTGAATCTCGTCCTCGGACTCGCCGCCATGGTCGCCTTTTGTGTCCATGCCATGGTCTCCCATGACCACTAGAAGCGTGTCGTTGTCCAGCT
>TARA_R110002003_G_scaffold54_23_pt1 | contig 14843 bp, 15 predicted proteins | sample TARA_R110002003 | Tara Oceans TARA_R110002003 (sample SAMEA4396441) | marine metagenome | biome: Westerlies Biome; feature: [SRF] surface water layer (ENVO:00010504); material: water (ENVO:00002006), including particulate matter (ENVO:01000060) such as... | depth 5 m | reverse complement strand
GGGGTGACACAATCTGCCTGGGGACCATGCAGAGGTTCTGGATCTCGGCGCGAGTCTCGTCGCTCTGAGGTACGTGAAGGTTCATCTCGTCACCGTCGAAATCAGCATTGTATGGAGATGTGACAGACAGGTTGAGACGGAAAGTGGAGTAAGGCATGACTTTGACGCGGTGACCCATCATGGATTCTTTGTGCAGCGAAGGCTGTCGGTTGAAGATGATAACGTCGTCGTCGTCGATGTGTCGTTCAACCTTCCAGCCATATTGCAGTCGCAGATCGTCGAGGTTCTTGTTGTGCTTAAGATCGAGACGAACCCCGTCGGCCTTGATGACATAATTGGCACCGGGATGCTGATTGGGACCATTCCGGACAAGCGCCGTGAGTTTGCTAATGTTGAACTTGGTCACGACTTCGGGATAGGTCAGAGTACGCGCGATGGAACGAGGCACACCGACTTGATCCAGGGACAAATTAGGGTCACCTGTAATGACAGTGCGGGCCGAGAAGTCGACGCGCTTGCCCATCAAGTTGCCTCGAAGACGACCCTCCTTGCCCTTTAACCGGCCTCGAATAGTCTTGAGTGGACGACCGGACTTCTGCATAGCCTGAGGAACTCCGTTGGCATCGTTGTCCATGTATGTTGCGACGTGGTACTGGACCAGAGCCTCAAATTCGTTGAGGACGTGCTGCGGGGAGCCATCCTGGATACACTCCTGCACACGGCCGTTGGCTCGGATAATGTCACCGAGCTTGTAAGTCAGATCGTCCTCTCCGCGCATGCCTTGGCCTGTACCGTCGACGGAGATACTAGGCCGCACTGGAGGCGGGGGCACTGCAAGCACTGTCATGATCATCCACTCGGGGCGGGCATAGTCGGCGTTGAGGCCGAGCAGCGCCAGGGTGTTGTCGGTGAGAAGCTTGAAGATGTTGAGCGCGTTTTGCGGGGTAATGACCTCCTTGCGCTCGCCCTGGCCGTCGTCGTCTTCCTTCTTCTTCGCCTTGTACGTAGCGGTCAGCTTGAGACCCTCCTTGCGGATGGTGTCGGGCTGGTGGTTGCCGCAGCCGCCGTGAGCGATCTTTGGCTGCTTCTTGGGATCTTCCTCGCCGACGTCCTGCTCGCACGTCTTCCGGCCACGTGCTAGGCGCCAGATCTTGTCAAATCGCTTCTTCGCATCCTTGGTCTTGACGGCGCTCGACCAATCTGGATGATTCTAGGGGTTGCAGTCAGCATGCATGTCCTATACTCTGATATGTCCGTCTTCGCGTGGAAGACTTACGTAGTCAGCCAGGATCAGCCCGCAGTTGTGGCACACAGTCTCAAGGAGCTTTTTGATCTTGACGACGAAGCCTGGCATTGTCAGCACTGCTAAGCTCGCAATATGGCGGCAGGCACTCACCGACGTGGAAGACGGGGGTGGCGAGCTCAATGTGGCCAAAGTGGCCGGGGCACGTCTGGATGTCCTCCTTGCACGTCGCGCACGAGTACATGCGGTCAATGGTGCCGAGCTTGGGGTCGTTGAGGCCCTGCTCGCGCGGCTTTTGGTGCTGCTCGTCCATGGTCTCGGGGTAGATGATGTGCACGACGCTCATGGCCTTGATCTCTTCGGGGGAGAGCAGGCCGAACTGGATCTCCTTGATGGTCCGGAGCGGACATTTCGACTGGGCGGGCGCGCCGGGCGGCATGCTGGCGACGGTCGTGGGAAGTCGTGGGTGAGGGGGTTGCTGGAGACGGTTCTATCCGTCGGCGCGGGTGGCGGAGGCCGTCGCAGTGAGAGCGGCGCTGTGGGCCCTGGGGCACCTCGGCCGCGTGTGATGTTGGTCGTGAGTCTGCCGTGGTAGCTGTGTCGCTTGCGAGTCGCGTCTGGTGGTGTTTCCGATGCGCCGCGCGCGGGAAGAGATGCGGGCGAAGAAGGGCACCGCGGAAAAGGGCTGCACGGGGAGCCGCGGTCGTCGCGCCGGGCAGCAGCAGCGTGCGCGCGGTAGAGAGCACTCGGACGAGCGCTAGTGAGGCCGTCGAGGTGTGTGACGCGCTCGCTGATAGCAGGGCGGCCGTGGGAGATGGGGCGGTGGGTGGTGGTGGTGGTGCGAGGGCGTGCAGAGTCGTCGACGGGGAGGTTTCATCTGCTCAAAGGCGACAAAGGACGGCCGCAGGCCTTGGCAGCCTCCGCTCACCGCTAGCCCCAACGCGGCCCAGCGCGCCGCCTCGCTCACGTCGCCCGCAGGCACACGCGACGTGCGATGTAGAATACTCTGTGTGCGAGACGTGTCCCACTCCTCTGCGCGTATGGACGGCCGCCGCGTGTGCGACGATGCTGCCCGCTGAGCCATTCAGCAACCACCATGAATCTGTCGCTCGTTGACCCCTTCGTCCTTGCGCAGGACTGCCCCGAGGTCATCACCGGCCGTCTTCGTGCGTATCTGCGTCCCCGTCCCGCACACGCTGAGGCCGTCGCTCACAGCACGCAGGCAGCGGCCATTCGACGTCGATCCGCTTCAGCCACCGCGGCGACCTGCTCGCCTCTGGCCGTGTAGGCGCCCCCGACCATGCGCTTCCCCAGCAATTGCGGCTAATGCGCGGCAGCACGATGGCATCGTCGTCATCTTCGACATCGAGACCAACGGCGTGGCGCGCAAGCTCCGCGGCCACACGCGCCAGGTGCAGTCGCTGAGCTGGTCCATGAACGACCGCTACCTCCTCAGCGCGGGGCAGGACTGGAAGGTGGTGCTCTGGGACCTCAACGACGGCTCCAGAGTGCGCACCGTCCGCTTCGAGGCCGCCATCTTCATCGCAGAGCTGCACCCAAAGAACCAGTCAGTGTCGTGCCCACTCGAGATGACCCCCCCTTTAACGCGTGCTCAGCATGGTCTTTGTGGCCGCCCTCTTCGAAGACCAGCCCGTCATCGTCGACATCTCCGCCGAGGTCCCCGTCAAACACTCCCTGTCGTCCGCACCCCGCAGATCCCAGCTCGAACGCGACCATGCCACCGAGAAGCAGACGGCGCACGATGCCAAGCAGACCACCACCATGACGCTCTTCACGCCGTCCGGCGAGCACATCATTGCAGGCACAAACAAGGGCTGGCTGAACATCATCGAGACCAGGACACGTGAAGTGCGCTATTCCTTCAGGGTCACCAACAACATCATCGTGTACATCCGACTGACCCCGTCTGGCCGCGACGTCGTCATCAACTCCAGCGACAGGATTGTCCGCACGCTGCATCTCCCAGATTTGACCGACCCCAAGTTCGACTTTGACACCCTGCAGCTCGACGTGGAGCACAAATTCCAGGATCTGGTGCAGAGACTCTCATGGAATCATGTCTCATTCAGTCCAACTGGCGAGTACGTGACCGCCTCTACATGGATGAACCATCACATCTACGTCTGGGAGCGGGGGCAAGGCAGTCTCGTCAAGATTCTCGAAGGCACCAAGGAGGAGCTCTCCGTGGTAGAGTGGCACCCGTTCCGCCCCTTTGTCGCAGCTGTTGGCGTCGACTCCGGTCGCGTCTGGCTCTGGTCGATACTCCAGCCCCAACGCTGGTCCGCCCTTGCACCCGACTTTGTTGAAGTGGAAGAGAACGTCGAGTACATCGAGCGCGAAGACGAGTTCGACATTCAGCCACTTGAAGAAATACACAAACGACGTCTGAACCAGGAGGACGAAGACGTGGACGTGCTCACCGTCGAGCCCATCAAGACTTCTACGCTCGAGTTTGGGCCGGCAGGAGAACCAGAGTTCCGGATGCCCGTCTTGCTGGACATTGAGGCTAGTGATAGCGAGGATGAGGTCGTTGCTGTTGGTGCTGGTCAGTTCAGGCGCAGAAGTCCAGGTGCGGGTAGGGAATGGATGAATGATGGAGATGAGGTTGCAATCAGCGGTGATGAGACACGAAGAGCGAATGGCACTCCCGGCCAGAACGGGACGAAACGGCGGCGCTAAGTCATGCATGAAGGTCAAAACATATAGGCTGTGTGTCCAGTCACGATTCGACTACGCATGCACTTGGCGATTGCCAATGCGATGATCCAATCATACTAGTACAGGCACGTATTGCAAAAAGAAAATCCCACAACAAGAATTCGCTAGTCACTTCTCCTTGGATGTGACAGCCTGCAGTACGTTGCCACGCGTTGTCAAATATTGGAAGGCCCTACATGTCTACACTACAGCTTTAAGCAGCCGTCATGGGCTAGATAAGATGATTTGATAACATGGCATCAAGCCATGGGTTCATTTGCGACTAAACAAACCAACTCTAGCCTTGGTACTAGAGTTCGAACAGCAAGGGTATATGAAGCAAAAAACACAGTCATCGACGCAGACATGACGATCCAGCTCATCAGGTACCCTAGAATGTCCCACATTGCACAATTATCCTCTGCTTCCGGCACTCTGCCTCACACCCTGCCATAATGTCCTCCTCCCAATCCAAACTTGCCGCTCTGCATCTGCCTCTTGTACTCCTGCAGCTCGGCCGCCTCCTTCTGCTCCTCCGCCAATAGTGCAGCGTGTTCTTTGCGGCCGGCGCGGCGCTGCTTGATGCAGCAGAATGCCATGAGGCAGAGCAGAACGACGAAGACGCCGATGGACCCTGCAATGATGCCGATCTTGGCGCCTTGCGGGAGAGCGGCCCAGCGGTTGCGGACGCCCGAGGGTTTCTGAATCTCTTCGAGGACTTTGGACTTGCCGCCCCTAAAAGCGGGTCAGACATTGTCTGGGTTGGGGAAAAGAGCAAGAAACTCACTTGATAACTTCGACCTTCTCCCAAGAACCAGAAGCATCCATGGTCTTCCACGTATACTCCTTGGCCTCGGTGTAGTCTTGCGCCCTGACCTCTCTGACCATCATGGTGAATGGACCGGCACCAAAGTCCGTCTTGCCGCCTGCCCACTCCACAACGCCGGGATCGTTGTTGGTAGTATCACCGCCAGCCCACGCGCCCAGTCGCACGTTCATGGGCGTTTGCGGGTAGTTCTTGCCATTGAGAGCCTGCGCAGGCACAAGCTCGCGCAGCATCTTGTCGTCGAGCCACCACTGGATGCGGTCTTTTGTCCAGTCAATGGTGTAGTTGTGGAAGTCGTCTTGCGGCGGTGCGTCCATCTTGTAGTTGATACCACGGTCAAAAGCAGTCGTCTAAAGGTTAGTATACAAAGTCAGCAACTGTCTCACTTCCACTTCTGCCACTGGCACTACATACATTTCCCTTGCCGAAGTAATTGGTCATGGCATAAGTGGTGTTGCTGCCCAAAAACTCCCAGTCAATCTCATCAAGCGCTTCAGACTGCAGGATTGCGCTGCTGACGATGCCCTGGCCCTTTGCAGCTTTCATAATGACTTCCAAGCGGCCAAAAAGCATGTAGAACTTGGACTGCACCATTGGTGCGTCGCCGGAGCGCTCGATCTGGAAGGTTGCGCCGCCCTTCTCGTCCCAATCGATTTTGCCGTTGTTTTGCTTGCGCCACACTTTATCGTTGGATGGGATGCCGGTCTTGTTGAAGAGGAAGGTGGCGTTACTACCCAGGGCTTGCATCGATGGGCATCCCGTGGTGTTAAGAGGGAAGCAGTCGGTATGCGTCTGTGCCAGCGACATGGGCACAAGGGCTGCGAGCGCCGCAATGGCGGAGAGGGTGAAAGACTTCATGTTGCCGAGTCGTGGGCGGACGATTGAGATGGCTCTCGTAGCTATGTGTATGTACAGTTGAAAGAGTGTGGGTCGCGTATCCAGACGCGCTGTGGTTGTAAGGAATGACTAGGATACAGAGGTGAATGAGCGTGGCTCTCGCAAACGAGACAAGGGAAAGAGGGGGGAATGCCACCCAAGGGAGCGTCGGGGCAGTGTTTTGAAGGTGAGTGCAACAGGTGGTGTCCCTGCAGATTAAGGAGGCGCTCTAGCTGCGGGAATGCGAGACCTTGGTCGCCATTGGCTACTCTGATCCAACTACAAACGGGCGCGCCAATCACCCACGAAAAGGACTTCACCGCTGCGCGTGTGGTCTGTGTCATGGATTCGAACTGTGAGTGCTTGTCCGACTCGCAGCTTGGCCTTGAAAGCAGCCGTAAGACGCGCCCTGTCGACTGTGCTGTGCCACCATGTGTCCTACATCGAGGAACGCGGAAGGCGTGCGCTAGGCGAGGAGCCAAGCTACACCTGAAACGACATCACCAGCGCGCTACCGCCCCTGGACGATTACCCCAGCCGCTAAGCCACATGCTCTGAAGACGCCGCTAATAAGACCGTTATCTGCACGATTTTCATCGTGTTCAACCTTGACTGCCGATTCGTTTGTACTGCTGGCTGTCACATATGACCAGAAGCGACCGGCGAATTGTTATAACATCTATTCGGCAGAGTGATTTTTTGACTGCGCCCGAAAGAGTCTTCAGTCCGCCACAGTCGCGGTACGGCCGGCCTAGACAACCTCTCCACAAACAATCGGCCGTGGTATTGCCTAAAGTGCGATCGGAACGTACGAAGGAGTTCGTATTTTCCAAGTTTTAGGTCTAGGAACATTATATTCTCAGACGACTACAACGCTACAACAACAGAATTAAAAACTAAAAAAATCTGTGTACTGCTTCCGGATACCTTAAGAGCAACTAAGTAAATTTATATAAAATGCTTCGAGCGCGTTGTTATGTTATGCGAAATTGCGACTAGGACCCACTTGTTTAGGCCCTACAACTCAAAAGATATGAGCATCTTCGTAAGACGACGAACTCCAAGTCCCACTACCAATGACACGTTAGCTGCTGTTTCTCGACTGTCCAACCAAGTCATGATCGGCCAGCCGCCCCTTGGAAACTTTGGTTCCCAAATACCTGCCCCGTTCGAACAATGAGCCCTCAAATGGCGATGCACGTCCTCTTCAACGGCTGCTGTAGACGTTAAATGCTATCAGTGCCCTGGCTAGCTTCTGTCACTAATGGTTGTGACGTGAGAAATTTCGGACATCTCGGCGAGGATGCGTTGAGGCACTTGGCTCGGGACCATCCCCAATGTGCTCCGTCGTGGCAGGTGTTAACCCTCACCCATACCTAGCCGTTCAACTCAGCACATTCTTAACTTCATGATGACTTGCGGTGTGGATCTGAAAGGATCCAGTCCGAACCGATGTGAGACCAATGTGCGTCGAGAACATCTGGCTCATCAATTATTATATTATTGAGACTATTGCAATGTAAGGTACAATAGAGATGTTTATCTTGCGAAGCTCCATTAACATTTCTCTGGGATTGGGGGCGCCCTTCCAAAAACGCAAGAACTTCTAGACATATTATGTTACTTGGTGGAAAAAAGGAGGTATTGTGACGCATAGGGTATCATTCAGACATGCAAAGGCTCATCTCACTTCCCAATAGCAGCCCCACTACTGCTTTCGCCTTTCGTATCCCTCCCTTGCAGCACGCGCTGCCTGTGCTCCTCTTCCAGCAAGCTCTGCTTCCGTACATACTCCATAACAGTATCCTCCTCTGTCCTTTGCTTCTCCAACTTCTCCATACTCTCCTTGTGCGCCTTCTCACTCATTTCGAGTGCCTTCTTGAGCTCTTCGTCGTCTTCCGTGGCATGCGTACCGTTCGCGCCCGTGGCATCCGCGATTGCGCCCATAATACCGCTTTCTTGCGCGCCGGATATGGCTTGGTATTCTTCGGGGTACTTTTCGTGCAGGTGTGCGACCTCCTTGGACTCAGCAATGATGCGCTGGAACTCTTCGTCTTCTTCTGTGTTCTCCGAGTCCCATTCTGAATCACTACCGTGCTGGCGTCGACGACTTGTGTCGAGTAGACTCTGGCGTATGGTTTCCTCCAGCTGTTTCTGTTCTTCTTCTGAGCATCCATTCCTGCCGGCTTCATCTAGACTTGCTTGCATGGCCCGCCTGAGAACCTCTTCCTCTTCTTGTACGGTTGCATCAGCGGGAGTTCGATCTAGTTCAGCAATAGAGCTTCGAATTGCATTTGCCACTAGTTTGTCTTCATCAGGATCTCCGTGCGAGTTTTGGGCAATGGAGGCTGCAATCGCAGCTTCAAGTTCGCGGCGCTCAGCTTCTTCTTCGGCTATAAGTTGAGCCTCAAGCGAGATGTGGGACTGGCTGGCTTGAGTGCCCGTTTGACGTGGGAATGTCTCTGCGTGTCGTTGACGCCATGCAGGCTGTTGACCTTCGGGAAGTGTCCGAGGTCCAGGCTCCGTTGCGGCGCTGCCGTGGCTTGTGCTGTGAGTCAACGGCAGATCCTGATAGCTGCTGTGCTCGGTCATTGCTGGCGGAAATGAGGGCTGCGCCTCCGGGCGCTTGAAGTGTGAATTGACCCTTTCCCATCGCTCTTGCCTTCGAGCCCTCTTGTCCTGGACAAGTGAATGCAGAGATTCCATTTGGTCTTCACCAATATTCTTCTTCTTCTTGAGACCAACCTTGACGTACTTCCATCTGCTGATGATGTCATCCCTTTCACTGGTCGATAGCCCGTTCGCTTCATCGTAACCTTGTGCAATACGCGCAGCGATTATGTAATTCTGGACACTCTTTCCCTTGCTCTTGATCATCTCTTGGTAAAGACCCTTCATCGCATATCCGGGTACTGCCCAGGCGCCGCCCATGACTCGGAAGGGAACACTGAAGATACCCTGACCAACGCCCTTCACGAAACCAACGGCGCCTTCTTTTTTGGCACCTTTGTAGGGATCGGTGACGATGCCAGTGATGCCATCATATAACCCAAAGCCGAATTCCTGCATATTCATGTTAGTAACGGCTCTGACTTTGGTCTGGGTGATTGCACCTTTGCGGCTGTTCTCAGCCCACTTTGAAAATCAGTAACTTTGTCAACCTGTCGAACCTCCGCACCATATAGCTTCGGTACATTGTGAAATCCTTTAGCCACGTTCAGCGAGAAGTCCATTGGCGACTTGAAGCCAGCACCAATTATTCTCGCCAGACCCTTGCCAGTATCGACCGCAGTCTCCACACTTTCGGCCAGCCCTGGTCCCGCTGCCGCTGCTGGTGCTGCAGATGAAGTGCCGCTATTGGAGCGCAATTCAGCCGCTGATATAGAACTAGCGCGACGGCGATGACTGAATTGATCTGGCGACAGATGTCGAGCACGATCTCTGGATGGAGATCTCGACCCTTGGGCGGAGTCTGCAAACGCTTGGGACATAAAGGCGGATCTATGTGTAGGAGTGCCAGGAGTATCAGGGCTATCGACGGCGGTGCTGTCTTCGATATTTCGAGCGTGTTGAGACTGCACATCTGGTGGAATACCGCCATTGCTTCCTGACGAGGCACTGGTATTTGTTGCAGTTCGTAGTGCTGACGGCCGACCTACCCGAGAGGACTCTCCGGTAGATGTGGCGTCGTCCCCAGACACTTTATCCTTTCCCTTCTTTGCAGCTCTTGAGTCTGGATGGATATTGAGAAGCTTCAAAGTTTGAATAGGCATATCTGCAACACCCATCATCATCGAGGTGGCCGTCCCCATCAAAGCGCCCGCGGCGCCTGAAAATGGGTCAATGGGACCATCGTCGATCACATATTCGCGGGGTCGGTACCTGTTCCTGTTAGTACTATCGTAGCAGGCTGAACACGATGCTTACAGTTTGAGCTCAGAGAAGTTGATCTCTCCTTGTTGTGCAAGTACAGTGGCGGCTTGAGCGCTCAGCCTGACTTGGGTTCGCTTCACGCGCCAAACGGCGGGTTTCGTAGGGGTAACAGCGCAACGAAGTTGGTCGTATTTGAGCATCTGGTGAAAGGCTTGAGCGCCCTTCTGACTTCCATTTTCTTGCTTAATCTTGTTGCACAATTCTTGGGCACGCTCGAGTGATTGTGGCTCAAGAGCTTTGTTGATCGATTCGGCGAGCTTCTCTGCGGTGAGATCCTTGTATGGAACAGGATCCGGACCAGCACCCGCCCTTGCGACCATGGCGCCCCAGAAGGGTTGGTCGCCAAAGAAAGGCACCACGACGGTAGGCCGACCAGCTGCGATTCCCGCAGCCGTCGTGCCAGCACCGCCGTGGTGAACGACGGCTGAAACGCGCTTGAATAGCCAATCGTGCGGACAGTTGCCAAGCATAAAGACGCCTTCAGGGATACCAAGTTCGTCGGCGCCGAGGCCACCCCAGCCCTTGGATACCAGGGCGCGCCTCTTGGTGAGCTTCACAGCTTCGAAAATCATGGAAGTCATGGCATTTGGGTCATCCACCACGATCGATCCGAAGCCGATATATACAGGCGGTTCCCCAGCGTCAAGGAATGCTGCCAGTGCCGGATCTGGCGTGTAGTTCTGCGCCAGGTCGAGAAAGTAGAAACCAGCTATAGATATGTGATGGCTCCAATCCTTTGGTTTTGGGATGAGGGCCGGCGACCAACAATATGTAAATGGCACTTTCAGTCGGGCCAACATGGCCGGGGCCCAGACGATGCTGACAGGATCTAGACGAAGACTGTCTTTACGAAAGCGATTGATGACATCCCCTAGGCCCTGCCAGGTGAGGATGTCCACCATGATGTAGGAGATGTAGTTGGTGATGCTGGCGTCTGCGTTGGAGGACTGGATATTTGCGAGCGGATGAGGGAACTGCTGGGTGGGCGACCAGGGCATTGTGAACATCATATGCAGCGGCACACCCAGCTTCTCGGCACAATGGATATGGCCAAATGCCGGAGGGTTGGCAATGATGGCATCCGCAACGAACGGCTTCCTCAGTTGTTCAGGTAGCTGGTCTTCGATGCCCATCCACTCCTCGACTGTCTGCTTGAGCGGGTCGACACCAAGCCCATTGCCAGTCTCGATGCATGATCGCCATGTGCCACGCAGTATTTCAGCGATGCCCTTCCTCCGCTTGCCTACGTCGCCGCTTCGCAGGGTGTCAAAGCCGGGCATCAGGCCGGGATTCTTGACCATGAAGGCCATGAGTTCGGCGGGGTCGCCGCCGATGCTGAAGAACTCGAGCCCGTTCTCGATGATGAAGTCCTTGAAGGTTGGATGCGTTGCCAGGCGCACCCGGTGCCCATACGTTTCCTTCAGCACCTTGCCCAGCGCGACAAAAGGCTGCACGTCGCCTCGCGATCCGACGACCTGTATGACTACGTTCAGCGGCGGCGGGGGGTCTTGCCCAGGCGCACCACCAAGGAACTCAGGAACGTAGGGGGGCGGCGGGGCGGGGTCTTGCTCGACTTGGGTGAGCTGCCTCTGGATCTGCGGGAGGATGAGCTGCGAGAGGGCGCGGCTCTTCTGGTCGATGCGGATGTTGACGCGGCCGTCCGCTGCCACGACTGCGTTCGTGCCCAGGCCATTCTCGTCGTTGGTGAGCTGGCCAGGCAGCTCCGTGTATGCTGGAGGGGGTAGGCCGTGGTGCGCCGTCTCGTCTTCGCCAGGCTGGTTCACGTCGAAGCCGTCGTGCGGCGACGACGGGGTGCCATGCAGTGTTTGCACATCTGACGGCCGGTACGCGCCCACGTACGAGGACGCTTCCGATTTTGTTCGTGTGGCGGGCGAATCTTCATCGCGGTCCTCAGCAGGAAGCTCTACGCGTGGCTGCTGCTCAGAGTACTGCGGCGGCTGTGGTGGGGCCTCATCCTCATCCTCGGGGCGCGGCACGTCATTTCGCCGCGCAGCATTGTTCGAGGCGGACATGGAAACGATTGACCAGGGGAAGAGTATCACAGCATTGACGTTGGAAGAGGGTGCGAATAGGAAAAGACAAGAGATGCTAAGAGCAGGTTGCTGTACGGCAAGCCTGATATCATCTATGCTCGACTACTAACACGCGCACCATGACACGCGGTACGGTAAGCGGCGAAATCTTGACGTGATTGGCTGAGAGGGCCCCGTCTCGCTGATCAAGCCTGGCGTCGTCATCGCATGCTCCGCCCTGTCCACTACACTATTACACTGCACTCCACCCACGACATCTTCCCTGCCTGGCAGTCCCCCACATTCAGTCTTAAGCGACTCTCCAAGACGTGCAACATGCGTGTCAATACGGTCAATACGGCAATGCTCGCAAATCTTCGTATCCTTCGTATCTCCCCTCAAGCCTAGCGGAACGCGCCGTCGACATTTCCATCGCGTGCCGTACCTGAAGAACGTTTGAGCAAGGCTGCCTTATACATCCCTGCAAACCCATCCCATGCATACCTTTTCGCAATTCCTTAGCAGCCGGAATTGCCTATGTCCTAGCTTGCCGTGTAAGCTCTCGTTGTAAGCTACCTAGAAAGAGCGAGCTGTCAGTGGCCCTTCCAGCGAAATGATGAACGCCAGAAACTCACCACAAATGCGCCCAAACCGTCGGGACAGCCCAGTTCTGAGTGTGCCATAGATTGGAGCCACTCGCAAACTGTTCATGCTTCTCGTGTCTGGCCATGTTTGACTTGCCATTCGCTGTGTTGCTGTTTTTCGGTGTGGACGTCGCTAGCGAGTGCTTTGCGAGCCATATCAGTCGCTGTGCCCGCTCCAGTTTCCCATCACCCACGATGCGTAGTCCCAGAGGCGGCCACGCAGCTTCTTCCGCAGTCCCCTGGGTATGCGAGTCTAAAGAGTCTTTGACAGTGCGCGGAACCCGAGATCGAAAGGTGGCTGTCGATCTTGCATCGGAACGTTGGAGAGACAATGGAACGTGGCACTTGACCCTAGCATGAGTAATCTGAAGTGGGAGCCTCAGCATGTTCGATATAATGGTTGGTGGTGCGTTCTGAAGGATGAGGTGCAAGGGCAGTCCCAGAGACAAGGGCTGGGTCAAGAAGAGTATTTCGTTGCTGACGGTCAAGCATAATGAGCGGCTGGCTCGACGTGTAGGAACCATGGAAGGTACCATACCGAGCGTTGTACCTTCCTTCCAATCAGGAACAACACAGACCAAACAAGCATGAACACGTCAACCGTGTTCACAACATTTACCGTGAGGCATAGTGAATGCTGTCTGCTAGCGCCCAAAGTCGCTAAATGTTGGTCATTAGTCCGTCGCACGTGGTGTGGAGCCATCAATGAGCATGTGGAACGGCAACGGGAGACCAGCGCTTAGCGTCATAATCCCTGTACGCAACCTAAGTCTAGGAGATACGTCACCACCACACGACAACAGCAACAGGTGGAAACGATGGGTGTGAAGACTGCCGCCGTGAGCAAATGAGGAGATCGGAGCTCCCAGTCTGGCTTGAGGGTTGACTCGACTGAGATGTGCCAACACTAGGATAATACCTCATCCGCTGGGTCCCAGCCACCCTTTTATGCCGCGACTGGTCAACTGCCAGCGCAGGCCCTCTGCACCTCTAGAATATCTCTGTACCATGCGAGTTGAAGGAAGGAGTATACTGACACGATGCGGACCACATTTCTACTCTGTGGAGTGACCCTCCTAGCTTCAGCTGCGTGCTGGAACACGGATGGTATGTGCACATTTCGAGGGGCGGGATGATAACGCTGATATCGATGCAGTCCACAATCAGATTGGCTTCATGGCCGAAACATTCTTAACTCCTCAAACTGCATCCGTGCTCGCGGAAATACTCGAACCACGATACAATGGCTCCGTAGGCCGCGCCGCAGCCTGGGCAGATGCATACGCACACACGAACGAAGGTCGTTTCTCGTACCAGTGGCACTGGATAGACACGCACGATTGGGCACCACAGTACTGTCATCTCAACTATATAAACGACTGCGCGAAAGGTGGCTGTGTCGTCAGTGCCATCGCAAATCAGACGGGCATACTACGTGACTGTATTGGGCACGTGAATAGTGGAGCACTGAATCAAGGCACCAACTTGACTTGTTCCTATGCGCTCAAGTGGGTTGCCCACTTCCTGGGAGATATCAATCAGCCACTGCACGCTTCAGGTCGAGCGGCTGGTGGGAATTTCTACAAAGTCAAGTTCGGAAACGTTTCGACCGAACTGCATGCGGTGAACACAAACATTTATATGCCTTTATCGACCTGAAGCTGACGAGCATAGGTATGGGATGGCTATATACCCTACTTTGCCGCCAACGTCAGCCAGCCATTTTCCAACCGATCGATCGATCCGTTCTTTGCAGGACTTGTGTCCCGCATCCGCAAGGATCAATTCTACGAAGCGCCCTATATGTGGCTCGCTTGCAGCGATCCGGCGACACCTGAAGAGTGCGCCTCTCGTTGGGCAACAGAGAGCAACCGCTGGACTTGCGACTACGTGTATAGTCAGGTACATAACAGTACAGATCTGGGCGCTGATGGCTATGCTCTTGGTGCGATTCCCATCGTTGAATTGCAGATCAGCAAGGCTGCCCTGAGACTTGGAACATGGTTGAACAAGCTGGTTGAGTCAGTGGTGTCCGGGCATCATATTGGGAAGCAGCAAGAATTACTTGAACTATAGTCATGATTACCTCATTCACAAGCACCGTGGCGTCGCCGGATTGCACAATGCTTCGGGTTCTGCTGACATGACTCAAGGCCGCGTTGTGTCTTGGTATACTAAGCTCCTGCATATTCGGCGCGCTTCGTGTGCTTCTACCAGTAGCGAAGATTACCGCCTGGGTGCATGACGAAGTGCAATGGCTGAATTCGTACATGAGGCTAGAGTCGATGCCCATTCGTTCCGGGCCTAGAAAACGATTCCATAGCGTCTAGACTCAACACACTTTCTTTCGATATTAGAGCATCCACTAAAATGATTCATTCTATAGAATGTCGCACGTCAGATCCATGAAACATCCATTGTTGCTCCAATTTGCTTTCTCACAAGGAGCATCCGGCCTCTAAGGTAATTCCCTGATGAATATGAGAGATGAGCAAACAGGAAGGATCTTCGTTCCACGAGCTCGTGCGCACTCCCTTTTGCGACCTTCTCTGTCATTCTACCCGATCACA
>TARA_R110002003_G_scaffold52_17_pt1 | contig 14849 bp, 19 predicted proteins | sample TARA_R110002003 | Tara Oceans TARA_R110002003 (sample SAMEA4396441) | marine metagenome | biome: Westerlies Biome; feature: [SRF] surface water layer (ENVO:00010504); material: water (ENVO:00002006), including particulate matter (ENVO:01000060) such as... | depth 5 m | reverse complement strand
ATGCAGGGTCGGCTGCTGGAGAATTGTTGCTAAGTGTACCTGCAGATCAGTACAAAAATGCGCCGGCATCAAGGCGGTTGTTAATTGCGGTATCTGGCATACCCGGATCTGGTACGATGCCGTCAGCCACCGCTGTTGTGTGTCAAGCTCACCACGACCAGGCAAGACAACACTGGCGGCAATAGTAACAAAACGGCTCAACGAAAAGCACGCCCAAGAGTCACCTGGAACTTCGAACAGCAATCCACTCGCAGCATTCATACCAATGGACGGATACCACTTGTCACGTGCTCAGCTTGACGCTATGCCTGACCCAGCACATGCGCATGCACGTCGTGGAGCAGCTTTCACGTTTGATGGAGACTCGTTCCTCAAGCTAGTAAAGAAACTGAGGGAGCCGATATGCCCGGAAACCCAGACGCTCTATGCGCCAAGCTTCGACCACGCCATCAAGGACCCGGTGGACGATGACATATCAATTGCGCCATCTGTCCGCATTGTCATCTTCGAAGGCAACTACTGCTCCCTTGACAAAGAACCATGGAATGATGCAGCCGAGATGATGGACGAGCGGTGGTTTGTTGATGTGGCCTTTGACGTTGCTAGGAACCGACTGATACACCGACACATGAAGGCTGGCATCGCAGCAAATGAGGAAGAGGCAGGCAAGAGAGCAGATGAGAATGATCTTGTCAATGGTCAGGAGATCATAGATCATCGGTTAGATGTGCATGAGCTCGTCAAGAGCCAAGAGGATGCGACGTGGGCACCGGAGGAACAAGGCGTGGGTGATGGAAAGGACTCGAGTACGCATAAGGACATGGCAGAGTACGTCTAGTGGCTCCTTTCGCATTGGTTTTGGTGTATGTATCTCGTGCAAATTCTTTCCAGGCTCGATGACTACTTGTAGTGCGCCCAAGCGATGCCACGAATGCCGCAGGTCCAAATTCAGCATCAAGCCAGTGTGCTGTATAACGCTCCGTTGTGCTACTCTTAGCATAACTCTAACCCACCAGACCCATAACGTCAACATCGACAACTGAAAACCTTGCCCGTCCGATCGCCGCTTCGTTGATAAAGCAAGCCATGGTTTTCTTTTTGCACAATAATCTGCCTACGCCGTCTCCGTCGATCTGAACCGCGCTCTTCCCGCGGTCCAGTACATCCGTCCACGTTTCGCCAGCATGCTGCCTGCCCACGTTCATTGCACGAAGAGATGATCGGTCATCTGGGTCTAATCCTTAACTCCAAGTCAAGATGACTGCGCACCCGTCTGGGTTGTCAAATCGCCCTGCCGCACCCTGCTAATACAGTCGCTCCGCTCGAAGTAATCCACTTGCAGACCATGCGCGTACAGTTGCCGCGCAAGCATGAGACCAGGAAGTTTACCAAAGCACGTTGGCGACTTGGGAAACAGACCGGCGATACCGTACAATCGCCAAAGAAGACGCACGGAATGCCATCGCGCCGAAGCAGAAGGAGCGCATACGCATGTGGCATGAATGTTGCAAATAGTCGTGTCCCCATCTTAATGTTGAAGACATTCATATGGCTCGGGATACTATGCGTGTGGACTCAGCTCTGTCGTAACACAACCAATCGTCGCACTGCCCTATGCCACCGCTGCCCATGGACATATCCGCATCTCCTACACGGTGTCTGACTCACCAAGCCCAAGTCCTTCGCTTCTCCCCACGAGACTCTAAAGTCACCCTCACTGTCTCCAATCAGCCGCTTTGCAAACTGCTCCGCGCTCTGCATTCTCTTCCAACGCTGAGATTCTTCCTCTCGATGTCGCACAAGTACATCAATTTCCACCCTGCGGAACCGCCCCTGCATCTGCTTCGGCCAATTGTCGTACGTTGCCAGCTCCCGCGCGACTGACCAGTCCTGTCCATACGTGGCCCATTCGACGACAAGGCTTGAATTCGGAACGAGGAAGGGTCGGATGATCTGGAGGAACATCCGAAATGGCGCCTCATGAACCGGTGAGCATTGTGAGTCTTCATTGCGCCATTGAGCAGAGTATGGGCATTCGAGTTTGATATTCCGGATGCTACCGTCATGTAGTAAAAGCGAGTTGGGTACCGACGACCGTTTAGGATATCGATATCGCGGGCTGAAATACCGATTGCGAAGGAACGTGTCCATTGCTTCGGAGCATATCATGTGACAGGTGAGAAGCCATTGCGGGAGCCCATGCCTGGTGTTCGCATCCTGCGCATCCCTGGCAAGAGCGGAGATGTTGAGGCCGTGGTAGTGAAAGGTTAGGGCTTCTTCGCCAAACGCATGCGAGTAGATGTCATCTCGTAACTCGCGAGCGAGCCTAAAGAAACCACTTTGTCGTTGCGGAGATCTCGGTGTGCTCGATGAATGTTGGGCAGGATGCTTCGAATTTAATTCCCCGTCCATGAAACGAACAAGGAACTCTAAGGGAAGTGGAAGTGGAATTGGTTGGCGTTGGAACAGACTTTATGTAGTGCGCTCCGGAAGGGTGCGGGCAGCGATGGTAGTGTTCATGCTTAGTTCCCGCTCTAACCGCTTTAGGATAGCAGGCTACCAACTGCAGGTGACTCAGAAAGTGTGATGCATCAACATCTGGGTCAAGTTAGACAGTATTCGAGGTGCCGTGATGCTTGCAATACACACTTTGTCTCTTTTTACATAACCATCACACTTATATGTCTCGGCAACGATGCATCGCAATAATTCGAGGCGGTACCTATACGTAGAACCGGCGAAAGTGATTTGACCTTGCCTCCAATTCATGCCCCTGCTTGACTTTCTACTTGGCTTTCTAATATGCAATGACTCCCTGCCTTTCTACCGCGCTACACAGAAGTTGGAGAAATGTGCTCGATAGTGAGGTCGGCATTGTGAAAGAATGTGGAGAATACGTAGCCGACGGTCGCCTCGTCACAAGACACCCGACTTCCGTACCACCGTGAGACACTGCCCCTTAATCAACTTCCAGTCTTGTCCATAACGAAGAAATACTTCCTTCTCTTCGACCCAAGTCGAGACCACCGCAGCGCCCTCCCCGTACTTCCTGTCGCCGACGACGATCCTAGCACCAACTTCCTCAGCTGCTTGAGTAAACTTTACCTGCTCACTATCCAGCTTAAAGCAGTTCGCTGCAAATATTTGTACCTTCCAGAATCGCCCACACCACGCGTGAGGCCAGTTGAAGTAGTGCTCCGGGTCTGTATCCTGGTACCGCGCGCGCCAATCAACCAGTAGAGACACTTTATCGGAAAAGAACGTGTCAAACGTGGCCAAGAAATATTCTGGCAGCATTAGGAAAAGCTGGTTGGCGAACTTGTCTGTACCCATTGCCTTGCAAAGCTTAGGGTATTCAAAGGCGACATGGTGGATTGATTTGTCGTGGAAGACAAGTGGGTTTAACATCGAGAAATTCTGACCCTGAACTCGATAGGCTGGAGCGAAATTTCGCGTGCGGAGAAACGTTTGCATGGCCTCGGTGCAATACCCTTTCGAAGTGAGAATCCAGGTCTCGAGACCACGGGGCGAGACAACCAGGGTAGGCTTATCTCGAGTTGCTCTGAAGATGATTGAGCCGCACTGGAAGGCTCGCGGGTTACCGTCGAGCGCAAACTCATAGATGATATCGCGGAGCTCGCGAGGCAAGCGGAAAAATGGGCTTTGTGGTTGTGGCGAAGGATCCAGGTTGTAGCCGGGTTTGGAGCCATATCTGTTTTGCGCAGAGAGCCGTTTCAAGTTTGAAGTTGATGCACACTTGGGGTGTGAGTGTACAGAAGAGAATGTCAAGCGAGCGTCGTAGGGATTTATAGACGCTCATAAGCCCAAAAAGCCTCGTTGGTCCTCCCTTCACTCTAGACGCACGCCCAGATCACGAGTCAGGCGCCCGCTGAGGCTATTTCTTCTCAGTGATTTGCAGCCGTGAACAGTGAAAGGGATGTGGCACCAGGGCTTGCGGAATTCGAAAATCGGGATTCACCAATCGCATCATCATGTCTGGCGAGAAGAATTGCCATGCTCCAAGCCTGACACTCAGTTTATACTAAGTCTGCCTGTGTCTCCTACATATCCGGGTATAAATGTATCGAAGTATAATGGAAAGGTTAGAGTTGTCTGAACCTCGATCACTGCCTCTAGTTGAGTCTGCAATTCACCATGCACAGTTGAGCGTAAGTCGGCGTTGGCTTCGATGTCGGCTGCCTCATCTACAATCAAATCAGCTGATAGCAGTATCTATGATCTGTGGATACCTACCAACGCGCCATGCCCTTAGCAATGTACGGCAACAGAGACAACAAAGCGAGTCTCGATAATGTAACCCGGCACAGGTGGCGAGAAGAGTGATGATGCCGAAGCATATTACGAGTGTGGTGTCGTTGCTCCCCACTATGATCGAATGTGCTGTGATCCCTGGAAGCTCGAGTTTATCCACGTCTAGGTTGATGCTACAGCTCAATATCTTCGAGAAGCTTAGAGCAGTGAAAGAATGAACAACGTGCGTATGATTGAGTGTGTGTAGGTTGAGTCGTTTCCAGAATAAAGTTTGACGCAACTTTGAACTTATGCATGCCGCCTTTCAAATTGTGTGGAGAGGGTGGCGCACCTGACCGCGTTGCTGGAATTGACCTGTTACGTTTCTTTGGAGGTGTTCGTACATTGATACGCCCGTCGCCGTACTCAGCCAAGAAGAATGCGTTGTTTCTTTGCATGCTTCAGCCACAGGAAGCTTTCCTTTACGAATGTCCGATCTTCCGCGCTCAATTGTTCAGGGGCAGACCTAGGCCGGAATGTGGCTGCGTTGTTCAAATGTATGTCATTCTCATTCACAGGAACTTCAAGGAGTCCAATGCGCTCATAGTGGTCGTGGTGGTGCTGAAGGAGGATAATGAAGATAGAAGAATCACTATGTCTGTCTGTCCGAACAGAATCTCCGTTGCGAAAAATGAGGCCAAGACAAGGGTCGGAGCCGTGATCATGAGAGCCAACCGACACATCCATCTTCACCCGTACAACCACTTCAGTGGCAGCATCAATCAGAAGCGTTAGACGTACCAGCAATTTCGCTTAAGTTCTCCGTTGTCTCCCTTGTGCTGTGGAGCGGTAGCTCGACCGTTTGAGCAACGATATCGAGGAGTCGCGCCGGCTCTGCCCTCTCGGCATCATAAAGCCTGTTCGTGGAATCTAATAGTAGACGAAGGTCGACACTCTCGCTGGTCCTGCGTAGTGCTACAGAGAAATCTTCTGGTGCTGTTGGCATCTGATCTGCCCATTGTACCGATTCTGCCCAACCTAAAGGCGACCAGCTAGGAAACTAGACCCTTCGGCGGCAATCCGAAAGATGCATCCAGTGCAGTGCGATCGTGATACTGCCATGAGAAGTATGAGTACTCTTGGTGAAGGGCACCCCGGTAATGTGATAGACAGGGCTACCCATTGCTGGAGGTAAAACGGCCAAGGCACCGCTGATAGCTTTCAGAGCATCGCTATCATAGGACAGTTCGCGCCATGTATATTCGGTGATGTGCGGCATAGCTTGTAACATACCGTTGAGCTTATCGACGTATTCACATGTGGGAACATGTCTTGTATCATTTCACATTTAGTGAGGTCATCCCATGGTACTCGGGCGCAGCGCTCACACATCCCCTCCCGCGATAACATTGCTGCAATATCTTCCTCTAAGCTTCAGATCAGAGTGCAGAGCTTGTATAAGGCTGAAGCAGACATAGAAATGGGAGGTAGCCAAGTCCCAGCTGGTCGAAGTCGTGACGCCTAAGGAAGGCTAAGTGTATTGCATTACAACATTTCCTGGAGGTGAAGAGTGTTAAAGGCACCGGAGACCAAGGTTATTGCGAATTGATCGTGCTTTCCAGGATTGACTTCCCACACCGCTGTTACGGCGGTCCTACGGGTGCGTTCCTCAGTGATCGTGGCTCTGTCGATAATTGGTAGTCGCATGCACTATGGAAGGCCTCAGAATGTATGACAAAGGGAGCGGCTACGATAAAACGACTGTCGCAAGTTTGAGCATAGGCGGATGTAAGACAGACTACAGAGTAACCGCTACAAAGTGGGCGTGGTGGGCATCAAATGAGTGGGCTGCGGGGACAAGCACGTGATGGCAGTTATCGATAAGTCTAGCGCGCTTTCCTGACGCGTTCTCGCGACTTGCGCTTTCCTCCCAACCTCATCCGTACGAAACCACATCACCACACACTCAGACCCACGACATTCATAATATCCTCTAAACGTCATTCCGCCCCCAGCAACCTTTGCGAAATGCTGCTCACACCGTTCTACTCGTCGCCACCGCAGCAGCAGTACTATTCCGCATACACGCCACCGAGGTCATCCCCACTCTCCGAACGCTCCGCGAATGTCGCACCACGGATTTTCGACTTCAGCATGGCGTCACCATCTAGTGACAAGAAACCAGCAATGTCGCAGCGCGCGTATAAGCCAAACCCTGTGATACAGACTCGCGACGCAGCCACCAAGCGAAGACGAGATTTGTTCTTCAGACGCGTGCAAAATGGTCGCGAAGACAAGAAGTGGGAATCGCGTGGTGAACAGGTATGTCACACTCGTTTGAGACGAACGACGACGAGATACTAATGCCATCTAGATCCAACAACTCGACTTCGTATCAGAACGCAAACGATGGGAGGCAGAAAAGGCGCGTCAAGCACCACAGGAAGATGACGACATGGTCGAGGAAGTCATTGAGGACGCTCCACTTCCTGTCTGGACAAACCCTACCCCACCACAAGAATCGGAGATGACCGAGGCGGACTACGTCGCTGCGCAAGAAGAGTACGAGCTACAGCAGATAATCGCGTCCATGGAGCAAGAACAACAGGAAGATGATGCATCGTCACAGCATTTTGGCAGCGATGATGAGGACTACGACTCGCTGTTCATGGAGTGCGCGACGACGGTGGACCAGCAGTACCAAATGTCATGTCCAGCGTTCAACGACACAGACGGGATGGACTTGGAAATGACGGACGGTTGAGACGACGTTTGACACCCTCACTTGTACTCATAACTCCTAAGAATGATACCATAGGGGAATTGGTGTTGATGATGATATGTGTACATTTTGGGGTATCTGTAGAGAACAAGGCGCACCGCCAATTGTACAAGAAAACTACTGTGTCGGACAACCCTGATCCATATCCTGCAGCACTTCCTGCGCCGCATTCATATCGCCCACGAGATCGGGCGGCGGGCTCCCAGCAGCTTGCATCTACAGTCTCACATTAGCACTCTCTCAAATCAACACAGTAGAGGCAATACATACCTTCTGCATCCTCTCCACAATATACTCTCTATCCCCGGCATTCCCATCACTATACCCTTTCCTCTCAAACCTCTCCGTAATCTCCTTGACCAGCACCGCCTGCTCCCTGTACCGCTCCAAATCGGCCTTGTCGCACTTTTCCGCATTGTTCTCCATCCATTTGGGAAACTTGTCGTTTAGCTCTTTCATCGGCTCGTACAGGATCTCCCGGTTCGTTAACTGCTCCATCATGCCCATTAGTATCTTGCTAAAATCCTCGTCGTTGCCTTCGCCGCCGAATCCGCCGGACTCCATAGACGCGAGCATTTGTGCGAGCATGTCATCTTGGGACGATGAGGCGGCTGCGGCCCCGGCGGCGTCGCCGGAGGTCTGCATGCGTTCCATGGTCTTTTTGATAGTTTCTTGGAAGGACTTCTCCGCTTTGGCTGCGGTTTCAGGGGAGGCGGCTGATGGTGCTTCTTTTGCTTTGCCGGCTTCTTTGGACGTGGAGGCCGATGCTGGATCTGCGGCGAGGGGATTCGCACCGCCCATTTCCTGACTCATTTCTTTCATAATGTCCTCGAATTGCTTGCCAAAATCGCCTTGTCCGAGAAGCTGCTCCATCTCTTTCTGCAGCTGCTTCGCAAAAGCGTCTTCGTCCTCGAGCAGGAGGTCGGCAGGGGACATGTCCTCGGGCCTGCCGGGGCCGGAGGCAGAGGGTGCATCTTGGGCTTTGGGTGCCGGGGCCTTTGAGTCGATTTTGGTGTTTGCGAATTCATCCAACACATCGTCCAGGTCCGAGAGGTCGTCTTCTTCGGGGTCGGAGGCGATGTCTGGTGGTGGGGCGGTTGTGGTTGCGACAGCTGGTATAGCAGGCTCCTGCTCTTCTTTCTTTACTGGCACGTCCGCCATCTTGACCAGGTCGCTATATTATTATTTTCTCTGTTGTGGAAGTGCGAGGAGATCATGGGATCAGCCAGTGATTGATATGCAAGTGCAAATGCACGCTGCGACATGCCAACGCTCAGCCTCGGCCCGTCATCATCGGCGGGGCAACTTTTGATCGCGGGGCTTACTCCCTAGCGCCTGCCGTTCTAGCCTCCGACCCGGCGCTGTGGCGCGGCGATTGCTGCATCACGTGCACCCAATGCCGACTTCACCTCACATTTCCAAAGTTTGACCGTCGCTGCCTCACCTTCACCACGCCTCGTCCACGTATAAATCGGCACGCTGCTGCAATCTACTACAATCTACAGATTCTACTTTCGCTCACACCCACCACTCGCTCGCGCAGCACTCCAGAATTATATCAAGAACCGCGGACTTAGGCGCATCGCAGCCTCACGAGCAAGATGTCGCTGTGTATGAACCGGCTTTCGGAGGAGAGGTGGGCGCGAGCCGCTTCCTTACTATTGTCAGAAGCTGCTAACGCGTCTCAGGAAGCAATGGCGACGCGACCATCCCTTCGGCTTCTTCGCCAAGCCCATGCGCGGCGCAAACGGCATGATGGACCTCAAGAAATGGGACGTCGGCGTCCCAGGCAAGGAAAAGACAATCTGGGAAGGCGGGCTCTTCAAGTTGGAAGTCACATTCCCAGATGAGTATCCCACAAAGCCGCCGAAGTGTACGTCCTCCACCGAAACCTATACTTTTACTGTCCGTCAGAGTGTAGCGCTGACGCAACATGTCCAGGCAAATTCGTCCCACCTCTGTTCCACCCCAACGTCTACCCCTCCGGCACCGTCTGTCTCTCCATCCTCAACGAAGAAGAAGGCTGGAAGCCCGCCATCACAATCAGAGAGATCCTCATCGGCATCCAATCGCTTCTCGACGAGCCGAATCCAGAATCCCCTGCGCAAGCCGACGCTTTCAATATGTTTAAGAAGGATAGACAGGCATACGAGAAGAAGATCCGGAACATTGTCAAGGAGAATCCCGCGCCGTAGGCGGTTGCGGCTCCTGGCGAGGTAGTTTTGGAGTCAGGCGAAGGAGATGCGCTTGTGGATAGCTTATTTCCGGAGCCAGACGATGTGGTGCAGAGCACATCCTTCGCGGATCTACCCAAGTTCGATATGGAGGGCGCGATGGATTGCACAAGACTTTTCGGGTTCAGGTCGCCGCGGTTGATTAATGACGGCGCTAGGATTCCTTCCTCCTGCCATTAGTGGTATACTGCCTCACCTATGGTGGGTGACATTGTGTCGCAGGACCGCTGCTGATGCCATGGCACGGCGTGGCGTTTAGCGATGGAGGCGTTCAGAGGCGCACTGCTTAGACGGGGTAAAAGCCGCAATGAGGATATGATGATACCTTTCCGAGTCCCCAATGCAATCATGATTGTCAGTTCCCAATCGGGCCACGAATCGAGTATTTGGACTCATCGCAGTTCGGGCTATGAGTCGAAGAACAGCAAGAATTAGGTCTAGTAATACCGAAGCCGATCCATCCATGCATCTTACACCCGGCACAGAATTTGGTATAATACACCCCGTTCATCCAGAAATGACGAGCCCAGACTCCGTCCCAACTACAATTTTGTCTTCTCATATCCCTCAGAAGCCGAATAACGTCTTGATTCAATGACCGAAGTCTCGTGCTTCGCACATCCCGCCGTCCCGAGCCTCGATTCTAGTAAGGACGGTATGCGGATCCTCCTCGTGCACCCCTGTATCCGCCACGATATCCGCCTCGTGGTGGACCGTAGCCGCCGCCGCCGCCGCCATAGCCTCCTCCACCATAACCTCCTCCGCCTCGGCCGCCGTATGGTGAGCCCCGACCGCCGTAGCCGCCGCCGCCGCCACGAGGTCCGCCTCGACCGCGTCCGCCTCGCGTCATGCCGGGGAGGTTGGTTCGTTTGGGCACGACCTGGGACGTGTGAGTTGTGATTTGGGTAGAAATGGATGCAGGCATACCTTCAAGTTCCGGTCCCGGAACTGGCTGTTGTCGAGCACAAGGGCCTGATTGACCAGACTGGGTTCAGTGAACTCCACATACGCATACCTGCATACGCTCATTAGCGTTCCGTTCCGATCTTTCTGCCAAACTCTTGCCAGGTAGCGAAAGATGCATCTTTGCGGGTGAGTGCGCGAGTCATGATTCAGACAGGCTCGACGAGCATCTGCTGCTTTGCGCAATGTGTGGTTAGAAGCCAAAAGACAACTGTGCGCAAGTCTTCAAAGAAAGCCTCCTCTTGGTACTGACCCTTTGGGATGTCCCGTGAACTTGTCCAGGAGAATGGTCACACGGTTTATGCTTCCGATGCTCTGGAAGTGTGCCTGGATCTCCTCTGGGCTGGCCCCGTAGTCCACGTTGCCAACGAAGACACTTCTCGCGTCGACGTCTTCTTTGCTCTCGCGCATCTCGTGTCGTTCTGTGTCAAGAGACTGCTGCATTTCGCGCAGCTTGGCGGCTTCTTCTTCCATCTCTTGCACGCGTCGCCTCATTGCGGATATCTCCTCCTGTGCCGTACGTTAGCCGGTTTTTGTTCTTGTGCGTATATACTGATAGGTGATGATGTGGAAATCGGGTGCGAGACAAGGAGGTTGTGTTTTGTGATTGCTCGCGCGCTGCTGGCAGTGGAATGGCCTCGTACCTCCTCGTTGGGGTCTTCCGCAGTGTCGAGGCGCTCATCCTCCTCGCGCTTCTGCTCGATCTCGGCGTCAGACATGGCTGCGAGTTTCTATCGTAGTCCTTCACAAAGGCGTTAGAAGGTAGAGGTAGCTTCGCGTGGAATGTAGCGCTTACAAGGCTACCGGTGACTGTGTTTGGTAATATAGCCTGGCTATTGTCCACGCCACGTGAATGACTAGTGTGGAGTGACTGCCTAGCTGCAGAAGCTAATGCGACAGTGTTTGCGGGGGCAGTGCAAGGTTGCGACAAAGGAGCGACAGGTGATGGCGGTGATGGAATTGTTGCTCACTGTGAATGACGAATGGCATTGCCCGAGCTCCGGGCGCGTCGCCAAGCAGCCAGCAGCCGAGCCGCATTTTAGGTAAGCACGCCTCACTTCACAAATCACGAATTCCATTACTTGTACGCAGAGAGTGTAGGACTAGTCCCTATTGGCATTATGCTGTGATAGCGGATCAAATCTAGCTCCGCCAACCTCTGCCTTAGCCGAAGCCACGGATGTGGGTCCAATCTCGCCATGGGCTCCCAAGACGCCTGCTTCAGCAGCTCATTCTTGCACTGGAGTCCTGCCCGCCTAGGTGAGGTCAGTCCATCCGCCTTGCTCTGCACATCAATTTCGCAAGGTCTCATTGCCGTACTCTCGCACGTCATAGTCCTCTCGCTTCAGGTTGTTGTCGTTTGTCGTTGATTTACTCAGCTTGTTCAGCTTGAGGAGCATGCGGACAAGGAAATCCTGCGGAAATTGATCGGCCATTTCGATAGAGCGTGCATTCATCCTGCCAACTCCATCGTGGACACAGAAGGAATCTACCATAAACTGGAGCATGGGATCGGTTTCCGGAAGATTCGCGAACAAGTGGATGATAACGGAGGACATTGGCCATGCTTTCAGGCTTCGGTAGGACTGGAAAATCATGTCCGTCAGGGCGTGCTTCAGGCTAGGTACTATCAGTCTTTCCGCTAGTGTATAGGCGCGAATTTTGACCGACACGATGGGTGCGTTGAGTGGCCATGGCGCATACACGCAGTCTGGGAGCTTTTTGTCGTAGATGAAGTCAACGAAGACGTCAAAGGCGTCAAAGTCAACATCCCACAAGGCGATTATACCATCGTCCGTCTCTTTGAACCTTCCGGATAAGGCACCACGAAAGTAACCGGGGTAATGCAAAAGGACTTCCTTGTGTAACGTGTATTTCTTCTTCTCCGCCCCGACCTCTATAACGATCGTATCGGACTGCACAAAGGCGCTGTCTCATTTTAGTCCTGGGCTCGAATCTATCTAGCGAATACTCACCTCGTGCGTGGCGGTGGTGTTGCTGCGATCCCTTTGCCGTGGTTCGCCATATTCTTGTAGGTGTTGGCTGTTCGCTGACTGTGGAAGAAGCCAGGGTAAGGAGTGGCCGGCTCGCAGTTCAAAGCAGCCTCGAGTCCAGGCACTTAGCGATGAGATGTTGCGTTTCCTAAGTGAAGGAGAATTTGACTCTCACCTCTGTTTTCGATAGAGCTGCACACCGCTGCACGTCTATCATGCTACTTCTACTTCCAAACTGCACTCTCTACAAATGGCAGAGACACTGTGGTGGAGTGTGCGCACAGAGAGGGAAGGCCCGTGGGTTCATTGTTCCATTCGACAGATACTAGAGGCTATACGAGCATGACTCGGACAGCGAAATATGTAAGACCGCCAAGCTCAGCCGCTTTTCGCTTTCTTATCCTCGTGCACTTCCCAGAGGCGTTGTAGCACGAGAAGGGTCACTGCAAGCATCTTCGGACACCAGGGCGATTGTCGCTTTTATATTTGGCCCCCAAAACCCCTTCTCCGCATCTTTACGTTGGCTTCCTCACCTACGCTTTGTCAGGGACCCATGCAAGCAGCAGATCATCTTCCTAACTTCACGAACATGCCTACGCTTTTTGGGTAATCGAGAAGATAGAAGTTGGCAATGTAGAAAAAGACGCAGGAGTGAGCTTCTCAGTCAGCAGATTTTCACCGTCCACCACATCTTGTCACACTAACAACCTATCAATCTCAACGTTCCTCGATCGTTCCGTCCTTACAACATGCATCAGTGCCTTCCTCTGCCCCGCAGCCGCAGCTTCTGCTATCGATGTTCGCTTCCACGTCAATAGCAGTTGCTCCGGATTCGCAGCCCTCTGCACCGCCCTGAACCCCAACGTAAACCCATCTCTCCAACTATGCATCTCACACAATCTCAAGCACACATAATCAGGTATGCTTCGTGGCATATCGCACTGTCCCGTCGATCAGCTTCTATGGTCTCCCAACCGACTGGCTCATTCGCGCTATTGGTTCGACGGGCGAGGGAGATCTTGGCGACGAGAGGTGTGGCAGACAACTGCAAGTCATTGACGTACGCTACACGAGCTTTGCGTGCTTGTCTAGAAACAATGCTGGCTTTGGGATTGCGAAGTACACGTTCAGTTCTCGGAGGCGTTACGAGGAGCAGGGGTGTCAGGAAGCAGATCCATTGGTGCTTGAGGATGGACAAATTCATGACATCACGAGTATGGAAGATGATATACTGGGCAATCTGGTTGCGCTTGCGGTCAACCGCACGGGTGAAGGGGATATTCCGGAGGTCCTCGAGGTTTTTGAGAGCAATGAGTAGGGATTATATTGGCTGTAGGTGTAGTCTAAGAGCGGTTCGAAGATAGTCCCTTGATGTCACGCACTGTAAACGCGAGCTTCGAGTGCATTTACCGTAGTGGCATGTTATATATCTGGTTTTAAGTTCTGATGGCAGTAGTTCTGAGACACAATCCCTCAAAGAAGCTCTAAACAGTTCAAGAAAGCAGGTATGTCTAATTGGCCTTGCAGCGTCAGGGTCAAGTGAATACAGGAACCAAAATTTCCCTTCGACTTCCTTCGCTCGTGGGGCAGCTTCACATTGGTCGCTAGTGAATGGGAAGTCACTAATACCTATGCCCCGCTTTGGTACCATGGGACGTTCGTTCGGTTCCGTTTTCGCTCAGATCCCGACCCGAAGCCAAAATTTTGTAGCTTTGATCGCTACCAAGCCTTCCAATAAGAGAAACAAATCTCTCGACCGGTGGTAGCAGGCCACTGGCCCTTAAATAGTAGAATGCTCACGGTTGTCTCTTTCCTCTCAATCATCAAGAGACAACAAACTTCCCAGTCCACAAATTCCACTTAACACGATAAAGTACACAAAATGACATTCTCACTTCCACAAGGTAGTCTCCCACCAGACTGGTAAGCTCTTTCGATCAGTATCATCAATCTACCATACATTAACAAGCACAACAGCGTCGCATCAGGCCCTCCCGCGCTCCTCGCGATCGGCCCCAAATCGAAGCACTATTGGATACACCGTCCCCTTCTCACACTTTACTCAGAGTACTTTCGCTCAGCGCTCCAGTCTGAGCCTCATCAACAAAATTTCCGCTTCCAAGACATTCAACCATGCATCTTTGGAGCCTTCGCCCACTGGCTATATACGCAGAAACTACCAGCGATAGTCAGCTTCGGAGGCGAAAACACAGAGTACATGTCCCGCGAACGATGGCTCATCAGTCTCTATGTTCTCGCCAATCGCTTCCGCGCGCTCGAGTTCAAGAAACTCGTGCTTGGGAGACTAGTTGACTACTTCAACACCAGCGAAATACCGTGCTACCGAACCATCATCTGTGCCTTCGAGAGCTTACATTCTAGCAGCCCCATCCTGAAATTGCTTGTCGACGCGTATTGTCGACATAATTGCAGTGGGCAACGGCGGCTGGAATCCGTCTCGTTCGAGAAACTGCCGATGGCGTGTGCATAGAGCTGTATGCGGATATGCAACAGGAAATGCATAGAGCTGTATGCGGATATGCAACAGGAAAGATACAATGTTTTGCTTGATCTGAATGCGTATCTTGAAGAAAAGTGGGAGGTAGAAGTTCCTGCTGCAGATGT